>Ga0265320_10002493_pt1 | contig 12801 bp, 15 predicted proteins | sample 4827metaG_FD_202087 | JGI IMG/M metagenome (GOLD analysis project Ga0265320, IMG submission 202087) | Rhizosphere microbial communities from Carex aquatilis grown in University of Washington, Seatle, WA, United States - 4-8-27 metaG | ecosystem: Host-associated > Plants > Roots > Rhizosphere >...
GTATTAGGGGGGCCGCCGAGTCGGTAAAGGAACGCGGTGGAACGTTCCAATCGGCAGACCCAAGGAATCGGAGCTAATCCCCCGTCCGAGAGGCCGTGGGCGGCCGCGCCTGCCGCACCGACACGGTGGCGCGTGCAGGCAACCGCACGGCAGGAACGCGGGCCCAGTGCGGTACCTCTGCACGCTGGAATATGTGTGGGGGGCGGCCTGAGCACGCGAGGCAAGGATGTCCGTACCGCGACCGCTATTCAGACTCGGCATCGGCGACCGCGATAGACTGCGCTGATGTCGTCACACGAAGCGATCGAAACAGCCAAGGAGCTCCTCCAGGGCATCAGCGCCGAACAGCTTCGCACATTCGGCATCGAAGCACTGCGGCGCTGGCGACAAAGAGCGAACAGCACGGACTTCCAGATCCACGGCCACTTTGGGCTTGAGATCGTTCCGCTGTTGGCGGCGGCGAAGAACCGCACCGGCATCGATCGCAACGCTGTGAAGGAACCATTCCTCAGTGAACTTAACCAGTCGTGGATGACGCCCGTGATCGACTTCACGGCTTGGCTGGTCACGACAGGCCTCGCAATTCCGCTGCAGTACAATAGCGGGAACGGTTATCCAGGGGCGTATCGCCTAACGACCGCGGGCGAGAAACTGCTGAACTCGCCCGAGGATCACCCTTTCCTCCCAGGGTTCGTTACTCGCCTCGTTGCGCGCTGCTCTGGTCTGCCTGAGGAGGTGGGTGCTCATCTGGTCGACGCGCGTGCGTGCCTCGACAACGGCCTCGGCCGCCCGGCCATCTCTTTGCTGGGGTTGGCATACGAGGCGGCAGAAGACGCCGCGATTGACTACCTGAACAGCTGCGGGAAGCTGCGGGTACGATCCGGGGCGCGAGCGGCGGCGAAGATCTCGGCAGTGAAGGCCGTGCTTCCAAAACTGATCGACGACTTGGAACAGCGAGGGATCGCGGTGGCGGCGTGGGACTTTGCCGATCAACTCCGTGCGAGGCGCAACCATGCTTCGCACCCAAAAGCGTACCCGGATTTCAGCGACCTCGCGGAGGTGTACGAGTTTGTCGTGTCGGCCGGACGTCACCTGCCTGGACTGTGGTCCGTGCGCGTCTGATACCATCGCCAGTGGTGCGGCCCATGGCCGTTGCAGTCGCTTTCAGAGCCGGGGATCGAAGACGACCGAGCAGGTAGCGCCGGCCGGCGCGACGGCATTCCAACCGGCGCTGTGGGGACTCTAGTCGGCGACAAACAGTGCTCCGACCTCAACATCCAGCGCCTCGGCGATCGAGATCAGCGTCGCAAGGGTCGGGTTCGTCCGCCCGTACTCGAGGGTTTGAACGTGCTTCGCGTCGATTCGCGCGAGTACCCCAAGCCCCTCCTGCGTGAGTCCTTTTCGTCGTCGAAGCTCTCGAACGCGCAAACCCAAACGACGCGCAACCTTCGACAAGCTGGCGTGCGAGCGAGCCTCTGATCGCCAATTCGATCGAGGCTTGCCGCGTGCGGGAGGCACGGTCCGCAGGAGAGCGCGCCACCCGACTAGTCACCACCGTACTAGTACGGTACTCTGCGGCGCATGCGAGCTTTGCTTGATATCGTCCTCAAGGCGCTCGCTCTCCCTCGGCAGTCGAGTCCAACAGCTGCTGCTCGAACGCGCGGATCAGCGCCGGCAGCACCTTGGGGGCGAACGAGCCTTGTGGGTAGCGTCCTATTGCTGGCAGGCCTATTGGGCGACTGCTCGGGACGCCCCTCGAAGACGTGCCAGCCGAGCTGTCGCCCCAACTACGTGTGCATCGACGGAGCCTGTATCTCCGCGTGTAACCCGGTCTGTCCGCCGTCGCTGCAGTGTATTTCCGGCGCGTGCGTTGCAGACGTTCTTGACGCGTCAGCAGATGTCGCCCGTGATTCTTCGGACACGGCGGCACAGGATGCGTTGCCAGATTCCCAATATGCTGCACCCGATGTCGGATCTCCGTGCGTCCCGAAGCCTCCGAGCCTCGTCGCTTGGTGGCGCGCCGAGGGAGACGCCCGCGATTCTGTTGGTGCCAATCACGGCACGGTTCAGGGGCAGGTAACGTTTGAAACGGGAGAGGTCGGGCAAGCGTTCCGATTCGATGGTGCCAGCTTTATCAATATTCAGGAGACGCCCGCGCTCGACTTCGGCCCCGGTGATTTCACGTTAGTCGTCTGGGCACGGTTCGCCTCTCTCTCCGACGAGGTCACGATCTTTCAGAAGAGCATCGGTGCGTATCCCGACGATCGCACCTACGCGCTTGAGGCATTTCCCGATTCGTACCGCTTCGTCATTCGACAGGGGACTGGAAACGAAAACGACCTCTACGCATCTGTCTCCCCCGTCGTCGGCGCGTTCGAACATGTGGCCGCCGTTAGGTCCGGCGACACCCTGCGACTTTACCGAAATGGCGTTCAGATAAGCGAGCAGACCAATGGAAGCGCAATCGACTCGGGATCAGGTGGCGTCACACACATTGGTAGTCTCGCCGCCGAGGCTCCAGCGGTTTGGCAGCGTTATGTCGACGGGGACCTCGATGAAATCAGTCTTTTCAGCCGAGCCCTCGCGCCCGCCGAGATCGAGGCGATCTTCCAGGCTGGTGCAGGCGGCATCTGCCCCTGACGGAATCTCTGGCAACGACAGCCCTTCCATGGGTCTCTGCGACGACGGGCATGCAGTTGAGACCGCACGGAGACCAGCTCTGTGGACAGGGGTTATCAAGCACGACAAAAGTTGAGACCGCACGGAGACCAGCCCTGTGGACAGGGGTTATCAAGCGCGACAAACTAGAGGGGATGAGAGGTCAGAAAACGTCCCCCGCCGTCGAGGAAGCGGTACTCGCCCACTACGTCGCGTGCGGCTCCTACGCGGAGACCGGCCGGACGTTCGACATGCCGACCGAGACGGTTTTCAGCATCTGCACGCGGCTGGGCGGTGACGAGCTCGCCGAACTCCGGCTTTCGAAACGTGCCGACTTGGCCGAGAAGGCGTGGGCGAGCATCGGTGAGCTGATTACAGTGGTCACTCCCGCCAATTGCGGCACCGAGCGGTCGAGCAGGGGTCTCGAGGCGGCGCGAGCCGCTGGCGAGCTGGCGCGCATCGCTCATCTGTTAGCACCACCCGAACAAGAGCAGGACGCTGCGCCCACGACGATCAACGTCTACAGCGGGATGCGTCCACCTCCGGAACTGGAACACGAGGAACACGCAGTAACTGTCCCGGGCTGCGCGCTGTGCGCTTCGTGATTTAGCCAGCCCACGACGAATCCGAGAGCGAAGCGCCGCTCGCACCGGCGAACGCGAGGAAAGAGGGAGGTTCCGCGGATGGCAAGAACGGCGAAGCCTGACCTGTCGCTGCTAGACGACTTGCTCGATCCTTGGGTCCGAAGTTGGCTTCTCAAGGGGGTGCCCTCCTCACCCCCGAGATCGGAGGAGCCTTTTCACGGCGCGGCGACGACCGCGCTCCGTGCCTCTGCTATTCGGGAGATCGGGATCGCGATCGGCGGGAGCCCCTCCGACGGGAGAGAGAAGTGTCGGGTAGCTCTCGAAGCGCTGTACTTGAAGACGGGACGGACCCGAAAGGATGTTTCTTTGATGTACGCGCTTGCAGACTTCTTTGAAGAGAAGGACAGCGACGGACACACTCGATCCTGGCATCTGAGCAAGAAGCTAAGTCACTCCTACGCCCGTGTAGCGAACTGCACTCGGAAGGTTGAAGGCGGCGACTTGAGGGACTACCTGGCTCGTCTGGGCAACGTCTACTTTCCATATGATCGTCCGCGGAAGGAACGACATCCCAGGTCGTGGCGTCAGCATGCGCGGCGAAGACTTCGGGAAGATGGGCTCTCGCAAGAGGAGATCGCGATTATCGAAGCAGCCTGGCTGCTGCCGTGTAAGGTCACAGCGTTCAGGCAGAGTGCTTCCACTGCCGGCTTCCCGGTTCCTGCGCCGCTATCCCACGGCGATGATGATGAGGCAGTTACGACTTTCTATTGCCTCGTCCGCGGCGAGCTTCGACAGCCAGAGGCGCGCCCCCGTCGCATTCGGCCTTCAAGGTCGAGGCCGGCCGTGCTCATCTCGCCGATCGAGAAGGAGGGCATGATCGTTGACGTTGAGCTCCGAGAGTGTCGATCGGCTGGCGCCGTCGAGACTGCCTTGCGCGACGGCTTCGTACAACGCTTGTCCACCTCAAAGAAGACCAAGCGCACGAAGCGAATCTCTGTTGGTTAGTTCGCAAATTCCGCCCAATTGCCATGTTCGCCGCGAGGACCCGTCGCGTTCATGCTCGGCGCATGATCGATAGACGAGAACGCGAAAGGCGCTTCAATCGGCCGACCGGCACCGTGGCCCCACCCCCGAGGGTGGCGATGGCGGTGCGTGACTTGATCGAGCGGTACGGCGAGCCCTGGGCCGTTGAGCGCCTTGGTGTCGGGCGGTCCACGGTGGCGCGGCTGGCAGGCCGATTGCCCTGCCGTCGAGGATCAATCTTGATGGCGGCGCGGGCGCTCGGAATGGATCTCGAAGGGGCCGGGCTATGAACGGCTCGCGTCCGGCGGTGAGCCATCCCCCGGCTCCCGATCTCGTCATCGGGCGCCGCCTCCTCTCAGTCGACGAGACCGCGCACGCGCTGCACATCTCCGGGCGCCACCTCCGAGACCTGATCTCTCGGGGCCACGTCCGAGCCGTACGACTGGGGAGACGGGTCTTGGTGCCGCGGGAGGAGCTGGAGCGCGTGGCGCGAGAGGGCGCGCCGTGATTTGTGGGCGTGAACCGGGTGGGGACGACGACGACGAAACACCTGGCCTCGACCTGCCCGAGCTGCAGCGCGAGGAAGCCGAGCGTGCGCTTGCGAAACGCGTGCACACGGAACGCACGACGACTGCGCCCGAAAGCGCTGCGGCGTTGGAGCAAGGCGGCACTGCCGTCTACAGCAATGGGAGGCGCGGCGGCGCCCGGGTGGTCACAATGGCGGGGGTGACGCCCAAGGGGGTGGAGTGGCTCTGGCCCGGGCGACTGCCCGCCGGAATGGTTGCGGTGCTGGACGGCGCGCCCGGAACCGGCAAAAGCACCGTGGTCCTCGACCTTGTGGCGCGCCTGACCACCGGGCGCCCGCTTCCGAACGAGAGCGGCGGATCCCGAACGCCTACCGCTGTTGTGCTCATCGGCAACGAAGACAGCCCAGAGCACACGATCCGCCCGCGCCTCGATGCCGCCGGCGCGGACCCGGCTCAGGTCCATCTACTCGCAGATATCGGAGGCCGCCCGCCCCGACTGCCGGACGATGGCGAGGAGATCGAGCGCGTCGTCCGCGAGATGGGCGCTCAACTGCTGGTGATCGACCCGGTGAGCGCCTACATCGGTCATGCCGACTTTCACCGGGACAACGAGGTCCGCGGGGCGCTGGCGCCGCTGGCGCGCATTGGGGAGACGACAGGAGCGACCGTGCTGATGCTGCGCCACCTCCGGAAGACCGGCGGGATCGACGCCATCGGCAGGGGGCTTGGGTCGGTCGCCACCATCGCGGTTTCGCGCGCGGGGCTGATGCTGCTGAGAGACCCGGACGACGCCGAAGCGCGGATTCTCGCTTGGCCGAAATTGAGCGTGGCACCTGTACCGCGGTCCCTCCGCCTGCGGTTACAGGCGGGCGACGGCGCGCCGCGCATCACCTGGGAGGGGACCTGCGACTTGACCGCGGACGATATTCTGGCGCGCCAAGACCGCGCGCATAGAGGCGGGGGCGAGGATGCGGCCACGGCCGCCGACGCTGCTGAGACCTGGCTGATGACCTATCTGGGCGATCGCTCCGACGTGCCCGCGGCCGAAATCCTGGCCGCCGCCCGCGCGCAGGGCATCACTGAGACGACGCTACGCCGGGCGCAGAGGCGACTCGGTATCCGCCCCCGGCAAGTCGGGGTGCCTGGTCGACGCGGTGGCGGAGAATGGCACTGGTACGCGCCACAGAGGAATCAGGCGCCAGCAGCAAAGTGGGCGGCGGGTGATTGTGGGAGTGGAGGCGACGAACCCCACAACTCCACCAAGCACGCGGAGTTGTGCGTGCGCGAATCAGACGCCACCGAATCAGACGCCACCGGGGCGATCGCACCTGATTCGGCCGCGCGCCCCGCAAGCGACGGTGCAGGCGCAGGATGACCTGGCTGCCCATTCCCCGTACGCCGTTGGCCGCTGCGGCCCTCGCCTACGCCGCCCACGGCTGGCGCGTGTTCCCCGTGCAAGGAAAGGTGCCCTTGGTGCCCCGGGGGTTCCGCGACGCGACCGTCGACGCGGCGCTGATCCGCAGTTGGAACTGGAAGGGAGCGACCGGCATCGGCTGGGCGATCCCGCCGGGGCTGATCGTCCTGGACGTGGACGGCCGGCACGGCGGAATCGCATCCCTAGCCGACCTCGAGCGCCAGCATGGGCGTTTGCCACAGACGCTGGAAGCCGTGACCGGCGGAGGTGGCCTACACATCGCCCTTCGCATTCCGGCCGGCGTCGAAGTGAAGCAGACAGCCAGCGCCGTCGCTGCAGGCCTGGACGTGCGCGTAGGCGGTAAAGGGTACGTCGTCGTCGCGCCGAGCATGCACGCAAGCGGCCTCCGCTACCGCTGGCAGACGACCGCCCCGGCAACGACGGCTGACGCGCCGACCTGGCTGGTTGATCTGGTTCGCGTTCGGCCAGCTCCCGCGTACGCGCCGACCTCCGCCCGGGAGATGGGCGAAAGCTATGCCGCGCGCGCGCTAGCGGGCGAAGCCGCCGCGGTGGCGTCGTCCCCGAAGGGCCGGCGAAATCATCGCCTGTACGCCGCATGGCTACGCTGCACACGCGACCTCGAAGCCGCGCTCGATCGCGAACACGTCCGCGCCGAACTGACACGCGCCGCGCAGGCTGCCGGGCTGGAACTGTCGGAGATCGCGAGGACGCTCCGATGATCGGAGGTCCACGTAAGCGCGCGACGACGCGGTATCGTAGGCGCCGAGGGCCGATGAAAGCCAGCACCCCGAAGCGCCGCAAATCCACAGTCGGGGGAGGTCCTCGCACTTTCGGTCGCTTTCAACGCGCCATGGATGAGGCCGCCCGGCGTGAGATCGAAGCGGCCCTTCGCGAAACGGACAAGAACGTCACGGCAGCGGCAAAAGCACTCGGTCTAAGCAGACCGGCGCTTTGGGCTCGCATGAAAGCGCTCGGGATCCGCAGTTAGCGAAACGGCCCCTAGAGAGATGCTCGACGTCGCACTATTGTTAAGTTATCTTAACAATAGATACCGCAAGGAAGGGACACGATGGCTCGACGGTCACGGCGCAACGGTTTTGGGACGATCATCTCGAGGGGGACGTCTACTCACCCGGCATTCGTGATTCGATGGTGGGAGGGATCTCGGCGGAGACAGAAGAGCGGCCTTCGATCACGGACGGAGGCGGCGGAAGCGCTCGCGCGGATTCGAACCGGACTCGGTGACGGAACGCTGGTCGAGAAGCGCAAGGCTGCGGTGCCGTTCTCGACCGTTGCGGAAGAGTGGCTCCGCCTGCACTCAGCTCCCAATCTTCGCAGCCACGACGACAACGATGGTCGCTACAAGCGTCATCTGAAGCCGTTCTTCGGGGACTGCCCGCTCACGGCGGTCACGCCGACGCGAATCCTCGAGCTCCGCGCGAGGATGCAATCTGCCGTGGTTGTCCGGAAGCACCACCGCGATGCCAACGGGAAGCACCGTGCGATCGAAGCGCGCTTCGCTCCACGGACGATCAACCTGGTGATGGCGCTCTTGCGGTCGATCCTTCGCTACGCGGTGGCGACCGCCTACATCCCCGTTTCCCCGACAGATCGACTCGGGCGCGGCAAGCTCATGTTGCCGATCGAAAACACGAAACTCGCGCCCCCGATCGAGACAGCCGCCGATGTCGGCCGTCTGCTCGCACACCTGCGGGACGTCGGCGAGAAGGCGCGGCGCCCCGCACTCTTCCCTCTCTTCACGACGCTCGTGTTCACGGGCATCCGGCGCGGCGAAGCGTTCGGACTTGCGTGGGCGGACGTAGATCTGGCGCGCCGTTTGATCACGATTCGGCGAAGCTACGACGGCCCCACGAAGAGCAGCAGACATCGGACGGTCCCGATCCCCGCGGAGTTGACGCCGATCCTGAAGGCGTGGCGCTTGAGCGCACTGTGGGGATGCGATGGCTTGGTGTTCCCCGACGACGCTACGGGCGCAATGGTATCCGAGAATGCGACGTTCCCACAGCTCGCGCTTAGGACCGCGCTCGGGCGCGCGGGGCTGCGCCGCATCCGTCTTCACGACTTACGACACCAGTCCGTCGCAGCGTTCCTGATGGCGGGCGGATCGATCTACGACGCGAGCAAGAACCTTGGCCACGCCTCGGTCGCGTTCACGGCGGCCGTCTACGGCCACCTGTCGGGCGATCATCGCGTCGCCGAGTCGGATCGCCTCAGCTTCAAGATCCCGACCAACCCCACGGCCAAGGTGCTCGTGCTCGAGACGCCGATAGAGGGGGATCGGGCCGATGGCAGTGACCTATCTGACGCTCAATCGGGTTCGTGACGAAAATCGTCTGCTGGGACGCGTTATGGACGCCTCTATGCCGCTTTTGGACGGCAAGTCTCCACCGGTGCCGCCCTACCCGTGGCCCGCGGACCGGATGAGTCGCTGGGCTTGCGCAGCATGAGTTTCGACAGTTCCCTATCTCCGGAGCGGCGCTCCGCCTTCCAGAGGCGCCGATCAGGCATCTTGGATTGAGTCGGTTGTCCTAGATGTTGTGGCATTGTGCATCAAGACCACCGCTTATAGTGGCATCTTCAACCCCGAACGGGACGCTCAAAGTCTTCCTTCGGGGGCCTAGATAAGCTGCTTATCTGGGCGTAGCATTCGAGAATGGGCATGGGGGCTCAGACTGCGGCGCGGCGTCCACCGGCTTGGGTCCGCCTAGCCGACGAGGGAGCAGACGCCAATACGGTCCTCCGGGTCTTCGAGGTCGAGTACCCTCCCGTAAATGTCGAGGAATTGGCCCGCCGAATGGGGATCGACATTCTGCCTGAGCCGTCGGGCACTGAAATATCGGGAAGGATCGATGTTGACCGCGAAACGTTGAGCGCGACGATTCGAGTCCGTCGGGATCACGTGATGTGGCGCCAGCGATTTACGATCGCGCATGAGATCGGGCATCTCCTCCTGAATCACACCGACGGGAACACCTGCTACCGTGGCTTCGCTGGGCCGCAGGAAGGCGCGGCAAACAGGTTTGCTGCTGACCTTCTGATGCCCCTCTGGATGCTGGAGCCTCTCGCTATCAAGTATGGCCCGGACGCTGCGCTCCTAGCGCGGGCCTTTCAAGTTTCCGAGGGCGCGATGAAGATTCGGCTTGAAGTGCTCACCGGAATACGACGTTGACTGAGGAGCGGGCCGGCGATGTACCGGCAGTAGTGGCACTGGCCGCGCAAGCCGATGCCGCAGCCGGCGTTGAGGATCCTCCTCGTCCGCCGACAGATATTACGGTCGAGCAAACGCTCAATGACCTTCGGCAGCGGTCGAACAGAGGCTACGGACTCGGTCTCTTTGCAATTGCTGGGGCGGTTGGTCTTGCGGTTTATTCGTTCTGTTCGCTGCGAGACATGGCGGAGGGCTTCAAGGGCGAAACGCCTCGCCTTGAGGTTTTCTACGTAAATGCGGCCGCCCATGTGGTTATCACGGTCGCCGTCGTGTGGTTCATCTACCAGCTGCTTCGTGCGGCAGAACGTATGGTTCTCCCTCGCCACCTCCAAAACGACGCCGAATTGGCGAGAACGCTGCTTGGAATCAACTCGCCTCAACGAGAGATAGCGCGCACCGTTCAGCAGCTTTTGGGACTTGTTGTCAAACTCAAGGGTACTCACGAAGAGTAGAATTGGGCAGTCGCACGTTCGCCAGCTGGCTACGACGCAAGTGACAGGCGTGATCGACGCGATCCTCACCCTGCTCACGCACGCGACCAATAGACAATATCTTCGGGGCCGGCAGCGTTCAACCTGAGCGAACGTGAATCTTGAAGTACTTGCCGAACCGGGTAGCGACGGCCTGCTGTTCAACCTCCTCCTTCAGCTCGTGAACTCGATACTCCCTGCCAGCGGCTAAAAACGGCGTGTCCTTCTCGATCGTGCGCACGGAGTTCTGCTCTCCACCCTCCGTCCATACGGCCTGAAAGCCCTTGAGCTGAAGACCCCAGACCCGGCCCGACACCGTTACCGTGAAGAACGGCTGGAGGATATCGAGAGGGTTCGAGCAATCCCGAAGCAGGCTCTCGAAAATTAACGCCACCTGGTCTACGCTGATTTTCCCGCCAAAATCGTTCGCATCTATGTAGGCAATGGCGGTGGCCGTTCCGTCTGCCGCGATCTCGAGCTCCCTGCCCGTGTTGTGCTTGCAGTAGAGGGTAGAGATCCGACGGTGAATGTCAGCGCTCTTGTAGCCGTGGAGCAGGAGCCACGCCTCGACAGCGTCGAGCCTGGAATCCAGCGGATCATAGAAGCTGGTTCTACGACGATGAACCGGTCGCAGGTGGACACCACACGCCCACCTCTTCTCTTGGGTCATCATCGGGTTGTCGCCGAGATGGATGGTACCTGTCCCCAAGACTCCGTCGCCGTCGTACTCGGCCTTGCCGTTCACCGCCAGCACGGCGTTGACGACGCTAGTGTGGTTCATCGGGACGTTGCCGCTCGATGCTCGCTGCATGTACCGACCTCGAAACTGGAACGGCCCAACTTGACCGGCCGGGATCTCGACAACGAACACATACGTGCCGTCCGGGATCTTGACCTCGCGGGCGTCCGCATTCACCGGTGGCTGGACCATGTGGGCGATGTTCCGGATCGTTGAGAAGACGTCTCGGATCTTCGCTTCTTCCACTCCCTCCAAGTCCTTCAGCGCCTCCCGTTCCTCCACCGCACCGAGAACGAGCCGTCCACCACCACTGTTCGCGAATGCCATGAAGTCATCAGCGAGGTCGACAGCGTGGAGGAGGCCTCCCTTACCTCCGCGGTTGAACTGCTTGTAGTCCAGATTCGCCTTCTCGCGGTCGCCGGACGTCTTCAAGGACTCAACGTCCTCCAATGTGAGCTCGCGCAGCGGCTTCCAGAAGTCTCCCATTGGGGCAGGGTACCTCGCGTCGCAGCATTCAGGAACGGCAAGTTAGTCGCCGGTTCGCGACTGACGGGGCGCTACCAGAGCGCGTAGTACGTGTTTAGTACGCGCGCAACGTCCGGGGTTCCTCAACCGTCGTCGCTGATACGCGCATTCGCCAGTGCTCGCGCGTCGTTACGCAGTGGGCGCAGAAAGAATCGAACTTTCAACAAACGGATTAAGAGTTGACTTTCGCCGATGGAGCCGGCGAGAAGGGGCCGGAATCCTCGACGCAGGACGCGGCATAGAGCGGAGCCGGGAGGGGCGAACGGTGCGCGTGTAGTACGCGGATAGTACGCGCCCTGCGAAACACGTGAGCCGCACCGGGGGTGGCGTGGCCCCCCCGCCTGCCTCACAGAAGTTCGCATATCCACGCGCGCGTGGGGCCCGCATGATGATCCCTCGGAAACGCTCGGCGAACGCCGTGGTGCTACATGGGCGCTACTCTGCGGTACCTCCATCTTTCACTTGCGCCGGCCGCGACTCGGCTGACGAAATGAGGTCTGCCAGGAAGTGGAAGAGCGTGACGGCGTCGAGGCTCCGGAACGGAATGACCAGCAGGAATGTTTGCTTCCGAGTGGGTGATACGCTGCCGGCTGTGAAGCCCTCCTCGATGGTTACGACGGTCAAGTGTGCGACCGCCGAAAAGTTTTTGGACGAGATGAACCCGATACGCGGCCGCGTTTGGAAGAGGACGAGGGAGTCGATGTTCTCGGAAGAGGCGTGGGTGTTCAGGGGCGTTCCCTGCGCTTCCTATCACCTGCGGCCCAGCGCGTTCCGCGACAACGCATTCGTTCCGTTCATCCCGGCGCAGATGTACCGACCGGTCGAGCAGACTGGCAGAGAGCAGCGCATTTTGGAGGAAGCAACCATCCTCCAGTTCTGCAACCAGGTCGACCTGATGGGGATCCATGTCCCCGGCGACAGTGCCGAGCTGCGCGATCGCTACCGAGAGCCGATCGACTACAACGATCCTTGCTTCCCGCCCGTCGCGATTCACCACATGGCCGCCTTAGCGCAACACTACGGAATCCCCACCAGGCTTCTCGACTGGACGCGCTTCCCGCGCGTCGCCGCCTACTTCGCGGTCGAGCAGATTGCAAAGGTCAGGGGACGCAAGTACGTACCGATGCCCACGATAGAAGGCGACGAACCCTGCGCCGTCTGGGCCCTCAACCTGGGAACCGTCAATTCGCTCGTCGGGCAGCTGAATCCCGACCCGACGATCCTCACAATCTCGGCGCCTAACGCCACGAACCCGAATCTACATGCGCAGGGCGGGCTGTTCACGCTCGTCTACCCGACGAAGAATGACGTCCACCCTCTGCCCGACTTGGACGAGGTCATCAAGGGACTCGCCAAGAAAGTGCCCAAGGACATCGGGAGGTACGCGCCGTTCCTAGTCAAGTTCCTCCTGCCAGCGACGGAGGCCCGGGTCGCGATGCGCTTGCTGGCCCTGGACAACATTCACGCTGGCACCGTCTGGCCGGGTATTAGGGGGGCCGCCGAGTCGGTAAAGGAACGCGGTGGAACGTTCCAATCGGCAGACCCAAGGAATCGGAGCTAATCCCCCGTCCGAGAGGCCGTGGGCGGCCGCGCCTGCCGCACCGACACGGT
>Ga0265320_10002494_pt1 | contig 12794 bp, 12 predicted proteins | sample 4827metaG_FD_202087 | JGI IMG/M metagenome (GOLD analysis project Ga0265320, IMG submission 202087) | Rhizosphere microbial communities from Carex aquatilis grown in University of Washington, Seatle, WA, United States - 4-8-27 metaG | ecosystem: Host-associated > Plants > Roots > Rhizosphere >...
CCCGGCGGGGTCTTGCTGCGCCCATGCCGAGGCGACGCCCTGCAGTGCATGGTTGCGCGAGGAGCTCGGTGGCATATTAAGCGCAGCAGCTGCGGCACCGGACGGATCGTTGCTTGCCCAAGTTTTAAAAAGGCCTAAATATGCTGCGAACTGTTGCCCAGTAGGCAGACTGTGTAGTGCAGCAAGGGCACCTTGCGGATCCTGTTGAGCGAAGTTGCTAAGCACCTCCACTTGAGCATACCCATTGCTTGAGCCGCCATGCAACTGGGCAAGTGCGGCAAAGGCGGCGGCAGGATTACGAGCAGACCAAGCGTCAAAAACCTGTTCGGCATACAAAGATTTCTTAGTTGGATCACTAATTCGTAGCATCCAATCAAAAGCCGCAGGCGGGTCCAATTCAGCCCAACGGTGCATCAAGACTTGCAGAAACTGCTCGTTTTTGGCGGAGAGCGGCTTGGCGGTGAAGTCATCGAGCAAGGCCTTGACTATTCCGACATGAAGCCCCGCGACATATTCCTGCATTTTTAAAACGCGGTCACTGTTGCTAACTATTCGAAAAAGATCGGCCACACCCGCTCTGGTTCGATTAAGAACGTCGACGGACGAGGCCGGGGGACTTTTGCCGGATGCAACACGATCCACGTTTGTGATCTCCCTTGACAAAGCACCACCATTATTCGTAGGCTGTACTGCATAATACTCGCCAAGAAAAAATGCCGCGGCCAACAAGACCAATTGAAGTGCTATAGTCCTCCAGTGACAAAGGAGTGAATTAGACGGCATGAATGCAAAAAAATTAAAACCTGGCTATGAAAAAATCTAAAGGATTACCGCAAGAAAAATCGAAGACATTTCTCGCCATCTAAAAATTAATCCTGTTTTTGACATGCAAAATGATAGAACCGTCCTAGAATGGCCGATGCAACAAGGGCAGCCGATGGCTGCCAGCCTGACGGTTAAGTGTTTTCACCGGCTCCATAAATACGGTGCGATTAGTGGGCTTACTCCAAGCACCCAGAAGGCCGCGCTCTTGATTGGAGGATGATGAAACAAAATTCGACAATGTCGGCCCAAGCGCAACCGCGCCTGCGGTCAAACCAATGCCAGTTACGAATTTCCGTCGAGAAACAAGGGATTTTTTCATAGGAAAATCAGAAATAAAGGGTGGCGGCGGAAAATCATTATGCAGAACGCTTATCACCTATTGCAATGCTGCTCAGCGACAATATATCAACGGTGTGATGGTCTTGCAAATTACTATGCCCTACTTGGCTCTTGCTAAGGTCACAGGCAATCCAGCCAGATGTCGAGGCGAAGGCACAATCGGTGAATTTTCCGCTAAATAAATGCGCATCCTGTGTTGCGTGTGCTTCTATGGCATATCTCTGCGCACCATATTCAAACCCGGGCAGAACCCCCATATCCAGACCCTTGTCATTTATCCAAAAGGTCACTTGGCTTGTCGTTGGGTGAGTGTCAATTTCAAAATATATGCACTCAAAATCTGACAAAAATTCCGGACGAGCGATTACTCTGCGGGAGGGAGATATATAGGTCAGCCACAAGCTAACCAATCCATGCCGCGAACGCATTAGCCCTGCTTTTAGCATACAGCCCTGCTCGGACTCGAGGGAAATATTTGCACTCGTCACGCCATGTACGCGGGAGGGTATGGACACTCCCGGCCACCAAAGGGCGGAGATATTCGTGATCTTCGAATGACTCCGGGAAATACATACCTTCGCTGGATCCGGTGAAAGCACTGGGGCTAGCATGTCAATTTTCATAAGCAGATACGATTGATAGTTGATTACAAATTTTAGCGGATCAAAATTAGTCGGCAATAAATTAGCAACAAGGTGGGGGGGCAGTGCAGTTGTTATTGGAAGAACCAATTACTCCATCCCAAGCGGATACAGCACCGAGACAGCACATCAATTTGCCATCGCAAGTAGCCATATAATCATTGAATGCATCACAAGCTTGTTTGCACAAAAGCGCAGCGTCTCCGGGGTATACACAGCCACAGTTTACACAAGGGGCAGATGAGGACGACATTAAAAAATCCCCCACGTCCAACTCGATTTTTTCCAGCCAGGACTTGCTGAATTTTTTCGGGCTCCTCCGCCGGGTCGCTTTGGAAACAGATCGTTTTTTCATTGAGGTGTGTATAGAATTAATTATCCGGCAATACAATGATTATTTCCCGGCAATGTACACCAGAATTCGTTGTTGTCAAAAAATATTTTCGAAAATTATTTTTGTAGGCGGTTTCACCCATATTTATGTTCGGGCGTTTCGGGCACCACTGCCCGCTGCACCTGCAATGGCGAACTCCTCGAAGCCGCGATGCCCGTCCCCACCGGCTCCCGCCGCCTCGGCCTCGAAGCCGACGCCGGCACCATGGAATACCGCCATATCGAATTGAAGCTGCTGCCGTAAACACGAAATTTTCTCCGCAAGCTCACCCAGGCCGGAACCCTGCCCCTCCGCGATTCAGGTTAACCGCCATCCGAAATTTATTGCGAATGCGCCGCCGCATTGTCCACCACTTTTTGCAGAGTAGCTTGTTGGCCAGAAGTAAGCCCGGTCAGGTTACCCAGCGCCGTTTGCGCCGCCGCCGCCGCCGCCGCCGGATTGCTGTTTGACCATTGCGCCGCCAGTTTGGCCACTTGAGTGTTACGCGTTGCGGGATCGCCGAGGGAAACCGCCCAGTTGAAGGCCCCGGCCGGGTCGTTACCGCCGACCATGGATATAATCTGCGTCACCGCACTGTCACGCGCCGGCCCCTGGGGCAGGGTGTTGATCCATTGCGACGCCGCGTTGGGGTCCTGGGCCAGCCAGCTCTTGGCGACATTGGCGGTGGCCGTATTGGCGGTGCCGCCAGACGGCAGGCTTTGCAGCGCCGCGGCAGCCTGCGCGGGCTGTTGGGCGGCCCAGGCCGAAAGGACATTAACCTGAGCGCTCTCCGCACCGCCTCCGGACAACTGCCCGGCATCCTGCCAGGCTGTTTGCGGGTCGACCTTGGCCAGCTGCGTGATGGCCGCGGTGATCGCATTGCCTTGCGCCGCCCCGGCGGGCAATTGTTGCGCCCAGGTCAGCGCCGCTTGCGGATCAGAGTTGCCCCAGCTATCCACCACTTGCACGGCAAGTTTGCCAAAGGAGGGATCGGTGCTGAGATTTTGCTGGATGTAAGCCGCCACCGCCGTTGGGTCGGTGGAGACCCACGCATTGAATACATTGGTGATGGCGAAATTGCGCTCCGCGACATTATCCGCAGGCAGGGATTGTGCCCAGGCAATTGCCGCTTGTGGATCTTGCCGTCCCCAATTGAATGCGATAGATTGCACGGCGGGATTGACCGCGTTCACGTCCGGCAACCGGGCCAGGGCGGCGGCGGCCGCGGCCGGATCCTGGTCGCTGGCATTTTGCAGCGCAGTATTTACCACCCGATCATAATCATTTCCGGTCAGGTTTTTATCCGCCCAAGTCAGCACCCCGTTAAAATCCTGCCCGGCGTAATTGGAGGCCACTTGCTGGAGCAGTTTGTCCCGAGTCGCCCCCGCGGGAAGATTTAAATTAAGGAAAGTCGCAGCCGCCGCGGACGGATCTTGCTGGCTCAACGCACCCACCACCGAACTCAGCGCGCTGTTTTTCGTATTTCCAGCGGGCAGGGCATCAGCCCAAGCCATGGCCCCCGCGGGATCTTGGGTCGCCCAGGCAGTGGCAACCTTTTGCAAAGTCGTGTCACGAATATTACTGGTGGGCAAAGCGAGCGCTGCGGCCGAAGCGGCGGCAGGATCCCGCTCCGCCCATGGCCCAAAAACCAGGGCGAAGGCCCAATATGACTGGCCCGCCGGCATTCCACGCAGCGCCGCATACGCGGCGGCGGGATCACTGTCCGCATAGTTTCGAACCACATCCGCCATGGCGCCAGAATAGTCGCTGGTGCCCGCCTTCAATTGGGACAACCCGGCAAAAGCCGCCGCGGGATCTTTGGCGGACCAAGCATCGTAAATGCTGCGGATGCCTGCTTGCTGGAGGGCCGGGTTGGGAATCGTTTGCGCCGCTGCGAGCGCCGCCTGCGGGTCCAATTCCCCCCAGCGAGCCATTAAACAGGCCATGATATACTCGTTTACCTGCGTCAACGGCTTCGTGGCATACTCGTCAAACAGTGCTTTGACCGCCCGGGGATTCAGTCCCTCAATGAGGTCAGAAATCTTGCGGTTACGATTCGCCACGCCCCTGACGCCAAGCACGTTCGCCAAGCCGGCCTTAGCCGCGGCGACATCGTCGCCGGTTGAAGGAGTGCCCTTTCTCAACGACACCGGCCGATTGTACGCCTCGTTCAAGGCCAATCGGCTCGCCTCCTGTGTCGCGAAATACCAACCAGCAGCAAAGGCCACCAAGGCGACGAGTAGTTTCGACACCTGCGCCTTCCAGCTTCCAAAGGAAGAAGCGGACTTCATGGGAATAATTGAAGCCAAAAATCTTAATTAGGCAAGTTCATCATTATTTCAGTTACAGCCCACTTCTTTTTCGCAACTGAAACGAAGGAACCAAACGCTAGAAGGGCCGCCGGGCCAACGGCAACAGGCAACTGCCCGGCGTGCGGTTAAGTATTTGCACCGGGTGGATGTGCGAGCCAGACGGCCGTTTGGGCTGGGCCCATGCATTCAACAGCGTGAATCGGTTGGCGGACGACTTGCCCATGGGCTTCATCGCCGACGTCAACACCGTGGCACCTACCGCCGCGCCCATGCCCGATATAAACTTGCGGCGTGTTGTAGAAGTTTTTTTCATGGAGATTCAGTGTTTGAGGTTTGGAGAAATCGATGCTGTCAGACGATGGAGCGAAGGCCCCCGATGGCGATGCTGTTGGGAGAGGAGACATCAAAAATGTGATCCTCGTGCAGATCTTGGCGGTTGACGTGTTCATCGCGGAAGCGCGTGGCTCGCCATCCATCTGTGGTGGCCACGGCACAGTCGGTCAATTTGCCGGTTAATTTGTGCGCGTGACGATCGCCCGTCGCCATCCAACGAGCAGCGGAGGCACCACCTTCAAACCCGGGGATGATACCCATGTCCATCCCCTTGTCATTAATCCAAAAGACCACGTTGCTGGTTTTCGGGTCAACGTCCAACTCCATATGAATGGATTCATTCATCGAAACAGCTGTTCGCTCCGAAACCGGAGCCGAACTCGGGGAATGATGGATGAAGATCGCTTGCAATCCGTTGCCAAACGAGGTCAACATAGCCGTAATCTGATGCCTATCGTCCTTGCCGATCAGCGTAACAAAAACCCGGCCGACAGCTTTCTCAGAATTGCCGGCATCGGGTTGCCAGCGAAAGGATGCATTCGTCACGTTTTGCTGCGCATGGTAAACATACGCTCGTGACCGCCGAGTCGAAGATGAATTGATGGTTTTCATAAAAGTTGAGGTGTTAATTTGGAATGTGCCTGGCCGGTGGCACAATCAACAGTTGGACGGGTATTGTGAATCCGTTTTACAAAAGGCACAAGCCGGCCCCGTGTCATAGGTGCAGCCATCAGTGTCAGCGCAGGGCGGGTGGGGTTGCTTGGGCAAATCACAACCGTTGGGATCGCTGTCACAACAATCCAGATAATCTTGCAATGCGTGGCAATAATAGCTGTGTGGCCCGGGGCCCGGATCGTGATTATACTTGCAACTGTTGCAATACACACAATCAGAGGATGACGTCATTAAAAAATCCCCCACGTCCAACTCGATTTTTTCCAGCCAGGACTTGCTGAATTTTTTTGGGCTCCTCCGCCGGGTCGCTTTGGAAACAGATCGTTTTTTCATCGGTGTTCGTGTTTGAAGTTAATTATCCGTCCATATAACGGTTATTTTCGGATAACATACATCACAAATCACCTTTGTCAAAAAATATTTTCATAAATTAATTTTGTGGGTGGTTTCACCTATATTTATGTTTGGGCGTTTCGGCGGACAGCCCGCTGCGCCGGCAACGGCGAACTCCTCGAAGCCGCGATGCCCGTCCCCACCGGCTCCCGCCGCCTCGGCCTCGAAGCCGACTCCGGCACCATGGAATACCGCCATATCGAATTGAAGCTGCTGCCGTAACTCCGAGCCGCCCTCCGCCATTTTCGCGTCGCTCAGCCGCGATACTGCTCGTCGCTGACCTTTTCCAGCCAGTCCACGACCTGGCCGTCGAGATTTTCCTGTATGGCGATGTGCGTCATCGCGGTGGTCGGCGCGGCGCCATGCCAATGTTTCTCGCCCGGCGGAAACCAAATGACGTCACCCGGACGGATTTCCTCCACCGGGCCGCCCCAGCGCTGCGCCCGCCCGCAGCCCGCCGTCACCATCAACGTCTGCCCCAACGGGTGCGTGTGCCACGCCGTGCGCGCGCCCGGCTCGAAGGTGACGCTCGCGCCGGCCACGCGCGCGGGCGGGCTGGTTTGGATCAGTGGGTCGATGCGCACCGTGCCGGTAAACCAATCGGCCGGGCCTTGCTTGGAGGGTTGAGTGCCGCTGCGTTGGATGTCCATGAGGCAACGCCTTTCGCTTGGATGAGATTGTTGCGTGGGTTATTATATACCGCAAGGCCGCACCCGGCCGGCTTAGGTATAGGGCGACCGCCGCCAGCCTCAATTTTCGGCCCTCACGCCGGAAACACCGGACTCACTTCCAGCGACTGCCCGGGCTTGAGTATGATGTCGTCGCCCTCGGCGGGCACTTCATCGTTCTTGAAAATTCGCACGGTGATTGGCTCCTTGCCCACGCTGGGGGCCACCCAGCGCCACTGTCCGATTTCCACAAACTCCATCGGCACGCCCTTGTCCTGCGCCAGCCCCGGGCCGGAACCGCGCACGAAGGGCTTGTTGCCGATGCCGATCAGCACATTCGCGGTCAGCGCGCTCGCGCTCAGCGGGTTGCGGCTCGCACGTTTGCGGCGGATGGTGTCCGCCTCGCGCGCCAGCAATTCGCCCTGGGTCGGGCCGTGGTCGGCGGCCAAAGTTTCTTCGGCCGTCGGCGGCGTAAACACAACCGGCGTGTTCTTCTTCGCCTCTTCTTCCTCCGCCCCGCGCAAGGCCAGCGCCTTCGCCCGGGCCGCCCGGCGCAACGCCGAGTGCGTTCCGCCCTCCGTTGCCTCATCCGCCACGGCGACCGCATCGGCTTCCGACGCGGAGACTGCCGGCCCGTCCGCCACCGCGACCACGCTCGCTTCCACCGTGGAAATCTCCGCTGGCTTTTCCACGACGGCGGCTTCTTCCGCGGCCACCGCCTCCATCGGCGTTTCCACTTCCGCGAGCGCCGGGGCCGCCGCCGCGGGCATCGGCTGCCGGGATTTGCGCGGTCGGCGCGCGCGCGCCATGATGATGCCCGCCACCGCCGGCGTCTCGCTGCTCGATTGCGTCCGCGCTCGCGCCCGCGCCATTAAAGATTGATCGTCCGCATCCTTCTCCGGCACCGCTTCGGGGGCGGGCGGAGTTTCTTCCACGGGGGTCGGCGCAAAGGCCACCACCGACCCGAGATACGTCGGCGCGCTCGCTTCCGCATCCCCGCCGCCCGCCCCCACCAGCACTGGCGCTTCCACGGGCGTCGGCTCATTCACTTCGACCCGCGCCGCCTCGCGCACCCGCGCCTTCGCCGGCGTCTCCGCGCCCGCCACTGGCGCAGTCGGAACGGAAAGGGTGCGAATGTGCGCGGCAATCAAACCAAGGGTGTCCTCCAACGCTGTGATTTTCGCGTCGGCCATTTTAAATTTTTCCGCCTGGTCCTTGCGCAAACGCTCGAATTCCCGCGTCGTCGCCTGGGCTTCGCCGGCAGCCGCCGTGGCCCGCGCGGCCGTCGCCTCGCGCAAATCCGCCACCGCGGCTTCCAGCCCCTTGTGGATTTCCACCAGCGGCGCAAACCGTGTGTCAAACCGGCGCGCCGAACTTTCCAGCGCCGCATTCGCCCGCGCCGCGTGCTCGACCGCCTCCGCCGCCAGCGCGGCCTGCCGCCGCCACTCGCCCTCCGCGCCACTCGTGCTTGGCCCGCCGCCGCCCGCCAACCTTCGCCAGCTCCCCGGCGGAAACGCCTCCAACGCAAACGGCACCGTGATCAAAATCGCCCCCAGCGCCACGGAACCCAGACAAAATATCTCCGGCATCACACTCGTGAAGCCGCCGCCGGCCCAGAGGCTCAGCGCGACGGCCAGCAGCGTCGCATCCGCGACGACAAAGGGCCATTTGGGAATTGGTGGGCGGGCGGAACCGGTGGACGTTGCGGGGTTTTGATCGTGGGCGGATAACATGGAGCAAAATCGGACGGCGTCGTGCAGCGCGCAGAGCCGCCACAAGGGCGAGGATAACGCCGCCGCCGCGGAGAACAAGTCGGAAATGCGCCGCCGGAAATTTTTTTGCCCAACCGGGATCGCCGCCATCGAAATTTTCCTCCGCCCCCGCCGCCGCCCAACTTAATTGCTCGCTTGATCCGCGATGGCCTGCTCCGCCTGCTTTCTTACGCCATTGGGATTCTCCGACTTATACATCACCCGGTTGTTGAAAACCGCTTCGATATACCAGCCCACGATGTCCGTGTTGGAGATCGACGCCGTGACGCTCGAGGTTTTTTTGCCGGAACTCGCCGTCTGGCTGATACTGGAGTCCTTTTCCACCGGGTCGGTGACCACCGTCACCGTCCGGCCCGCGTCCACATCCACGGTTTGCGACCCTTCCACCTTGGTCCAGGTGACCGACGTGTCTTTGTTGGACATACTTGTGGCTTTGACGTAAACACTGGTGTTGATTGTTAATCCCTTAGCTGGGCCATCGCCCGTGTTCCGCACCTGAATTTCCACCCACGCCGTGGTTTTGGAATCCGACACTGACGAATTTGAACTGCTGCTTTTCTTGGCTCCACCCGAACCGCCGCCACTGCTCTGGCCGGGCAAAGTGGTCTTTGTTTTGTAGGTGCCGGTAATCTTTTTCGTCTGCAAAGAAATGACCGGCGGAGCCGTTGCGCCCACGCTCGCCTGCGCCAAACCCGAGTCCAAGCCCGCCAAGGCGACTGCCACCGCACCGCACAAAAGCAGCAACCGGCCTCGGTCTAATGCACGGAAGGGGGCGTTCATAACATCAAAGACGTTTCGTCGAAACACGCGGGATTGGTCTTTATTAGCAATCTTTTTGCGCACGAGGCAAGACCTATGGATGAACTTTCTGGACGGCGATGGGCACTCCGGGAAACCCCAACCGTCCGCCTCCGTTGCATAGCGGAAGGTAAAATCCGTCCTGGCCGCCACCGCTACATGCTCGCTTCGGCCTTTTTCTTGATGCCGTTAGGCTCCTCGCGCTTGAAGACGGTCTTGCCGTCCAAAACCGCCTCAATATACCAACCCATGATGTCTGTGTTGGTGACCGAGCCGGTCGTGCTGCCCGCGTGCTTCTTCCCGTCGCCGTTGGTCGTGCTCACACTGATTGACGTGTCCTTGTCCACCGTCGAAGTCTGCACCAGCGTAGTCTTGCCCGCCCCCAATTCATCCAGCGTTTCCGAGCCGTCCGTCTTGCTCCACGTGATGCTCGAGCCGTCGTGACCCGCCGTGCTGGTCTGCACATACAGCGAATAATTAATCACCAGCCCCTTCGCCGCGCCATTGCCCGAATTACGCACCGTGATGTCCACCCACGCCTTGGTTTTCGAATCGGACGAGGTGGCCGTCATGGTCCGGTGGTTCTTGTCGTCGCCGCCAGTCGTCCCATTACCTTGGTTCACCGTGCTCTTGTTGTCCAAATTGTATTTCCCCGCACCCTTCTTGGCCGAGAGCGAAATGACCGGGGGCGCCGACGGCCCATCCCCCGCGCGGGCCAACCCCGGAAAAATGGCGGGCGCCAGCACTGCGCCAACCGCGAGAAACAGCATGCTCAAACTCAAGGCACGGGAGGGGATATTCATCGTGTGCGGAGACGCCCCATCCAATTATGGGGCTTCCCGTTACTATTGTCGCATTTTCCATTTTTTCAAGAGCCTAGGCGCATTTAATTGTAAATAATTATGCGGGTTGGCCATTCCTTGGGCGCCTGATACCACCGTCCGCCATTTTTTGCCCGACCGCCAGGCGCTTTACGCCACACCCCCGACCCTTGGTGATCAGGGCCGGTTTGCACCCCTTAAAACAGCGAGGGCGCGATGGACATCGCGCCCCCACTAGGACCAATCCCCCACCCGGCCGATTCGGAGTTACATGCTCGTTTCAGCCTTTTTCTTGATGCCGTTCGGCTCTTCACGCTTGAAGATCGTCTTGTCGTTGTAAACCGCTTCAATATACCAGCCCGCGATATCGGTGTTCGTGACCGAACCGGTGGTCTTCGCGCCGCCGCCGCCCTTCTTGCCCCCGCCGCCGCCCTGCGAATTCTCGGTGATGGTGGAGCCTTTTTGCACCGGATCGGAGAGCACGGTGGCCGTCTTGCCGGGGTCGATATTATCAATCGTTTGCGAACCATCCGCCTTCGTCCAAGTAATCGCGGAGCCGCCATCACCCGAGGTGCTGGTCTGGATGTAGACCGTGTATTTAATCACCAAGCCCTTGGCCGCCGTCTTGCCGGAGTTGCGCACCGTCATTTCCACCCAACCCTTGGTCGATGTGCCGGTGGTGCTGGAACTTTGCGAGCCGCCTTTTTTGTCCCCGCCGCCACCCGACTGAACCGTGCTTTTGTTGGCCACATTGTAATTGCCGCTGGCCTTTTTCGCCGAGATGGAAATCACTGGCGGCGCATCCGCCGGCGCATCCGCCGCCCGGGCGATGCCCGGAGCCGACCATATCGTGGCGGCCATCAGCGCAGCGCCAACAGCAATTAAAGATCCAAGGGTAACTGAGCGTTGGGGTGTATTCATGGTAGCAACAGTGCAACAATTGATGGGGTTGTAAGTTTCAGGAAATTTCAAGCGTTAAGATTTCGTTAAAAATAGGCTGCCGCGCCAAAAATGTCAAGATTGTTGCCCAAGGGCTTCAACCCCGAATTCAGCTACGCGCCTCCGCCGCATCGAATAAACGCCAGCCCGGGCCGTTGCTTCTGCGGTGGAGATGTCCCTTTTCACCCTATCGGAACAATTTCCAAAATTTTACTTCTTTTTTGCCATCCGCCAAATCGCGCGCCATCCCCTCTCCACCTTGGCTATAAAATAGGCTTGCCTCTACCCCACCGTCCTTTACCTTGGTGAGCTTTTTCCCATCACAGACACCATTCCGCGTCATCTCCCTCCATGCCCACCATCAATCAGCTCGTCCGGCACCCCCGCCGCGCGCCCCGCTTTAAGTCCAAGGCCCCCGCCCTGGCCGGCAACCCGTTCAAACGCGGCGTCTGCGTGCAGGTCATGACCCGCACCCCCAAGAAACCCAATTCCGCCATTCGCAAAGTCGCCAAGGTCCGCCTCACCAACGGCTATGAAGTCATCGCCTACATTCCCGACGAAGGCCACAATCTCCAGGAACATAGCGTCGTCCTCGTCCGCGGCGGTCGCGTGAAGGATCTCCCCGGCGTGCGCTACCACATTGTCCGCGGCCCGCTCGACTGCGTGGGTGTCGAAAAACGCCGTCGCAGCCGTTCCAAATACGGCGTCAAACGCCCCAAGGAAAAGAAGGCCGCGTAATTCCCGAAGGGACAAAGGGACAGAGGCACTAAGGCACAGAGGCCTGCCCCTTTTTTCTTCGTCGACCGAATTGTATTTCCCAAACCAAGCACTCGAAAACCAAGCACTAGAAAACTTCTTCCCATGTCCCGCCGCCGCCGAGCCGTCAAACGTGAACGAGCCTTAGACCCGCGCTTCAACAGCCCGTTGGTCACCCACTTGGTCACCACCATCATGCGCGGCGGCAAAAAGACCGTCGCCCAGCGCGTCGTCTATGGCGCCTTCGAGAAAGTCAGCGAGAAGCTCGAAAAGGGCGACCCGGTGGACCTGCTCCTCGGCGCGCTCGAAAACGTCCGCCCCAAGCTCGAAGTCAAAAGCCGCCGCGTCGGCGGCGCCACCTATCAGGTGCCCGTCGAAATTTCCTTCGAGCGCCAGCAAAGCCTCGCCTTCCGCTGGCTCGTCGAAGCCGCCCAAGGCCGCAAAGGCCAGCCCATGCGCGAGGCCCTCGCCGCGGAAATCGTCGATGCCTACAACAACACCGGCACCGTCGTCAAACGCCGCGAAGACGTGCACCGCATGGCCCAGGCCAACCGCGCCTTCGCCCATTTGCGCTGGTAATTCTGTAATCCCGCGCTGGCGGGAGACTCGATTGATGCATTGTTTTATTGCCCGATTGTTCCCTTGCTAAAAACGCAGCCTGCCGCAACGCCCACCATCGAACAACTCGCCCCTTCGCACCCAAACACCAAGCACTGAAGCACTCAAAAACTTTCCCGCCATGTCCGCCACCGACGCTCCGCCCGCCCTGCCCCCCCTTTCGCCCGCCAATTCGCCGACGCGCCGCTTCCCGCTGGAATACACCCGCAACATCGGCATCGCCGCCCACATCGACGCAGGCAAGACGACCACCACCGAGCGCGTGCTCTTCTACGCCGGCGTCATTCATAAAATGGGCGATGTCGACGAGGGCAACACCACGACCGACTGGATGGAGCAGGAACGCGAACGCGGCATCACCATCACCGCCGCCGCCATTTCCGCCGGCTGGACGACCAAGGAAGGCCGCTGGGCGAAAATTCCCCACGCCATCAACATCATCGACACCCCCGGCCACGTGGACTTCACGGCCGAGGTCGAACGCTCCCTGCGCGTGCTCGACGGTGCCATCGCCGTCTTCTGCGCCGTCGC
>Ga0265320_10002495_pt1 | contig 12793 bp, 13 predicted proteins | sample 4827metaG_FD_202087 | JGI IMG/M metagenome (GOLD analysis project Ga0265320, IMG submission 202087) | Rhizosphere microbial communities from Carex aquatilis grown in University of Washington, Seatle, WA, United States - 4-8-27 metaG | ecosystem: Host-associated > Plants > Roots > Rhizosphere >...
TTGGCCGCGGACTGCGCGCGAGCACCTCGTAGTCGGCGATCGCGATCGCCTCGAGCGCCGCGCGGCCGCCGCCGACGTATCCAGCGACCGCGAGCCGCGACCATCCGCGCAGGCTCGCGACGAGCGCGTCGCCCTCGCGGAACAGCACCGCCGTGCGCGCGGCCTCGAGCGCCAGCACGCGGCGCAGACGCTCGGCCACGCGCTGCGCGCCGATGTCCTCGATCGTGCAGCCGTGGCGCGCCAGGTCTTCGAGCGGCAAATAGACGCGACCGCGCGCGAGATCCTCGCGGACGTCCTGCCAGTGCTCGGTCAGTTGCAGCGCCGTGCAGACCGCGTTCGAGCGCGCGATTCGCTCGGGGCTCGCGGCGTCGAAAACGTTCAGCACGAGCTCGCCGACCGGGTCGGCGGAGAGGTGGCAATACCCGAGCAGCGCCTCCCAGGTCTCGTAGCTGTGGACGCGCTGATCGACCCGGTTGGCCTCGATCAGACGCTCGAACGGCTCGCGCGAGAGCCCGCACACGTCGATCGTCGTCGCGAGCGTTCGCATCAGCGGGTGCGTCGCGGTGCCGGCAAAGGCTCGGTCGAGCTCGTTAGAGCACCAGTCCAGGGCAGCCAGCCGGTCCCCGGGGAGCTCATCGCCGATCTCATCGACCAGGCGCGCGAAGCCATAGATCGCCAGAAGATGTGTTCGGAATCTGGCGGGGAGCAGCCGCGACGCCACCGGAAAGTTCTCCGTGGCGGCGCGGGCCATGATCGGTTCGGTGCTTGGTAGCGACATCGGCGAGGGCGGCGCGGCTCGCTGCAGCCTGACACACCGGCACCACGGCACGCAGCACAGGACCGGATCTTATATAAGATCGAGTCTCACTTATCCCAGGACCGCTTGCAGACCCCACCACACCTCGATCGCGAAGCCGGCAGGGCGCACCGTCGTCCGGTGCTCGTCATCGGCCTGCTTGCCTGCGGCGCGCTGGCCCTGGCAGGGTGCGGCTCCGGCGCGACGGCTGCTAACAGGCTGACCGTCGTCGCGGCCGAGAACTTCTGGGGATCGATCGCGCGCCAGCTCGCCGGATCGAAGGCGAGCGTGACGAGCATCATCGTCAACCCCGGCACGGATCCCCACAGCTATGACGCGACACCGGCCGACGCGCGCACATTCGCCGCCGCCAAGCTCGCGATCCTCAACGGCCTGGGCTACGACGACTGGGCTGCGAAGCTGCTGGCGGCCGACCCGCTGGCGGGCCGCGTGACGCTCGACGTAGGCCACGTGCTCGGCCTGCCGGACGGGGCCAATCCGCACCAGTGGTATTCGCCTCGCAGCGTCGAGCGCGTGGCCGCCGCCATCGCTTCCGGCCTGTCCCGCCTGGCGCCCGCCGACCGTGCCTACTTCCGGGCGCGCCTGCGGGCCTTCGAGACGACCGCGCTGGCCGGCTACCACGCTCTCATCGCCCGGATCCGAGCACGCTACGGCGGCGTCGCGGTCGGCTACAGCGAGAGCATCTTCCAGCCGCTCGGAATGGCGCTCGGCCTGCGCCTGCTCACGCCCTACAGCTTCGCCAAGGCGATCGCCGAGGGAACGGACATCACCGCCGCCGACAAGCAGGCCGTCGACGATCAGGCGCAGCGTCACCTGATCAAGGTCTGGGTCTTCAACAGCCAGAACGTGACGCCCGACGTGGAGCGCGTCAACCAGCTCGCGGCTGCCGCCGGCATCCCGATCGCGACCGTGACCGAGACGCTGTCGCCCGCAGGCGACAGCTTCCAGCAGTGGCAGGTCAGTGAGCTTGAGGGACTCGAGCGCGCCCTGCGGCGAGCGGGTGCAGGATGAACGTCTTGTTGCGGCGCTGCCGGCCGGGCCTTCGATGAGCGCCGTCGTCGAGCTGCGCGATGCGGCGGTGGCGCACGGCGCAGCAACCGTCTGGGCCGGCGTCGACGTCGAGCTGCGCGCCGGCGAGTTCGTCGGCATCCTCGGACCCAACGGCGCCGGGAAATCGACCTTCCTCGAGGTGCTGCTGGGGCTGAAGGAGCTGCGCGAGGGGACCGCGTCGGTGCTCGGCGCCGCGCCGGGCGAGCGTCGTGAGGCAATCGGGTACCTGCCGCAGCGGCGCAGCTTCGATCAGAGCGTGCGGGTGCGCGGGCGAGACCTCGTCGCGCTCGGGCTCGACGGCACCCGGTGGGGCACGCCAATGCCCGGCCTGTTCCGTGCGCGGCGCTCGGCGCTGCGCGCGCGCGTCGACGAGGTGATCGCGGCCGTCGGCGCCGGCGCCTACGCGAACCGCCCGATCGGCGAATGCTCGGGCGGCGAGCAGCAGCGCCTGCTGATCGCCCAGGCGCTGGCGCGCTCACCCCAGCTGCTGCTGCTCGACGAGCCGCTTGACGGCCTTGACCTGCCCAGCCAGGCCTCGGTGTCGGCGCTCGTCCAGCGGCTCTGCCGGCGTGACGGGATCACGGTCGCGCTGGTCGCTCATGACGTCAACCCGCTGCTCTCCTACCTGGACCGCGTGATCTACTTCGCGGGCGGCAGGGCGGTCGCGGGCACCCCGACCGAGGTGATCACGACCCAGACGCTGAGCGCGCTCTACGGCGCCGGCGTCGAGGTGCTGCGTCGTTCCGACGGACGTCTGGTGGTCGTCGGTCAGCCCGACACACCGGCCCACCACGACCACGCGCACGGATGAACCCGTCGTTCTCCGTCAATCCGATCAGCGACCTCGACCAGTTGCTGCAGTACCCGTTCATGGTTCACGCGCTTGCGGCCGGCACGATCGTCGCCGTGATCGCGGCGCTCGTCGGCTGGTTCGTCGTGCTGCGCCGCGAGAGCTTCGTCTGCCACACGCTGTCTGTGATGTCGTTTCCCGGCGCGAGCGGCGCGGCGCTCGCAGGCCTGCCGCTGGCGTCGGGCTACTTCGTCTTCGCCGTCGGCGGCGCGCTGGCAATCGCGTTCGGCTCGCGAATCGGCGGTAAGCGCAGCGCCACGGCGGAGTCGGCGGTCGTCGGGACGGTTGGCGCCGTCGCGCTCGCTCTGGGGTTCCTTTTCCTTTCGCTTTACGGCGGCATCCTCGAGAGCGTGGAGACGCTCCTGTTCGGCTCGTTCGTCGGCATCACGGCGGCCCAGGTGCGAACCCTGCTCGTGGTTGCGCTGCTGGCGGGAGGCGTGCTCGCGTTCGTCGGACGCCCGCTGTTCTACGCATCTGTTGACGAGCGGTCGGCCCGCGCCGACGGTGTGCCCGTGCAGGCGCTGTCGGTCGTCTTTCTCGTGCTGCTCGGCCTGGCGGTCGCGGCGATCGCGCAGATCGTCGGTGTGCTTCTGACCTTCGCGCTGCTGGTCGCTCCGGCTGCGACCGCTCAACTGGTGACGACGCGGCTGCGGCTCAGTCTCGCCCTGGCCGTCACGCTCTCCGTGCTCGAAACCTGGGCGGCACTGACACTCGCGTATTTCACGAACGCCGCACTCGGGTTCTGCCTGACGACTATCTCGCTCGTCCTCTTTGCCGCGGCCCGCGTCGCGAGGGAGCGCCGCGGCTGATGTTCGCGCTTCCGTTCGTGCGCAATGCCCTGCTCGCGGGTTCGCTGATCGCGATTGCGAGCGGCCTGCTGGGGTACTTCATCGTGCTGCGCGCACAGGTGTTCGCCGGCGATGCGCTCAGCCACGTGGCGTTCACCGGGGCGCTCGCCGCCGCGGCGGTGGGCGTCGACCTGCGCATCGGCCTGTTCGCCGCGACGGTGCTCATGGCCCTCACGTTTGCCGGCCTCGGCGAGCGAGCACGCGCCGACGACGTGACGGTCGGCGTGGCCTTCGCGTGGATCCTCGGCCTTGGCGTCCTGTTTCTCGACCTCTTCAATGCGAGCAGCTCGGGCGGGAGCGGGCTGCTCGGCGCGCGTGCGCTGTTCGGCTCGATCTTCGGCCTGAGCGGCGGCGAGGCCGCGCTGGCGGCCGTGATCGCCGCAGTACTGATCGCCACGACGCTCCTGATCGCCAGACCGCTGCTGTTCGTGTCGCTCGACCCCGCCGTGGCGATCGCGCGCGGCGTTCCCGCACGCCTGCTCGGCGCAGTGTTCCTGGTCCTGGTCGGCGCCGACGCCGCGGAGGCCACGCAGGCCGTGGGCGCGCTGCTGTTGCTGGGACTGCTGGCGGCGCCCGCCGGTGCGGCGCACCGCCTCACCGCCCGTCCATACCTCGGCATGGCGATCTCGGCCGCGATAGCGCTCGCGTCGGTGTGGATCGGTGTCGCGCTCAGCTATCGCGTGGCGGCGCTGCCTCCGAGCAGCGCGATCGTGCTCGTGGCCGGCGCCTTCTACGTGCTCGCCTTCGTGCGCGCGCCGCGCCTGCTCGCCGGCGTTCTACGATGGACACGATGAGCGACGTCGAGGACTGGGCGGCGCGAGCCGGCGAGCGACTGGTCGCCGCGGGCTACCGTCAGGGTGGCGCTCGCCGCGCGCTCATCGCGCTCCTCGCCGAGCAGCGCTGCGCGCTGTCGGCGATCGAGATCGGCGCCGCGCTCGAACGTGCGGACCGGGCGGTGTCGCGGGCCTCCGTCTACCGGATCCTCGACGAGCTCGAGCAGGCCGAGCTGGTCGCGCGCATCGAGGTGGGGCAGGGCGTCGTGCGTTACGAGCCGATCCGCCACGGGCGCGGGCATCACCACCACATGGTCTGCGACAGCTGCGGGAGGCTCTACCCGTTCGCCGACGAGGGTCTCGAGCGCGAGCTGCGCCGCGTCAGCAGGGATGTCGCGCTGAAGGTCGCCGAGCACGAGGTGATCCTGCACGGGGCGTGCGAGCGGTGTGCGGACGAGGCGGCCGCCTGAGACGATTGTGCGAAGCTCTAGTCCTGATCAAACCAAGCACGATGGAGGCGAATGACGATGGGCCTACTGGACAAGGTCAAGGCCGGCGCCGAGCAGGCCGCCAGCACAGCGCAGAAGCAGGCGCAGACCGTTGCCGCGAAGCGTGAGCTAAGCCAGGCGTACGGCGACCTCGGCAAGACCGCCTTCGGGCTGGTCGAGCGCGGCGAGGTCTCGCACGGCGACCTGAAGGCCGGGGTCGATCACATTCACGAGCTGCAGGCGCGTTTGAGCGGCGAGGCCGGAGCGGGTGCCGACGGCGGCGCCGACGGCGACGCCGACATCGTCGAGTAGCGACTGCGGCTGACCGCGGCGCGGCGGCCACCCGCCGCCGGTGGGTGGCCGCGCTCGCATCCCACGGCCGGCCGCGAAGGTTGCGGCGGGCGTCGGACGACACCGGTGAGTGACGGCGCCCGCACCGAGCCGTGCCGCCCACGTCGCGGCGGGCGCCGCACGACGCGGGTGGGTGGCGGCGCCCGCACCGAGCCGTGCCGCCCACGTCGCGGCGGGCGCCGGACGACGCGGGTGGTGGCGGCGCCCGCACCGAGCCGTGCCGCCCACGTCGCGGCGGGCCGGCTCAGAACACGGGCGTCTCGGTGAAGGCGCCCCACACGTCCTGCAGCGCCTGGACGACCTCGCCTTCGCTCGCGTGCGCGCGCGCTGCGTCCAGCAGCGGCTCCATCAGGTTGCGCGACGTGGCGGCGGCGGCTCGCAACGCATCGAGACTCGCCTGCACGGCGTCGCCGTCGCGGCGCGCGCGCACGGCGGCCAGGCGCTCGATCTGGCGCCGCTCGATCGTCGGGTCGATGCGCAGCGTTGGAATCTGGAGCTCGTCGTCGGCGATGAAGTCGTTGACGCCCACGACGATCCGCTCCCCGGCGTCGATCCGCCGCTGGAGTTCGAACGCGGCCTCGGCGATCTCGCGCTGGGGGTAGTTGCGCTTGACCGCCTCGACCATGCCGCCGAGCTCGTCGATGCGGCGGAAGTACTCGTAGGCCTGCTCCTCGATGCGGTCGGTGAGCGCCTCGACGAAGTAGCTGCCCCCGAGCGGGTCAACCGTGTTGGTCACGCCCGTCTCGTGAGCGATGATCTGCTGCGTGCGCAGCGCGACCTGGACGGCCTCCTCGGTCGGCAGCGCCAGCGCCTCGTCGTAGCTGTTGGTGTGCAGTGACTGCGTGCCGCCGAGCACGCCGGCGAGCGCCTCGATCGCGGTGCGCGTGATGTTGTTGAGCGGCTGCTGGGCGGTGAGCGAAACGCCGGCCGTCTGGGTGTGAAAGCGCATCAACCACGAGCGCTGGTCGCGAGCGTGATAGTGCTCGCGCAGCTCGCGCGCCCAGATGCGCCGTGCCGCGCGGTACTTCGCGATCTCCTCGAAGAAGTCGATCTGGGCGTTGAAGAAGAACGACAGGCGTGGGGCGAAGGCGTCGACGCCGCGGCCGCGCGCGAGCTGCTCGTCGATGTAGGTGAACCCGTTCTTCAGCGTGAAGGCGAGCTCCTGGGCGGCGGTGGAGCCCGCCTCGCGGATGTGGTAGCCGGAGATCGACACCGGGTGCCAGCGCGGCATGTGGTCGGTGCACCACTCGATCATGTCCCCCTGCAGACGGACGCCGGCATCGATCGGGAAGCACCACTCCTTCTGTGCGATGTACTCCTTCAGGATGTCGGCCTGGATCGTGCCCGCGAGCTGCTCCGTCGTGGCGCCCTGTGCCTGCGCGGCCACGACGAAGAACGCGAGCATGATCGCCGCCGGGCCGTTGATCGTCATCGACACGCTGACCTCGCTCAGGTCGATCCCGGCGAACAGGTCGGCCATGTCGTCAAGCGTGTCGATCGCGACGCCCTCACGGCCAACCTCGCCGTGGCTGAGCGGCGAGTCGGAGTCGTGTCCCATCAGCGACGGCATGTCGAAGGCCGTTGACAGCGCGTGCTGCCCGCGGTCGAGCAGGTAGCGAAATCGCTCGTTGGTCTCCACGGCCGTGCCGAAGCCGGCGAACTGCCGCACGGTCCACAGGCGCCCGCGATACATCGACGCGTGGATACCGCGCGTGAACGGATAGGCGCCCGGCTCGCCGATCAGCGCGCGCTCGCCGACGTCGTCCTCGGTGTAGAGCGGCCGTATCTCCTCGCCGCTCAGCGTGACGAACGGCTCTCCGCGTTGCCCAGGTTCCGCCGACCGGAGGCCACCCGGTGTCGCCGCCGCGGAGGGCTCCGCGGTTCGGCTGCGATGCTGCGCGTCACGTGGGGTTCGGGGGATGGTGCAGTTTCGCACGCTCGGTCGCGTGCGTCTGTTCGCGCAGCGACCTCACGTTCGCGCGGGTGAACGCGTTTGTTCGGGCGTGGGTGAGAGTGTCTTGGACAGTGTGGGCGGCGATATGTCTTGCCCGGCTATCGTGCGCACGGATGGGAATCACGGCTGCGCCGCGCCGATGACGAGCCCGCACACCGCGGCTGCCGGCGAACGGCAGGCGCCGGGTGGTCGCATCGAGGATCCGAAGGCCGTGCTGGCGATCGTGGTGACGACGCTGCTGTGGGCCACCGCGTTCGTCGCGATCCGCTCGGCGCGCACCCATTTCGCGCCGGCGCCGCTGGCGCTGGGCAGGCTGCTCGTCGCCGCCGTCGCGCTCAGCCTGCTGATGGTCCGCGGCCGCCTCGCGTTGCCGCCGCGACGAGAACTCCCGGCGATCGCCGTCTGTGGCGTGCTGTGGTTTGGCGTCTACAACGTGGCGCTCAATCAGGGTGAGCGCCTGGTCGACGCCGGCACGGCCGCGATGCTCGTGAACGTCGCTCCGATCATGATCGCCGTGCTCGCCACGTGGGTGCTCCGCGAGCGGCCGTCACGATGGCTGGTGGGCGGGCTCGCCGTGGCCTTCAGCGGAGCCGCCGTGATCGCGATCAGCTCGGCGCACCGTCACGGCGGTGCCGGAGGCGTGTTGCTCTGCGTGCTCGCCGCGGCTGTCTACACCGTCGCCGTGGTGACCGAGAAGCCGCTGCTGGAACGTCTCTCGCCGATTGCCCTGACCTGGGCGGCATGCCTGGCGGGAGCGGTCGTCTGCCTCCCGTTTCTGCCCGGACTGCTGTCGGAGCTGCGCACCGCGCCCGCCTCCAGCACGCTGCTTGTCGCCTACCTCGGCGTGGGGCCGACCGCGATCGCTTTCACGACCTGGGCCTACGCGCTCTCGCGCAGCACGATGGCACGCCAGGGCGCGACGACCTACCTCGTACCGCCGCTCGTGATCGCGATCAGCTGGCTCACGCTGGGCGAGGTTCCCGGGCTCGTGGCGATGGGCGGCGGCGCGCTCTGTCTCGCTGGTGTGGCGCTGACGCGCCGGCGCTCGGTGCGGTGAGGGCGCGCCGCGGTTCCCGCGTGCGACGGCCTACGGCAGGTCGGCGACGATGTCCGCGAGCGGACGGCGTCGCCCGGTGGTGAACGGGATCTCCTCGCGGGTGTGGCGACGCGCCTGCGCCGAGCGCAGGTGGCGCATCAGGTCGACGATCGGCTCGAGCTCGTCGCATTCGAACGCGAGCAGCCACTCGTAATCGCCGAGTGCGAACGCGCTGACCGTGTTGGCGCGCACCTCCGGCCGGCTGCGGCCCATCATCCCGTGCTCGCGCAGCATCTCCGAGCGCTCCTGCTCGGGCAGCAGGTACCAGTCGAGCGAGCGAACGTAGGGGTAGACCGACACGTACTTGCGCGGCTCCTCGCCCCGCATGAAGGCCGGTGTGTGGGACTTCGCGAACTCGGCCTCGCGGTGGACGCCGATGGCTGACCAGACCGGTCGCAGGTGCTGGCCGAGCATCGTGTGGCGAAACGAGATCAGCGCATCCTGGACGGCGTCGGCGCTGTGACCGACGAGCCAGATCAGCAGGTCGGTGTCGGCGCGATAACCGGTCACGGTGTAGGCGCCGCGAAGCGTGGCCTCGGCGGCGTCGAAAGCCTGTTGCGCATGCAGCGTCGCATTTGAACGCTCGGAACCGTTCATCGAGCGCTGCGGGTCCGACGCAAAGCTGGCGTAGAGCGCGTAGGTCGGCCCGTCGGGCTGTTCGCCCGCGGTTGGGTCCTCGGTCACGGTCGGTTCCTCGGTCACCTTCGACTCCTCCGTCACGATCGAGTCATCGCCCCGAAGTGATGGGGCTCGCGGTTGTGCGTGCGCGCCATCGTCAGCGCCGCCGCGCGTTCGCCTCGAGCGCGGGGTTGGCAAAGCCGTCGTCGGCGGCGTTGATCGTCACGCCGGGCGGGACGATCTCGTCGATGCGGTCAAGCAGTGCCGGCTCGAGCGAGACGCCGGCCGCCGGAAGCTGCGATTCGAGGTGCTCGATCGTCCGCGGGCCGATGATCGCGGCGGTCACCGCGGGGTGGTTGATCACCCAGGCGATTGCCAGCTCGATCAGCGACATGCCCGCTTCGTCGGCGAGACGGGCCAGCGCGTCGGCGGCTTCGAGCTTGCGCAGGTTGACCGCCAGCGTCAGGTCGAAGCGCTGAGGAATGCGCTCGGCGCGCGTGGACGCCGGCGGCTCGGCGCCCTTGCGGTAACGGCCCGACAGCCAGCCGCCGGCGAGCGGGCTCCACGGGATGACGCCGACATCGTGTCGCAGGCAGGTCGGCAGGACGTCCGTCTCGATCGCGCGAGCGAGCATCGAGTACGGCGGTTGCTCGGTCACGAAACGCTCGAGGTGGCGCTCGCGCGACACCCACTGAGCCTCGACGATCTGGGAGGCCGGGAAGGTGGAGGATCCGATGTAGCGGACCTTGCCCGCTCGGACCAGGTCGCTCAGGGCGGACAGCGTCTCCTCGATGTCGGTATCGCGTTCGGGGCGATGGATCTGGTAGAGGTCGATCCAGTCGGTACCGAGCCGGCGCAGCGAGTCCTCGACTTCGCGGATGATCCAGCGGCGTGAATTGCCGCGCTGGTTGGCGCCGTCGCCCATCTCGCCGTGGACCTTCGTGGCGAGCACGACATCGTCGCGTCGCCCGCCGGCGAGCGCCTTGCCGACGATCTCCTCCGACTCTCCTCGCGAGTACACATCGGCGGTGTCGATGAAGTTGATGCCGGCGTCGAGCGCCCGGTGGATGAGCCGGATCGACTCGTCGTGGTCAGCGTTCCCCCAGCTGCCGAACATCATCGCGCCAAGGCAGAGCGGGCTGACCTTCACACCGGTGCGACCTAGCTCGCGATACTCCACACCCGAAACCTAGCGGACCGGCAGCGGCGATCTCCAGGCCGGCGGCGCGCGTGGCGATCGGCGCGGCGCCGGCCCGCGAGCGGGCGGACTCCGGCGCCCGCCGCAATTGGTAGCGTGAAGGCACAGTCATGACCGACACGGGCACGGCGAAACGCTCGCTACGCAAGGTCGCCCCGCTTGCCGTGGCAGGCTGTGCCGTGCTGGCCGGGGCGGTTTCAGCCACATGGCGTCGCGGCCGGGCGCGCGCAGGGACTGCGGCCGATCCGCCGGACGCTCACCTCGCCGGCGAGCAGATGGAGGCTCTCGCGACGGCCGAGGGCATGCCCGAAGCGCCGGACGCCTGAGCGCCGGGCGCGGCGGGGGCGCAACGCGAGCCGGTGGTCTGATCCTGTTCGCCGACCGCCGTGACGCCGGACGCACGCTCGCGCAGCTGCTGCTCGGGCTCGCGGCGCAGCGGCCCCTGATCGCGGCACTGCCGCGCGGCGGCGTCCCGGTCGGCTTTGAGGTCGCTCGCGCGCTCGACGCGCCGCTCGACGTGCTGGTGGTTCGCAAGCTCGGGGCGCCAGGCAACCCGGAGCTTGGGGTGGGGGCGATAGCTGAGGGTGGCGGTGTAGTGATCGACGACGCGGCCGCAGGCCGCGCTGGAATGAACCAGGAGGCGCTCGCCGAGGTGCTCGCGCGCGAGCGCGCGGAACTGCAGCGTCGCGTCCAGCGCTACCGCGGGGAGCGCCCGCCGCTCGATGTGGCGGGGCGCACCGTCCTGGTTGTCGACGACGGTCTCGCGACCGGGCTGACGGCGATCGCGGCGGTACGCGCGCTACGAGCCGGCGATGCCGCGCGCATCGTCGTGGCGGTTCCGGTCGGCGCGCGCGACTCCGTGGCCCGCGTCGGCGCGGAGGCTGACGCGGTGCTCTGCGCCACGACTCCCAGGCGGCTGCTCGCGGTCGGCTACTGGTACGCCGACTTCTCCGCCGTGTCCGACGAGGAGGTGCTGGCGCTGCTGGGCCGCGGGGATGGGGTTGACAGCCCGGCTGCGTAAGACTACGCTTACCGTAAGTGGGAACTTACGCAGACGCGATGCAGGCGCTTGGGGACCCCACGCGACGGGCGATCTTCGAGCGTCTCGCCGACGGGCCGACCGCCGTCGGGGATCTCGCACGCGGACTCCCCGTCAGCCGGCCCGCCGTCTCACAGCATCTGCGCGTGCTCAAGCAGGCGGGCCTGGTCCTCGACAGCCGCGACGCCAACCGGCGCATCTACACGCTCGACCCGATGGGCGTGGGCGCGCTGCGCTCCTACTTCGATCGCTTCTGGACGCAGGCCCTCGATGCCTCGAGGGGGGTGGCTGAGCCGGCGCAGGAGGGCGCCGGATCGTGACTCGAGCAGGCGGCGCGGCGCGTGTGCGGGCTCTTCGCGCGAGAGGACGGTGCCGGCGCGTGGTTGCCGTTGCGCTCGCGCTCGGGTTCGCGCCAGGCGTGGTGTACGCGCTGAGCGCGCCCGGGGCCCAGGCGATCGGCGCCGCCGCGGCGTTGCCGGCGCCGCCGAGGATCGTCAAGGACCTGATTCCGTTCGGCGCCAGGCGAAAGCAGGAGATGCGTGCCTACGCCATGCGGCACTACGGCATCGACTCCTACCGCCTGACCCATCCGCACCTGATCGTCTGGCACTACACCGAGAGCGCGACCTTCCAGAGCGTCTGGAACACGTTCGCCAGCGACGTTCCGGACGTCAGCTTCCACGAGTTGCCGCAGGTCTGCGCGCACTTCGTTATCGACACCAACGGCACGATCTACCAGCTGGTGCCACTGGACATCATGTGCCGCCATGTCGTGGGTCTGAACTACACGGCGATTGGGATCGAGAACGTCGGCTTCTCCGACCAGCAGGTGATGGGCGACGCGGCGCAGTTCCGTGCAGCGCTGGAGTTGACGCGGTGGCTGCGCTGCAGCGAGGGGATCGCGGTCGCGGGCGTGATCGGGCATAACGAGAGCCTTTCGAGCCGCTACTACCGGGAGCTGGTGCCCGCCTTTCGCGGCCAGACCCACCTCGACTTCAATCGCGCTGACATGACGATCGTGCGAAAGCGCGTTGCGGCGCTCCCCTGCAGCGGCTGAGCGCGCGGGCTTCGCTCCCGGGCGCTAGAGCACGGAGGTCAGCACGAGCGCCCCGATCACGATCAGCACCAGCGCCGTGCACACGTTGCCCCAGCGCTCGAGCCACTGCCCGCGAATCTGGTAGCCGCCGAAACAGGCCGCGAGCGTCAGCCCGACGATCGTCGCGATCGTGACCGCGGCGAAGATGACGAGCGAGACGATCGCGGTTGTCGCCCCGACCGTGGTTGCCGCGAGAAACACCGGCAGGATCGTCAGGTCCGGTGAAGCCGCGGCCCCGAACGGCACCATCACTCCGGCGAGACCGCGCATCCGGCTCTCGGCGGGTCCGGCGGAAGCCCCGGCATCGCCGTCAGCGGGCTGCCGATCGTGGGCGTGCTCGTGGTGGTGGCCGTGCGTGCGGCCGATCAGCTCAAAGATCGCGAAACCGACGCCGGTCGCGATCAGCAGCCCGCCGATGATCTTGTTCTGCGCGCTCTGCACCTCCGAGCGGAACTGCAGGCCGACGGCGATGATCACGCCGCCGAGCACGATCGAGACGAGCACGTGCGCGACGCCCGCAAGCGTCGAGAGCCGCGCGACGCGGCCGAGCGGGTAGCGGCGGGTGCGGCCAACGACCGCGAGCGGCACCCAGTGGTCGGGCAGAATTGCATGCCC
>Ga0265320_10002498_pt1 | contig 12790 bp, 13 predicted proteins | sample 4827metaG_FD_202087 | JGI IMG/M metagenome (GOLD analysis project Ga0265320, IMG submission 202087) | Rhizosphere microbial communities from Carex aquatilis grown in University of Washington, Seatle, WA, United States - 4-8-27 metaG | ecosystem: Host-associated > Plants > Roots > Rhizosphere >...
GGCGGCGACGATCATCTCGGGCGTCTGGCGCAGGCCCGTGTAGATGACCTCGAAGCCCTCGTCGCGCAGGCCGCGCGCGAGCACCTTGGCGCCCCGGTCGTGGCCGTCCAGGCCGGGCTTGGCGATAAGGACCTTCAGGGGCCGGTCAGCCATAGCCGCATCATAGCCGCCGGTGTCGGCAGCTCGGCGTCGCCTACCGCCCGCTCATCGCTCCACGAGCCCGATCTGGATCGTGGCCTGGCCGACGGCCAGCGTGAAGGCGAGGGACGGACACGAGTTCGACGCTGGTCCATGCTCGCCGATGATCCACGTCATGACGCCTTCGAAGTCGCCCGTCTGGCGGACCTCGGCGGGCCCGGCGCCGAGGCTGACCAGGTCGCGCTCCGCGGTCGGCAGGCTGGACCCCTCGACGCCGGTCAGCACCACCCGCCAGTAGCTGTCCCCGGCGACCGTCACCGGGAGTCCGCTGGGGTCAAGGGTGAAGGGCGGCGTCGCGGGCTCGACGCGGATGGACACCCCGTTGAGGGACGCCACACGGATGTCCACGCTCTGGTCGCGAAGGTGCACGTCCTGGACGGCTTGCAGGTGATCGATGGACGGCTCGGCCGGCCCGCTCCATACGCTGGCCTGACAGGTGGGGCCGCTGACCGGGGTGAAGGCCAGGGCGGACGTGAAGTCCACCGTGAAGGCCTGGCCGGACCCCGCCTTGGCCCAGGCCACATCGACGCACGCGGGGTCGCTCAGGCCGACGATCCACCGCGACGCCTGTGAGACGCCCGTTCCGTCGTCGACCGCGACCAGCTCGCGGACCAGCGCGCCCGGACCGGTCTGGTCGAGCTCAGAGGTGGCCAGCTTGTCGGTCGCCGCGTGATCGAGGGTGATGCTGTAGAAGGCGCGACCGACGATGGTGACCGGCTTGCCGGACGCGTCGGTGAACGGTGCCGACGCCGGCTCGACCGTGATCCCGCTGTACGCCAGGCCGGCCTGGAAGGTGACCCGGTCGTAGCCCGGGAAACTGGTCACGGCGACGTCACGGAGCGGGTTGGACGGGTCGGTCGTCAGGCCGGCGTCGGAGAAGCGCGTGGCGCATGTCTGGGACTCGGCGGGCGAGGGCGGCGGGAGGACGCCCGTCGGCGAAGGTGTCGGCGTGGTCGGCGACGCCGACGGGGTGGCGAGCGTCGGTGAGGGTGTCGCGCTGGTCGGCGAGGGCGTCAGGACGGCCGTCGGCCCAAGCGGGAGTCGGCCACCGGCCACGGCCAGCATCGTCCCCACGAGGGCCACCAGGACGGCCGCGACAAGGAGCCAGAGGGCGCTGCGGCGCGGACCCGCCACGAGCACGGGACGACCGGTCGGGCGCTGGGCAGCGGGCGCATCGCTCCACGTCGGGTGCGGCGGGGTCTCGCCGTCCAACAGGTCGTGCAGGCCGGTGGCGAGGCGGCGTTCGAACGAGTCGTCAGCGGCCATGGTCGGCCTCCGGGGAGCGATGGGTCGTGGGGGTCGGGACGGGTGTGTCGAGGTCGAGCCGCAGGCGATCGAGGGCCCGGCTCAGGATGGCCCCGACGTTGCCGGGGCTGGTCTCCAGGATGGTCGCGATCGTGGCGTAGTCGAAGTCGTGGTAGTAGCGCAGCACGATCGCTGCCCGCTGGCGAGGCTCCAGGCGCGCCAGGGCCTCTCGCACCGCGACCCGATCGGCGCCGTCGTCCGCCGCCGTGGGACGGTCGTCACGGATGGGGTCGAGCGGCTGGGCCCAGCGGATGCGCGTGCGACGGAGGCCGCTGAGCGCGGCGTTCACCGCGATGCGGTGCAGCCAGGCCTCCACGGGCACGTCACCGCGGAAGCGGCGCCGCTCGCGGAAGGCCGATTCGTAGGCGTCCTGGGCCACGTCCGCGGCCAGGCCGGCCTCCCCGCAGATGCCGAGCGTGGTGCGGTAGACGGCCGGATACGTCCGTTCGTAGAGAGCCGCGAAATCGTCGAGCTGGGCGAGGAAGGTCACTCGTGCTCCCTGGTCGCCGCCGCGCCTGCCGCACTGCTGCTACCGATATGACGCGTGGGAGCCCCTGATCCTTACACGCTCGGCGGGCCGCCTCGCGACGGGGTCAGCCGCGGCGGAACGCCTGCCCTCCGCGCGCCAGGGCGACGACCACGAACCAGTACGCCACGGCGAAGACGACGAACACCACCACCCCGGTGCGAGTCGTGCCGTTCGATGAGCTTAGTGCGCCGAGGGCCACGAGGGTCGTCAGCAGCCCGGCGATGAACGAGAGCAGGATGCCCAGCAGGCGGCCCCACTGCCGCTTCAGGAGGACGCCGATGCCCGCGATCAACTCGCCCAGCCCATAGACAGCCACGATGACGCCGAGGACGACGAAGATGCCCTCGAAGACGCGCACCGCGTCGACCGAATAGTCCACCGGGTCGGCGTTCTGGATGGCCGTCTCGAAGGCGGCCCGGGCGACAAGGCCCACGGCCATCAGGCCCACGCCCGCCAGCCCGACCAGGACGCCGATGACCAGCAGGAGGACGCCCGCCAGGCTCACCATCAGCGAGCCCTGCGGCTGGGCAGACGGGGCCATCGCGACCGGCGGCATCGCCCAGGTGGGCGCGGCGGCGCCCGGCTGGCTCCAGCCCGCGGGCGGCGCCGGGGGCGGAGTCGGCTGACCCCAGCCGGCCGGGGGTGCGGTCGGCGGCCCGCCCCAGGCCGTTCCCGTCGGGGCCGCCACGGGGGGCGTTTCGGGCTGCGGAGCCGCCGGTGCGGCGGGCGCTTCGCTCGTGGGTTCCGATGGGGTGGGTTGCTGGGGATCGGTCATGCGCTCACCTCCGCCGCGACTCTAGCGTCCGCGACGCCTCAGCGGACGGCGAAGATGCGCTCCAGCTCGTACGGCGGCGTCACCTCCAGCTGGTCGTACCGGCAGTCGCGGGGCAGACGATCAAGGCGCCAGCGACGGAAGGTCGCCCCGTGGCGGAAGCGGTCGCCCTGCAGGTGCTCGTAACCCACCTCGCAGACGCGCTCGACCCGCAGCGCCTCCCACGACAGGTCCTTGTCACGGTTCCAGCGGCTGACGTTGCCGGGCATGCGCTGGCCGGCCGCCGCGGCATCCTCCGCCCATGAGGCCCACTCGGCCCACGGGTGGCCGTCGAGCGCGTGCTCCCGCAGTGGCGCCAGCTCCCGCACGAGCGCCGCCCGCTCGGCCATCGTGAAGCTGGAGGTCACGCCCACGTGGTGGAGCGCCCCGGCGTCGTCGTACAGGCCCAGCAGGAGCGACCCGATGAGCGTGCCCGGGCCGTTCTTGTGCCAGCGGAAGCCGGCCACCGCACAGTCGGCCTCGCGGGCGTGCTTGATCTTGGCCATCGCCCGCTTGCCCGGCTGGTAGGGCGCACCGAGGGGCTTGGCCATGACGCCATCCAGCCCGGCCCCCTCGAAACGATGGAACCAGTCCGCCGCGACGGCCGGGTCGCGAGAGGCGGGCGTGAGGTGGAGCGGCGGGCGCACGCCGCCCAGGACCGCCTCCAGGCGCGCCCGGCGCTCACCCTGGGGAACGTCGCGCAGGTCCTCGTCGTCCAGGGCCAGCAGATCCCATGCCACGAACGACGACGGGGTGCGCTCGGCCAGGAGCTTGACGCGCGAGGCCGCCGGATGGAGCCGCAGTTGAAGCGCCTCGAAATCGAGCCCGTGCGGCCCGGCGATGACGACCTCGCCGTCCACCACGCAGCGTTGCGGCAGGCCGGCCCGCAGCGCGAGGGCCAGTTCGGGGAAGTAGCGGTCGAGCGGCCGCAGGTCGCGGCTCTGCATCAGCAGTTCGTCCCCGTCGCGGAAGATGAGCGCGCGGAAGCCGTCCCACTTGGGCTCATAGAGCCAACCCGGTCCGGTCGGGATGGCCGGCAGCGGCTTGGACAGCATGGGCTCGAGGGGTGGCTGGACGGGCAGGCGCATCGGTCGCTCCTCGTTGTGCGCGGCCAGCGTAAGCCCTCCCGTCGACCCGGCGCCGCCCGGGCGATGCTAGGCTCGGGGGATGCCCTTGCCCGAGTCGTTCCGCGGCGACCCCTACGCCGTGCTCGATGTGCCGCCCACGTCGACCGACGCGGCCATCAAGCGCCGCTGGCGGGAGCTGGCCCAGGAGCATCACCCCGACCGGGCGCGGGGCGACGAGGCGGCGACGGCGACGCTCACCAAGCGCATGGCGCGGATCAACGCGGCCTACGAGCTCCTGCGCGACAAGGGACGCCGCGAACGCTACGACGTGATCCACGGCACCCGTGGTCCGCGCGGGACCTGGGCGCCACCAGAGGGCAGCGGCCGCGAGACCCCCGTCGGTCCGCCGCCGCCGCGTCCGGGGCGGCCGGTCACCGCCCGCTTCGATACCAGCGAGCACCTCCGGCCACGCAACGCCACCACCAGCCACGGCCCCTCGCCACTCAACGGGCACCGGCCGCGCAGCGCCCGGGAGCGGGCCGAAGCGCCCGAGCCGCTGCGCGCCAGCGATCCCAACGGGCCGGTGCACCGGCGGCGCCAGGGCGTCCGCTTGCGCCGCCCCACGCTTGCCGAGGCCCGGGAGCTGCCCCTGGAGTTCGGCAAGTTCCGCGGCCACACGCTGGGCCAGGTGGCCGACTTCGAGCCGACCTACATCGACTGGATCGCCGGCACGATCACCCGCGACCGCGAGCTCGTCATGGGTGCACGCGTGCTGCAGGAGGACCTCGACGAGCGGGGCGTCGTGCGGCGGGTGCGCCCCATCACACCGCCCTTCGGCCACACGGGCACCGACCGGACATAGGACGAGACCCCGGTCAGGGTGACCGGGGTCTCGTGATCGATCGCGGTTCGATGATTGCCGCCGTCTCGCTCGTTCGGCCGGCCCGGATGGCCGGTTGAGCCTGTTACTCGACCCGTTGCCTGGGTCCGGCGTCCTCCATGCACCTCGTCGCCGAGGTCCCTGAAACGCGGAGGTCGCATCCGTTCCCTGGCCCGGTCGTCGACGCCTCGGGTGCGCATCCGGCACTTGAGCGCGACGGCATGGGCCCACGGTAGGGCTCCACCACGGGCGCGGCAATGAGGTGTGGGTACCCGGCCCCGCCGTACCAAGGTCGATGGCGTGAACGCACCAACATGGGGTCAGCTGGCGGCGGGCAGGCTGGTCGCCCCGACCCCCAGGAGTGTCTCCAGGTCCTCGGCCGGCATCGGGCGGCCGAACAGATAGCCCTGTCCGCGGTCGCAGCCGACGGCCAGCAGGGCGGCGCGGGCGGCCGGTGTCTCGATGCCCTCGGCCACGACTTCGATGTTGAGGGCGTGGGCCAGACGCACCACCGCCTCCACGATGGCCAGGTTGCGTTCGGTCTCCCGCCCGACGACGAAGGAGCGGTCGATCTTGAGGACCTCGACGGGCATCGTGCGCAAGGTGCTGAGTGATGAGAAGCCGGTGCCGAAGTCGTCGAGGGCGATGGCGACGCCCAGGCGGCGCAGGTTGCGCAGGGCGGTACCGGCCCGCTCGGAGAGGTCGATGATCATCGACTCGGTGATCTCGAGGTGCAGGGCGCCCGGTGCCAGGCGTGTCTCGGCCAGGCTGCGCGCCACGCGCTCCGCCAGGTCGGCCTGCTGGAGCTGGCGCACCGACAGGTTGACGCTCAGCGTCATCTCGCGGGAGAACGGGTACTGCTCGCGCCAGGCATGGACCTGGCGGGCGGACGTGTCGAGGACCCATTGCCCGATGGGCAGGATCAGGCCCGTCTCCTCGGCGACCTGCACGAACGCGCCCGGCAGCAGCAGACCGCGGCGGGGGTGCTGCCAGCGCACCAGCGCCTCGACGCCCACGAGACGCCCGTCGGCCAGGTCGACCTCGGGCTGGTAGTGGATGCGCAGCTCGCCCCGCTCCAGCGCGTGGCGGAGGTCGCCCTCCAGCTCCAGGCGCTCCATGGCCCGGCTGTTCATGGCTTCGTCGTAGACCACGAAGTGGTTGCGGCCCTGGGCCTTCGCCCGGTTGAGGGCCACGTCGGCCTGGCGCATCAGCTCCCCGGCCTTGGTCACCCCCGGCGTGCCGAAGGCGATGCCCACGCTGGCGGTCACGAACAGCTCCTGGCCCTGCAGGTCGAAGGCCGCCCGCGTCGCCTCCACCAGCCGACCGGCCACGCGCATGGCGTCCCCCGGAGCCCGCAGGTCGTCGAGCAGGACGGTGAACTCGTCGCCGCCCAGCCGCGCGATCGTGTCGCCCGGACGGGCGACCGTCGAGAGACGCCGCGCCAGCTGGATCAGCAGCTCATCGCCCGCCACGTGGCCCAGGCTGTCGTTGACCACCTTGAAGTTGTCGACGTCCAGGAAAAGGACGGCCACCGACCCGAGGGCACGGCGTCGACCGAGCGTCTGCTCGAGGCGGTCGCGGAAGAGGGTCCGGTTGGGCAGGCGGGTCAGCTCGTCGTGCAGCGTCTGCCGCGCCAGCTCCGCCTCGAGGCGGCGGCGGTCGGTCACATCGACGGCCAGCACGAGGCGCTGGTCCTGCCCGCCGTCGTCGATCGCATGCGCCGTGAGCTCGACGTCGATGGCCGAGCCATCGCTGGTGCGATGGCGCGCCAGGTACGGGCGGCCCATGTCGTCGGCCTCGATGCGCGCCAGGTCATCGGCGTACGTGGCGCCGTCGTCAGCCAGCCAGATGTCGGCCAGCGAGCGAGCCAGGAAATCGTCGCGCGCGTAGCCGTAGGCCCGCACGGCTGCGTCGTTGACCGCCAGGATGCGGTGGGTGGCCGGGTCGTGGACCCACATCGGCTGGGGGTTGTTCTCGAACAGCAGGCGGTAGCGCCGCTCGCTCGCGCCGAGGGCCGCCGCCGAGCGGGTCCGCTCGTCGACCTGCTCCTGCAACGCCGCGTAGAGCCGGGCGTGCTCCAGCGCCAACGACGCCAGCTGGGCCAGGCGGTCGAGGCGCGCCAGGTCGTCGGCGGAGAACCGCCGCGCCGGGTCGAGGTGGCTCAGGCCGATGACGCCCACCACCTGGCCGCCCGAGGTGAGCGGCGCGCCCGCCAGGGCGTGGTAGCCCAGGTCGGCGTAGGCCGGCGCCCGCCCCGCGAACGTGCTGTAGTCGTCGACCGCGAACGCCTGACCGGTGGCCCACACCCGCCCCGCGACGCCTTGGCCGCGCTGCAGCGGCACGCGTTCCTCGTCGGCGAAGACGCCGATGCCGATGACCACCCGCAGCTGCTGGCTGGCCTCGTCGAGCAGGTAGATGTACCCGTGGGGCGTGTCCAGGAGGGCCGCCGCGCGGGTCACGATGGAGCGCAGGACGCGATCCGGGTCCAGGCCGGCCATCAGCTCCAGGGCGGTGTCGTTGAGGGCCGCCAGCTCCTCACGCTGGCGGCGCGCCTCGTCCTCCACCTCGTGGCGTGCGGTGAAGTCGCTGAAGGTCGAGACGACGCCGGTGAGCTCGCCCTGGGCATCGCGCAGGGGGCTGGCGTTGACGATGAGCCAGCGCCGGCCGCCACCGACCGGGTCCAGGTTGCCGAGCACCATCTCGCGCACCGGCTCGCCGGTCGCCAGCACGCGACAGGCGGGCAGGTCGGCCAGGTCGTAGGGGGTGCCGTCCTCGTGGGTGATGTCCCACCCGCCGTCGCGCAGCCCGTGACCCAGCAGGGCGCCCTCGGGCACGCCCATGAGGCGCCACGCGGCGCTGTTGCCGTAGCGGAAGCTGGTGTCAGGCGCCTGGATCGTCACGCCCACGGGCAGGTCGGCGACGAGCGTGGCGCTGCTCACATCCGGGGCGTGCGGGGACGACGTCGTCACGAGCTGAGTATCCGGGCTGCCCGCCGGCCCGGCCACGACCCGGGCGGCGGCCCGCCGCTGGGACGTCCGTACCGGTTACTAGCGGCTGCCGAAGGCCTGGATGGCGGTCTGGATGGAAGCCTCGGGCACGCCCGCAGCCAGGATGCCGTTGACCGTGCCGGGCTGGGCGGCCGGCCAGAAGATGAGCACCTGGAGCACGTCCTGGTTGTTGACCTGGATGCGGACCCCGGCCCGGCCGGCGACCGTGACCGCCTGGGTCTGGATCTGGTTGACGTCGGTCGCGCTGGCCGCCCCGGCGGTGAACGCGTCGGCCAGCATGGATGGGGTCAGCGACGGCGCCGAGTACTCGAGCAGGCTCACCCCGGTGCTGTCGGAGGCCGGGAATTGGGCCCCCGCGAAGTGGAGGTCGGAGATGCCCGCCGCCTGCAGCGAGCCCAGGGACGCGGCGACACAGAAGCGACCGCTGTTGACCACCGACGGGGTGGCCTGGGCGAGCGTCGTGGGCAGCAGCGCCTCCAGGGCCGGGTAGTACCCGGGAGCAGCCGGCGCGTCGACGCCGTTGCACGAGGCCGACGGGTCAGGTGTCGGTTGCCCGCCCGCGCAAGCACCGACGAGCAGGGCCGTCAGCAGCGCGAGGGAGGTCGCGATCACGTGCACCCGGGGAGCGAAGATCAGGTCACCTTCCAGCTGATGAGCCCGGTGAAACAGTGGTCCAGCAGGGCACACAGGCCCGGCGTCAGGTCCCACAGGCGGCCCGCGACATAGGGCCCGCGGTCGACCACGGGTGCCCGGACGGTATGGCCGTTCCAGCGGAACGTGACGAGCGTACCGCAGGGCAGCGTCCGGTGTGCCACGCCGACCAGCTGCTGGGTCATGGCCTCGCCGCACGCGGTGCGCTGGCCGTAGAAGCCCGGGCCATACCAGCTGACCTGCGTGGTTCGCCAGGCGATCGACACCTGCCCCACCGGCGGCTGGGCCAGGAGCGGCGGAGGAGCCGGCAGGGTGTCAGCGGTGGATGCGCCGGCCGCCGCGAACGGGCCGTCGACGACTGGATCGGCCGGTCCGGCGAGCTCGGTCGACGGCGTCGGCGCGGACGGGAGGCCCAGGTCGGCGACCGGCGTGAAGAGGGCGTCATCAAGCGGCACGTACGCGGTCGGCGTACGCGCCACGGTCACCGGATCGGGGACCAACGCGCAGACGATGGCGAGGACCGCAGCCAGCATGAAGGCCCGATGGCGTCGGGCCGGACTCATGCGCGCGGCCCTCTCGGGCCGCCTCACAGGGAGGCGCCCGGGGGCGGAGGGCACGTCGCCACCCTACCACAGGCCACCAGACCTGACCCTCGGATACACCACCACCACGCTCAGTCGGGGCCCTTCTGGGGCGTCGTGGGCGTGGCCGCGGACGCCCTGGACCGATGCCGGGGGCGTGCGAGGGCCGTGCTAGAGTCGCCCCGTGGACCGTCCCCCGGCGCCCGGGCGCCGAACGCGCTTCAGCACCATCAGCGACGTCGAGGTGAACGCCCTGTACGACGCCGCCGACCTCGCCGGGCCGGGCAGCGGCGGGGGCGGACCGACCCTCGTCGACCACCAGGGACGGAAGCTCCCCGTGGGCCGCTGGGACGACTTCGAGCTCGCCCGCGACATCGGCCGGCCGGGTGCGCCGCCCTTCACGCGTGGCGTCCATGCCGGCGGCTATCGGACGCGCCTGTGGACGATGCGCATGTTCGCCGGCTTCGGCGCCGCCGAGGACACCAACGCCCGGTTCCGCCAGCTCCTGGACGCGGGCCAGACGGGCCTCTCGATCGCCTACGACATGCCGACGCTGTACGGCTACGACACGGACGACCCGGAGGCGCAGGGCGAGTTCGGCACGTGCGGCGTGGCGGTCAGCTCGCTGGCCGACATGGAGGTCCTGCTGGCGGGCCTGCCGCTCGACCGCATCAGCACGTCGATGACCATCAACAGCCCCGCCGCGCCGATCTGGGCCATGTACATCGCCGCGGCGGAGAAGGCCGGCGTGCCCCGCGCGGCCCTGGAGGGCACGCTCCAGAACGACATCCTCAAGGAGTTCGTGGCCCAGAAGGAGTTCCTCTTCCCGCCCGCGCCGTCGCTGCGCCTGGTCACCGACACGATCGAGTTCGGAACGCGTGAGCTGCCGCGCTGGAACACCATCTCGATCAGCGGGTATCACATCCGCGAGGCCGGCTCGACGGCCGTGCAGGAGCTGGCCTTCACCATCGCCGACGGGATGGCCTACGTGGAGGCGGCCCTGGCCCGGGGCCTGCGCATCGACGACTTCGCGCCGCGCCTGTCGTTCTTCTTCAACAGCCACAGCGACTTCTTCGAGGAGATCGCCAAGTTCCGCGCCGCCCGGCGCATCTGGTGGAAGCTCATCACGGAGCGCTACGGAGCGGAGAACGAGCGCTCGTCGTGGATGCGCTTCCACACCCAGACGGCCGGCGTATCGCTCACTGCACAACAGCCGCTCAACAATCTGACCCGGGTCGCCATCCAGGCCCTCGCGGCGGTGCTGGGGGGCACGCAGTCGCTGCACACCGATGCGTATGACGAGGCGTGGGCCGTGCCCTCCGCCCAGGCCGCCCTGCTGGCCCTGCGCCAGCAGCAGGTCATCGCCGCCGAGACGGGCGTGGCCAACACGGTCGACCCGCTGGGCGGCTCATGGTTCGTGGAGGCGCTGACCAACGAGACCGAGCGGGCCGTGTGGCGCTACCTCGACGAGATCGACCGCCTGGGCGGCATGGTGGCGGCCATCGCCAATGGCTACCCGCAGCGTGAGATCGCCGACGCCGCGTACCGCTACCAGCGCGAGTTCGACGCCGGCGAACGCCAGGTCGTGGGCGTCAACGCCTATGCCGACCCGGACGAGGTGCTGGCCATCCCGCTGCTGGAGGTCTCCGAGGCGTCGCGTGACGCCCATCTGGCACGCCTCGCCCGGACGCGGCGCGAGCGCGATCCCGAGCGGGTGGGGGCGACGCTGGCCCGGCTGCGCGACCTGGCCGCCCGGCCCGAGTCGTCCGAGGCCAACGTGATGCCGGCGCTGATCGACTGCGCGGCGGCGTACGCCACGCTGGGCGAGATGTGCGGCGTGTTCCGCGGCGTCTTCGGCGAGTACCGCGAACCCGTGGCGGTCTGAGTCCATGTACCGCGACGCCCTGGATTTCCTGGAGGAGGAGCGCGATGCCTGGGCGCCCTTCGAGGCACTGGCCGATCTGAGCGACGCGCAGCTGGAGGCACCGACCGACCCCGCGGGGCCCTGCCACGGCTGGAGCGCGCGTGACCTCATGGGCCACCTCGTGTCCGGGCAGGAATACCTCCTGGCGACGGCCAAGGAGCTGGCCGTGAACGACGCCAGCCCCACGCGCGACCGGGTGGAGGCGGCCTGGGCGGCCGACCCCCACGGCTTCAACGCGGCCTCCCTGGCGGAATGGCGAGCCCTGCCGCTCGACGAGGTCCGCAGCCGCTTCAGGACCGTGGCGGGCGAGCTGCGCGGGTATCTGACGGTCGTGCCGGAGACGCGCTGGCTCAAGAACCCGCAGCGTCTCTCCACGTTCCTCGGCGACAGCACCGAGCACTACCAGGACCACGCCGCCGAACTGGCGGCGATCCTGGCTCACCCCGCCGGCGGAGCATGAGCGAGCTCGCCGCCCTGCTCAGCAGCCTGGCCGACGAGCAGGCCACGGCCGATCCCCAGGCGGTGGAGCAGCACGACCTGGGCGGCACGGTCGAGTACCTCCGCGAGGGCAAGCCGTTCGCCGTCGCGTCCGACGCCTCGGCCGAGTTCCGCCTGCGGCCGGACATCGCCTCGGCCGCCGTCCGGACGCCCGACGTGGGTCCCTCCGACCGAGGGCCGGAGTGGGTCACCTTCACCCCGCCGAGCCTCGACCGGTTCGCCCTGGACCGCCTCACCGCCTGGTTCGACTTCGCCTGGCGCCACGCCACCGACTGACCCGGATCCCGCACCCGGCCACGAAGACGCCCCGGCCGGGCGGTCGGGGCGTCGGGATGGGGGGTATGAGGCCGGCCGAGCCGGCGCCGGTCAGGCCTCGGTGGTGGCGAACTCGGTCAGGTTGAAGGCCTGCTCCATCTGGTCGAGCGGGCGGAAGCCGACGATGCCCTTGGGCTGCTCGCCGGGCTTGAAGTAGGCGATGGTGGGGATGGAGAGGATGTTGAAGGCCTGCGACAGCTGGGGGTTGGCGTCCACGTCGACCTTGACGACGTCGACCTTGCCCTCGTACTTCGCGGCCAGCTTCTCCATCTCGGGGGCGACGAGGCGGCAGGGTCCGCACCAGGTGGCCCAGAAATCGACCACCACGGGCTTGTCGTTATGCAGCACCAGTTCTTCGAAGTTCGCGTCCGTGGCGTGCTTGATCTCGGCCATCTGGCCAGTTCCTTTCTCTAGCGAGCGATCGCCTGGATGAGTCGATAGGCCTCGAGGACGCGGGGGTCGGCGAGGCGGTAGAAGACGTTGTTGCCGTCCCGTCGCGACACGACGAGACCGGCATTGCGGAGGACCGTCAGGTGCTGACTCATGTTCGGCACCTGGCAGGCGACGTCACGCGACAGGTCGCTGACCGACCGCTCCCCTGCGGCCAGCGTCTCGAGGACACACAGCCGTTTGGGATCCGCCAGGGCCCGGGCGACCGCCGCGGAGTGCGTGCGATCAAGCTCGGAGGAAACGGTCGTGACGGTCATGCCGTGAGTCTCTCACTATTTGCGCAATCGCGCAAGTGGTTCGCGGGAGGCGCGCCGCGCCCGGCGGAGCACGCCGACCGCACCAAGGTGGTCACCTGTGACTCCGGGGCACGTTAGAGCCGGATCCGGGCGGCCGCGCGCGCCTGGGGAGGGCCGACCCGCGCCGGATCGAGCGTGGATCCGGGCTTGATCGCACACCAGGAGCGTTCGGGGCGGTCGATCCGCGCCAGGAACTGCTCTAGCGTGCCCCGGAGTCAGATCTGGGCAGGTCCCGGCGCCGGGCGGCCCGTCCCCGGCTGCCGGTGTGGTCACCTAC
>Ga0265320_10002500_pt1 | contig 12786 bp, 10 predicted proteins | sample 4827metaG_FD_202087 | JGI IMG/M metagenome (GOLD analysis project Ga0265320, IMG submission 202087) | Rhizosphere microbial communities from Carex aquatilis grown in University of Washington, Seatle, WA, United States - 4-8-27 metaG | ecosystem: Host-associated > Plants > Roots > Rhizosphere >...
ATCGCCGGTCTCACCCGCCTCACCCGCGACGTCGGCCTCGCCGAAGACCTTGGGCAGGAAGCCCTCCTCGCCGCCCTGGAACAGTGGCCGCGAACCGGAGTCCCCGAAAACCCCGGCGCATGGCTCACCGCCATCGCCAAACGCCGCGCCATCGATCTCTTCCGCCGCAACGCGGTCGCCGGGCGTAAACACGAAGATCTGGCACGCGACCTCGCCGCACTCGAACAAACCGTGCCTGACCTCAACTCCACCCTCGACGACCCCATCGGAGACGACCTCCTCCGCCTCGTCTTCATCTCCTGTCACCCCATCCTCTCCACCGAGTCCCGCGCCGCCCTCACCCTGCGTCTCCTCGGCGGCCTCACCACCGCTGAGATCGCCCGCGCCTTCCTCACCCCCGAACCCACCATCGCTCAGCGCATCGTGCGCGCCAAACGCACCCTCGCCGAAAAACACGTCCCCTTCGAAGTCCCTCGCGGCGCCCCGAGCTCGCCGCGCGCCTCTCCTCCGTCCTCGAAGTCATCTACCTCATCTTCAACGAGGGCTACTCCGCCACCGCCGGAGACGACCTGATCCGCCCCACCCTCTGTGAAGACGCCCGCCGCCTCGGCCGCATCCTCGCCGAACTCACGCCGCAGGAACCCGAAGTCCACGGTCTGGTCGCCCTGATGGAGATTCAGGCCTCCCGGGCTCACGCTCGAGTCGGTCCAACCGGCGAGCCGATCCTGTTGCTCGATCAGGATCGCACGCTTTGGGACCACGTCCTGGTCCGCCGCGGCCTGGCGGCGCTACAGCGCGCCGAGGAACTCGGCGGTGGGCTCGGCCCCTACGCCCTTCAGGCCGCCATCGCCGCCTGCCACGCTCACGCCCGCACCGCGGCGGAAACGGACTGGCACCGCATCGCCGCGCTTTACGACGCTCTCGCTCAACTGATGCCGTCGCCGGTGGTAGAGCTGAACCGTGCCGTCGCGGTCTCCATGGCGTTTGGTCCTGAAGCCGGCCTCGAACTCCTCGAAGCCCTGGCGGGCGAGCCATTGCTCAAGACCTATCATCTGCTGCCTGCCGTGCGCGGCGACCTCCTCACCAAGCTCGATCGCCTCGAGGAGGCCCGCGCCGAGTTCGAGCGCGCCGCCACGCTCACCCAGAACGCGCGCGAGCGCAGCCTTCTCCTCGACCGCGCCAGGGCGTGTGCGCCCGGCTCCGCTCCGTCATAGGCGCCAGCACCGAACTGTGCGCATAAGCAAAGATCCTTCAGGCAAAGGATGTTACCCTAAAAGCATGCGGTTATTCCTTTTGGCCCTACCTGTCGTCCTGTTGGCGCAAGCTCCGAAACCGGCGCCCCAGGCGCCTCCCAAACCGGCGGTGTCGGCGCCAGCCGCCCCGGGACTCGACACCGACGACGAGAAAATCGTCTACGCCCTCGGAATGTATATGTACCAGTCGCTCGGGACATTCAATCTGAGCCCGGCCGAGGTCGATCTCGTCAAGAAGGGTTTTGCGGATGCCGCCGCCGGCAAGGGGGCGGTCGACCTCAATACCTGGGGACCTAAGATCAGCAAGTTCGCCCAGGAACGTGGCACCCAGGCAGCTACGCGCGAGAAGGCCGCCGGTGAGGCTTTCCTGGCCAAGGCCGCAGCCGAACCGGGCGCCGAGAAGACCGCAACCGGCCTGGTTTATCGCGAGTTGAGAGCGGGAACCGGAGCCTCCCCCGTAGCCACCGACAAGGTCAAGGTGCACTACAAGGGCACGCTCACCAACGGTACCGAGTTCGACAGCTCTTACAAACGCAACTCTCCAGCTGAGTTCACCCTCACCGGCGTGATCCCCTGTTGGACCGAGGGCGTTCAGAAGATGAAGGTGGGCGGCAAAGCCAGCCTGACCTGCCCCTCAGGGATTGCTTACGGCGACCGCGGTCATCCGCCGGCCATTCCGGGCGGCGCGACGCTGGTCTTCGAGGTCGAGCTGCTCGAAATCGCCGCTCCGCCTGCTCCTCCAATGCCACCGGTCGCTCCGCCTGCTCCCGCGCCACCGACTGCACCCGGGAAGTAATCGCCGCTCAGTCTCGCCGCAGGGTCGGCCTGGTCTCCAGCCAGCGCCCGAACGCTACGCCGGACCAGATCGCTTCAACGACGCCGAAAGGCCAGGCTCCCTGCAGGAAGCCGTAGACCGAAGCCATCACGCAAGAGCCGGAGAACGCCAGTACGAACCAGTTGTTGCGTTTCTCCAGCGCGTAGAAAACCAGCATCAGCGTCACAGCCACAAATCCGAAAAGCGTCAGGCTCATACGGTTTCGGACCCCCGCGCTTCGTTCACCATATTCGTGTACCGCCGCGCCAATTCGTGAATCCACTCCCGTTGCCGTTTCTTGATCGCGTTCTGGTGAATCAGGTGCTGGCCTATGCCGAGGGCGGCCGCTCCGGCGCGGATGTAGTCGCCCGCGTTCTTCTGGTTGACGCCGCCGGAGGCGACCAGCGGGATCTGCGGGAACGGCGCTTTGAGGGCCCGGATGTAATCGGGACCGCCCAGTTGCGCGCACGGGAACACCTTGACGAATTCGCAACCGGCCTTCCACGCCGCCATGATTTCGCCGGGAGTCAAAGCCCCCGGCAGGACCGCCACGTTGCGCTTCAGCGCGAAATCGACGATCTCCAGATCGAGGCCCGGAGTGGTCAGAAAACTGGCGCCTGCATCGAGACAGCGGCACGCCGTTTCGACATCCGATATCGTACCGGCGCCCACAATGATATCCGTGCGGTACCGCGTCAATTGCGCAATCACGCCAATGGCGCCCGGTATCGTCATGGTGAGTTCGACGATGGGGATTCCACTGCTGCACACCGCCTCGGCGGCAAACAGCGCTTCGCTTTCGGAGTACACCCTTACAGCCGGTATGATCCCGACCCCCAGGATGCGCGCGCGAATCTCTTCCCTGGTCACGGCAGGCTCCTGGCTCCCACCGCCTCGCGAAGTTGCTCGAGTGCGGTCAGGTAGACGGCGATAGTCTGGCGCCAGGCCAGTTGCGTGGCGCGATAGCTCCGTTCGGCGTCCAGGAAATCGAGCAGGCTCGCTGCTCCGCGCCGGTATGCGTATTCGCTGATGTCGCGATTCTTCTGCGACACGTCGAGATAGGTGGAACGATAGTATCGAGCCACGCGGTCGGTAGACTGCAGTGCCTCGAAAGCGTCCCGCACGTCGGTCATGACCTGCCCCTGCGCGGCCTCCTTCTGCTGCTGCGCCTGCGTGACGGCGAACCGCGTTCGTGCGATTTCGCCCTGGTTGCGGTCGAAAATCGGAAGCGGGAAACTGATATTGAAAGTGACGGTACTGATCGCGTTGACGTGCGAGTAGTTGAGCGAACCCGTCACGTCCACTTTCCCGTTTGCCTTGGCCAGTTCGAGTTGGCTGCCTGCGGCGGTGACCCCCTGCACGGCGGCCCGCAGATCCGGCCGGTTCTCCACTGCCTTCGCCTGCAACTCCGGAAGCGTGAGAATGAGCGGCTGGTAGTCGAACGTGCCCGCTACCGCGTAATCGGCGGGAACGGATTCATAGCCCAGCAGCTGACGGAGATCGGAGAGCGCCTGCGTTTTCGCCAGTTCCGCCTGGTCCACATCCTGCTCGAATTGCAGTAACTGAAGCTTGATCTTCAGATAGTCGTTCTCGCTGATTCCGCCGGCCTTGAATTGCCTCTCGCCGATCTCCACCGTTTTTTCGAAGCTCTTCAAGTCCTGATCCGCCAGATCGAGGGTCGATTGCGCGAGCTGCACATTGATGAACAACTGGGCCACCTGAAATGTAAGGCTGCGCTCGTTGTCCGCTACCTGCGAACGCGTCACGGCCGTGGCATCCTTCGCAGCCTGCAGCCGGTGCTGGCGCTTCTTGCCGCGCTCGAACAGGTAACTGATGCCGACGTCGCCCTCCGTCGAATCGTGGAGGTAATCAAGAAAGCTGGTGCCGTTAGGGTGGACCAGCGGCAGGTATTCCCAGTCCGTAAACAAAGTCGGATTGGGGCGGAGGTTGGCCGTGATCTCCTGGGCCTGGTTCTGCTGAATGGTCGTCCGCGCGGCCAGCAGGTTATGGTTGTGGTCGAGCGCCATCTGTGTGGCCTGGTCCAGTGTGATCGTGACCGGCGCCGGAGGCGTTTGGGCGAGTGCAAGAGTCGGAAGCAGCGCGAAGGCCGCCCAGAGTGTGCGTCTAGCTTTCAAAGGACTCCTCCGGATCCGGAAGCTTGTCTCCCTCCCTGGCGATCCACACATAAATCGTTGGAAGCAGGATGATGCTCATGATCAGTGCCGAAATCAGACCGCCGACGATCACGATGGCGAATGGCCGCTGCGAATCGGAACCGATCTCATGGGATAGTGCGGCAGGCAACAAACCCAGCGTCGCCACGAGCATGGTCATCATGATGGGACGAAGCCGCAGGACCGCGCCCTCCACCGCCGCGTCTTCGATCGCGTGGCCCCGCGCGCGGCGCTGGTTGATGTACTCGAGCATGATGACGCCGGTCTGCACGCAGACACCGAACAGCGCCAGGAAGCCAACGCCCGAAGACACGCTGAAGTTAGTGTGGGTAATCAGCAGTGCGAGCAAGCCGCCCATGGGCGCGAGCAGCACGTTCACAAGGATCAAACCAGCCCACTTGAACGAACGGAACATGGTGTAGAGAATAATGAGGATGACCAGAAGCGTGAGCGGCACGACAATCATCAACCGCGTCGCCGCGCGCTTTTCGCTCTCGTACTCTCCAGACCATTCCAGGTGATAGCCGGGAGGCAGTTTCACCTTCTGATGGACTTGGTTCATGGCGTCCTCAACGGTGCTTCCGAGATCTCGGCCGCGAACACTGAACGTTACAGCGTCGTACCGGCTGTTGCCTTCACGGTAGATGTCATAGGCGCCGTCCTTTACCTCCACCGTGGTTAGCTGTGCCAGAGACACCCGCTCGCCGGATGGGGAAAGCAGGCGGACATTGGCGATGGCCTTCTGGGTGTCGCGATACGGCGCCTGATATCGGACTACGACGTCGTATCGCTCCTCGCCGAGGAGCACCTGGCTGACAGCATTGCCTCCCACGGACGTCTGAACCGCGTCCTGCACGTCGGCCACGTTGATCCCAAAGCGGGCTGCCATCCTGCGGTCGATCGTGAAGTTCAGGTTCGGCTGGCCGAGAACGTGGTAAAGCTTGAGATCCGCAAGGCCGGGAACGCCCGACATCGCGGCGACGATTTCTTCACCCTTCTCGTCGAGAGTCTTCAGATCCTTCCCGAAAAGCTTGAGCGCCAGTTGGCCCTTTGTACCGGTGATGGTCTCGCCCACGTTGTCTTCGATCGGCTGCGAGAAATTCCAGAGAGCCCCTGGCAGTTTGCCCACCTCGCGACTCATCGCGCCGATCAGTTCCTCTTTGTTCCGGTGAAACACCGGCCTCCATTGGTCCTTGGGCTTGAGGTCCACGAAGTACTCGGTGTTGCCGAATCCGCCGGTGTCGGTTCCGTCATCGGGTCGTCCCACTTCGGACACCACCTTGGTCACCTCGGGGAAGGACGCGAACACCAGGCGAGCCTGATCCGTGAAGCGCGTACCCTCCGTGAGGTTGGTGCTGTCGGCCAAGGTTCCGCGAGCCCAGATAGCGCCCTCGTCCAGGTGCGGCAGGAATTCCGAACCGATGACTCCGCTGAACGCGAGATACGCGGACACGCCGAGAGTGGCGATCCCAACACTGACCGTGATCCAGCGATGCCTGATCGCCCAACGCAGGTTCGTTTCGTAAACCCGGGTCAAAAACACCAGCACAGGGTTGCGCCACTCGCGAACGCCCTTGCGGAAGAGCACGCTCGAGAGGACCGGCGCGATCAGGATGGAGAAGGTCAGCGCCCCCAGCAGAGCGAAAGCAACCGTCAACGCCATGGGCCTGAAAAGCCGGCCTTCCACTCGCTGCAGCGTGAAGATCGGCATGTAGGCGGTGATGATGATGGCAATGGCGTAGAAGACCGGGCGTTGGACCTCGTGGGCTGCATCGCGGATAATTTGCGCGATCGGTCTCGCGGTTCCGCTGCGGCTCTGGCGGCTTAGATGTCGCACCGTGTTTTCCACCATTACGACCGCTCCGTCCACCACCATCCCGAAGTCGAGCGCTCCGAGGGAGAGGAGGTTCGCGGGAATGTGGCTGGCATCGAGCCAAATGGACGCGAACAGCAGGGAGAACGGAATGGTGAGGGCCACGATCAGAGCAGCGCGGATGTTCCCCAGAAACAGGAGAAGGACGAGGGTCACCAGGATCATTCCTTCGCCCAGGTTATGCATGACCGTGTGCAGGGTGTAGCCCAGAAGATCGGCGCGATCCAGCATGGGGACGACTTTCACACCGGGAGGCAATATCCCGTTGTTGAGTTCGTCCACCTTCTTGTGGATCGCCGCGAGCGTCGGCCCCGCATCCGCGCCTTTACGCATCAGCACAATGCCCTGGATGACGTCGGGTTCGTCGATGATGCGCCCGTCCTCCATGTGGTTCGCCCGGGCCATGTGTCCAAGGCGAATCTTGGGGCCTTGCAGTACGTCGGCAATGTCCTTTACCCGAAGAGCGGTCCCTTTTTGTGTCTTCAGGACCGTCTGCTCGATGTCGCTGACATTGTGAAAAAGGCCGAGCGCCCGGACATTCATTTGCTGCAGCCCCACTTCTACGAAGCTGCCGCCGGCATTGATGTTGTTGGCGGCCAGTTGCTGCTCCACCTGGCCGATGCTCAATCCGTAGGACACCAGCTTGTTGGGGTCGACCCGCACCTGGTATTCCCGCTCGGTTCCGCCGAAGTCGGAGACATCGACGACATTCGGAACCGACTTAAACTCCTTCTCGAGTGTCCAGTCTTCGATGGACCGCAGCTCCATCAGGTCGTACCGGGGATTCGTGCTTCTGAGCGTGTACCAGTAGATCTGGCCAACTGTGCTCCAGTCCGAGCCGATCTGGGGCTGTATGCCCGTCGGTAGCGTCACCCCCGTCAGTCGCTCCAACACTTTCTGCCGGTTCCAGTCGTTCTCTGAGCTGTCGTCGAATATCATGATCACGAACGACAGTCCAAAGATAGACTCGGAGCGCAGGAACGAGAGATGCGGAATCCCGTTCATCTGGATTTCAACGGGAATCGTAACTTGCTGTTCCACCTCCTCCGCGGACCTTCCCGGCCATTGAGTAATGACCGTCACATAGTTATCGGCGATGTCCGGGTATGCTTCCACCGGAAGGTTATGAAAGGACACCACACCCCATGCCGTGAGCAGAACCACGAGCGAGATCACAACAAAACGGTTATTGAGCGCAAAATCGACAAGAGCTCGAATCATTTCGTTCTCCGGAGCAAGGCGTGAAGTGTTGTGCGCTGCCTATTGATTGATCGCTATCGTGTGGTCCAGAACCACGGCATTGGCCACCACCTGCTGGCCCGGCGCTATGCCGGACTTGATCTCCTGCAGGTTGTTTGGCAAGGTGTCTCCGCTGGCCACCTCGACACGCCGAAACTTCTTGTCCGGCGCGGGAACGTACACCCAGTCACGGTCGTGCAGGTGCAGAATGGCCGCCGCAGGCAAGACCGTGTGCATTTCCTTCGTGCGGCCGCGGAAGGTGGCCGTGACGAACATGCCCATGCGCATGATTCCCGGATTGGGCACCTCGATGCGGACCTTGGCGGTCCGGATGGTGGGATCCAGGATCGTGCCAATATTGCTGACGGATCCCCGCAGGACACGGTCGGGATAAGCGTTGAGGCGGACCTCGGCGGTGTCTCCGACGCGCACGTTGGGCAGGTCGTTCTCATAGACGTCGCAAATCACCCACACGCTGGACAGGTCAGAGATTGTGAAGGGGTTCGAAGACAAGCTTTGCACTCCGGCCGCCATCGTCACCTGCTGGTCGGTGATCACTCCCGAGACCGGCGCAGAGATGTCGACCATGTTATTTGGGTGATCGGGGTCGGTGCCGAGCAGGCGCAGGTGCTCCGCCATGGTCTCCACGTCAACCTTGGCTTTGTCCTCCGTGTCCTGGGCGACCTGGAGGTCGTTCAGGGACATGGCGCCGTGGCTGTGCAGGTCCTGCGCGCGCTCCAACTGCGTGCGCGACAGGGTTTCGTCCGCCAGCGCTTTCCTGTAATTCGAAAAGGCGCCGGAGATATCGTCGCTTCGGACGGTCAGCAGCAACTCGCCTTTTCTTACCGTGTCGCCGAGGCGGGCGTGAATTGCCACGACGCGTCCGGATGCAAGCGAGATCACCGGCACGTTGCGGGAGATGTCCGGGTTGACTGTGCCAGTCACCACCAGTTCCGGGGCGGCGGACTCGGACGACGCCGTCGCGACCGGAAACTGCTCCGGATGTTCGACCGAGAACATGTTGACGTCGAAGCCGGAGACGACCTTCGCCGCCGGCGGCCTCTCCGCCGTTGTGTTTGCCTGTACGTTTCCGCAGCCACCAAGAGACAGCACGGATGGGATGGCGGCGAAAAGAAGACCAACCGTCAAAGTTTTGCTTTTCATAAGAACCTCCGAGGGCGGGCCCGCGCCCGCCCCCTTTAACACACTTAGAACTTCACCATGACCCCGGCGCTGAACGTGGTTTGGCTTTTGCGAAGATCCGGGAACCACACGCTCCCAGCTCCGCCGCAGGCCGCATACGCCGCCGACAGGACATTCGTCCCGGATGAGGCGCCCGACATGCAGGCAAAACTCCCAGGCGAACCGTTGTCGCCGCCCGGCGGCGTGAGCCCGCCGCGGCCCGTCCAGTACGGAACGTCCGAATGGCGATATCCGGCTTCGGCCCACCACGTGATGTACTGTTTCGGCATGTACTGGAAATTGGCGGTCGCATCCCACATGTGGGCCTGATCGCCCGGATTCGCCGTGAAGTAAGGCGAGCCCGAAATGGCGTCCGCGCCGTTGATGGGCGGCAGCAACGTCAGATATCGACCAGGGTTGTTCATCATGCCGCCGCCGAACGTCACGGCGAACTTATCCCTGTTAAACCACGTCCGGTCGTAGACCATCCAACCGAGGAACGCCTGCTTCGGTCCGCCCTTGCCGCCGTGGCACGTGACTCCGCCGCCGTATTCGCAGCCCAGGTCACCCGTAAAGGAGAAGGCCATCTTGTCGATGCCTGTGCTATCGGGCTTGTTGAAATACCTGACCTCGACGCTGTCATCGGTGTGGATGCGCGAGCGGCCGGGATTGCCCAATGTGTCCGTGCCGTTGCCGTAGTTGTTGAACACCAAGGAGAGCCACTCGTGAGGGCGATAAAGGATCTGTCCGCCCAGGCCGCGATGACCGTTGAACTTGTTGTAAGACTGCCATCCGTTGATGACCCAGGGCTCGATCTTCAACTTGTTCGTGGGGAACCACTGGACGCGCAGCCCGTTGAAGAACCACGGCGTGTTCGAAGACACGAACGACGGCTGGTACGTCCAGTTATCGAAGTTGTAGTAACTGAACAAACCGATGTACGACACGAAGATCCCAGCGTCGACGTTCAGTCCGTGGTTTACGTTGAAGTGATACCCGCCCCATGCCTCCGAAACGTACTTGTAAGCCCCACGGGCATCCCATTGACCGACTCCCGCGCTGCCATCGTTGCGCGGCGTTGTCGTCGCGAACAGTCCGTTCATGGTCAGGACCCTGCCGCGGACGTTCTGCCAGTGGAAGTCGCCGCCAAAGCTGATCTGCTCCACCTGGAACTCGCCGGAACGGAATGACTCCGTCGCCCCACCCATGGTGTGGTCTATCGGCTGGTTGGTGTCCAGCATGTAATGTGTGTCGAACCTGACTTCCGGCGTGAAGAACTTCGTATCCAGAACCGTGTCTTTGTTCCGCGGGGTGCCGTTGAGCCAAGTGAAGTCGCCGTACGCAAACGGGGTAAAGTTGTCGGGGCTCGGAGACGGGTCCGGAGCCTCCAGGGCTTCAGGAAGCACGTGCTGCGGTGCCGGTGTAGGAGCTGGCGCCGCGGCCTGCTGCGCGTCCTGCCCGCGCGCCGGAACGGCTGCCGCGGCGACGGTCACCGGTTCGGTTCGCTCGACAGGCGCCGAGCGAGCCTGTAGCGCCGCTTCGAGTTGTTCGATCCGCTTTTTGAGCGCCGCCAACTCGTCCACAACCGCTGCATCCGCCACCTTGGGGACTGCCGCGTCCCGGGCCGGCGGATAGTCGGCCGCAAGAAGGAAGTCGACCTTGTAAGTCCCCGGCGCGGCCACATCCACATCAACCGTGGACTGGATGAACCCATCCCGGGCCGCCGCTACCTGATACGGGCCGGGCTCTAGCTTCGCGATCGTAAAGGTGCCGTCAGGGCCGCTAATTGCAGTACGGTCCGTGCCTTTGTTTACGTTGTGTACGGTGATTCGCACCTGCGCCACCGGCTGTTTGCTGGCGGAGTCTCGAGTGACCCCATTCACGCCGCCGAACGACTCCTGCCCCCAGGCAGGCATGGATAACACTGCAAGCTGAAGCGCGATGCAGGCTGGAGCCACGGCGGAAACAAGTAAGCTGCGAGTCATGTCGTGTCCTTTCTCAAGTCGGATGTGTGATTCACTGCTGGTGTGGCGCTAACACGTGGCGCAAGCGCTGCCGCCTTCATGGGCGGCTATGCTACTCGGGCTAACAGCTCTGTTTGTCGCACTCAGTATGGAGTACGACTCATGAGGAAAGCATGAGGACTTCATTCCCGGCCTCCGGAAGCGTGGTCCTTGGCCTTGAACCGGTAACCAATCTGCGCATCGGTCATCACGTACTTCGGAGAAGCGGCGTCGTCGCCTAACTTCTTTCGCAGTTGCCGGACGAACGTGCGAAGATACTCCAGTTCGCCGCCGTACTCTGGCCCCCAGACAGCGCCGAGGATACGGGCGTGTGCCAGAGAAACGCCCGCGTGCGACATCAAGAAGTAGAGCAGCTCGAACTCCTTCGGAGTCAGGTGAATCGGCTCTCCCGCTCGCTTCACCGACCGCAACGCCGGATCGAGTTCTATCTCTCCGATTCGAATCGCCGTCGCTTCCTCGGACTCCGCCGCCTGGGTCCGCCTTACCGCGGCGCGAAGACGCGCCGCCAGTTCCCGAATGTGGAACGGCTTGGTTACGTAGTCGTCCGCGCCGGCATCGAGCGCCCGGATCTTGTCGTCTTCGGCGTTCTTCACGGTCAGCATCACGATCCCGAGCAGCGGCATCAGCTTCCGAATTTCCCTGCACGTCTCGATTCCGTTCATGCCCGGCATCCCAATATCGAGGAGCACGGCATCGAAGCGGATCGTGCGGATCAGCGCGATCGCCTGCTCCCCGGTTTCTGCCTCTTCGATATCGAAGTTCATGCCCTGAAGCGTCTTCCGCAGCGCCCATCGGATCACCGATTCGTCGTCCACGATCAGCACCTTTCCTCGTATGCCGTCGCGAGACTCCAACAGTGTTGGTTCGATCGAAGAGCTCATCTTGGACGCTTCCCAGTTGGCTGCGTCAACCCCTGATTTGTAACTTCACGATGATTGTGAAGGAAGCCTCATAAGGAAGGCATGAAGATACTCAGGCTATTCCTCACGCGTGAGAGCCGGCGAGGTGTAACTCGCTCGCGCGGCATGACTTTACATCGCTAGCCAAAGATTTTATGGGCCTCCTCAAAGTTTGTTATCGGAGCCAGAGCTTTGGCCGAAGGTGGGTAACTGTTTGACGCAGGTCAAATAGCACTCATCTGCGGTCATCGACTTAGAGGGCCTTTATGCGATCCTCACGTCCGCCGGTCTAGACTTCTGTATGTCCACTGGAGGGGAGATGCAGAGCGCGCGGGATGCCGTCGGCGATGCTCTTCGGAAAACCACCGTTCATCCCGGAGGCTCGCTGCTACGCCGGGCGGTCCGCATGAACATCGTCTCCTTCCCTGCGCAGGTGCCCGTGCTCTTGCGGCAGCCCGCGGCTGAGGTGCAATGGCGCATGGTCCTTCTGTACTTCGTTCGCGGCTGGAGCCAGCCGGCTATCTCCGCGCGTTTTGGGATTCCGATACACCGGATCTCAAAGGCCATCAACGACTGGTCTATCCGAGCCCTGGCACTCGGCTACGTGCAGGTCATCGACGCAAAGGCGTTCGCGGTCTGCTGCGGAGTCGAGTGCGAAGACCCAATCTGCTTCGGAGCGTCGGAACCCCGACTGGCCGAAGTCAGGGCGTTGCCTGCGCCGCCCGGAGGCAGCCCTATCGATGTCCTGGCCTCCCTGGACCTGGCTATCGCACGTTGCGAGGAAGGGCATGACGAGTTTTGGATCGGGGCCGCCACCCTTCTGCGAGATCTGAGAATGGCGGCCAGCGCGAGGTTGCGCCAACGCGACGAGGAGCGCGTCTCTCATGCGGTTGCTTAAAGCCCGTAAGTTCGTGTCCCGGAAAGTATTCGCAGTGACCGCCCTGGCCATGGCCGTTGCCTGGCCCGCCGGTGCACAGAGCCGTTTCGTTCGCGAGGCTCCGGCCTTCCGTTCTAACTCCACGCTGGTCGTGGTTCCGGTCACCGTGATGGACCGGCGCGGAGCCATTGTCAACGGCCTCTCAGGCAATGCATTCACCCTGACCGAAAACGGGGTGCCGCAACCGATCCAATCCTTCAGCGAGGATGACGCGCCCGTCTCCCTGGGCATCGTGCTGGACCTCAGTGGCAGCATGAAAGGGGTCCTCGGTGCAGCCAAGGAATCCTTGCGGACCATGCTGAAGGACGCCAATCCCGGCGACGAACTGTTTCTCAACGGCGTGTCCAGCGCGCCCCGGGCCTACTCCGGTTTTGAGGATAGTACTGAGGAG
>Ga0265320_10002501_pt1 | contig 12786 bp, 9 predicted proteins | sample 4827metaG_FD_202087 | JGI IMG/M metagenome (GOLD analysis project Ga0265320, IMG submission 202087) | Rhizosphere microbial communities from Carex aquatilis grown in University of Washington, Seatle, WA, United States - 4-8-27 metaG | ecosystem: Host-associated > Plants > Roots > Rhizosphere >...
GAGTTCGGCTTCGGTGGGGGGGTTGAGTCCGTGCTTGGTGTAGAGGTAGAGCAAAGTTTGTTTGGCGTCGGCGAGATACTGCATTATATTTGCAGTCAGTTTATATTTTTGGGCATCAGCAATGAACTCGAAGATTTTCGGGTAAATAGCGGGATCAACTTGGTCGATCTGCGAGGGATATGGGCCCTCAGAACTAGTAAAGTCGGAGGTCAAAAAATGGCGGATCACTAAAGCCTTCTGATCAGCCTCGAGACCATTCAAGGCGGCCAGATAAAAGGGTATAATCTCGGGATCATAGCGGTTTAAGTAAAAATGATGGTCGAAAATCTCTAAAACACCCTGTTGGGAAAATTTCCCCAAAGCGACTATCTTGAGCAGTCGGGTCTTGGCCGCTTCCGAGCCAACTGCGAAAATGATTTCCGGGCCATCTTTGCCCAAAATATTTGTTTTTGATTCTGGCCCCATCTTTATCGCCGCCATACTTTCCGGGATCATATATGGCCTGAATTCGTTCGTCCGAATATCGAGACTTCCAGCTGCAACAGAACCCCTCACTGGAAGATTGTAACCAATCACATAAATATCGGACATCAAATGCTCAATATAATCGAGGAAAAGCGGCTCCAAAGGCGAGTTGGGCTTCGATTTCAATTCAATAGAAAATCCGCTGCAAATGGATGCGGCCCAAGTGAATTGCCATTCGAAGCCACCTTCAACAAAATGCTTAAAGACTTCGAAAATTGCCGGGTCGTTGTTGGCGGCAAAAAAGGAAACCATGCTTTCACAAGATTCTTCTTTAATTGTATGCCACCCCTCCCACAAATTGCGAGATATGTCCTCATTATCCTCTTCCCATTTAGCGAACAAGACGGGATTTTCAATTATTTTAATATTAACCGATAAATGTTTTTCGTACCATTTCTGCTCCATTTCATTATCGCGGAACGGGCCGTCAAGGTACGCCACTGCCGCTGCTCTGGTTGCGGGATTCAAGATGGCGATTTTCAAGGCCGGGACGATTTCGGGCAAATCCCGGCTGGTTTGCAGGATTGCAATTGCCTCTTGCGGGGTCATGGTCGGGGTATTGGCGGCCCGAGAAACCAGGTTGAAATTCAAGCTCAAGACTAAAGAAAATATGGCTAAAAAAGAATGTTTCATTTAGCTTAGTTTGACGGATTAAAGATAGGAAGGGTTGAAGGGGTCAGGCGTTGCATGGTGACATGAGGGTACGGGTGAGGGCCTGGAAGGTCTTCGTTGGGGGGGATTGGTGGAGCAGGCGACTCACGGAACAGTGGTGGCCCAGGTGAGGGTGTCCCCCGAGCCAGCGATTGTTGATACCGTATTGCCCGCGCAACCACCAGCCCAAAGCCACCTTCCACAGTTCTTCCTCCCCGGCCAGCGCCAACAAAACTTGTGCCGCGCCTTCCAATCGCATGGGCAGGATGGCCATGCCACACCCGCTCCCAACGCAGCCTACGCATCAATCCCAGCCAACCCATCAAACGCATCAAACCTATCCAACGCAACCAAAGCAGCAAATACAATTTCCCAAAGATGTGCTATAATAGCCGAGATTCAAGAAGGTTGAAGGTAGTAGGTAGAAGGTAAAATTCAAAATCCTGCTATCATCCGCCTTTTTCATGCAATCGGCCAGATTCCGAACTTAAACATTAAACGTTAAAATTTACGTGTTAGACGTTCAGCCCTCCTGCGGTCCTCTCGGTTCAGAAATTCTACCCCCCTACCTTCTTCTTCCCCCCGCCATTCGTACCGATTCGGGCCAATTCGTACCAATTCGTACGCCCCCGCCTCCCCCCGCGTACCCACCAATGAAAGGTCCCTGCCTGGACATGCTAAAGAATCCTGGGGGAATCCGCCAGGGTTATGCTTTACATTTGAACCTGAGCTTGGCGAAAGGCTCGGCCGGGGGGCCAATGGAGCAGTGGTCGAAATTCTCCAACTTTGCGACCAGCTGTGAAGTCCGTGGCTTCAACTGCGATTTTTAGGTTCGATATTTGCGCATTTCGAGCCATAGTTGGCCGTATCACGAACCCCGCCACGTCGTATTTGGATTCATTTGCCATTCGGGTGGCCGATTACGACGTCTACGCTCAACCTGTGACCATCCAATTTAATAACTGTCGGTCCCATACCCTCTATCGCTTCCGGGAGGCCCTCAACCATGGCCTGGGCGGCGGTCACAGATGAAACGGTCCAAGTCCCGGCCAATCCGACCAAATCAAACCAAATCAAACCAAAAAAAATTCTAAGCCTCGCGTAAAGGCCGCCAAGTAGGGTCTCCCGGGCCACAATGAGTTTCATGACCGTCATTGACAAAACCCCCTGTGGGGGTCGCTTGCCGGTGGCCATCGCCCGGCAGCCTTAATGCCGCCCGATTGAAATGCCCCCCAACTGAGATTTCGCCTCACGCGTGCAGGGCATTTATTGGAGGTTGTATGTTCAATCTTGGATGTTGAAAGTTCGAAGTTGGATGTTAGTCTAAAACCCTTCATATTTTACCACCCCATGAACCCCCGCCCCCTCCTCCCCTCCCTCCTCGCTCTCGCCCTTCTGGCCTCTCCCGCCCTGGCGCAATCCGCCGCGGCGCCCCAGCCCGTCAAGATTGTGCCGCCCACCTCCACCAAGGTCATTGCCCCGGGCAATTCCGTCCCCGGTGGCCCGCCGATTCCAGACACCCTGCCTACCGAGGCCCCCCACCCGGCTTCCATCCTTCTCTGGCCCTATGGCGCGCCCGGCTCGGAAGCGCATCGGGACGAGCCGGAAACCGTCGGCTGGCGGCAGGAAATCAACATCGTCTTCCCCATCCTTTACAACATTCACAACCCCACGATCACGCCGTTTCTGCCCGCGAAGGACAAGGCCACGGGTTGCGCGGTCATCGTCTGCCCCGGCGGTGGCAATATGTTTCACACGATTGATCGCGAGGGCTACGACCTCGGCCAATGGCTCGCGGACCACGGTGTCGCCGCTTTCATCCTGAAGTACCGCCTGACTCGCGACACCACGAACCTCATCACTGGCGCTCCCCAGCCCTACAACAACACCCATTCCACGGCCGACGCCCTCCGCGCCATCCGCCTTGTCCGCAGCCGCGCCACCGAATGGGGCCTGGACCCAACCCACATCGGCATCATGGGCTTTTCCGCCGGCGGCGGCGTGACGTTTGACGCCGCTCTCGCCGACAGCAAGGGCAACCCGAATGCGCCCGACCCGATTGACCGCCTCGACGCCCACCCGAACTTCCTCGGCATTATTTATTCCTCCCCGCCCCGCCAGCTCAGCGCTGCGGACGCCGTGGTTCCGGCCGATTTCCCGTCCTCGTTTCTGCTGTGCTCCGCCGCCGACCCGTCGCCCGGCGTCTCCGGCGCCCAGGGTCTGGCCCGTTTTTATGGGGTGCTCAAGAATGCCAAGGTGCCCGTCGAACTGCATATTTTCGAAGAAGGCGGCCACGGCTTTGGCGTGCGCCAGTGGTCCTACTCCGTGGCCCAATGGCCGAATTTGTTCCGCGGCTGGCTGAATGACCGCGGCTTTTTGACCAAATCTGCGAATTGAAATGTCGGCGGTTCTCTGCCATAGTTCCCCCAAATCCCCGATACCCATGCGTGTGCCCAAATTGTCCGTGTTTTTCCTCGTGCCCGGTCTCCTCGCCCTTGCGGCGACGGCGCCGGACGCCCCGGCGCCGGCCTCCGCCCTGCCCAAGGTCGAGACCGCGACGTTCGAAAAGGATATCACCCCCCTCGTGGAAAAGTACTGCTACGAGTGCCACGGCGACGGCATGCACAAGGCCGACATCGCCCTCGACAAGTTCAAGTCCAGCGCCGACGTGGCCGGAGACGCGAAGACGTGGGACCTCGTCCTCGACAAAATTCACCGGCATGAAATGCCCCCCGAAGACGCCAGCGCCCAACCCAGCCTGGAGGAACGCGACTTCCTCGTGGACTGGATTGACCGCAAAATTCACAACTACGACCCCAACAATCCCGATCCGGGCCGCGTTACCCTCCACCGCCTGAACCGCTCCGAATATGCGAACACCATCCGCGATTTGACCGGGGTGGACTTCCACGCGGACGAGGACTTCCCGCCCGACGATTCGGGCTACGGCTTTGACAACAATGGCGACGTGCTTTCCCTGCCGCCGATGTTGATGGAAAAATACCTCAACGCCGCCACCAAGATTTTGGACCAAGCCGTCCCGACCGAGCAACTCGTGCCGGTTAAGAAGACCTTCCCGTCTTACATGCTGGCCTTGGGTTTTAATGACTTTGGCGTGAGCGAAGGCGGTTGGGCGCGCCTTATCAGCCTCGAGGAAGGCCACGTCAGCCTCGACCAATACATTCCCGCGCCCGGGGAATACAAAGTCAGCTTCGTCGCCTATGGCTCGCCCGATGGCGGCAATTCGCCCAACGGGGTTGGCTCAAAAACTCTGGATCTGCCTCCGGAAACCCCGCTCATGTCCCTGCGCGTCGGCGACATCTACATCCACCAATTCAAAATTGACGCCAATGATAAGGACAAGCCCGGCGAATATACTTGGGAGGTCAGCCTGATGCCCGGCCCCCAAACCGTCCATAGCGTGATGGACCGCGTTCGCGGCGGCGAAAATGAGAATATCCTCACCAACGGCCGCGTGGGCCGCCAGCAAAATGGCCAGGTTTGGGTCAAGTCCATGACCATTGAAGGTCCCCTGCCGGGAGTCATCACCCGCATGCCCGCCGGCAAGCTCCCAACCACCGGCCCCAATGAGATCACCCATGCGGATGAGCGCTTTCTCACGGGAAATGGCGCCGTCTCCATGAAATTTACCGCGCCCGTCGAGGGCGAATACATCTTGCGCGCCACCGCCTACGCCCAGCAGGCGGGCACCGAGCCGACCAAAATGACCTTCAGCGTGAATGGCCAGAAGCTCACCACGATTGACGTACTCGCCCCGGCCACGCGCATGCAGTTGCCCGGCGAACGGGTGTTCTCCGGCCATCCCTCCGCGCTCGGCATGCAAAAGGCCGTGGCGCAGGTTTACGAATTCCGCGCCAAACTCCCCGCCGGCGAAAAGACCTTCTCCGCCGCCTTCGTCAACGAGTTTTCCGACCCGGATAACACCAACCCAAACTTGCAGCGCCGCACTCTGACCATCCAGAATCTCGAAGTCGTGGACCTAACCCAGCCGTTCGTCCAGCCCAAGATGACGGAAACCCTCAAGCCCTATTTCGCCGCCTCCGTGACTCCGGCCAATAAAATCGCGCGCGCCCGCGAGATCCTCACCCAGTTCGCGCATCGGGCCTGGCGCGGTCCAGTTTCCACCGCCGAAATTGACAAGTTGATGGGCTTATATTCGCTCGCGGATAAAAACGGTGAACAGTTCCCAACTAGCGTCAAGCTGGCCCTCAGCGCGGTGTTGGTCTCACCCCGCTTCCTGTTTCGCGGGGAAGCCGCGGATGCTGCCGCGCTGACCGCGCCAGCCGCACCCGCGACCGGCCCGCAAGTCATCAAGTCGGCCCTTTCCAAAACCGCGCCAGCGGCTGATTCCACCTCGAAGATTGGCGTGCCCGTGGATGAATTAACGCTCGCCTCCCGCCTCTCCTATTTCCTTTGGAGCAGTGCGCCGGACGACGAACTCCTCAACCTCGCCGAACACAACCAGTTGCGCGCCCATTTGGCCGACCAGGTCGGACGATTGCTCGCCTCGCCCAAATCCCATGCCATGGTGGACAATTTTGCGGGCCAATGGCTCCAGTTCCGCAGCCTGCCGACGTTCAGCCCCGATAAAAAGGTACTCCAGGATTATTACAACAGTTGGCCGACCTTGAGCGAAGAAATGGAAACGGAAACCGGCATGTTCTTTGAGTACATCATGCGCCAGGACCGCAGCGTGATGGACTTCCTCACCGCCGACTACACTTTCGTCAATGACGACCTGGCCAACTATTACAGCCTGCCGGACGTGACGGGTACGGAGTTTCGCCGCGTGTCCATTAAAGACACCCCGCGGCGCGGCGTGCTCACCCAGGGCAGCACCCTCTTGCTCACTTCCAACCCCACCCGCACCTCGCCGGTAAAGCGTGGCAAATGGGTGCTCGAGAACCTCCTTGGCACACCGCCCCCGCCGCCGCCGCCCAACGTCCCCGCCCTCGACGACGAAAAGCAGCTGACCGGCAGTTTGCGCCAGCAAATGGAGCAGCACCGCGCCAACCCCATCTGCGCCTCTTGCCACGCCCGCATGGACCCCATCGGCTTTGGCCTCGAGAACTTTGACGCCGCCGGTTGGTGGCGCGACAAGGATGGCAATACGGACATTGACGCCTCCGGCCAGCTCCTCACCGGCGAAACCTTCAACGGCGCCGCGCAGTTGACCCAATTGCTCGCCGACAAAAAGAAAACCGACTTCCTGCGCTGCCTCTCCGAAAAAATGCTCACCTTCGCCCTCGGCCGCGGCTTGGAATACTACGACCGCGCCGCCACCGACCAAATGATCGTGCAACTGGAAAAGAACGGTGACAAGTTCTCCGCCCTCATTCTGGGCGTGGTCAACAGCGTCCCCTTCCAGCAAATGCGTCGCACCGATGCCCTGCCGATCCCGCCGGCCGGTACCCCGCCAGCCAAAGTCGCGGTTGCTCCGTAACCAGGAACAGCGGGCCCCATCCGGGTTCAGCAATGAATTGAAACTTGTGTGCTGCTTTTGCCGGGGCTAGGTTGCATGGGCACCCGACCATGCTCCCGCACTGGATAAAAGACGCCGTTTTTGCCGGCCGGATCTGGCGGGCCAATGGGTCCGAAGCCGCGCGGCGCTGGTGGCACGAGCGCAATGCCAACCACCTGCATGTTGTCTGGCGCGATCCGCCGGTGGTGTATGTTTGGTGGGGCAAGGATGACCATGCGCTTCAATTTGCATTGCGCAACCAGCCGCTGATTCTCCTCTATTTGTTCCCCTGGTGCACCACGCTTGCATCCATTCCGGAGATTGCGGCGGAAATTCAAAAGCGGCGGGGGAACTTTCCCGGCCACCGGCATGTCCTCTTGTGCAACGAGGCGTTCACGGTGGAGCCCCTGCGCGCCGCCGGGTGCGAAGCCGTGTTTTGCAATCAAAACGCGTTCATCAATGAAAATGTCTTCCACCCCCTCCCCGGCGCGGTGAAGGAATTTGACGCCGTCTATAACGCCGCGCTCTCGCCTTACAAGCGCCACCCCCTCGCCGCCCAGGTGCGGTCGCTCCTGCTGCTGACCTATTCCTACGCCGGCACCCACCGCAGCGCCTATGAGGAGGAAACCCGGCGCGTGCTGGCCCACGCCGCCTGGCTGAAGGACAGCAAAAGCGCCGCGGAAAAAGTCACTCCACAGCAGATGGTGGCTTTTTACAGCCGCGCGCACGTCGGCTTGACCTTGTCGGCCACGGAGGGCGCTGTGTTTGTGAGCATGGAGTATTTGCTCTGCGGGCTGCCGGTGGTTTCGACACCGAGCGTCGGCGGGCGCGATTCGTTTTGGGACGACCGATTCGTCATCGTCTGCGACCCGGAGCCGGAAAAGATTGCCGCGGCGGTGCAGGAATTGAAGGCGCGCAAACTGGACCCGCAATTCGTGCGCGCGGCCACCCTCGATCGGGTGCAGCAGCATCGCGAAGTGCTGCGAAAATTGCTCGCCCCGGTGAAGGCCGATCGGTTTGCCTGCCCCTGGCCGCCGGGCAGCCATGGGCCATTTACGTTTTTGAATTTGGGGAAGGTTGGTCAGGCCATACGCACCGGGGCGCCGTTGCCGTAGGACATTTCTTGCCGGCAGATTTTGCCCCTGCCGAATGATCCGTCGACCGATGCATCCGACGCCGAATCTTTAACCTGTTGGCTGGTAATAAGGTGTCAAAGGAGGTTCTATCCTGGCACAAAGTCTGGTAGCATTACAGACATGCCGACCTCGCTCATTCCCGCTCCATCCGTGTCCGCGCGGTCCCTGCTGGCGAATGACCTGCCGCCAGTGGTCATTGTGCATGGCATTTTTCGCGACCAGCAGTTGATGGGGCGGCTGCGCAAAGCATTCCTCCTCGCCAGGCGACGGGTGTACACGCCCAATTTGAAACCCAATGACGGCTCCGCCAGCATCCACGAGCTGGCCCGGCAGTTCGGTGAATTTCTGGAAAAGAACCTCGCGCCCGGCGAACAATGCGACGTCATCGGCCACAGCATGGGCGGCATGGTGGCGCGAACCTATATTCAACGCCACGGCGGGCGCGCCCGGGTCCGACGGTTGGTAACGCTCGCCTCGCCTCACCACGGCACCTTGACCGCATGGCTGAGACGGGGACGCGGCGTGCAAGAATTGCGACCGGGCAGCGCATTTTTGCGGGACCTCGCACGCGACGCCGACAGCCTCGAAGGTATTCACGTCGCCTCCTACTGGACGCCCTTTGACCTCGTCATTGTGCCCCCGCGGAGCTCAAAGCTTTCCATTGGGCGCAACGTCCGGGTAAACCTGCCGCATCATCAGGCACTCGTCACCTACCCGCGCATGGCGCGCGAATTGGTGGAGTTGCTGGGAAAAGAAGTGTCTTGAAACACGGAGCACACCGAGCACACGGAGGAAGTTTTGACCGCAAACCGCATATCACACTCCTCCGTGCTCTCCGTGTCCTCCGTGGTTAAAAAAATTTATCTCCTCCTCTGCCTGACCGCCTCAAACAACACCAGCGTCGCAGCGGCGGCGACATTCAGGGAGTCCGCCTGGCCAGCCATCGGAATCCGCGCACGGGCGGTGGCGGCCTCGAGCCAAAACGGCGTGAGGCCGTCTTTTTCGCCGCCGACGACTATTGCGGTCGGCGCGCGCAAATCCAAATCCCAATAGGCGGGTTGGGCGTCGGGTGACGTAGCAATAATGGCAATTTTATTGTTCCGCAAAAATTCCCGTGCGGCCTCCGGTGCCGCCACGGCCACGCGCACACTAAACAGCGCGCCCTGCGAATTGCGCACCACCTGCGGGTTGAACACGTCCGTCACCGGGTCGCAGACAATGACCGCGTCCACGCCGGCGGCATCAGCGGAGCGCAACAGTGCGCCAAGATTGCCGGGCTTTTCAACACTTTCGACGACCAGCAACAGCGGTGCCGTGGAGAGCGTCAATTCCGCCAACATCAATTTCCATGCACGGGCGACCCCCAGCAGGCCGTCCGGCCCGTCCCGCTGGGTGACTTTGTCAAAAGCCGCAGGGGCTAGCTGGCAAACGGCCACGCCACCCTTTGCGGCCTCGTCAACCAACGCCTGGCTGGCAGGGTCACGGAAGTGCTCGGGGCAGAAATAGATTTCCTCCACGACCCCCCGGGCCAGTGCGCGTTCCAGTTCCCGCCGCCCTTCGACCAAAAAACGTTGCATTTCGTCACGGTGCGACCGCTCGCGCAACCGCGCGAGATTCTGCACCCGCGGGTTCTGGCGGCTTTGGACGAATTCGGGGGTCATGGGTGGGAAACAAGAGCTTAGACGGTTTTGACCGAATTAACAGAATGGAAATTGCCTAAAGGAGTGAAACGGACCAGATTGAATTTCCGTCAATTCCGTAAAATCTGTCGAAAGCCTGCCTCTCGCCCATGCCCCCTCCGCCCAATTTCAACGCAAAGCCGTTCGTCTATCACCAGGAAATCACCCTGGAAGTCGAAACGCTGACCAACCTCGGCGTCGGCCTTGGCCGGGTTGACGGTTGGGTCGTGATGGTGCCGTTTGCGCTGCCGGGCGAAACCGTGCGGGTCCGCATCTACCGCAACCACGCCAATTATTCCGACGGCGACCTGGCCGAGGTCCTCAAGGCCTCGCCCGCGCGGCGCAAGGCGGAATGTTCCCTGTTTGGCGAATGTGGCGGCTGCCAGTACCAGCATTTTGCCTACGAAGAGCAACTGGCGTGGAAGCAGCGCCAGGTCCGCGAGGTGCTGGCCCGCATCGGTGGCCTGTCGGATGCCGACGTGCGGCCGACCCATCCGTCGCCGCGCCAGTTTCATTACCGCTCCAAAATCACGCCGCATTACAACCGGCCCCGGCGCGATGGCTCATTTCCCATCGGCTTTCTGCGCATGGGCAGCCGCGACGCCGTCGTGGATGTGCCGCAATGCCCGATCGCCACCGAGGCCATCAACGCCGCACTGCCCCCCGTGCGCAATGAATTGCTGACCCGCGCGGGAAAAATCCGGCGCGCCGGCTCGCTGCTCCTGCGCGAAACCCGGGAGGGCGTGGTCACCGACCCGGGCAACCTGGTTTCGGCCCTCATCGGCGACACGCAGTTTCAATTCCATGCGGGCGATTTTTTTCAGAACAATCCGTTCATTTTGCCGGAGCTGGTGGATTACGCCTTGGGTGAAGCCAAGGGTGATAACACCAAATACCTGCTGGACGTGTACTGCGGCGTCGGCGTGTTCGCTTTGTGTGGACGGAAACTTTTCGACCGCTGCCTGGGCGTCGAGGTGAACCCCGATGCCGTGCGCCGGGCCCAACAGAATGCCAGGCTCAATCGAGCTGAAAACTGTGATTTCATCGTCGGCGACGCCAAACAGATATTTGCCGGGGAAAAGATTCCTCCCGGCCAGACCGCGGTGCTCATGGACCCCCCGCGCGCGGGATGCGACGAGCCGTTTCTCCAGCAGTTGATGGCCTACGGCCCGGCGCGGATTGTCTATGTTTCCTGCGACCCGGCGACCCAGGCGCGCGATTTGAAGATCCTGGTGGCGGGCGGTTACCGCCTGCTCCACGCGCAGCCCTTTGACATGTTTCCGCAGACGCGGCATATTGAATGCGTGGCGACCCTGGCGGCGGCGCCGTAAGCAACTTTGCCGCGAACCGGACCACGCGTGTTGACCGGGAGTTTCCGGCCTTTTGTTTGACACCGGGTTTTTGTCCCTGCAAATTCGCCCCCATGCCGATTAGATTTTCGCCGCGCGTTGGTAATGCAGTGCTGATTGTCTTGATGGTTTCCTCCGCCCTGTGGTCTTTATGGGTGACGCGGGACGGAATCGGTTTTACGAATACCGACTCAGCCTGTTATGTTCATGGCGCCCGCACTTTATTGAGCGAAGGCACCTTATTGGTGCCCGACCGGCATGGCGGCCTGGAGCAAATGCACTGGTGGCCGCCGTTGTATCCCACGCTGCTCGCCGGGACCTCCCTGGTGACAGGGGACGTCTTGTCGGCGGCCCGTTGGTTGTCAGCCCTGCTTTATCCAGTGAGCATTCTGTTACTGTGGCTCCTGACGGGACGGTTGCATTTTCCCCCTTGGGCCCGGGTTCTGGCGTGCCTGGTATACACCTTTACGCCGATGGTAATGACGGCCCACATCATGGCCATGTCTGAGGCGCCAGGTTTGGTTTTTTGGCTTTTGAGCCTGATTCTGATTTTGCAATATGAACAGCACCAAACTTGGCCGTGGCTGCTGGCCGCCGCCGTGGGTGCCGCAGTGGCGCTGTTGACGCGCTATCTCTGCCTCGGCCAGGCCGCCGCCGGATTGCTGTTTGTCCTCATTTACACCGCAGGTTCCGTTCCGCGCAAGGTGGTCCGCACCCTGTTTTATGGTCTAATCGCCTTCGGTCCTTTATGGTGCTGGGTTCACTCCCGTCCGCAGGCGAGTGTTGCCGCTGCCACGGGCCGTATACCGGGTTTTTATGCCTTGAGCACCGAGCAAATCCGCGAATATGCCACCACCCTTGCGCGTTGGCTGGTGCCGTTGGATGGACATTCGTGGTTTAAGTTCCTCCTTCTGGGCGTAGCGGCGGTTTTGATCATCGCCTGCATCGTCTTGCGCTGCTTGACTCGTACTCCGCTCCTTCCCCGAACTGCAATGGCCTGGAAGAGCATGGCGCCCTTGGTGTTATTGGCGCTCAATCTGGCTGCCATCGAGGGTATCCTCCTCACCACCGCCTTGTGGCTGGATCCGACAATGCACCCCAATGAACGCTACCGGGGGTTCGCTCAAGTGTTTGCCGGTCTTTTGGCCGGAGCATGGGGCGTCGCCGTGGCTCGCAGTCAACCGGTCCGATTCGGCCGCGCCTATAAAATATGCGTCGGACTTTTGCTCGGAATAGTCGTGTCGGCCTATGCGCTGGCGGGCGCCCTCTGGCTGCGGGATGCCCGCCGCGTACACTTGGAATTTGGCAACGACGCGTGGCGCCGTTCGACCGGTATCACCGCGTTGCAGCAGCATTTTCCCCACGCCCCAATTTACACGAATTATTTTGGGCCCATCTATTTCTATACTGGACGCATTGACGTCCATTACGTGCCCATCGTCTACAGCGATATTCATCCGGAAACCCACCGTGATTGGGAGGGCGACCTGGCCGAGATGATCAAGGCCCTGGCGGCCGAGCACGGCATCATTGTTTACTTCAAGGATGTCGAACCTCAGATGATTCCCGTCGAAGTCCTCAGGCAGAATCCCGTCTTGCGGGTGGTGGATGAGACCGACGACGCGTTGTTTTTGCGTGCCGTCGCAGACGAGGGTTGACCCAGGATTTCGCCGCCGGAGCCGTCCACCCATTCGCGGCGTTGACAGCCCACGTCCGGAAAATAAGGATGCTATGATTAAAGACGGCGCCGTTGTTGGATCTGCCGCAGGCCTGGCGTGACGAACCATTTTTCGCAACGGTTGATGGCGTATGAACCGGCGCGCGTGATCTACGCGTCCCGCGATCCGGCCATTCAGGGCCGGTCCGAGGGGAGATTTGCGGGTCCAAGGTTGACACTCCCGCACAGCAGCCCTATCCGTTTTTGATGTACTCCCGGCGTATTCCCCGTTGGCTGGTGGCGGGTT
>Ga0265320_10002504_pt1 | contig 12780 bp, 12 predicted proteins | sample 4827metaG_FD_202087 | JGI IMG/M metagenome (GOLD analysis project Ga0265320, IMG submission 202087) | Rhizosphere microbial communities from Carex aquatilis grown in University of Washington, Seatle, WA, United States - 4-8-27 metaG | ecosystem: Host-associated > Plants > Roots > Rhizosphere >...
ACGAGCGCTCCCCCCGGGGGTGGCTCTATGCCTCCCTGCGGGTCGTCTCGACCATGGCGACGACGTTCACCGAGACGAAGACGGCCAGCCGGGCGGCGGACCTGAGCTTCAGCTCCCTGCTCGGCCTCGGGCCCCTGATCGCCATCGGCATGCTCGTCGCCTCGACCCTGTTCGGGCAGAACAACCCGAACCTGGCCGTCGACGCGCTCAACCGGCTGATCACCTTCGTCGCGCCGCAGCTCTACCAGTACGAGAGCCTGGACAACGGGGGCAAGGTCCCCGTCAACCCGCAGCTCGTGGAGATGATCAACGGCTTCATCAAGGGCGCCCGCTCCGGCACCGCCGGCGTCGTCGGCGCCATCCTGCTGGTCGTGATCGTCCTCTTCCTCTTCAAGTCGATCGAGGACGCCTTCAACGACATCTGGGGCGTCAGGCGGGGGCGCACGCTCCTCATGCGCGTGGCCTTCTACTGGACCGTCCTGACGCTCGGCGGCGTCCTCTTCTTCGCCGCCGTGGCGCTCCTCGGGGCCGGCGCCTTCGCGAACGTGTTCGTCGGCAGGCTCCCCTTCGGCTCCGAGATCGTGCGCATGCTGCGCTGGTCGCTGCCGTCCTTCTCCTTCCTGGTCCTCGTCTGCGTGCTGGCGGTCTTCTACCGGGCCATCCCGAACACGAAGGTGAAGTGGGGTGCGGCGGCGGCGGGCGCGTTCGCGGTGGCGCTCCTCCTTACGGCGAACAACTTCCTGCAGTTCCTCTACATGGAGCGCGTGCTGCTGACGCGCAGCCTCTTCGGCTCCCTGGGGATCATCCCGGTCCTGATGTTCGGGCTGTGGATATTCTGGATCTTCGTCCTCATCGGGGGCCAGATCAGCTACGCCGTCCAGAACGTCCACGTGCGCAACAGCAGGCTCGCGTGGGGCAGCCTGAGCGACGCGAACCGCGAGCGCCTCTCGCTCGGCGTCCTGATGGCGATCTGCCGGCGCTTCCACGCCTCCGGGCCGCCGATATCCGGCTCGGAGCTCGCGGCCGCGGTGCGCCTGCCGACCCAGGTCCTGAACGAGTGCCTGAACCGGATCGTCGCCGCGGGGTTCGTGATGGCCGTGCCGCCGCCCGTGGGCTCCAGGTCGACGGACGTCCACTACCAGCCCACCCGCCCGCTGAACCGGATCACGCTGCTTGAGTTCAAGCTGGCGGCGGAGAACCTCGGCGCGGCGACGCCCGCGGGCTCGCTCGGGATGGACGACCCGCTGGTCGGCGAGTTCGAGGCCGCCCTCGGGCGCCTCGGCGAGGAGGGGTTTTTCCGCAAGTCGGTCGACGAGCTCCTCTCCCGGGGGCCCGCGTCCAAATAAAGCGTTGCCAGCCCCCGGGGGCGGCCTAGCCTTCGGTCCCTTTTACCCAAATGATTTCCTGGATCCAGCGCACCTTCCAGCACCACTTTCGGCTCATCTTCGCGATCCTCCTGGTCGGCATGGTGATCCCCTTCATCTTCACGATCGGGTCCACGCCCGGGATCGGCCGGGCCGACCGCAGCTCCGCCACGCGGGACTTCTTCGGCCACAACCTGCTCTCCCAGGAGGAGAGGCGCTCGATGGAGGCCGACGCCCGCCTGAGCGCCGAGCTCCAGTACGGCACGTCCAACGTCAGCCAGGAGCAGATCCAGTACTACATGTACCAGAGGGAGGCGACGCTGCACCTTGCGGAGCAGCTGCACCTGCCGCAGCCGACTACGGCCGAGGTCACGGAGTTCATCAAGCGCCTGCGCGTGTTCCAGGGCCAGGACGGCCAGTTCAACGTCTCCCGCTACGACAGCTTCCGCAACTCGCTCAAGTCGGGCCCCGGGACGAACGAGGGCGACATCTACCGGGTGATTTCCGACGACGCGCGCATCAACAAGGTCGGCCGCCTGCTCGCCGGGCCGGGCTACGCGGTGCCCGCGGACGTGGCCGAGCTCATGGCGAAGGGCGACACGGCCTGGACCCTCTCGACGGCGACGGTCGACTACGCCGCGTTCTCGCCGGGGATCTCGCTCTCGGACGCCGACGTCGCCAAGTACTTCTCGGACAACTCTTTCAAGTACACGGTGCCCCCGAGGGTCTCCGTCGACTACGTCAATTTCCCCTCGGAGAACTACATGGCCGGCATCTCGCCCACCGAGGCCGAGGTCCGCGAGTTCTATGACGAGAACCCGGACCACTTCCCCAAGCCGAAGCCGCCGGCCGGCCCCTCCGTAAAGGCCGACCCGGCTGCCGACTACACCACGGTCCAGCCCCTGGTCCGCGTGGCGCTCGTCAACCTCCTTGCTCAGCGCGGCGCCGTCAAGGCGGCGTCGGACCTCGCGTACGCCCTCTATGACGGGAAGGTGACCCGCGCCTCCCTCGATGCCTTCCTCGCCTCCCGCAAGCTGAAGGCGCAGAGCCTGGCGCCCTTCACGGGCGAGGCCGGCCCCGCCGAGCTCGGCGGCTCGCAGGAGATCTCCAAGGCGGCGTTCGAGCTCAGCGCCGAGCGGTTCTACTCGGAGGCGCTCACGGCCCCTTCCGGCGCCGTCGTCCTCATCTGGAAGGAGTCGCTGCCCTCGCGGGAGCCCGCGCTTTCGGAGGTGATCGCCAAGGTGCGAGCGGACGCGACCGAGAACCAGAAGCGGATCCGCTTCGCCGAGTTCGGCAGGACCCTGAAGGCGGGCGTCGAGCGCCGGCTCAAGGCCGGCGACACCTTTGAGAAGGCCGTGGCGGACGCCGCCGGCCCGGTGAAGGTCGCCGTGAAGTCCTATCCGACGTTCACGCTGCGCGACCAGCCGAAGGACGTCGACCCGACGGTCTTCCAGGCCCTGGACGGCCTCGGCAAGGGCGCGGTCTCCGACATGCAGGCCACGGCCGACAAGGGGGTCCTGGTCTACGCCGCCGACAAGAAGCTTCCCGCGGTCGACGAGTCGAACCCCCGCTACGCCACGGTCCGCTCCCAGATAGCGGCCAGCCTGGCGGCGGCCGACGAGACCATGGTCACCCGCGAATACGTGGACAAGGAGCTCAAGAGGACCGACCTGACCGCCAAATAGGCGCCCGTCCCCCTGCGCCGCTCAACCGCGGGTTTTGACCGTCCCCGCGGTTTGCCGCGCCGCAGGTAGAAAAAGAGTAACTTTGGCCCCCGTAGCGGTGTTCAATCCTCCATAACCGCCGTGTCTCCCCCTCCCATGCCCAGACCCACCGTCCGCGCAGGCCTCGCCCTGCTCTGCGTCCTCATGGCCCTGCCCCTGCGCGCCGGGGACAGCCCCCCCGCCTTCGGCGAGGCGTCGGCGCCCATCGACCTGTCGGGCCCCGTGACCCTCCAGAACTGCGTCGGCCTGGCGCTCGGGCGCAACTTCACCGTCCGCATCCAGCAGTTCAGCGTGTTCGAGGCCGCCGACTCGGTCGAGGTCCAGCAGGCCGCGTTTGAGCCCACCTTCGGCTTCAACGCCAACAAGCAGGTCACCCAGGAGGCGTCCAGCGCGCTGGCGTCGTACGGGGTCGTCCCCTACTCGGACCTTGAGACCGCGGCGTTCACGGTGAACGACACCCTGGTCACCGGGGCGACGGTCCAGGCCGGCTACAGCCTTGTGCGGTCCAATTACAACCCCTCCTACGCGCCGCCCAACCCCGCCTTCGGCAGCTCGGCGTCGATCACGGTCACCCAGCCGCTCCTGCACGGGGCGGGCATCGACTACAACCGTGCCGAGATCGAGCGGGCCCGCCTCGGGGTCAGGATCTCCAACCTGAACTTCAAGAGCGCGGTCCTCACCATGATCCTGGGCGTCGAGACGACCTACTACAACCTGCTCTACCAGCGCGGCCAGTACAAGGTCCAGGCGGAGGAGCTGAAGCAGGCCCAACAGCTCCTGGACGAGAACACGCTCAAGCGCCAGACAGGCACCCTCACCGACCTCGACGTCATGAACGCCCGGGCGGGGGTCGCCACGGCGCAGAACCAGCTCATCCTGGACAAGCAGGCCGTCCAGAACGGCGAGGACGGCCTCCTGCAGCTGCTCGGCGACCGCAAATTCAGCACGAACGTGGGCGAGGTCGCGTTCCCGGACGTCGGCGAGCCCGAGGTGTCGTTCGACCGCTCCTACAAGCTGGCCCGGGACCAGGGGCCGGACCTCGCCGCGGCCCAGGCGTCGATCGAGCAGTTCAAGCTCGACGTCCTGAAGGCCAAGCGCGACACGCTGCCCACCCTCAACGTCAACGGCGGCCTGGGCTACAACTCCTTCGCCGCGACCGCCGGCGAGTCGCTGACCGGCCCGTGGAGCGGGTACAACTGGACGGGGGGCCTCACGCTCAGCATCCCCTGGGGCATGCACGCCAACAGGGCGCTATACCACCAGGCCGAGTCGCAGGTGCGCAGCCAGCAGGTCGCCTACGACCAGACAGACCAAGGGCTCGTGGTGGCCGTCCGCGCCGCCGTCCGCGGGGTGGAGGCCAGCATCGAGAGCGTGCGCGCGTCCTCCGAAAACGTAAGGTTTGCCGAGAAGGCCTACGAGCTGACGAAGGCCCAATTCGACGCCGGTCTTGCCACAAGCTACCTTGTGCTCCAAGCTCAGAACACTCTTGAAACCGCCCGCGTCAGTGAGTTGCAGGCGAAGGTCAATCTGCTCGTGGCGGTCGCTAAGCTGCGCTTCTACGAGGGCAGCTCGCTTCAGCTCTACAGAATCAACCTTCCCGAATGACGGATCCGGCCGCCAGGCCGGATTCAGCCTCGTTGAGCTGTCGGTGGTCGTGCTGATCATCGGCATCCTGGCGGCGGCCTCGGTGCCCGCGCTCAAGAAGAACGCCATCAACGCCCGCTCGAGCGCCGTGATGAACGACCTGAGGGTCTATGCGAGCGCCTTCCAGGCCTACGCCCAGGAGCACGGCGACTGGCCGCCCGGCGGCGGGGCCCCCGGCGTCTTCCCGGCCGGCATGGACGGCTACCTGAGCCAGACGAACTGGTCCCGGACGACGCCGATCGGGGGCAACTACCAGTTCGCCACGCAGAGCCCCCAGCAGGGCAACCGCTACGCGGCGATCATCATCATCTCCTCGACCGCGAACAACCCGGTGACGTCCGACTTCAACCAGCTCTCCGACATCGACAAGAAGCTGGACGACAGCAACCTGCTCACCGGCGTCTTTTTCCTCGGCTACCGCAACTATCCCGTCTTCGTGCTGGAGCACTAAATGTACCGCGTTTCCTCATCCCACCTCGGCCCCGACGCGCGGCGCACGCGCGCGGCCACCGAAGACACGGACCGCGGCGAGCTGAGCGCGGAGGAGCTCACGCTGCTGCTCAACGGGTTCGTCGAGATCGACGCGGCCGACAACGAGGAGTACGACCCGCACATCGTCGCCGCGGGGCGCGGCGCAAAGCTCATCATCCGCACGAGCCGCGGCCGCCTGCAGGTGTACGACGTGCGCGACCACGCGGCGCCCGCCGTCGAGATGACGCCCGCGGGCATCCTCCAGAGGCTGGACCGCGTCGAGTCCGCCGCGCCCTTCCCCGGCGACGCCGAGCAGCCGCTGCCGACCGCACCCCACCGCGGGATCGCGTTCGCGATGCTCGCGCTCGGCCTCGTCCTGAACGGCTACATCCTCTACTCCGTGTTCTACGTCGAGAGCGTGAACAAGAAGGTGGAGGTGAAGCTCCTCACGGACGCCGACGAGATCAAGGCTAAGGAGGCGACGCTCGCCGGGACCTACGCGACCGGCGCGAAGACGGGCGACCGCGTCATCGAGGTCGACGCCCAGGGGGGCGTGCGCTTCTACGAGATCGGCGCGAAGGGCCCCATCAACGACTCCAAGGACACCTTCAGCATCGGCCGCCACGACGGGCTGCTCTGCATGACGACGACCGAGAGCGGCGTCGTCGACCTGGTGGGCGACACCCTCGTCTACTACCGCGACGTCTACCAGAGGCGGCGGCCCGCCTCACCCTAGGAAGAGGCCCCGCGGGTCCCGCAGGCCCTCGGCGTCGTGCACGGGATGGGGCGGCAGCTGCGTGCGGAACCACGTGCGCTGCTTCTTGACGAGCGCCCTCGTGTCTGCCGCGATCGCCGCCGCCAGGCCGCCCATGGGCGAGCGCCCCTGCAGGGCGTCGATCGTCTCCCGGTAGCCGATCGCCTTGGCCGCGCTCGGGTTTGAGAGGAGCCCCGCGCCCATCAGGCGCGCGACCTCGTCCACGAGACCCGCGCGCAGCATGGCGTCGACCCGGTCCGCGATCCGCCGGTCCAGGGCGGGGCCCGCGCGCTCCAGCCGGGCGAGCCTCACCTCCCAGCCGGCGAACGGGGACGGAGCCCGGGCGAAGTCCGCCGCGAGCTCGGCGAGCGCGCGGCCCGAGGCGAGGCAACGCCCCAGCGCCCCGGCGACGCGGCGGGGGTTGGCCAGGTCGATCGCCCCGACCCCGCCCGGGTTCAGGCGCCGCAGCTCCGCGACGAGCGCGGGGAGCCCGCCCGAGGCAAGGAGCGCGGCAACGCGCCCGCGGACCTCAGGGGGCACCTCCAGCCCGTCGGCGACGGGCCCGAAGAATGTCCTCAGGTAGAAGCCGCTGCCCCCGACCACGAGGACCGCGCGGCCGCGCGCGCGGATGTCCCTCGCCGCGGCGAGCGCCATCGGCGCGTAAAGGGCCGCGTTCATGGGCTCGGAGACGTCGCGGATGTCGACCAGGTGGTGGCGCACCCGGGCGAGCTCGGCGGCCGAGGGCTTGGCCGTCCCGATGTCCATCCCGCGGTAGAAGAGGAGCGAGTCGCAGGAGATGATCTCGGCGCCGTTCGCCTCGGCCCAGCGCAGCCCCCACTCCGTCTTGCCCGCCGCCGTGCAGCCCGTCAGGACGTGCACCACGCCCTCCGGCGCCACCGGCCCGCTCACGGGGCCCCGCCGGCGAGGACCGCCCTGTTGCGGCCCTGGGCCTTCGCGACGTAGAGCGCCTTGTCCGCAGCGGCGAAGAGCTTGCCGGCCTCTCGGGCGTCCGTCGGCAGCTCGGCCACGCCGGCGCTCGCCGTCACGGAGAGCGAGTGCCCGTCCCCGAGCTTGATGGGCTCCTTCGCCACCTCGGCGATCGCGCGGCGGGCGACCTCGAGGGCCCCCGCCCTGTCCGTCTGGACGAGTATCAGCGCGAACTCCTCGCCGCCGATCCTCGCGGCGCGGTCCACCGTGCGGATGACGCCCGCGATCCTGCGGCCGGCCTCCCTGAGGACGGCGTCGCCCGCCGGGTGCCCGTGCATGTCGTTGACGACCTTGAAGCGGTCGAGGTCGATGATGACGAGCGCGAGCGAGTTGCCGAAGCGCTCGGCGCGGTCCTCCTCCTCGGCCAGGACGCGGTCGTACTCGCGGCGGTTGAGGAGCCCCGTCAGCTCGTCCCTCGTCGCGAGGCGGCGCAGGGCCTCGAGGGTGTCGCCGAGCTTGAGGGCGTACCTCAGCGAGCGCTCGAGCGAGCGAGGGGAAATCTCTCCCTTCACGAGGTAGTCGAGGGCGCCCGCCTCCATCGCCTGGATGTCGATGTTGTCCGAGGACTCGGCCGTCAGGAAGACGATGGGCGTGCGCGAGCCCGCGTCGGCGGCCTCGCGGATCAGCTGCAGCCCGTCCCTCTCGCCGAGCCGGTAGTCGAGGAGGCACGCCGCATAGGCGCCGGTCAGGAGCTTGGCCAGGCCGTCCTCGTAGGTCTCCGACCAGTCGAGCTCGTACGCCCCCCTCTGGAAGTTCTTGAAATGCTGCTGGACCAGCCGGAACTGCAGGCGGTCGTCGTCGATGACAAGGATGCGGGTCATAGTCTTGCGGTCCCGGCGCAGAGCTCGGAGACCCTCAGGTTGAGCGCCGGGCCGATCCCCGCAAGCGCGCCGAGGCCGTCGCGGATCACGTTGACGAGCGCGCTGCCGACCACGACGCCGTCGGCCAGGGCCGCCACCTGCGCCACCTGGGCCCTCGTGGAGATGCCGAAGCCCACCGCCACGGGCAGGCGGGTGTGGGCGCGGATGCGCGCCACCGCCTCGGGGATGCCCCCGGCCAGCCGGTCGCGCACCCCCGTGACGCCCTCGCGGGAGACGTAGTAGATGAAACCGGTCGCCGCCGCCGCGATCCTGGGGAGCCTCGCGTCCGGGGTCGTCGGCGCGACGATGAACACCGTGTCGACGCCGTGCCTGCGGCAGGCGGCCTCGGCCTCCCCGGCCTCCTCGGGAGGGAGGTCGAGGATCAGCAGGCCGTCAACGCCGGCCTCCCTGGCCGCCTTCACGTAGGCGTCGACGCCGTTCGAGAAGACGAGGTTGTAGTAGGTGTAGAAGACGATCGGCACGTCGCTCGCCTCCCGGAGGCGCCTCACCAGATCGAACACGCGCTCGGCGGTCATCCCCGAGGCGAGCGCGCGCTGCGCCGCGAGCTGGTTCGTCAGCCCGTCGGCCAGGGGATCGGAGAACGGCACGCCGAGCTCGAGGATGTCGGCGCCCGCGGCGATCACGGAGCGGCACGCCGCGAGCGACGTGTCAAAATCGGGGTCGCCCGCGCAGAGGTACGCGATGAAGGCCGCGCGCTTCTGCGCGGCGGCCCTGGCGAATGCATCCTGGATCCTTGGCATCGGGAGGTCGTTCAAGAGCAATTCGGGCCGTCACGCCACTGAAAACTCCACCAGAACAGGCCTGTGGTCCGAGAGGTACGAGCGCACGACCTCGCTGCGGACGGCCCTGCACCCCGGGGGGACGAAGACGAAGTCGAGGGCCCTTCGGGGCATGGGCGAGGGGAAGGTGGGCCCCAGGAGCGGGTGGAGCCGGTAGTCGCCGTAGTCGTTCAGGTGGCTCAGGAGGGACGCGGTCGCGTCGTCGCCCGTCTCCGGGGTGTTGAAGTCGCCGCAGACGATCGGCGGGATGGCCCAGCCGCGACCCCGCTCTCGCTCCTTCACCCGCAGCCAGGCGACCAGGAGGTCCAGCTGCACGAGCCTCGTCTTCCTGGAGCCGAAGTGCAGGTGCAGGTTCACGACGGGCACGATCCGGCCGCCGACGTCGATCTCGGCGAAGAGGAAGCCCTTCTCGCCCAGCTTGCGCTTCCCGAAGACGATCGTCTCCGTCTCCATGATCGGGAAGCGCGACAGGATGGCGTTGCCGTACGAGAGGTTCATGAGGCCCGACCGGCGGTTGTTGATGCCGAAGGCGGCGTGGGGGTAGCCCGCGTGCGCGCGCAGGTAGTCGAGGTGGTCGAAGCTGCCGGCCCAGACCGAGCATTCGTCGATCTCCTGCAGCGCCACGAGGTCCGCCCCGAGCTCCCCCAGGAGGCCCGCTATGCGCCTCAGGTTCAGGCGAAGCTTCCGGGACGACGTGAGGCCCTGGATGGGGGTGAGCCCCCGCCCGTGCGCGATGTTGAAGGTGACGAGGCGCAGGCGCTGCGTGGACACCGCCTGACCCTAGGCCAGGCCGGGCCGGGAAACAACCGGGAAACGGGTTGACACCCCTTTCCCCGGCCGGGAAGGTTTCCCTTCCTTATTTACGGCGGTCATAGCTCAGTTGGTTAGAGCACTAGATTGTGAATCTAGGGGTCGCGGGTTCGAGTCCCGTTGGCCGCCCCATTTTACATCCGACGGGCCGAAGAGGCTATCTGCGGCCCATTCCAAAGCGCGGATGCCGCCGCTCATGCTTGAGCAACGTTACCCGAACTACGTCCATTTTCTCGCGGTAAACCACCACGTATGGGAAATTCTCGAGCCGGATTCTCCGGAAGACTTCGCTCTCGAGGTAGAACGAAAATTGACGCGGCGCGGACTGGATCGCAGCCAAGCACGCCCGAAACTCTCCTTCGAACCGTTCCGCGAGATGCGGGCCACCCTCCGCCTCGTAATAGTCCAGAGCCTGGTTGAAATCCCGCTGAACTGATGGATGAAATTCGATCCTCACGCGCTCCGGCGGCGCACTCCTGCCCAAAAGGCCTCCTCCGTCAGTGGACGAACCTGCCCATTTTCAAGGTCGGCATCACGGCGGATAGCCTCGGCCAAAATCTCATCGGGTTCGACAGCCTGCGGCGGTGGTGGCAAACTCCCAAGAATCCTGTCGGCAAGGTGCAACCGATCCTTCTGCGGAAGTCGAAGGGCGGCGGCCTCAATTTCCTGTAAGGTGCTCATGATCGAAGCCTACGCTAGTCACCTCCCCTGGCAAGGCAATGGCGCGCTGTCATTAGCCTCGGACCATCGTAATGTCTGGCGAAGTAGGCTGCCCGAAAGTTGCCCAACACCCTGTTTTTTCCTTTCTCCAGCTGCTTCTACCTGCTTCTTATTTCCAGTTCCAAGAAACTTACATTCAACCAAGTCCGCGTTTTCTAACGACTTGGCTTCGGTAAAGGTTGGCGGTTCGAGTCCCGTTGGCCGCCCCATCTTGACGGATCTACTCTGAGGCCTGAGGGCTGCGGGCTACGGAGCCGAATGTGACGCATCCAACAGAAGGACCCAGTCGCTGGCACCGTCATCGTGGCTACACCGCGGCGGCGCGAATTGCATTGTCCCCTTGTTCTCGAAAGGGCCTCCGGGAACGGTCGTGTAGGTTCCGTTCGTGGGGTCAAACCACTTGGCGTTCGCCGGCCGACTCAGGCTTCCCAAGTTGACGGTGACCTCCCGCGCGGTGGGCATATAGGCGATCACATAGGCGCCGTCCGGTGTCCTGGAGGCCGTGCAGAAGTCGCTCTTGCTGGGCCGGGTCTGCAGATCCCCGGGACTACCGAACCCGGCTGTGACCACCGTATGGTCCTGGTCCGGCACGAGGTCCTGCCACGGAAGGGACGAGAAGAATTCGTGCCAGAGCATGAGCTGCGTCACGCCCACGGTGTCGACGTAGTTCTTCCATCCGGACATGAAGAGGTCCGTGTAGCCGTTGCCGTAGAGCTGCCCCTTGCCCCCGCTCAGCATGTCCCAATACTCCTGACGCCTTAGAACCGCAGGCGTCCCGTAGTCGATCGGCTTACCGTTTTGGACCAGGTCGTATTCCGCCTCGAGCAGGAGGGTCGGCGCCGTGGGCGTCTGATTGTAGCTGTGCCACATCTGCAGGTAGGTCGGCGAGTAAGTGTAGGTGCTGTTGATGGAGGCGATGGGCACCCATGTCGGGTCATCGAAGGTGGAGCTCGTCCAGACATTCATCTCGGCGGTCTGAAGGTGGCGGGTGTCAACGGACTTTATGCCCTCCGCCACGCCCCGGACCACGGCGTCGTCGCCGGGAGTGCCCCAGGAGCTGAAGTCATTGCCGTGCAGCCAGACGATGTTGTCGAATCGCCGGTAGCGGGTGCCCAGAAACTGGCCGTAGGTTCGGGCGGCGGCGGGGCCGTTGTTCCGAAGGGTCGGGAGCCACTGGCCGGTCTCTATGGGAGAGAGGAAGACCACCATGCCGTGTTTCGCCGCAAGCGTGACCACCTGGTCGACTTGGGCGAAGTACGCGTCATTGGGCTTTGTGATGTCGTAATGGGCGAGGTCGTTCCCGCCGGGCAGATAGCCCGTGAAGGGGAGGACGCCGTCCAAGGAGCCGCCGTCCTCACGGCTCTCGGAGTAATAGGGGCCGGCAACCAGCACATCGATCCACATCGTATTGAAGCCGTGCGCCTGGCGATCGTCGAGAAAGCTCGCCGCGTCCGCCGGGGTGATCATCCCGATCATGGCCTGGGGAACGTCGCCAACAATCAGAAACGGGATGTTGTTCTGATCGACCAGATATCGCCGGTTCTCGCTGACCTTGAGCGGATAGGTCGGGAACCCCTCGCCAGAATCCTTGGATGGTGCCGCGCGCAGCCGCGCCAAGGGCAAGCCGGAACCAAGGGTGATGAGCGCCACGAGCAGGACGGCGCATGTTGTGCTGGGACTTTTCCGTGGGGCCTTGATGTTCATGTCGTCTTTGATTTGATGGGCTTTCCGCCCTTTCGTGACATTTTAGATGCTCACCCCACGCGCCGTGGATGTCTGTCGCCGATGGTGGGAAAAAATAAAGTCGGTTGCCGCGCCGCCGATCCAATCCTTGCCGTGATTCGGGGTCTATTGCTGTGGCTTTATGGGCGATGATCAATCGTAAACGATTAGTTACACGGGTGCCGACACCACGACCGAAGCCGACCCCGGCGCCATGACCGAGACCCACGCCAAAGTTGGCGTCATTCGGGTTTATTTTGCGACTGTATGCCGAATGTGAGACGTCAGAAAGCCGCGTCGCCCGGGGGCCCTACCCTGATTGTGATCCCGATTCCCGAGAGCGGGACCGCCTCGTGAAGGAAATAGACGCGGAGCATCTCCAAATGGACCTCGCCAAGATCATCCAACCCTCCGCTGGAGACACCCGGCTCGAATACCACCTATTCCGGGTCGTCTGCGGGCGGTCGCAAGAGGATGAAAAGGTCCTGCGCCCTGCCTAACCGAGCCTCGAGAAGCTTCAGGTAAGCCAGATCGAGTTCCGCGTCTATGATCTCGTCGGTGGCAGTCATGAATACAGTTACTAGAACAGCGTTCTTCAAAGTGGTTCCTCACCAAGGCCCCCAGGAGGAAATTCGGGGGCGACATTAAGTCGCCACCGGGCCGCACGCAGGTACCTCTACGAAAATGCACATGCCTTCCGCTCGCGGCGGGATTTGTTGCACTCGATGGAGCTGGAGGTACTTACACAGGTGCGTTTTGCGCTTTCGAGTCCCGTTGGCCATCCCATTTCCGCTCCAGAACACCCCATCCATGACTGAGCGGAATAATCGGGACATGGCGGTCGAGGGGCTCCGCGGCCTGTGCGCCCTGCTCGTCATCTTCGGCCATGCGACCTTCATGGCTCCCGTCCTGGACCCCGGCTAC
>Ga0265320_10002507_pt1 | contig 12775 bp, 7 predicted proteins | sample 4827metaG_FD_202087 | JGI IMG/M metagenome (GOLD analysis project Ga0265320, IMG submission 202087) | Rhizosphere microbial communities from Carex aquatilis grown in University of Washington, Seatle, WA, United States - 4-8-27 metaG | ecosystem: Host-associated > Plants > Roots > Rhizosphere >...
GACCTCGGGCCTGGTCGAGCGCATCATCGAGTTCAGCGCGCGCCGGCGCGCGGTGGTGCTGGCCGGCGTCGCGGTGGCGCTGGTGGCGGCCGTGGTCTCGATCCGCAGCATCAAGCTGGACGCGATCCCGGATCTCTCCGAGCCGCAGGTCGTGGTGTTCACCGAGTGGATGGGACGCAGTCCGACGCTGATCGAAGACCAGGTCACGTACCCGATCGTCTCGAAGCTCATCGCCACGCCCAACGTCGCCGACGTCCGCGGTTACTCGATGTTCGGCATGTCGTTCGTCTACGTCGTGTTCCGCGAGGGCACCGACATCTACTGGGCGCGCAGCCGGGTGCTCGAGTACCTGAGTGGCCTGCGCGGCAGCCTGCCGGAGGGGACCAACCCGGTGCTCGGCCCCGACGCGACAGGGATCGGCTGGGTCTTCCAGTACGCTCTGGTCGACAAGAGCGGCAAGCACGGCCTCGACGAGCTGCGCACGTTCCAGGACTTCACGCTGCGCTACGCGCTCGGCAGCGTGCAGGGTGTCGCCGAGGTCGCCAGCGTCGGAGGCTACCAGAAGCAGTATCAGGTCACCGTCGATCCCGCGCGCCTGCGCGCCTACGGCCTGTCCATCCGCGACGTCAGCGACGCGATCCGCGCGTCGAACAACGACGTCGGAGGGCGCATCCTCGAGCTGTCGGGGCGGGAGTACTACGTGCGCGGCCGCGGCTACGTCACCAGCCTCCGCGACATCGAGGACATCGCGGTGCGCGCGGCGGCCAGCGGCGCGGCGCCGGTGCTGGTCCGCGATCTCGGCCAGGTGCGCTTCGGCCCCGACATCCGGCGCGGCCTGCTGGAATGGAACGGCGAGGGTGAGGCCGTCGGCGCGGTGGTGGTCATGCGCTACCACGAGAACGCGCTGGAGGTGATCGATCGTGTGAAGAAGAAGATCGACGAGCTGCGCCCGTCCTTCCCCGAGGGGGTCGAGCTGCAGATCGCCTACGATCGGTCGGGGTTGATCGAACGATCGATGGATACGCTGAAGCACGCGCTCATCGAAGAGGCGATTACCGTGAGCCTGGTGATCATTCTCTTCTTGCTGCACCTGCGCAGCTCGATGCTCCCGATCCTGTCGTTGCCAATCAGCGTGGCGCTGGCGTTCATTCCGATGGCGCTGCTCGACATCCCGTCGACGATCATGAGCCTGGGCGGCATCGCCATCGCCATCGGCGCCACGGTCGACGCCGAGATCGTCATGATCGAGGCGGCGCACAAGAAGCTCGAGCACGCCCCGAACGCGACCGGCGCCGAACGGCACGCGCTGCTCGCCGCCGCGGCGAAGGAGGTCACGCCGGCCATCTTCTTCTCGCTGCTGATCATCGCGGTGGCGTTCCTGCCGGTGTTCACGCTGACCGGCCAGGCCGGGCGGCTGTTCCGGCCGCTGGCGTTCACGAAGACGTTCGTGATGCTGATCTCGGCGCTGCTGTCGATCACCTTCGCGCCCGCGCTGCGCGACGTCTTGATCCGCGGAAAGATCCGCCCGGAGAGCCGCCATCCGCTGTCGCGCCTGATCATCCGCATCTACGAGCCGTTCGTCTACGTGGCGCTGCGCCGGCCGAAGTCGACGCTGGCGATCGGGCTGTGCGCGCTGGCGTCGGCGGGCGTGCTGGCCGGCAAGCTGGGGCACGAGTTCATGCCGCCGCTCGACGAGGGCGACCTGCTCTACATGCCCATCACGCTGCCCAACATCTCGATCGAGGAAGCCAAGCGCCAGCTACAGCGCCAGGACCAGATCCTGCGCACGTTCCCCGAGGTCGACACCGTCTTCGGCAAAGTGGGCCGCGCCGAGTCTGCGACCGATCCCGCGCCGATCACCATGGTCGAGACGACCGTGCGGCTGCGCCCGCGCGAGGCGTGGCGGCGGGTGGCGCGCCGGCGATGGTACTCGTCCTTCGCGCCCGCTCCGGTCGCGCGCGTGCTGCGGCGGATCTGGCCCGACGACGGGCCGCTCACGCGCGAGGAGCTGACCACCGAGATGAATCAGCGCATGCAGTTCCCCGGGTGGACCAACGCCTGGACCATGCCGATCAAGACGCGCGTCGACATGCTGTCGACCGGGGTGCGCACGCCGGTCGGCGTGAAGGTCTTCGGATCCGACTTGAAGGAGATCGAGCGGGTCGGTGTGGCGCTCGAGCACGTCCTCGCGCCGATCCGCGGCACGCGCAGCGTGTTCTACGAGCGCAACCTGGGCGGGCTGTACCTGGACATCGTTCCGCGCGCGGCCGCGCTGGCTCGCTATGGGTTGCGCGTCGCCGACGTGGAGGCGGTGATCGAAGGCGCGATCGGCGGCTTGCCCATCGGCACCACCGTCGAGGGGCGCAACCGGTTCACCATCAGCGTGCGCTATCCGCAAGACGCGCGCGGCGACGCCGATCAGATCCGCCGCATCCTGGTGCCGGTCGCGGCCGGCGGCTTCGTGCCGCTGGGCGAGATCACGGACGTGCGCATCGCAGGCGGCCCGCCGATGATCCGCGACGAGGCCGGCTTGCTGGTCGGCTACGTCTACGTCGACGTCGACGAGGGCGCGCGCGACATCGGCGGCTACGTTGACGAGGCCAAGGCCGTCGTGGCGCGCGCGCGCGCCGCCGGCGAGCTCGCGCTGCCCGCCGGGTCGTACTTGAAGTGGACGGGGCAGTACGAGCAGCTGCAGGAGATGATCGCGCGCATGAAGCTGGTCATACCGCTGACGCTGCTCATCATCGCCGTCTTGCTGCTGCTCCACTTCAAGAACGCCGCCGACGTGCTGATCGTGCTGCTGTCGATTCCGTTCGCGCTCGTGGGCAGCATCTGGCTGCTCTGGTTGCTCGACTACCGGATGTCGACGGCGGTCTGGGTCGGCATGATCGCGCTCACCGGCCTGGCGGCGCAGACCGGCATCGTGATGATCGTCTACATCAACCACGCCTACCAGCGGTACAAGGCCGAGGGGCGCATCCACGATCTCGGCGACATCATCGCGGCGCACATGGAAGGGACCGTGCTGCGCGTGCGGCCCAAGCTGATGACGGTGTCCACGATGTTGATCGGCCTCGTCCCGCTGCTGTGGTCCACGAGCTCGGGCGCCGACGTCATGCGCCGCATCGCCGCGCCGATGGTCGGCGGGCTGGTGACGTCGGCGTTCCTGACGCTGGAGCTGATCCCGGTCGTCGTCACCTACGTGCGACAGGAGGAGCTGCTCTGGGAGCGCCTGCGCGCGCTCGCGCCCGCGCGGCAACGTGGGCTGGCGTGGTGGGCGGCCATCACGGGCGCGGCGCTGGCGTTCGAGCTCTTGCTGTGCGCGTCGCGCGCATACGTGACCTTGCCGGGGCGCGTGTTCGTCGCGTCGCTGGTCGCGGGCGCGGCGGTCTTTCTGGGCGCGCTCGCGGTCTATCTCGCGCGCCGCCGGCCCGCCTATGGACTGGTGTGGCCGCGGCTCAGCGGCGGCGGCGTCCGCGACTGAACCAGAGGAGCAGCACCGCGACCCCACCCGTCCAGAGCCGCCGGCTGGCCGCTGAACCGCCCGCGTCGCCGCCGGCGATCGCGCAGCTCGACGACGATGAGGGGGGCGGCCCGCCGCCGGACATCCCCGCGGCGCCGCTGCTCCCTCCGGCGCCGGGCGCGGCGTCGGCGCCGCTGGTCGTGCCGCCGTCGAACAGCGGCGGCGGATCCGCGGCGCAGATGCTCACGTCCCACAGGCCGACGGAGACTTCGGTCGCGCACGTCGTCTGGCAGGCCTGCTTGAGGCAGCCGAGGATCGCCGCGACATGGTCGTACGCCAGCACCGACTGCCAGGTCATGCCGTCGTCGGCCGACACGCCCAGCGCGTAGCCGTCGCTGAAGTTGTCGGCGGCGGCGTAGATCTGACCGCCGCGCGTCGAGAGCGCGCGGACGTGCGGCGCCTGCGTCGCGACGGTCTGGAAGGTCACGCCGTTGTCCGTCGAGCGGAACAGCACGGGGTTGGTCGACACGTCGACGCCGCCGACGAGAATGGAGCCGGCCCCGGTGTGCGTCGCCGACGTGAAGTAGCCGTCGGTCGTCATCGAGAGGGTCACCGTCTGGCCGCCGTCGCGGGTCAGCGCCAGCGACTGCTTCGACGTTCCCTTGAACAGCAGCAGCACGGTCCCGGCATTGGTCGGGTCGACCGCGATGATGCTCGGCGTGCCGGTGCCCAGCACCGGCGTCAGGTCGGTGAACTTCCAGGTCGCGCCTGCGTCGTTCGAATGTCCGAGCGTCGGTGCGTTGGTCGTTGGCGCCGTCAACGTCACGTAGATCGTCTTCGGATCCGTTCGCGCGATCTCGATGCCGCTCATCGTGGCTTTCGCGTCGCTGGTGTAGAGCCTGGAAGTGAAGGTGTTGCCCGCGTCGGTCGACTGCAGCACCGCGTACGTCGACGAGCTGTAGTCGAACGCGAGCGCCAGCACCCGGTTCGGGTCGCTCGGGTCGGGGAAGAAGTCGGTGACGCCGAGCCCCGTGACCAGGCCTTGCGCCGCGGTCCAGCCGCAGGTCGCGTCGTCGGTGAAGACCAGCTTCTCGTTGGCGACCGCGAGCAGGCGATTCTGTGGAGCGGCGTTGTACTGGTAGAGGTAGCCGAGGGTGTTCGCGTCCTGCTCGCACGACCACAGCCAGGTGTGGCCGCCGTCGCGCGACGCCACGAGGCCGAAGTTGGTGACGAGCGAGATCTCGTTCGGCCGCGCCGACGGCGTCAGGATGCTCTGGGAATCGGGAAAGGCGCCGTTGGCGCGCGCGGCGCGCGGCGCGAAGCTGCCGAGCGCAGCCACGATCGCGACGACGAGGACCGAGCTGGTGCCGATCGCCGTCGCCGAGCCACGGCGTCTTCGCGCGTGATCAGGAACGTCCACGCCGCGACCGCCGGCGCAAGACGAGCGTCATCGAGATCAGCAGCACCGCCGCGAGATCGATGGCCCGAGCGAACGCGCCAGTGCCGGCGCTGTCGCACGAGCATCCGCCGCTGGCGCCGGTCTCCGCGCCCTTGGCGCCGCCCCCTCCAGTGGCGCCTGCCGCGCCGGTGGCGCCGGCCGCGCCCGTGCTGCCGCCCGCGCTCGTCGAGCCGGCGTCAGCACCTCCGGCGCGCCCGCCGGTGCCGGCGGCAGCGTCCGCGCCCGTCGCACCCCCGGTGCCAGGACGCGCGTCGGTTGGTCCCGTGACGCCGCCGTCGCCGCTGATGGTCGCCAGCGCTCCGCAGCTGGTGCCGTCCGGCCCCGGTAGCGTGAACGGCGTCATGTCGGAGCAAGTCGCGCCGCCGGTCGCGTTGCTGGTGATGTTGACCGTCGCGCTCTTGTTGTCGATCGCCATGAGCGTGAACGTGAGCCCGCCCGCCGGATCGGTATAGGACTGGCCCACCGTCATGAGACCGGCGTTGTTGAGGTTGGCCCTGCTCGCTTCGGGCGTGAGGTCGAGCAAGTAGAGATAGGGCGCGGCCGCGTTCTGCGTCGGGAACCCGGCGCCGATCGACACCAGCACCATCGGCTGGGGGATCTTGCTGTCGAACCCGTACTGGCCGCGCATCTCGAGGTAATAGTTGCTGAGCATCGGGGCCTGTCCCTGGCGTGCTTGTCCGCCGGTGCCTGGCCCCGGAGCCATGCGCACCTTGGGCGCCGGCACCTGCAACAGCTGGACGCCGTCGCACGGCAGCTCCTGCGGCACGAGCGTGAACGTGCCCGAGCCGGCGGCCGTGACGACGTTGCACTTGCCGATCCAGCCCTGCGCGTACTTGTGATACGCGGACGGGTGCATCGCCCCCCCGCCCATGAAGCTGAGCGCGTTGCCGTACTCGACGTGCGTGCACTGCGTCGGATCGTCGAGGAACGCCGCGTTGCCCGGGCAGGTCATCGTCGGCTCGTGGGTCATGCCGAAGTTGTGGCCCAGCTCCTGCGCGAAGCCGACGATGTCGTCGAACGAGTAGTTGGAGTAGACCGCGGGCTTGTTCGGCCGCCCCTCGTCGCCCCAGGTGCCGCAGGACGAACCCTGCGGCGACGGCGTGCCGTAGAGCCAGAAGTAGTGGTCGTAGGTCTTGGGCAGCGCCGCGATCTCCGCGGCCACCGTCGCTCCGTTGCCGGTCTTGTCCGACGACGGCCCGCAACAGGCGATGGTCAGGCAGTTCTGGACCGGCAGCGTGTAGGGGCCCTGGAAGTCGGTTTGCAGATCCTGGAGCCCGTACGAGATCTCGACGTACATGTGCCGCTGTGACGTGCCTGGACCGGTGATGAGATTCGCGAGCGTCGTCATGTTCGGCGCACCGGTGCCGATGTCGAACATCATGCCCGCGATCGTACGCGTGCGGTTGGCCGTGCCGCCGGTCAGCGCCGCGGTCGTGCCGGCGACCGGGTCGCCGGTCGTGTCGCGGCCCTGCGCCTCGAAGCGCGCGAGCCGGGCCGCATCGTCGAGGGTTTCGTCCTGAGTGCAAGCGACGGCGCCGAGCGATGCGAGCGCCAGCGCAGCGATCGGGACGGTGGACCAAGCGCAAGGTGCGCTCGACGAACGAGTACGAGGATTGCGACGTATTGAGCACATCGGTTGCATCGAGCCTCCCGAGAGTGAGCCTGTCCGGGTGGCAAGTGACATCGCCCACCCCGGGCGGCTCACCGATTCGGGGGTGTCCCCTTGGGCGCGGATGGTGCGGGCGCCGCACGCGGCCCGACGATCACCTCGGCGTGAGTGATGCGATCGAGCCGGAATTGCCGCGCCTTGTTCTTTTCGAGGTCGGTCGCTTCGATGCGCGTCTCGTGGCGATCCATCGCGACCGACAGGATGCGAATGTCGCGCTTGCTCTCGATATAGCCGCTATCGACGTAAGTGATGCGCACCGGCTGCTGTTCGAACCAGGCGCGTTCGAGCTCCGCGCGCACCTCGCGCTTGCTGGGCAGCGCGGGGACACCGTGAAAGGACAGCTCCGAGATGCGCGTCAAGAGCTCGCGCTGGGCCGACGTCGACAGCGCGGCGCGCACCTTGTCGAGGCCCGACTCCAGCGTCCCGGCGAACGGCAAGAGGCGCATGTCGATCGCGAACCGACCGAGCGCCACCAGCAATGCCGCCTCACGCGCGGTGAAGTTCACCGGGGGCAGCGTGTAACTCTTCTCCAGGGCATAGCCGCCGCCCGGGCCGCGCTCGGCCGTCAGCGGCAGCGCGGCTTCGCGGAGCGCGTCGAGGTCACGGTAGATCGTGCGCACGGTGACTGCGAAGCGCTGGGCCAGCTGCTCGGCGGTCACGCCGGTGCGACGGCTGCGCAGGTGCTCGCCCAGCGCGAAGAGTCGTTCGGTGCGGCGCATGAGTCGATAATACCTGACACAAGGCTGTCATCGGCGGGCTCTAGAGTCTTCGGCGTGGGTCAACACCAACCACCAGGAGGCCAACGATGACGACGACGACGACCGAGACCAAGACCAGCGAGCCGAGCGACGAGACCCTGGCCCCGATCGGGCGCACGCACCTCGGCAGCTGCCACTGCGGCGCTGTCCGCTTTCAGGTTCAGCTTCCCGAGCGGCTGGGCGGCACGCGCTGCAACTGCACCATCTGCCTCAAGACCAACATCACCGGTGCGATCGCCAGGCCGGAAGCGTTCGAGCTGCTCGCGGGCAAAGAGAACCTGAGCCGCTACGAGTGGGGTGGCAAGACCGCTCAGCGCTACTTTTGCAAGACCTGCGGCATTCACTGCTTTGCGCGCGGCTACCTGGCGGAGGTGGGCGGCGACTACGTGGCGATCAATCTGAACGCGGTCGACGACATCGAAGTCGACCAGCTGCCGCTCGGGTACTGGGACGGCCGTCACAACAACTGGTATGCCGGCACGCGCGCGACTCCCTGGCCGATCTTCTCGTCGCCGGCGGCGGCTTGGTCGGACCCGGTACGGCCCGCGCCTGCGTCAAAAGCCTGACGGCGCGGTGGGCGCGCGAGCCACGGCCTTGACGCTCCTGTCCGAAGCAGCGCGTTTTTACGGCTGAAAACGCGGTGGCACCTGGCTTGCTGTGCAAGGGGCGGGACAGCGCCGTCAACCATGATCAGCCGCCGCGCATGACCAGCCGCCGCACCAAGAGGGGGAACTAGTGCTGCAGGTGGGCGCCCGGATCGCGGCGCCCCCTTCGGCGCCGCCAGCGCGTGCGGGGTCGCCCGAGGAGACGTGCCTTCGCATCGCGGCCGACGGCGCCTTCTGGGAGGGCTTCGAGCTTGTCGATGGCCGTCCGGAGGCGCTGGCGGCGAACGAGCATCGGCTCCCCTTCGCCGACGGCAGCGTGGCCGCGATCTACCTCGACCGGGTGCTCGAGTTTCTCGATCTCGCCGATGGCGCGCGCCTGTTGCGCGAGTGCCGGCGGGTGCTCGCGCGCGGCGGACGCCTGCGCGTGGTCACGACCGATCTCGCGCGCATCCTGGAGCAGCACGCGTCGCCCGCGGCCTGGGTCGCCGGTGGCTGGTACGAGAACGGATACGACTGGACTCAGATGCGCGCCCGCGTGCTCAATCGCGCGTTCCGCGACGGCGGCCGCCGCTGGCTCTATGACCTGGCCGAGCTCGCGCGCCTGGCGACACTGGTCGGCCTGCGCGATCCGCAGCGGCGCCAAGCCGGCGAAAGCGGCGACGCGCGGCTCGCTGGTCGTGAGAGCGCACGCGAGGTCGACTTGATCGTCGATCTCGAGAAGCCACGGCGGACCGAGGGCGAGCGCCCCCTGGTGAGCGTGCTGGTGCCTCTCTACCGCACGACCTATCTGCGCCAGGCGGTGGCGAGCGTGCTCGAGCAAACCTACGACAACTTCGAGCTGGTCCTGTGCGACGACGGGCCGCGCGGCGGCGCCGAGCCGGTGCTGCAGAGCTTCGCGGCGCACCCGCGCTTCGATCGCATCCGGTACGTCCCCAACGCCGAACGCCAGGGTGACGCACGCAACTACGTCGCCTGCTTCAAGAAGGCTCGCGGCGCGTACATCAAGTTCCTGAACGACGACGACACGCTGGCGCCGCGCTGCCTCGAGGTCATGGTTGCCTGCCTGCGGGCGCATTCTGATGTGACGCTGGTGACCTCGCACCGTCAGGTCATCGACCACGAGGATCGCGTGCAGCCCGACGAGATCTATACCGAGCGGCCGCTCGGTCGCAGCGCGATCGTCGGCGCGCGTTCGGCGCTGGCGCGCATGCTCGGCTGTCGTCTGAATTTCATCGGCGAGCCGAGCACGGCCATGTTTCGCAGGGCGGACATGGAGCCGTTCGCGCCCAACTTCTGGTCGTTCGCCGGGACCAACTTCAACGGCAACGGCGACGTCAGCATGTGGATGAACCTGCTCGCGCAGGGCGATCTGCTGTACCTGACCGAGTCGCTGAGCCAGTTCCGGAAGCACCCGACGCAGACCAGCCACGACGGCGCGGTGATCCGGCTCGCCAAGATCGCCTGGGACCGGGCCGCCGACGGTGCCGCCGAGGTGGGGCTGTTCGCGCCGGGCGGCGGACCGTCGCTGGACGTGCGTCCGCTCGAGGTGATTCCCTGGTGGCCGTCCGCGCTGGGCGCGCGGCTCGGTCGCGTGCGCGCGTGTCTCGACGAGCAGCGGCGGGACGCGGCGCGGGGTGAGATCGACGAGCTGCTCGCCCAGGCGGGCGCGGCGGCCACCGCGGATGCCGAGCTCGCGACGCGGGTCGCCGAGCTGCGTTTGGAGGCAGGGGATCCGCGCGGCGCGCTCAAGCTCGCCATTGCCGCCACGCGGGCGACGCCGCACCATCAGCCCGCGCACCTGATGGTGGCGCGGCTGCTGCTGGCCCTGGGAGATGTCGCGAGCGCGCAGAAGATCTTCCACGAAACGCAGGGGATCTACCGGCTGGTACGGCCGGACGAGGGAATGGTGAGCGGGCCTGACGGGCTGCTGTTCCTCGCGCCCGACGCCCGCTTTCGCATCGAGCCGGATCTTCCGGATGCGCGGCTCACGCTGCGCCTGGGCGCGGCGGCGAGCCCGGGGCCACACACCTTGCCGTTGCGGTTCACAGTGGCGGTGGGCGCGGCCGACCGGTGCGCCCCGGTCGAGATCGGCGAGATCGCGCGGGACGGGGAGAGCGTGACCTTTTCGCTGGCGATTCCGCACCGCCGCGAGGCGACGGAGGTCCGCGTTCATTGGCGCGGGTCCGCGGGGCCCGCGGCGTGGCCGGTCGACGTGACCCCGTTCGCCGTGCAAATCCTGTCGTGTGATCTGGCGCTGGCTGCGCCGGGACCACCGGCGATGACGGCGCCGGCGGCCGGTTGAGGATCGCGTGAAGCCATCCGCGATCGTCGAGACGCTCTTGCAGTCGGCACGCCTGGCGCGCGCGATGCGCGATCCTTTGCTGGCGATCGATCTCTACGATCTCACCGTGCGCGTCGCCGTGCGCGCGGCGCTGCCGGTGGTTGCGGCGCGCGACGAGCGGCGCGCCGAGCTCGAGGCGATTCTCGCGCCGGATCGGGGCTTTCCCGTCTTCACGCTCGCGCCGCAACGCACGGATTGGCCGACGCTCGATTCGCGCGCGGCCCGGGCGCTCGCGGAGATCGAGCGGCTCGTCGACGCGGCGCTCGACGGAGACCAGGTCGCGAGCTGGTCGAGCGCGCGCGAAGCCTGCGTGCGGCTGCGGGCGTGCGCGGCCGCGTGGCTCCCCTGTGTGTTTGCCGCCGGTGACGTCCGCTGCGACGCCGATGACGCGCAGCCGGTCTGGCGCTCGGCGCTTCGGGCGCTGGAAGAGTTGCTCGCGGTCAGCCCGGTGCCGCTGGCGCTCGAGCCCGTCGCCACCATCGGCCAGCATGCTCACGACAAGGTGATCTACTGCGCAGCGGGCGGCGCGGGCGGCCTGCAAGACGCTGGGTGGGCTTACGACCGCATGATCGTCGAGCACGCGCGTCTGGCGATCGCGCGCGTGGCGTTGCCGGCCGTCGAGCAGCGTCCGTACGTGCGGCGCTACGCGGATCTCTGCTTCGAGCGCGGCGACGCCGATCGCGCCCTTGCGCTGCTGCGGCCGAGCCTGGCGCTTGCGCCCAGCGCCGAGGACCACAACGCGCTCCTGCGCTATTTGCTCGCGAGCCCGCGCGCGAGCGACGTCGAGTTCTTCGAGGAGAGCCGGCGTTGGGCCGCGCTCTATGCGCAGGAAGGGCGGCTCGAGACCGCGACCTACGGCAACGATCGCGATCGCGATCGGCCGCTCCATGTCGGGTACATGTGCGACTTCGTCCATACGCCGCTGGCGCAGCACACGCTGGTGCCCCAGTTCCGCGCGCACGATCGCGCCCAGGTGCGCGTCTGCTACTACAACCACGGGCCCGACAGCGCGACGGCGCGCGCGGTGTCCGACGTCTATCGCGACGTTCGCGGGCTGGACGACGACGGGTTGTTCCGGCAGATCCAGAGCGACGGCGTCGACATCCTCGTCGATCTCAACGGCCGCCTGCGCGTCGAGAACCGGTACGACGTCCTCGGCCGCAAGCCGGCGCCGATCCAGGTCAACTGGTACAACCTGCTCGCCACCACCGGCCTGCGTGCGTTCGATTTCATCGTCGCCGATGCGGTGACGCTTCCGCGGCACAAGCAGGTGTTGTGCACCGAGGAGATCGTGCACATCGCCTGCGGCGCGACCGGCTCCTGGCGTCTGCCCGAGATGCCGGCGGTGGCACCGCAGCCTTGCTCGACCAAGGGCGTCTTCGTCTTCGCGAGCTTCGGTGCCGCGTTCAAGAACAACGTTGCGGTCCTGGACCTGTGGTGCCGCCTGTTGCGCGAGACCAGCGACACGATTCTCTATCTCAAGAATTCGACGTTCTATACGCCCGCCTACAAACAGCAGGTGCGCGACCACTTCGTGTCGCGCGGCATCCCCCCCGAACGGTTGCGCTTAGAGCACCGCTCCGAATTTCATGACATGCGCGCGCTCTACGCCGACGTCGATCTCTGCCTCGACACGTTTCCCTATGGCAATGGCTCGACGACGATCAATGCCCTTTGGCAGGGCGTGCCGACGGTGAGCCTGGCGCTCGACGAGTGGCGCGCGCGGCTGTCGGTGTCGATCATGGCGAGCGCGGGGCTGGAGGAATTCGTCGCGCGTACGCCTGACGAATACATCGAGCGCGCGCGCTACTACGTCGCCCACCCCCAGCGTCTGGCCGAGATCCGCGCGACGATTCGCCGCACGCTCGCGACGTCGGGCTACTACAACATCGAGATCTTCACCCGCGATCTGGAGGCGGCGTATCGCCAGATGTGGCACCGCTGGTTGGAACGGACGAGGAAGCGCTAGGGTGACACTAGGTTGACGGTACGGCGATGCCGAGCGCGAGGGCGATGGCGGCGATCACCGATTCGGTTTCGCGCAGGACCGCGTCGCAGAGGAAGCGAAGCACCGTGATACCTTGGGCCGCGAGGTCGGCGGTCCGTCGATTGTCGTAGGCCCGATTCCACGGCTGAAAGTGCTGGCTGCCATCGAGCTCGATCGCCAGGCGGCGAGCCGGGCAGAAGAAATCGAGAATGAATGGCCCCGCGGGGTGCTGGCGGCGGAACTTGAACCCACCGAGACCGCGGGCGCGCAAGAACCGCCACAGGGCGGCTTCGGCGTCGGTCGGTTCACGGCGCATGCGGCGTCGCCGAGCAAGGCGGATACCCATGGCATTGTCTTCGACGCCGTGGCGACGAAGTTGCCGCGGGTCTGGGGACAAGAGATCGGTGACAGGGAGGGGACAATACATCGGTGACAGGTTGGTTGGGTGTCAAGCGAGCATGGGCTGAGAGAGCCGGCTGCGACGGATGAGGGG
>Ga0265320_10002508_pt1 | contig 12774 bp, 13 predicted proteins | sample 4827metaG_FD_202087 | JGI IMG/M metagenome (GOLD analysis project Ga0265320, IMG submission 202087) | Rhizosphere microbial communities from Carex aquatilis grown in University of Washington, Seatle, WA, United States - 4-8-27 metaG | ecosystem: Host-associated > Plants > Roots > Rhizosphere >...
ATGACGCCGCTGTAGAGCCGCGACCTGTTCTGGTGGGCGATGCTGGCGTTCGTTCTGTTCTATGTGCTGGTTGTCGAGCGGCTGCCGCTCGCCTCCATCGGCCTCAAGCGGCCGGACTGGAAGACGCTGGCCTATGGCCTCGGCGCGGTCGTCGTCATCTTCGCGATCGAACCGCTGGTCGAGATGGTGCGCATTGCGCTTCACGCGGCGGGCCAGCAGGGCTCGGCCGCCTCCAACGCCATCGTCGCCATGCCCTGGTGGTACCGCTTCGCGCTCGTGACGCGCGCCGGGATCGTCGAGGAGGTCGTGTTCCGCGGCTATGCGATCGAGCGCACCGAAACGTTGACCGGAAGCCGCGTCGCCGCCTTCGTCGTGTCGGTGGTGACGTTCAGCCTGGCACACCTCGCCTATTGGGGCTGGGGCGCGTTGATCGGCGTCACCGCGATCGGCGCGCTGCTGACCCTGCTCTATCAATGGCGGCGCGATCTGGGCGCCAACATGCTGGCGCATTTCCTGGTGGACGGCATTCAGCTGTTGCTGTGAGCGAGACGCTTTTTCTAGAGCTTCAATGTCTCGGCCGTCAGCACCTGCATCGCGCCCGGATCGGCGGCGAGGGCGCGCAGCCTCTTGGCGAAGGCGCGCGACTCCGGCACGGCGAAATGCGCGCGGATCGCCGCCGCGTCGGCCCAGCGCTCGAAGAAATGCAGCTTGAGCGGATTCTCGGCATCGACATAAACGCCGTGCTCTATGCACCCCGGCTCGGCGCGGGAGCGGTGGACGTGTTCGAGGGAGATGCGCAGCATTTCGTCGAGCGTCGCTTCGGAGGCGATGACGTGGCCAGTGACGAGGATCATAGCTTACTCCATGCGCACCATTGTCATCCCCGGCCGAGCGAAGCGAGGGGAAGGGGACCCAGGCCTCGCAAGTTCTCAGTGGTTGCGGCACCTGGGTCCCCTTCCCTCACATTGCGCGCTCGCGCGCGCGCAATGTTCGCCGGGGATGACAGCGGTGCTACATCCTGAACACGCCGAACTTCGTTTCGGCGATGGGCGCGTTGAGGCAGGCGCTGAAGGCCAGCGCCAGCACGCGGCGCGTGTCGGCCGGCGCGATGATGCCGTCGTCCCAGAGCCGCGCCGTGGCGTAATACGGATTGCCTTCGGCCTCGAAACGTTCGCGGATCGGCTTCTTGAAGGCCTCGGCCTCCTGCGGCGTCCATTTGTCGGCGTCGCGGTTCACGGTGGCGAGGACGCTCGCGGCCTGCTCGCCGCCCATCACGCTGATGCGGCTGTTGGGCCAGGAGAACAGAAAACGCGGCGAGAAAGCGCGGCCGCACATGCCGTAATTGCCCGCGCCATAGGAGCCGCCGACGATCAGCGTGATCTTGGGGACCTGCGCGCTGGCGACCGCGGTCACCATCTTGGCGCCGTCCTTGGCGATGCCGCCGGCCTCATATTTGCGGCCCACCATGAAGCCCGAAATGTTCTGGAGGAACAGAAGCGGGATGCGGCGCTGGCAGCACAGCTCGATGAAATGCGCCGCCTTGAGCGCGCTTTCGCTGAACAGGATGCCGTTGTTGGCGACGATGCCGACCGGGATGCCTTCCAGATGCGCGAAGCCGGTGACGATGGTGGTGCCGTAGAGCTTCTTGAACTCGTCGAATTCGCTGCCGTCCACCAGCCGCGCGATGATCTCGCGCGCGTCGTATTGCGTGGAAAGCGCCGGCGGCACGATGCCGTCGAGCTCGGTGGGGTCGTAGGCGGGCGGGCGCGGGCTGCCGAGCGGGATGTTCGGCTGCTTGGTCGTGTTCAGACCGGCCACGATCTGGCGGACGATGGCGAGCGCGTGGCTGTCGTCATTGGCGTAGTAATCCGCGACGCCGGAAATCTTCGCGTGTACATCCGCGCCGCCGAGGTCTTCGGCGGTGACCACTTCGCCGGTCGCGGCCTTCACCAGCGGTGGCCCGGCGAGGAAGATGGTGCCCTGCCCTTTGACGATGATGGTCTCGTCGCTCATCGCCGGGACATAGGCGCCGCCCGCGGTGCACGAGCCCATGACGGAGGCGATCTGCGGAATGCCGGCCGCGGACATCGTCGCCTGGTTGAAGAAGATGCGGCCGAAATGGTCGCGGTCGGGGAAGATCTCCGCCTGGTTGGGCAGGTTCGCGCCGCCGCTGTCGACCAGATAGATGCAGGGCAGCCGGTTCTGCAGCGCGATCTCCTGCGCGCGCAGATGCTTCTTCACCGTCATGGGGTAGTAGGTGCCGCCCTTGATGGTAGCGTCGTTGCAGACGATGACGCATTCGCGCCCGCTGACGCGGCCGATGCCGGTGATGATGCCGGCGCCATGGATGTCGCCTTCGTACATGCCGTTGGCGGCGAGCGGCGAGAGTTCGAGGAAAGGCGAACCGGGATCGACGAGACGCTCGACCCGCTCGCGCGGCAGCAGCTTGCCGCGTTCGGTGTGCCGCTTGCGCGAACGCTCGTCGCCGCCGAGCGCGGCGGTCGCCTGGCGCGATTTGAGCTCATCGACCAGCGCAGCCATAGCGGCCGCATTGGATTTGAACGCAGGGGTGTTAGGGGAGAGGGAGGACTTCAGGCTTGGCATCTATCCGCATCCCAGACTGTCATCCCCGGCTGAGCGATGCGCAGCATCGCGAGGGGAAGGGGACCCAGGTCGCGCAATTCGCTCGACTCGTACCCCGCTTATAGCAATATCCCAAATCGTCGTGATGGCGGAACCACCTGGGTCCCCTTCCCTCGCGCGCGCCGAAGCGCGCGCTCGCCGGGGATGACAGTGGCGCTCACACCAACTCCACCGCCACGGCCGTCGCTTCGCCGCCACCGATGCACAGCGCCGCGACGCCGCGTTTGAGGCCGCGCTTCTCCAGCGCCGCCAGAAGCGTCACGATGATGCGCGCGCCGGACGCTCCGATGGGATGGCCCAGCGCGCAGGCGCCGCCGTTCACGTTGACCTTCGCGTGATCCAGGCCAAGCTCGCGCATCGCGATCATCGCGACGACGGCGAAGGCTTCGTTGATCTCGAACAGATCGACGTCGTCCTTGGTCCAGCCGGCGGCCTTCAAGACCTTCTCGATGGCGCCAACCGGGGCGCGGGTGAACCAGCGCGGCTCGTCGGCATTGCTCGCCTGCGCCACGATGCGGGCGATGGGTTTGAGGCCGCGCCTCTTCGCCTCGTCCGCGCTCGCGATGACGAGCGCCGCGGCGCCGTCGCTGATCGACGACGAATTCGCCGCCGTCACCGTACCGTCCTTCATGAAGGCGGGTTTCAGCGTCGGGATTTTTTCCGGCTTGGCGGTCTTGGGTTGCTCGTCGAGCGCGACCGTGACGTCGCCGCCGCGGGTCGGGACTTTCACCGCGACGATCTCCGCTTCGAACGCGCCGGTATCCTGCGCCCATTTGGCGCGCTTGAGCGACTCCGTCGCGTAGGCGTCCTGCTCGGCGCGGGTGAATTGGTAGTGGCGCGCCGCGTCCTCCGCGAAGGCGCCCATCAGGCGGTGCTCGTAGGCGTCCTCGAGGCCGTCGAGGAACATCGAATCCTTCACTTCGCCATGGCCGAGCCGCATCCCGCCGCGCGCCTTGGGCAGGAGGTAGGGCGCGTTGGTCATACTCTCCATGCCGCCGGCGATGGCGAGGTTGGCGCGGCCGGCGAGGATCTGATCGGCGGCCATCATCACCGCCTTCATGCCCGAGCCGCACATCTTGTTGACCGTGGTCGCCGGCACGGCGAACGGCACGCCGGCATAGACCGCCGCCTGGCGCGCCGGGGCCTGGCCGAGCCCGGCCGGCAGCACGCAGCCCATCACCGTCTCGTCGATATCGGCGGCGGGAATGCCGGCGCGCCGCACTGCCTCGCCGATCGCCGCGGCGCCAAGCTCCGGGGCGGTCTTGCCCGCGAGATCGCCCTGGAAGCTGCCCATCGGGGTACGCGCGCCCGCCAGGATCACGACAGTGCTTGCCGACATGATATTGAAATCCCTTGGTTAATTCGCCGTCTCGCATTGGCACAAAGGCAATGACCGGCGCTTAACCCTGAGTTATCATCAACCGACAAGCCGGCCAAGCTGGCGCAAGGGAATGGGGGGCATGAATCGACGGCTGCTTGCAGCGCTGATCGGTCTGGGCGCGGGCGTTCTGCTCGCCGGCGCCTATGTGGCGTTGCTGTATGCCCGCGTTCCGCTGCGCCCGGAGTGGGTGGTCGGCGGCGCCGCGGCCATCGTCTTCGCCGGCGCGGTCGCGGTGTTCGCGCTGGTCGCGATGGACCGGCCGAGCTATGGCGGCATCAGACCGACCTTCCCGCTGAACGAAGAACCGGCCACGCGGTTCATCTTCCCCTTCAAGGGCGGCGATCTTCTGCAGATCGTGGCGCGGGCGGACATGTCGGTCGGCGAGATGCTCGTGCGGTTCGGCGATGCGTTCAAAACCCCGGCCGAGAACATGACCAAGCCGATTTCGCTGACGATCAAGGGTTCCGCCAAAAAGCCCTTTTCGACGATCACGCTCGAGCAGCTCTTCCTCGCCTTGAAGCCGTTCAACCTCCAACATGTGGTGCTGGTGAACGACAAGGACGACTTCGTCGGCTACATTCCCGGGCGCCGCGCGCTGAAGGAGTTCGCGGGCGACAAGCCCGAGGAAAAGATCACCAAGTTCATCGTGAAGGTATTGGCCGATCCCAGCGCCGGCGGCGTTCTGCGCGATATCGGCGGCATCACGCGCGACGATACGATCAACGAGACGGACACCGCGCGCGACGCCGAAGGAAAGGTCTGGGCGAACGACAACGTTCACGGCCTCGTCGTCCACCGTCACCTCAAGCCCATCGGGGTCATCAGCAAGGTCGACGTGCTGCGGGTCAACGCCGGCCGGCCGTAGCCGCCGGGCTCAGTTGCCGCTTTCCTCGAACAGTTCGCGGCCGATGAGCCAGCGGCGGATTTCGGACGTGCCGGCGCCGATCTCGTAGAGCTTGGCGTCGCGCAGGAGGCGTCCGGTCGGATAGTCGTTGATGTAGCCGTTGCCGCCCAGGCACTGGATCGCCTGAAGGGCCATCCAGGTGCCCTTCTCGGCCGCGTAGAGGATCGCGCCGGCGGCGTCCTTGCGCGTGGTCTTGCCCGCATCGCAGGCGCGGGCGACGGCGTAGACATAGGAGCGCACGGCGCTGAGCGCGACATACATGTCCGCCAGCTTGGCCTGCATGATCTGGAAATTGCCGATCGACTCGCCGAACTGCTTGCGGTCATGGACATAGGGCACCACGACGTCCATGCAGGCCTGCATGATGCCGAGCGAGCCGGCGGCCAGCACGGCGCGTTCATAGTCGAGCCCGCTCATCAGAATGTTGACGCCCTTGCCGATGCCGCCGAGCACGTTCTCCTCCGGCACCTCGCAATCCTCGAACACGAGTTCGGCCGTGTCGGAGCCGCGCATGCCGAGCTTGTCGAGCTTCTGCGCCGTGGAAAATCCCTTGAAGCCCTTCTCGATCAGAAAGGCGGTGATGCCGCGCGGGCCGGCGGCCGGGTCGGTCTTGGCATAGACCACCAGCGTATCGGCGTGCGGGCCGTTGGTGATCCACATCTTGGTGCCGTTGAGGACGAAGCGGTCGGCCTTCCTGTCGGCCTTGAGCTTCATCGACACGACGTCGGAGCCGGCGCCGGGCTCGCTCATCGCCAGCGCCCCGACATGCTCGCCGCTGATCAGCTTGGGCAGATAGCGCCGCTTCTGCGCCGGCGAGCCGTTACGGCGGATCTGGTTGATGCAGAGGTTGGAGTGCGCGCCATAAGACAGGCCGACGGCGGCCGAGCCCCGGCTCACTTCTTCCATCGCCACGACGTGCTCGAGATAGCCGAGGCCCAGCCCGCCGAATTCCTCCTCCACCGTGATGCCGTGCAGGCCCAGTTCGCCCATCTGCGGCCAGAGCTGGCGCGGGAAGTGGTTGTCGCGGTCGATCGCCGCGGCCAGGGGCGCGATCTTCTCGTCCGAAAAGGTGCGCACCGTGTCGCGGATCGCGTCCGCGGTCTCGCCCAGGTGGTGGTCGAGCTGACGATAGTCGTTCGTGGTCATGGTGCGATTGGCTCCGGCGCGATCCCGTTCGGCCCCTGCGAATAGCCGGAGGCTTGACCCCCGGCAAGTTCCGCCCCGGCCGGACCATGACAAAACCGCCGCCACCCCTTAGTCTGGCGAAAATACCGGCCTGGAACCTGGAAAATCCGGCTGGCGTAGGAGCCTTCTGGGGGACGAGATGACGGACACCTTGAATTTGCCCACGGCGTCGAACGCGCCGGAGGCAACGCCGGCGAAAACGACGCTTCTGGGCCGCTTCGCGGCGCAGTACGCGAACATCTCGACGCCCTTCGAGGTCATCATGCCGGACGGCACGCATCAGCGCTTCGGCCAGGGCACGCCGACCTTCCAGCTCGCGATCAAGAACGATCGCGGCTTGAAGGCCGTCACCAGCCTGGACGAAGGCAAGATCGCGGAAGCCTATCTGGCCGCCGACATCGACCTCGACGGCGACATGATGAAGCCCTTCGAGCTGCGCGGCTCGATGAAGGATTTCCATTTCGTCACCGAAGCCTGGCGCTATCTCCAGCCGCTGTTCTTCGGCCAGGTGGCGACCAACAAGCAGGCGATCTCGCATCACTACGACATCGACTCGTCGTTCTTCCTGTCGTTCCTCGATCCGGTGACGCCCTGCTACACCCAAGGCGTCTATCTGAGCCCCGACGAAGGCCTCGACGCCGCTACGTTGCGCAAGTTCGACTACTGCTTCGAGAGGTTGAAGCTGAAGCCGGGCGACCACATACTGGAGGTCGGGCCGGGCTGGGGCGCGTGGTTCGAGTATGCCGCGGCGCGCGGGGTGAAGTGCACCGGCATCTCGATCTCCCAGGAGTCGATCCGCTTCCTGACCGAAAAGGGCAAGAAGCTCGGGCATGATTGGCAACTGATCGAGTCCGACCTGTTCGACTACGATCCGGGCGTCAAATACGACGCGATCGTCATCATGGGCGTGATCGAGCACCTGCCCGACTACGGCCGCGTGCTGGCCAAGTTCCGCAGCCTGATCAAGCCGGGCGGCCGCATCTTCCTGGACGGCAGCGCCTGCACCAAGAAGTACGAGCTGTCGTCCTTCATGGTGAAGTACATCTATCCGGGCAACCATTCGTTCCTGGTGCTCGACGACTTCCTCAACAAGGTGGCCAAGACGCCGTTCCAGTGCGAGGAAGTGTTCAACGATCGGATGAGTTACTGCTACACCTTCGTCCAATGGGCGAAGAACCTGGACGCCCATAAGGACTTCCTGGTGAAGAATTTCGGGGAGTTCAATTTCCGCCGCTTCCGGCTCTATCTGTGGGGCGCGTCCTACGAATTCCTCAGCCGCAGCCTGGACTGCTACCGCCTGATCCTGCAGCTGCCGGAAGACGCGGCCTAACTCCGTTTTCGCGGAACGGTCGGCATGCTTCGACAAGCTCAGCATGAGGAGCGTAGGAATCTCCTCGTCCTGAGCCCGTCGAAGGACGGATGACAAGCGCCGGCTTTGTGCTTAATCTTGTGGGCATCTAGGGGCCGCGTCGTACCGCGTGGCTTTTTGCACGGGGGAACGCTCGCGGCCTCTCTCCATCGGTGGAGGGCACGGTGAGCGATTCTGTGAATCTTGACGGCAGCAGCGCGGTCGCGGCGACGCAGGCGAAAGGTCCGCCGTCCCTGCTCGATCGGCTGCTCAGGCGATACGCGAACTTCGCCACGTCGTTCGAGGCGGTCTTGCCCGACGGGACGCACCGGCATGTCGGACAGGGCCAGCCCAGCTTCCGCGTGACGCTGAAGAACGATCGGGCGCTCAAGGCGGCGCTGACATTCGACGAAGGCAAAGTCGCCGATTCCTATCTGGCCGGCGATTTCGAGATCGAAGGCGACATGCTCAAGCCGTTCGAGATCCAGTCCTCGATGAAGGACGTCCATCCCCTGCTCCAGGCCTGGCGGCACATCCAGCCGCTGCTGTTCGGACAGGTCCACACCAATCGCCAAGCGATCCATTCGCATTACGACATCGATCCGGGCTTCTTCCTGAGCTTCCTCGATCCCAAGACGCCCTGCTACACGCAAGGGGTCTATGAGACCGACGACGAAACGCTGGACGTCGCGACGCTGCGCAAGTTCGAGTACGCGTTCCGCGGCCTCAACCTGAAACCCGGCGACCATATCCTGGAGATCGGGCCGGGCTGGGGCGCGTGGTTCGAATATGCCTCGGCGCGCGGCGTCAAATGTACGGGCATTTCGATCAGCCAAGAGTCGATCGACTACCTGAACGGCCGCGCCAAGGTGCTGGGTCATGATTGGGAGCTGATCTTCTCCGACCTGCTGGAATACCAGACCGCGCTGCGCTACGACGCCATCGTGATCATGGGCGTGATCGAGCATCTGCCCGATTACCAGCGCGTGCTCGAAAAGTTCCAGACTCTGATCAAGCCGGGCGGGCGCATTTTCCTGGACGGGTCGGCGTGGAACAAGAAGTTCGAGCTGTCGTCCTTCATGGTCAAGCACATCTATGGCGGCAATCATTCCTTCCTGGTGCTGCCGGACCTGCTCGACAAGCTCGCCAAGACGCAGATGCAGGCGATCGAGATCTTCAACGACAGCAAGAGCTACATGCTGACGCTGATCCAATGGGCGAAGAATCTCGACACCAACCGCGAAGCCGTGGTGCGCCGCTTCGGCGACTACAATTTCCGCCGCTTCCGGCTCTATCTGTGGGGCGCCGCCGCCGCTTTCGCGCGCCGCGAGATGCTGTGCTACCGCATGATCATCCAGGCGCCGACGGGCGACGATGTCCCGGACGCGACGTGCTAGACATGCCCGCTCAGCCAGACCATCCGACACGCCGCGCGGTCCTGGCCGGGTGCGCGGCACTTCCGTTTGCCGCCGCTCAGGCCGCGGCCGCGCCGCCTTACGCGCGGGTCCGCCGCCTGGATCCGGCGCTCGATGCGTTGATCGCTCCCGATGTCGAGATCGAACAGATCGGCTCCGGCTTCTCATGGACGGAAGGGCCGGTCTGGGTGAGGCATGGCGGGTTTCTGCTGTTCAGCAATCTGTCGCCGACCGCCAACACGATATACCGCTGGTCGCGCAAGGACGGCGTGACCGCTTATATCGCGCCCGCGGGCTATGCCGGGCCGCCGACACCGGCAGTACGCGAACCCGGCAGCAACGGGTTGGCGATCGACCGCGCGGGCAAGCTGATCATCTGCGATTCCGGCGCCCGTTCGGTGGATCGCTACGACCTGGCGACAAAGCAGCGCCGGACACTCGTCGACCGCTTCGAGGGCAACCGCTTCAACAGCCCCAACGATCTCGCCATCGCCAGGTCGGGCGCCATCTATTTCACCGACCCGCCTTACGGGCTTGAGGGGCTCGAAAAATCACCGATCAAGGAATTGGACTTCAGCGGTGTTTATCGGCTTTCATCCGACGGCACGCTTGCGCTGCTCGACAAGGAATTCCTGTATCCCAACGGCATCGCGTTCTCGCCCGACGAAAAGACGCTCTTCGTCTGCAACAGCGATCAGAAACTTGCGATCATCCGCGCCTACAAGCTCGATGCGAAGGGCATGCCGGTGAGCACTTCGACCTTCTTCGATTTTCGTCCGTATTTCGCGCCCGGCGTGATCGGCGTACCGGACGGCATGAAGATAGACGCGAAGGGTAATGTTTTCGCCGCGGGGCCGGGCGGCCATTTTGTGATTTCGCCGTCGGGCAAATTGCTGGGCGTGATCGAGATACCGGGCCGCTACGCCACCAACAGCGCCTTCGGCGAGGACGGCTCCACGCTGTTCATCGCCGCCACCGACACCGTCTGGCGCATGCGTCTTAAAACCAAGGCCGCGCACTGGAGTTGAAAGCTGCAATCACGTTCGGCCTGCCATCCGAGGCCGCGTGGAGCTTGATCCCGCCTCCCTAAGCTCCTGCAGAGCTTCGGGAGGCACCCTTCGCTTGCTCTGCGCGCGAAGGCTGGTGCGGTCGAGAGGACTCGAACCTCCACGGGTTGCCCCGCTACCACCTCAAGGTAGTGCGTCTACCAATTCCGCCACGACCGCACGTCAGGAAGATTCACAGGTAGGCGCGGGGGTTTAGCAGAGCTTTTCCCAGATGGGAAGCACGGGGGAAACCCCAGATTCCTGCAAGCCCTCACCCGAAATTTGCTGCGCAAATTTCGACCTCTTCCGCGCCGCGGGAGAGGTTGTGAAGGGTCAAATACCTTCGCCGTCGACGCCCAGATGGATACCGCATTCGTCCTTGTCGAGGCCCGACCAGCGCCCGGCGCGATACTCCTCGCCGGCGTGGACACGCCGCGTGCACGGCATGCAGCCGATCGAGGGATAGCCGTCCTCGACCAAGGGATGCGCCGGCAGATTGTGCTCGGCGACATAGGCTTCGAGATCGGCGAGCGTCCAATCGGCGAGCGGATTGAACCGCAGACGACCGTCGAAAATCTCCACCGCCTGCATCTCGGCGCGCTCCTTGGTCTGGAAGCGCTTGCGGCCGGTGATCTGCGCCGCGAAGGGTTCGAGCGCGCGCTTGAGCGGGATCACCTTGCGAAAGCCGCAGCAGGCGTCGGTATCGCGCGACCACAGCGTACCCTCGGGATCGAGGCGGTCGCGGTCTGCGGGATTTGGCGCGAGCGAGCGGATGTCGCCCAGGCCCAGCACGTCCTGCAGGCGATCGCGATAGCGCAGCGTCTCGCCGAACAGCTTGCCGGTGTTGAGGAAAAGGATCGGCGTGGCCGGATCTATCTGCGCCACCATATGCAGAAGAACGGCGGACTCGGCGCCGAAGGACGACACGACTGCGCTCTTGCCGCGCAGTTCGCCCGTCAGTGCGAGTTCGAGGATGCCGTGCGCATCGCGGCCGCGCGCGGCGTCCTGCAGTTGCGCCAACTTCGCTGCGAGCGACGGATCGACGCTGCCCTGCCCCGCGCGATCGAAGGCGCGCGGCATGATCCCGCGAGACCGGTCGATGACGGTGACGGCGGCGCTCATTGCAGCCAACCCTTGCGCGTCAGCAGATCGCCGGTGCGGCGCGAGACCTCGTCCGGCGGCAGGCCGTTGTCGCGCCACCCGGCGCGGGCCGAGCCGATGTCGGCCAGGTGTTCGCTCCATTCGGGGCCGAAGCGGCCTTCGAGCCATTCGCGCAGGCGGCGGGCCAGACCCGGCGCGCGGCCGCCGGTGGACGCCGTCAGAACCAAATCGCCCCGGCGCACGATGGCCGGCACGTGAAAATCGCAGAGCTCAGGAACGTCTTCGACGTTGATCAGGATGCCCACGGCGCGCGCCTGCCTGGCCAGCTCGGCTGCGGCGTCCCGCTCCAGCCCGGCCACAAAGAGGATGTCGAGGCGCGGCAGCACGTCGGAGGCAATGACCGGGATGGGCGCGATACCCGCCTCGGCCAGCAGCGCGGCGCGGCGCGTGAAGCCGGGCCCGGCGCCGGCGAGGCCGACGCGGACGGTATCCTGGTTGAGCAAGATCGGGAGCAACACACCCTCCACCCCGGCCTTGGCGCCGGTTGTACAGCAGAGGTACGCACTGACCCGCTAAAATGCAAGGATGCAGTGGGGAATGAAAATATGTACAGCCATTATATGTTGAATTACTGATAGCTCTTCAGGATATCGGTGATCGACACACCTATCTTGTCGCCATGAATGATGATCTCGCCCTTCGCGACGGGCTTGTCGTTGGCCAGGATCAGGACCGGGTCGTCCTGCTTGGAGTCCAGTTCGATCACCGCGCCGCGGCCCATGCGCAGAAGCTGGTGCATCGGAATGGTGGAACTGCCGAGCACCACCGAGATTTCGACTTTGACGCCGGAGATATTGGACGACATGAAGGGCCCCATGGACGCGAGCCAGCATAGTCCGGCCGACATGGTTTCGGAGCGGTTAACGCCGGGCGCCGTGGAATGGCGGATCGCGCCGGGGCTGACGCCCTATCCCGACGCCGTCGCCTTCATGGAAGAGCGCGCGGCGGCCATCGCGGCGGGCCAGCGGCCGGAGCTGGTCTGGCTGGTCGAGCATCCGCCGATCTACACCGCCGGCACCAGCGCGAAGCAAAGCGATCTGATCGACGCGCGCTTTCCCGTGTTCAAGACCGGACGCGGCGGCCAATTCACCTATCACGGGCCGGGACAGCGCGTGGGTTATGCGATGCTCGATCTCAAGCGGCGGGGCAGCGACGTGCGCGCCTATGTAGGCGATCTCGAGGCGTGGCTGATCGGCACGCTCGCGGAGTTCAACGTGAAGGGCGAGCGGCGCGACGGCCGAGTCGGCATTTGGGTCGCGCGCGGCACGCGGGAGGACAAGATCGCGGCGATCGGCGTGCGCGTTCGCCGCTGGGTGACGTTTCATGGCGTCAGCCTCAACGTCGATCCGGACCTGACGCATTTCGACGGCATCGTGCCCTGCGGCATCCGCGAGCATGGCGTGACCAGCCTGCACGATCTGGGGCTGCCGGTGACCATGGCCGATGTCGATGTGGCGATGCGCAAGGCCTTTGCGGACGTCTTCGGCGTCTAGAGCGACGGGCGGCGCTTGAAGCCTTTTTCGCCGGGCGGCTCGGCCTTGTGCAATTCCACATTGCGGACGGTCGATCCCGGCGGGCCTTTCATGCACAGGCCGACCAGCGTCTCCACCGCCGCATTCGGGCCGGACACCAGCGCCTCGACGGTGCCGTCGCCGCGATTGCGGATCCAGCCGTGCAGGCCCAGGCGGGTT
>Ga0265320_10002509_pt1 | contig 12772 bp, 9 predicted proteins | sample 4827metaG_FD_202087 | JGI IMG/M metagenome (GOLD analysis project Ga0265320, IMG submission 202087) | Rhizosphere microbial communities from Carex aquatilis grown in University of Washington, Seatle, WA, United States - 4-8-27 metaG | ecosystem: Host-associated > Plants > Roots > Rhizosphere >...
GCATGAACTTGATCCGCGCCGACTCGCTGCGGTCTGCCACGCTGTAGAACGCGGCCCATTTCGGGTCGTATTGATCGCTGCCGGGGAGCGCGGGAATGAAAGCGAAATGGAAGAAAGAGTGATCGGAGATGCCGGTCTTCAGGCCGACTTTCTGCAATGCCTTGATGAGATCGCCGTCGAGGTCGCGGTGCGGCCCGTAGTTCTTCGCGTTGTAGGGATTGATCGCGCTGTCCCAGTTGGAAAAGCCGTCATGATGCTCGCCGGGAGCGAGGACATATTTCGCGCCCGCTTTCTTGAACAACGCGGCCCAAGCATCGGGGTTCCACTTTGCCGCGGTGAACATCGGGAGAAAATCTTTGTAGCCGAATTTGGTCGGCGGGCCGAAATGCTCGGTGTGCCACTTGACGACGGCGGCGTTGTTGCCGCCGTCACCTGATAGGACGTTGCCGCCATACATGTATCGGACATACCACTCGCTACCGTGCGCCGGCACCGAGTAGATGCCCCAGTGCATCATAATGCCAAACTTCCCGTCGCGAAACCAATCGGGGTCCCGATAGTTTTTCTCGATCGACTCCCAGCTCTCGCCAAACGGCCCCGGGGGAGGAGCAGGAATGTCCTTCAATGCGGCGGCGACCATTTCGGGTGTGTCGCGGGGCGGCCGGCCCTTGGCGCTTGGCGCGGTGGCGGGACCGGCGACGCCGGGTTCTTCGACTGCGGCGGGAGCGGCAGCCTGAGCCACCGGCGGTAGCGAGGATTGCGCCGGAGAAACAGCCGTGCTTAGGAGCCAGAGGGTGACGGCGGCGATGATGAAACGATTGGGGTATTGCATGGAGGAAAATTTTTCGCCCGGTGGAGAATCTGATCCGGCTCCAGAAGCGACGCATAAGATTCACTTCTGGCGGACCGACCCCAGGCGCGCTCAAGTCGCTGGAATTCAAGAAGGTCAATCCCCATGGCTTGGATCGTTACCTAGCCACGTTTGAAAACAAGCAAGTTACATTCCTCATAGGGCCTTTGGCTCCTGACCAGAAGATGCAGGGGCTACTCATCCGCCCAGCGCCCTGTTAAATGCCGGCGAAATGCTTCGCCGGCACATCAGTCACGATATTGCTCCTCGGTGACCTTTTCCAGCCAGTCCACCACCTTCCCGTTGAGGTGTTCTTGAATCGCGATGTGCGTCATGGCCGTGTTTGGGGCGGCCCCGTGCCAGTGCTTCAATTCCGGCGGGAACCAGACGACATCGCCGGGCCGAATCTCCTGAATGGCTCCGCCCTCGCATTGCACCCGACCGAAGCCGCTCGTCACAATCAGGGTCTGTCCCAACGGATGAGTGTGCCAGGCCGTGCGTGCGCCAGGTTCGAAGGTCACGCTGGCGGCCGCAGCCCGCGCTGATTCCTTGGCTTGAAACAGCGGATCGATCCTTACTGTGCCCGTGAACCAATCCGCAGGCCCCTTGACGGAGGACTGAGAACCAGCCCGGGAAATTTCGATGTTCATGATGGGTTTCGGTCGTTTTGCTTTGGGAGTGGGATGAATGGTAGCCGCGCGCGGCAATTGCTCCAAATTGCACCGATTTGCCCCTTTAGCAGGCTATCGCACAAGAATTGACCCAAGAACCAGCCGATTTCGATCGATTCTCCTCTGGCGAGCCTTCGTCCTCATAACCTGAAGGTCGCTGGTTCAAATCCAGCCCCTGCACCCAATTTAGGCCCTCGGATTTATCCGAGGGCCTTTTTGTTGAGCCTAGTTTATTTGTCGCGACCTGGCCCCGTGCTTCCCGCCCCGGCACGATAGAACTAGTGATGCAAATTGTGCATCACCGCGACCACAAGCCGTCCTATGGGGATTTCACCCCGTAGCCACAACGCCCGAGAAGGCGCATGATGCCTGGACTGGGACCCAACACAGCCTGGGGTGAATTCCGATTTGGACCAACCGGCTATTTCAAAACTAGAAAATCATGAAAGCTAAACATTTCTTTATTGATCTAACTCAACGCCCACCCCGGAGCTTTCGCGTTCGTTTGGGCAACTATGTGGTTTTGGCACGCATGCTCGACAAGGGCCGGGCGACACTCGCCGGAAAGAATGGCGAATATATATACAATTCCCCAACCGACCAGCGCCTGGTGCAATTTCTTGGCTTCGATCCCCAAGCCTTGTTGAAGAAATTGGCCAGCGGCAAAAGTGACGGGGAAATGCTCGAATGGGTTCAGGCCCATTCCAAGACCCCGCGCTCTCCGTGGGAAATCGAGGCCTGGTCTGCTTATATGGACAAACGCGCGCCGGGCAGCGACGCCGAGACACTTGCGTTCTTTGCCGAACACCTGGGCCGGCTTTCGAAAACCCGGGAAGACATCAAAACCTTCTTCGAATTCGGCGAGCTCGATGACTACGTCAGCTTTGGAGGCAAAGCGTAACCCCCTCATTATCCCAGATAACGAAGAACAAAAATATGAGTAATAACCCTGTTCAGGTAGTGAAGAAATTTTTTGCAGCAATGGGCCGCGGCGACAAGCCAGGTCTGCTGGCGTTGTCCGCCAAAGATATTCAGTGGATCATTCCGGGCAAGGACTGGCCGTTGGCCGGCACGTACCGCGGGCGCGCGGGATTGGCGGATTTGCTTCAGAAATCCGAGCTGCTGGAAACTTCCACCAAGCCCCTACAATTCGTCGCGCAGGGAGACAGGGTTCTGGTCATCGGTTTCGCCAAGGGGAAAATCATAGCCACGAATAGGACGTTCAAGGACGATTGGGTCTTCGCCATCACCGTTCAAAAGGGGAAGCTGACTAAGATCCGGGAGTATATCGACACCCAAGCATTGGCGCGGGCCTCCGAGATGAGTCTTGGTAATGAAGCAATCATTAGGAAACTCTATGCTGTCGGAGAGGCGCCAGGAATGGACACCAAGAAGTTCGTCTCCTTTTTCTCTAAGGAAGGATACATGTGCGACGTTCCTTCTGACACAAAGTTTCGCGGGAAGGCCATTGGCGACTCTATCGCCGCCCTCGCACGTGCATTTCCTGACGTCCACCGTAAGTTATTGAGCCTCCACGTCACGGAGAACGTCGTCGTCGTCGAGCTTAGAATTCGGGGAACGCATACGGGTAAACTTGTCCTTGGTTCCAAAACTATAGCTCCCACGGGCACGGCGATAGACGTGCCGTGTGTTGATATTTTCCGCCTCAAGAGTGGAAAGATTACATCCTTCAATTGCTACAATTTGCCTTCCGTAATGCAGCAGCAACTTGGGCTTGTCGGCAGTTGAGCGGGCCCGGGATCCTCCGATTTGCACCGAATTGCACCGCTTTGCTCCTGTTGGAGGGCTATGACACAAGAAGGACCCAATTTAGGCCCTCGGATCTATCCGAGGGCCTCTTTGTTGGGGAAAAAGAACTGGACAAAGAAAGTGCCATTGAAGTATACAATGTATACATGGAAAGGTTAACGACCGCAGAAAGGATCTTGGCGGCAGCCCGCGGGATCCTCGATCGGGAGGGGGCCGCGGCAGTCACCATGCGCTCGGTTGCTCGTCAAGTGAAGATCACCCCCATGGCCATCTATCGTCATTTCCCCGACCGGGAGGGGTTGCTCGACGCGCTGGCCAATCAGGGATTCGCTGAATTGGCGGCTCAGCTGCAGCAGATTGCATTGCCCAAAGGCTGGGAAGCCAAGCTGCTGCGGATGTCGGACGTCCATTTGGATCATGCCATGGCCCATCCCCATCTCTTTAACCTTATGTTTCTGACCAGACGTCCGGGAGCGCGCCGGTATCCGCAGGACTTTCAGGCGAGGCGCTCGCCGACGGCCAGTTTGCTGATGGACGAATTGGGGGCCGGAATGAAAGCAGGCGTCCTGCGTCGCGGAAAACCCTGGGAGATCGCCCTCCACCTGGGAGCGCTGTCGCACGGACTGATCACGCTCTACCTCGGCGACCGCATTGGCACTAGCCCGCAAGGCTTTCGCGAACTCTATCGCACTGCTTTCAGAACCTACTTCCATGGTCTCTTGGCCTAAATCAACCGGCGCCGCCGGTGTCGCCGCGGCGATCGGAACCGCCGCCCTCCTCTGGTGGGGCACCGGGCTTGATCCTTGGTGGCCGTTGCTGTGGTTCGCTCCCGTCCCGGTCTTGCTCTACGCGCAACAAGCGCGGCTGGGACCGTCCGCGCTCTGCGCGGTGGCCGGCTGGGCTCTGGGCGCGCTCAATCTGGGAGGCTATTTTCATCAAACCCTGGGAATTCCGATCGGAGTGGTGGCGGTCGCGGTGATCGTTCCCGCGTTCGGCTTTGCGGTTTCGGTCCTCCTGTTCCGGGCTTTTGTGCGGCGCGGGGGCTTCGGCTGGGCGGCGCTATCGTTTCCCGCCCTGATGACCGCTCTCGAGGTTGAATTCGAGCGGCATTCCCCGCACGGCACCGGAGGAAGCCTGGCGTATTCGCAGCTGCGGTGCCTGCCGGTCTTGCAGCTGGCCTCGGTCACCGGGCCGGCCGGCATCACGTTTCTGGTGCTTGGTTTTGCCGCCGTCTTGGCGGTGGCGCTGCGGACGGGCCGGCGGGCGGTCGTCCCGACGGGCGCTGCCGGCGTGATCCTGCTGGCCACCATGGCCTGGGGCACCTGGCGATTGGTCCGGCCGGTGCCGGGACCGACCGTCCAGGTGGGCTTGGTGGCTTCGGATCAAGGGGAGCACCTGCTTCTGGCCAAACCGGGTGCGCCGACGGAACGGCAATGGGAGGCTTACGGCCCGGCCGTGCTGGAATTGGCCCGCCAAGGCGCGACGGTCGTGGTGCTGCCGGAAAAGCTTGGCACGGTGATCGAACCGGCCTCGTCCAAAACCGACGCATTTTTTCAGGCCCTGGCCAACCAAACCCATATTCTCCTGGTGGTCGGAATCGATCGAACGATCGGGAAGGGCGTGGCTTATAATGAGGCGCGGGTCTACCGCCCGGATTCAGCGGTTGGGGTCTATGACAAAGAGCATCTGCTGCCGCCGTTTGAAAATAAGTACACTTCCGGCCAAAAGCTGCTGGTGCTACCGGCCGCGACCGCGCTGCTGGCGGTCGCCATCTGCAAGGACCTCGACTTTCCGGCGCCGGCCAATCGCTACGGCGCCGCGGGCGTTGGGCTGTTGCTGGCGCCCGCGTGGGATTTCGACGTGGACCGGATCTTTCACGGGCATATGGCGATCATGCGCGGGGTTGAGTCGGGCTACTCGATCGCGCGGGCGGCAAAGCAGGGATATCTCACCTTGAGCGATAGCCGGGGCCGAGTGCTGGCCGAACGGCGCAGCAACGAGGCGCCATTCACGACGTTGCTGGCCGCGGTCCCGGCCGGCCATTCCCCTACCGCCTACTTGGAGCTGGGGCCGGCCTTTGGCGATCTCGCCATCGCCTTGGCCATCCTGGGTTTCATCCGGCTCGCGGCAGGGCGCCGGTCGGCCGATCCGCGGCCGGCATGATGGCGAAAGGGTCGTTCATTCGCTTTCCGATACCAGGCGGACGTCACCCAGAAGTCCGGACGAGATGGGCGCGACCCGGTTGATGTCCTGCATCTGGAAGCGGTCCCCGTACTTTTGAATCAGCGGACCGTAGTCGCGCCGCGGCAGCGCCGACCAGGCGTTGAGGGCGGTGTTGAAGACGCGGAATTCGACGTGGTTCACGCCGGAATGAAGGAGTCGGGTCACGTCGAGGCGATACGGCGGATGCCAAAGCGCGCCGGCCGGCTGGCCATTGATCGTCACCAGCGCCGCCTCATGGACGGGCGGGTCGTAGTAGGCATGCATGCCCGGTCCCGTCCGGGTGATGAGCGCATTGGGGAGGCCGTTGCGGCCCAGGACCTGCGGGGGCGGGGCCTGTTCTGCCGGAGCGTTCGGCGCGCCCGGCAAGGGCTTGCCTCCACCGACCTCCAGGTAGACGGGGCGGTCGGGTGCGGAAGCCAGGGAGACATCGCGGGAGTAAACCGCCTCGCCGGAGTAGCGGAGGGTGGAGGGATCGGAAATCCAGTCGGTGAGGGTGGGTTCGTTCACGGATTTGTGAATGCCTAAGAACGTCACCTTCCAAGCGCTGCTGAGATCCACCGTCGTCGTTTGGACCGCTCCCGCGGGGGCGGGTGCGGCTTCGGAGCTGGCGAAAACGAAAACGCGGGATTCATACGGTGCCAGGCGGATCGGGCACGCCGCCGCCGAGGCCGGGCTGGCGGCGGTGGAGTCCGGATCCCACGCTTGGCCGTACGGGTGAGCGGTGGCGAAAGAAGCTGAGGTGGCGATGGGTTGGTTGCCGGTGTTGGCGACGAAGTAGATGTCAGCCGTTGGAAGCTTGCGGCGGATGAAGCCGAGTTGGCTCCTCGCGACGGTGTCACCGGCCGGCAGCTGGAAATCGGGCGCGGCCGCCCGGTGCAACGCTGCAGCCAAGCCGGCTTCGTCGGGCACAAAGGATGAGGTGGCCGAGCCGAAGAGGCGACGCGACAAACCCGTCAGCTCGGGGAGGGACCTGCCTTCCGGGTCGATTGACGGCGCGCGGCCGACGGAGATGGCCCTGCCGCCGCCGGCGACATACGCGGCAATCTTGCGCAAGGTTCCCAGCGGGATGCGGTCGGTGGGCGGCAGCACGAGAATCGGGTGGTCGCCCAGGCCGACCTGGTCGATTGCCTCGGCGTCGATGAAGTCCGCATTGTAGCCGGCGGAGAGAATGGCGGACATCAGCGCCGGGCTGATCAGCTTGAACATGGCCCCGCTGACGCTGGTCTGCGTGGGCTGGAAGCCGGCCCAGGCGTCGTCGGTCGGCAGGAGGATCGCGACCTGGTTGGCGGGCGCGCCCTGGCGCATCAGGTAGCTCAGGCGGCCGATGTACGCGGTGATGGTGGGCATCACCGGATGCCACGGGTTGTGGTTGTTGAAGACGCCGGCGGCATAGAGCGACCAGCCTGGTTCGGGCACCTCGCCGGCGGGCGGCGAATAGGGCCAGCCGTGGCAGATGATCAGGTTTTCGCCCATGATGAAGTCGACGTCGGCCTCCGCCTTCATGTCGAGCGGAGTGGCCCGGAAGACCGGGGAATGCAGCCAGGTGAAGGTCTCGCCGGAAGACACCTCGTGGCCGAAGACATGGTTGGAGGAGGTGGCCCAGCGCAGCGTCGAGAAGGCCCGCCACTGCGGGCCTTCGCCCTCGGCGAGCTGGGGGATGTTCTGGCTGGAGAAGGTGACCGCCGACTCGTGATAGGTTTGCGACCGGAACTTCGTCTGGTGGGCGGTCGCCCAGTCGGCGATTGGCTTCAGGTAGTTCTCATTGACCAGCTCGGTCAGGGTCTTGCCGTAGTCGTGGCGGACCGTGTCGGCCTCGGGCGTGCCGCCGGCCACCAATTCGGGGAGATGAGGGATGAGATCGTACCCGCGACGCCGCTTGAATTCCTCGGGCAGCTTGGGCGTCCAATCGGCGCCGAAGGCCTCCAGCGAGTCGGAAAAAATGGCATAGGGCGGAGTGGCGCCAAAAGCCTTGAGCAGGGGTTCGCCGACTTTCTCAAGGTGTTCGACGATGGCCCCGTGGGAAAACGGATCGAGGACGTAGCCATCGGCATCGACAGCTGCACGTTTAACCTGTTGGCCCGTGTGACTTTGGATAAAAAAGACAGCGGTGCGCGGCTGGTCGGAAGGCGTGATGGCGATTGGGGAGGCGGAGACTTGCAGGGGGAGCGCAGTGGCGGCGTCCCAGGTTACGGGCGGAGGGCCGAAGCGGCGGCCGGAAGTCGGGGCGGCCGGCGGGGCGGCGGCGACGATGACAGCCGAGAGAATGGAATCTCCCACGGCGAGCTTGGGCTGGCCGTCGATGACGAACCCGGCGTCGTTGAGGTCGGCGACGGACTTGCCTCCGGCCAGGGCGGGAGCGGCGATGGAGGTCGCGCCCGCGGGGACGGAGACCTCGGCTGTCCGCAGGCGGGCCGCGGCTTGCTCCAGCGTAATATGCGGGCCGCCATAAGGCCAGCCGGAGCAGAGGGTGACGTCGATGCGCAAGCCCAGCTTGCGGCCCTCCGTCTGCGCATACGTGACGTCGTCCAGCATCTCCGGGGAGAGGAAGGAAAGGTTTTTCAGGCCCAGGGCCGGATCATCGAGGACGATGGGGTACACGAAGGCGAGTTCGGCACCCTGGATGCCGTTCGCCTTCATTTGCTGCAGCTCGCTCAGGATCTCCGGCTTGACCACGGCCGGCCCGAACCACCACCAGCGCACCATGGGCCGGGCCTCGTTGGGCGGATCGACGAAGTTTTTGCGCAGGGTCGCAACGGTGGGCGCGGGCGTCGGTGCGGCGAGCGCGGGGGCGACCGCGACCAGAGCCGCCATCGCCAGGCTGGATGCGGCGACGGTTCGAAGTGGGCGAAGGCGGGTTCTCATCAGGCAGCGGGGTGATTTCACGGGAGGGGATTGGCCCGAAGAATTGCACCATCGGATGGCGAAGGGCGAGGGTTTCGTTTATTGCCTCAACCAATCGAGCAGGACTTGGTGGAAGACCTCGGGCGCTTGAATTTGCGGCGAATGGCCCAGGTCGGGGAATTCGACCAGGCGCACGTGCGGAATCCGGCTCGCGGCTTCCTTTCCCAGCTTCGGATAGTTGCCCAGCGTCGCGCGGAGCGCGGGAGGCGCCGCATCCTTGCCGATGGCCGTCGTATCATGGTCGCCGATCACCAGCAGCACCGGCATGCGCAGGTCGCCAAATTCGTAAAGCACCGGCTGCGTGTAGATCATGTCCGTGAGCAAGGCCGCATTCCAGGCCACGCGCTCCCGGCCGGGGCCGCGGTATAATCCTGCCAGGACCTGCACCCACTTTTCATATTCCGGCCGCCAGGTGCCCGCGTAATAGGTGCTCCGCTCATAATCACGGATGCGATCGGCGGTCGTCTGCAGCTCCTTCTGGTACAGGGCGTCGATGCTCTGCCAGGGCACGCCCTTGGCCTTCCAGTCTTCCAGCCCGATCGGGTCGACGAGCACGAGCTGGGCGACCCCGTCCGGGTACATCAGCGCGTAGCGGGTCCCGAGCATGCCGCCAGTCGAGTGCCCGACGACGGTGACGCGATCGATGCCGAGGGAGGCGAGAAGCGCATGGGTGTTCCCGGCCAGCTGCTGAAAGGTGTATTGGTAGTGGGCCGGCTTGGTCGATTTGCCGAAGCCGATTTGGTCGGGAGCAATCACGCGATATCCCGCTCGGCTCAGCACCGCGATCGTTCCCTCCCAGGTGGCGGCCACGAAATTCTTTCCATGCAACAGGATGACGACGCGTCCGTTTGGCTCCGCCGGCTTGACGTCCATGTACGCCATGTGCAGCGGCATGCCCTGGCTGACGAACTCGAACTTCGACACCGGCCAGGGATACGAAAATCCCTCCAGCTCGGGGCCATAGGCCGGGGCTTCGACCGACGAGCCGGAGGGCTGGGCGGTGAGGGACAGGGCAGCCAGGGTGTACATGAGGGTTGCGCCCTTGAAGTTCATGTTTTGCTCCGTTTTCGCCGGACCCACGACCGGCGCCGGCCCGGCGGCGTCACGGATTCCGGCCGCCGGAAATTTCCGGGGCAGCCGGCCGGTCCAGGAGCCCATAAACGTAGAGGGCGCCCGTGCCGACCGCCTGGGCGCCGAAGCTGGCCAGGTAGACTTTGCCGTTCGCCACCGTGGGCGGCGCGTTCTTGGAGACGCGGCCGCAGGTGTCCCGGTCCGGATCCAGGCTTGAGTTCCAGAGTTCGCGGGTGACGTCGTTGGCGTCGTAGGCCCGCAGGACTCCCGGCCCGTTGATGTGGGCTGTCCCGTGGGCGGTCAGGGCGGCGTTGACCCAGAGGATGCCGTCGCGGCTTCCGTTGGCCGAGAGCGAAAGCATGCCGCCGGGATAGGCGCTGGAGGCTGCGCCGACGGCGAGGGGCTGCGGGCCGAGCCGCCCGTCCCGGTAGGCGTATTCGCGAAGCGTGTCGTCCTGCCCCCAGACGTAGAGCAGGTCGCCCCGGTCCGCGCTCCGCCAGCAGACCTCGCCCCCGTTCACCTCGGTCTTGGCGATCTTCAGCCGCTGCACGGCGTGTTCGTCGCCCAAATGGCCAAGGTGGGCGGCGTCGAGCAGGTAGGCGACGCCGTCCTTGCCCGCGCACAATACCCGGCCGCCCGGCAGCAGCACCGCTCCGGAGGAATTGAGGTCATGGTCGCGACGGTCCATCTCCTCGTAGTTGGTGGGTGTGAACCAATCGCGCAGCTGCAGGTCGGCGGATAGGGTCACGACGCTTTCGCTGAAGTTGCGGACGCCGTCCCACGTCCCATTGGAGGTCACGAAGGTGATGTTGCCGGCGGAGTCGGCGGCGGGCCCCTGGCCGGACTGCCAGATGCTGTTGCCGTTGCCGCCGGGGCTGGTGTTGAAGGCGCCGAGCAGCTGCAGGGTCGCAGGATCAAAGCGGAAGAGATAGCCGTGGTAGGGCTCGACGTCGCAGTGCGAACTGTAGCCCACATAGACCGCGCCCCTTGAGAGCAGCAGGGCGGGGCGCTGGTTCTCCAGGATCGGATCGAATCCGGGCAGGGTGATGAGGACGGGGCTGTGCGGCCGCTCCGCCCCGGTTGCGACGTCCAGGGCATGCAGCCGCTGCGCCCAGCCCAGGCCCTCGTGGGTGAGGGCGACCACGTACATGGTCCCGGTCGCCGGGTCGACGACCGGCGTTCCAATTATTCCCATGTTGCCGAGGATATCCAGGCACCAGAAGTGGTGCTGCTCGACGCTCCCCGGCGGCCCGAGATTGACCTTCCAGTAGGCCGGCCGTGCCTCGTCGGCGTCGAAGGCGTAGACGGTGTTGGCCGCGGAAGCGACGAGGACGACATTGTGGCGCCCGCCCGCAATTTCCAGGTTAGGCAGGTAGAGCGGCTGGGCGAAGACCTGGTCGTCGACGACCTGGCGAAAAAGCAGGCCGAAGCGGTGCGGGACGACGTTGGCCGGGCTCAGGAGGGTCTCGTGCAGGTTTAGGCCGGAGCGGGCGTTGTCGTTGTGCTGGGTGTAGACGCCGATGGAACCCAGCGTCACAGGGCCGGCTCCGTGACCGGGAGGCTCGAGCTTGGGCTCGACCGGACCGGCGGCGCCGTCGGGCAGGTGCTGCCGTGGCGGCGGGGTGAAGCCGCGGATCACGTAGCGCACCATGTCCTGGATCTGTGCATCGGTCAGGGCGGACCCGAAGGGCGGCATCTTGCCGGTCTTTCCGTTCTTGATGGCGTCCGCCAGCTCCGCGTCCGGGTGCGCCGCCTGCCACTTGGGATCGGCGAAACTGGGGATGCCGAGCGCGGGCATTCCCGTCCCATCGCCGTGGCAGCGGGCGCAGGTGACGGCGAATTCCGCACGGCTGGCGGCCGAGGTGTCGACGTATTCGGCCGCTGAGGCCGCGGACACCAGGAGGGGCACTAGCGGCCAGATCAGTACTAACTTCACGCTGGCGAGGGTCCTCGCCGTTGCGGCGGGGGCCGTCAACGAGGCTCCGCCGGGACAGTCCGCCGGATCGGGGCCAAGGGGCGCCCAGTATTTGCCAAGCGATGCACGGAAGGCGGGGTGACTTCGGCGTAGATTGGCGGTATGGAAAAGCTCTGCATCTATGGCGTGGCTCTTCTCTTCGGCGGTGCGACGTATTGGCTAGCGAGAATCGGCGACCGCAGCAACAGCACCTGCGTGGTCCTGGGCCTCCTCGTCGGGGCCTACGGGTTGTGGGTCGGAGAGCAGGTATACGCGAAGATTCATCATCACTAGCGTGGCCTCATTCGGGAGGCGGCGGTCGGCGCGAGGGCGAGAATTCGCCCCCGCACGCATTCCCTTGCCCGGGCCGATCGGGCGAGCGGGCCAATTCAGCTTCGGGCTTGTGTCCTTCGCCGGCCCGAAATAGACCTCAGTCGGCTTCCGGAAAGCCTCCTGTCCGCGGAAATGGGCCCAGCCTGAACCGGGTTGCTTCACTCGTTCATCAACCTGTCTTCCAGCCCGAAATGCGGACACCCGGGCGCAACGGAGGATTGGTATGTCCCATGTCACCCGCCGGCTTCCTGACCGGCCTCACCTCGATGTGCCGCGCGGCGAAGCGCGCGAGCTGTTAGCCGATTGGAAAAAGGGGGATCGCGCGGCGCTGGAACGCCTTCGCGCCCAGCATCCCCGGCTCAGACGCCTCACCCTGGCGGAAATTGCAGCAGCTCCCGCCCGGTTGGCCGACGCGCAGTGGGTCGTGGCCCGGGAGTACACCTATGGGACCTGGGCGGAACTCAAGCACCGCATCGAAAAGAACGATGCCGCGGTGGCAATCCAGGAAGCGATCCGCAGCGGCGACGCGAGTCGGGCCGTCACGCTGCTGGGCGAGAACCCGTCGCTGCTCCACCTGCCCTTGCGCAGCAGAAACTGGGGCGCGCCGCTGAGTTACGCCGCCAATCTCGGCCAGCTCGGGGTCCTGCAGGCGATTGCGAAACTTGGTCCGACGGACCACCAGCACGCGCTCTACCGCGCGATTCTCATGGGCCACCTGGAGTGTGCCGGCTGGCTCGTGCGCCATGGCGCCCGCCTCGTGCCGGGCATCGTCATGGGCCCGTGCCAGACCCTGAATAGCGCTGGGCTCTCATTTCTGGCCGAGGCCGGCGCCCCCTTCACCGACGAGCACGGCAACAAGCTGGCCCCGCTCGCCATGGTTCTGACCATCTACTCGCGCAATCCCGCCGAGAAGCACGCCTGCCTTTCGATCTTCGAGCGCCTGGGCTACGCGCTGCCCGACACGGCGATCATGGCCCTGCATCGCGGGAGGATCGACCT
>Ga0265320_10002510_pt1 | contig 12768 bp, 12 predicted proteins | sample 4827metaG_FD_202087 | JGI IMG/M metagenome (GOLD analysis project Ga0265320, IMG submission 202087) | Rhizosphere microbial communities from Carex aquatilis grown in University of Washington, Seatle, WA, United States - 4-8-27 metaG | ecosystem: Host-associated > Plants > Roots > Rhizosphere >...
GGCGTGGCTGAACCGGGTAAGTGGCACCTCCTATACCAATCTTAATGCCACACCCACGGAGGTAAACACCGCCATTTTGGGGGGCATCGTGCCGTCGCTCAAGACCTCCGCGACGCAGTTTAGCGGCGGTAGTCACAACTTCCCCCGCTTTTTGGAAGACTGGAGTGGCGGCGTGGTCTTTCGCTACCGCGGTTCCATGGTGTGTTTGTTTGAAAGCGAGGTGGGCAACGAACCTTGGAGCACCAACTATTACTCGCCGCCCAACCGGGAATGGGGCTTTTACAATCAATTCGCCCATGGCACCTATCCGCCGGGCACCCCCAGTGCGCGTTCCTTCATGCGGGTAAATTTTGCTTACCTGACCTTTTCCCAATACGCCACCGCCACGACCGGGCTGTGACGCATCGTTTGATTGCCGGCCGAGTGGCAAAACCCCGGCGATGGGCCGGCTCCTTCCAATAAATTCACCCCAAACCTCCGTGAAATCTTCCTTCAAATCAATTGTTCATCATCCCGCCTCGCGGAACGGAATTCTGGTCTTGGTACTGATTCTGATTGCGTTGGCGCTGGGCCGGGCCTTTTCCGCCGATTCAGTTCCGGCCGTGCAGGCTGCGGCAACCGCTGTCTTGCCGGATCCGGTGCCTGATAACGTCAATCCCTTCGCCGACCAGCAGCATCCCCCCCAACCCCTGAATATTCCCAGTCAAACGGTCCCCCTCCGTATTGACATTATCAAGGAAAACTTCGATGGCGTGACCGTCCTGAAGATGTTGATCAATGGGCCGGATTTTGTTTGGGCCACCGACTATTTAAACAACTGGAGACCAGTGCCCCCCGCGTTCGGTGAATCCGCAGCGTTTGTGTTCGAAACGCAGCCCAAGACCCGATTGTCGCTCTCGCTCTTCAAAGGCAGGGAACTCATGCCGGAAATCACGGCGAATACCCTTATCCAATATTTGGCCGCCATGCGCGCACCCGCGCCCGGCTCTTTTGCGCTGCTGTCTGCCTTGACCCGCGACGACCCCAATCTGGTGAATCCGGTCCGCTTCAGCGGTTTCATCGGCCAGAGCGTCGCCTATTCCCTGGCGTGGCCCTCTGGGTTGATTTACCATGTCTGGATTGTTGACCTGAATCACCGGTACCAGTTGGTCATAAAACTTGCCAGTTCGCCCGCCCTTCTGGACCGCCTCGACCAACAAGTCCGCGACACGCTGGGCCGCGGCAATATTCGCTCCGGTCTGGGGCAGAACCTGTCCCAATCGGCCAAGTGATCGGGCTAGGGAAACACCCCATGTCCATTTAGGTAACCATAAGCTAACCTCCTGTAAGGAAACCGCCAAACGGTGGCAGATCATGAACGAAGAATTTGCCCAAAAAGTCCTGATTGTGGACGACGAATCCCACATCCGCGCTTTCTTGCGGTTGGTTGTGGGCGAGTTGGGCGCGGTTGATGTGCGGGAGGCCGGAGATGGTCCCAACGCCATGCTGTTGTATAAACATTTTGAACCCGACCTGGTCCTGCTCGACGTAAACCTGCCGGGTGAGGACGGGCTGACCATTTTGGGCAAGCTGCGCGCCTTTGACCCCGCCGCGCGCGTCGTAATGATGACCGCCGTGGCTTCGCGCGAGATGGTGGAAAAATGCATCGCTGGCGGCGTCCTTAACTACATTCGCAAGGATCTCCCCCGCGCGCAATTGCTACCCCTGCTGCGGGAAACCTGGGCCGCGGCCGTGGCCAAACAGAGCCCCTAAATTGGCGCCCGCCCCGCCCACGAACCCACGAATTCCATGTCCGACCCCCTTCCAGCCGCCACCCTGCCCCCCAGTTCCACACCCGTCGGAGAAGTCCGCTATCCGTTGGATCAACTGTTGCGCGAGGTGGAATATGAACGCCAGAATTCCGCCTTGGGGCGGGAATTGGTGGATCAGGCGGAAATCAAGGCCATGCTGGAACGCGGCCGCCTCACGGCGAAAAGCCCTGCGGGCTGAACCCTGCGCCAGTAATTGCCTTCCACCTTTTCGTGCCATGACTCCATCCTACGACGATTTACTCCGTCAAGAATTTCCGCTCATCGCCGAACGGGACTTGGCCCGCCTGATCAAGGAAAATGGCGCCAACACCCTGGCGTTGGTCGACGCAGTCATCCTCGCCGACTTGGTGCCACTCGGCGATGCCTGCAAGTTATGGAGCAAGTATCTGGGGGTTGCCTATATTGACCCCATCAACACCGTGATCAGCCCGGAAGCGATTGGGTTGATTCCCGCGGAAATCGCCCGCAAGGCCCAAGTGCTGCCCTTGTATGTCGTGGAAGGCGTGATTTCGGTGGCGATGGGCGACCCGCTGGACAAGGATCTTTGCCGGCGGCTCGAAGGCATCACCGGCTTGAAGGTCAGCCCGTTGTTCTCGCTGCCCGTGGAAATTCGCGACGCGATTGAATTGCACTATTCCTCCGACAAGGACATTGACGTCATCCTGCGGGAAATGGAAAACGCCGGCGAAGTGCTCACTTTGCGACTCACGCCGGCTGAATTGGAATTGCTGGCCGAATCGAAGTCGCTCATTCGCATCGTGGATTCGCTGATCTATTTTGCGCTCCGCGAGCGCGCCAGCGACATTCATATCGAGCCCCAGGCCGTGGCCACCCGCGTGCGGCTGCGCGTTGACGGCAATTTGGAGGAAATATTGCGTTTTCTCAAGCCCCTGCACCGCCCCATCATCAGCCGCATTAAAATCCTGTGCGACCTGAATATTGCCGAAAGCCGGTATCCGCAGGATGGCCACTTTTCCATTCAATTGGGGACCAATAAAGTGGACTTTCGCGTCAGTTTCATGCCGACCATCAAAGGGGAAAAATGCGTCATCCGCATCCTGGGGACCATCGGCAAAAAGGGCTTCCTCTCGCTGGACAAGATGCTGATCTCCCAAACCATTTTGCAGCCGTTGCAACGCGTCATCCAGGCGCCCAACGGCATCGTGTTTGTCACCGGCCCGACGGGGTCGGGCAAGACCACCACGCTTTACGCGGCGCTCTCGCTGGTGAATAACGGCGGCTTGAATCTCTCCACCATCGAGGATCCCGTGGAAATGGAGGTGCCGGGTTTGACCCAATCCCAGGTCAACAACCATATTGATTTGAAATTCGGCCTGCTGTTGCGCGCGATGCTGCGGCAAGATCCGGACGTCATTCTGGTGGGCGAAATCCGGGATTTGGAAACGGCGAAAATTGCCTGCGAAGCGGCCCTCACCGGACACCTGGTCTTTGCCACCTTGCACACCAACAACGCGCTCCAGGCCATTCCCCGTTTAATGGAACTTGGGGTCGAGCCTTATGCCGTCGCACCCGCGGTGCTGGCGGTGCTCGCCCAGCGCCTCGCCGGGCGCATCTGCGAGCGGTGCAAGGAAAGCTACCTGCCCAGCCCGGAATTGCTGGCGCGCTACTTCACCGGCACCGATGGCCCGCCGCCACTCTTTTATACCGGTAAAGGTTGCGAGGTCTGCCGGCGCCGGGGCTACAAGGGCCGCATCGCATTCCATGAACTCGCGATCATTACCGAGGAAATGCGCGGCATCATTGGCCGCGGTGGCAATATTGAGCTGCTCGCCGAGAGCGCGAAACGCGCCGGCTACCAACCCCTGCGTTACGACGGTTTGAAAAAAGTGCTGCTCGGGCTAACCACCATTCAGGAAGTTGAGGCCAATGCGCCATTCGAATGGGCGGTGCAAGGGCATTGAAAAGCCGGGATCCGGGTGCAAGGGACGGGGAACAAACGAACGCTCGACGCCGAACGATTAATGTTTAAGTTCTCACCCGGAAATTCGAATCTGGAAGTCACAAGCAGGTGGCTGGATTCGGGAAATATGTTTCGGCCCGACGCTTCATCCTTCATCCCTCAACTTTCATCCTTCCTAGCAGGGTTACACCCCATGGAGCCATGGATAGTTCCCGGCTACCATAACCCGCTTGTGTCGACCATGGACAACCCCATCGCCAACCCACCAAAAGCATCCAAGACTGAATCTTCCGGCGATGCCCATTCAGCGGTCCTCCCGCCCGTTCAGCCATCCAGCCGCCATGCGGCGGATCAGGCCGTGATCCGGCTGGCGTCCATTGTCGAATCGTCGGACGACGCCATCATCGGCAAGGATCTGGACGGAATCATCACCAGTTGGAATCATGGCGCGGAGAAAATTTTCGGCTTTACCGAAGGCGAGATGTTGGGAACCTCAATTCGCCGGCTGATTCCCACCGACCGACAGGACGAGGAAGTGCAAATTCTCGCCCGGATTGTGGGTGGTGCGGGCGTAAAACACTTTGAGACGCTGCGCTTGCACCGGGACGGGCATTTGATTCCCGTTTCGATCACCGCCTCCCCCATCAAGGATGCCGCCGGCCACCTGGTCGGCGTCTCGAAAGTCGCGCGCGACATCACCGAACACGTGCACGAGGTCGAAAAACTGCGCGATAGCGAAGAGAAATTCCGCCAGATGGCCGAGAACATCACGGATGCGTTTTGGATGACTTCGCCGGACATGCAGCAGACGCTCTACGTCAGCCCGGCCTTTGAACTGATTTGGGGTCGGTCGGTGGCGAGTGTTTTTGCCCGGCCCAACGAATGGGCGGAGGCGATTCTCCCCGAAGATCGCGACCGCGTTTTTGCCACCTTTGCCCGGCTGAAGGCGGATGCGCCCTCGGTGAGCCTTGAGTTTCGGATTGCCCGCCCCGATGGCTCGGTGCGGTGGATTTTTTGCCGCGGCTTCCAAATCCGCGATGCGGCCGGGCACGTGGTACGCCTCCTCGGCATTTCCTCGGACATCACCGAGCGCGTGCTGGCGGAAGATAAACTGCGGGAAAGCGAGCGGCGGTTCACCGACATGTTGCTCAACCTGCAACTGATTGCGGTGATGATTGACCGGGAATCCCGGATCACCTTCTGCAATGATTATTTGCTCAAACTCACCGGCTGGCAGCGTCCCGAGGTCATTGGGCGGGACTGGTTTGCCATTTTCGCGCCCCCCGAGAAAAAAGCGGTGAAAGACGCTTTCGCCGCCCTGCTCGCCAATCAGCCGGCCGCCTTGCACCACGAGAATGAAATCCTCACGCGCTCCGGCGCCCGGCTGCGTATCGCGTGGAACAACTCGGTGCTCCGCTCGCCGGAAGGCGCCATCATCGGCATCGCCAGCATCGGCGAAGATATCACTGAGCAAAAGCTCGCGGAAGCCGCCCGCGGCCGCTTGATCGCCATTCTCGAATCCACCACGGATTTGGTCAGCATCAGCGATCCCGCCGGCAATTTCCTTTATCTCAACCGTGCCGGTCGCAATCTGCTGGGCGTGGGTCTGCACGAGGACATTACCAGCCTGGCCGCGAACGACTTTATCCCCAACACGGACACCAATCTCATGCTGACTGAGGGAATCCGCACGGCTATCAGCACGGGCATCTGGAGCGGCGAGACCGTCCTCGCGAACCGTCGGGGCCAGCAATTTCCCATCTCCCAGGTCCTCCTCGCCCACAAATCAGCGGAAGGGAAGCTCGAATACTTCTCTTCCATCATGCGCGACATCACCCAGCGCAAGCACGCCACCGAGGAATTGGAGGCCGCCAACTGGCAATTGCTGCGGGCCAATGTCGCCAAGGACCGCCTGCTTACGGTTACAACCCACGATCTGCGCGGCCCCCTCACCGCGGTGCGGGGTCTGGCGGATTACCTTCGGGACGGGACGCTCGGCCCCGTGAACGAAAAACAGGTCGAAACCTTGAATTATTTGACCGGTAGCGTTGAAACCATGCTCGCGCTGGTCAATGACCTGCTGGACGTAACGAATTCGGGCGATGGCATGAAGCTCACCTGCAACCCGGTGGATATTAGCCTCTTACTGCGATGGGCCGGCCGGGTTTACTCCCCGGTCGCGGCGCAAAAGCACTTTACGATTAAGCTCGATTTTCCCGACTCCGGGTTGGAAGTGAGGGGCGATGAGATTCACCTCAAACGCGTACTGGAAAACTTGGTCATGAACGCCATCAAATTCTCGACTCCCGGCACGCAAATCACCCTGGGCGCGCGCCGCACCGAAGACGGCGTCGCCGTTTGGGTGGACGATGAAGGCCCCGGCGTCCCGATCGAGGAACAGGGGAAACTATTCAAGGACTACGGCCGCACCTCCATCCGCCCGACCGGTGGCGAAAGCAGCACCGGCTTGGGCCTCGCGATCTGCAAACGCATCGTGTCCGCCCACGGCGGGGTCATTACCATGCAAAATCGCCCGACGGGCGGCGCCCATTTTGAATTCACCATTCCCCGATTGGCGAAACTCGCCGGGGCTGAAACCCAGGCGGCGTGAGAGCAAAGCGGGGAGCGGGGAGCAGGGAGCGGGGAGCAGGAAGCCTGAAACTGGAAATTGGAAGAGAGTTGTTATACTAATTCCAAGCCGCTTTTGGACTTCAGTCGAAATCGATCCATAGGGTTCATCCAGTCCATATTGTCCATAAGCGACTGAGAACTGGTATTAGATTTCCATCCCTCATCCTTCACCCCTCCTCCTTTCCCCGACGCTCAAACGTCCTCCGTAATTTCCAGCATCTGCCGGCGGAGTTCCCGCACCGCCGGTTCGCCATCGGCACCGAGGCTGGCGTAGCTGGGGAGGAAGCGCACGTTTAGCTCAACGGTGGAAAAAGGCTTCGGCAGGTAAAACTTGTCCCAACTGTTCAAGCGCCAGGCGGAACGGAATTTGGCGGAATACATGATGATGGGCGCGTGCGACAGCCGGGCCACGAGGACCACTCCCGGCTTCATATCGTAGCAGGGTCCGCGGGGACCGTCGGGCGTGATGCCGACATCCGCGCCTTCCTGCCGCGCCGCCAGCATTTCTCGCAACGCCTGCATCCCGCGCCAACTGCTCGACCCGCGCACACAGTCAATCTTGAGCAATTTGAAAAAGGCGGCGAGCCACGCACCGTCTTTGCTCGCGCTGATGAGCGCCACCAGTTTCCGCTGCTTTCGATAGCGCCGCTGGACTTCGCCGACGATAAAAAGCCGGTTGTGCCAGGTGGCGAGAATGATGGGCTTCGCCTCGAAGCTCAACAGTGCCTGTTCCTGCTCGGTGATTTCAAAGCGCAGCGTCGCCGCCCAGGCACGCGCCACCCAGGCAACCGGCAGCAGCAGCAGGTAGCGCCACCAGCTCACTTCGTTGACGCGCCGCTTCGGCGGCGGGGCTTCGGCCGCCTCCGGATCGCGCGCAGCCTCTTCAGGCAGGGTTGATTCAGGCTGTTCGCTCATGGGTCAACCGCAACTTAGGCAAAAAATTTCACGCAGGAAAGTTAATTGCGCATCGCGACCCTGCCGGAATTTTACTTCCGCGCCACCAACGACGCAATTTCTTAGCCCAAAACTAATTGGGAGATGCCACGTCGAAACTGCGCTGTCCTGCGATTTTTAACTCGAAACTCGAAACCCAAAACTCGAAGCTTCCCCAATGCCCGCCGCCTGCCCTTATTTGCCGCCCGCCCCCATTAATATGGATTGGCGCGAACTGCGTCAGCATGGCGACGAGCGCGGCGGGGAGTTTTATCGGAGCGCTCTTACCTATGGCCAATTCCTGTGGCATCGGGGCCTTGCGGCCAGGGCGCTCCTCGCGGTGGATCGCGCCCTCCTCGCCGACGTGCCGCCTGGCGACCCCGTACTTGCCCATTGGCCCCTGCCCTATTCCGCCCTCCGCTGGATCATGACCCATGCCAGCCCTGCCGCGTTGGTCGGCAATCCCCGCGTACATTACCAGCATCTTGCCGGGCGCATGAAAGGCCCGCGCGCCGCCCAGCGCCAAGCCCGCGCTTGGGCCGCGTGGTACCTCGCCCGCTCAGTTAACCCAGCATGGCCTGGCGACCCCAAACACCTTGTTCCTGAACCCTCCCTTGAGGAGATTACCCTTAATCTCGACCGCCATGGCCTGCCGCACGAAGCCGCCATCTGGCATATTGCCGGTCGGGATTTTGAGCCACCCTGCCAATAAACAGTTGCGCCGGCTTAAGTTATGGGCGATTTGGTCGAGCGTCTACCCTATGGTTGACTCTCTCGAACAACCGGTGTCGGGCGCGCCCGCAGCGGGCGATGCCATTGGTTGGCATGGTGTTTTTGCCTCACCCGCATGGGAGACCAGGTTTCGCGCCGAGCACATGGCAGAATATGTCCGGCGGATTCGACTGGTCATGGCGGTGGTGGCGGCGACTTTTCTCGTTAACCTCTGGAACGACTATTACTTCTCCGGCCACACCGCCACCTTTGGTCGGCTGCTGGCTTTTCGCCTGGGCGTCGTGGGACTATCCGTCCTCTCCATGGTGAGAATCCACCGCGGCATGACCATGGCCGGATTTAACGCCATGGTCATGGTTTGGTCGGCGGTCAGTTCCATTGCCATGGTTTATGTCGGTACCACCCGCCCGCCGGACTATATGGGTAACGCCATCGAGAATGTTTTGATGGTTTTGCTCACCTACGTCGCCGTGCCCCTGCCCCTGCTTTGGCAGGCGGTTTCGGCGGGCCTCTTTAGTGGCGCCATTTTACTTTTGGGATTCTGGCTCAAACCCTGGCCGGACGTGCCCACGACTCTGGCCATGGTGGTTTCCCTCTTGACCTCGAATATTTTGGGCGCCGGAATTTCCCGCGAACTCCAGTTGTGGCAACGCCGCCATTTTGTCGTCCTCGGTCATGAACGGGACCTGACCGCCACCCTGGAAAAGGCCCTCAACGAAATCAAAACCCTGCGCGGCATTCTCCCCATTTGCATGCATTGCAAAAAAATTCGCGGCGATTCCGGCTATTGGCAGCAGGTGGAACAATACGTCACCGAACACACCGATGCCCAATTCAGCCATGGTCTCTGCCCCGACTGCATGCGCACCGTCTATCCCGACGTGGATTGGGAGGAGCTGCGGCGCAAACGCGAGGAAAAGAGCCGGTCGAAAGAATATTAATTGGCCTTGGCCTCCGCCTTCGGCAGCGGATCGATGGACACGTTGCGAATCTCCAGTCCCGCGCCCTCGCTTTGCAAACCAACCCAGCCCGAAGTTAGATTGACGCCGGTGATTTTGTTAACTTGCTGGTCGTCGACGAAAATCGTTACGGTATCTCCCGCGCAAACCACGACATAAGTATTCCATTTACCCACGGGCTTTTCTTGGTCCGGTTCGGGGCCACGGCGACATCATCTCCGGCGGATTCGTGTGCACCATGACTTATCGTCCAATCCGCGACGGCTGCGGCTTGGGTGCTGCGGCCCACAGCCATTGTGTCGGGTGCCGCCGGTGTCTAATGGAGGGTGGCGTTGGCCGGAGGGCGCGGCACGGTGGCTGTGCCAGAGGCCATGGCGGGGGCTACCGCTGGCTTGGCCGTCGTCGAGCTGCCGACGGCGGGGACGGGCGCCGCTGTGGAAGCCGGAGGTTGTGCCGGGGACGGGCCGCCCGCGCTTCGGGCGCCCGGGGCGGGTATCGTGCCCACTTCGTCATTGAGGATATTCACCGAAAAATCCGGCAGCAAAAGGACCGATGTGCGCAAAAGTTTGTTGGGTTCGACCACGATGTGCTGGATTTCCTCAACCGGGGTTTTGTCGGTCCGCGAAAACCGAATCATGACTGGCTCGCCGATTGGCAGGATGCTGACCCCGCCCACGCGCAGTGCCACCGTGGCGGTGACCGTATTGTTGTCATCGGTCGTTTTCACTTCCAATGGCACGCCGGTCGCATTGATAAAGGCAAAGCTGCCGCCGGGATAATCCACGGGCGATTGGCTCACCGGAGCTGCTGCCACCGTACCGTTCGGCCCCGGCGAAATATAAAGCAGATACGCACCGCTCTTCGGAAATACCGCCCGGCCAACAGCCTTATAACTTAACGCAGTCGCACCTCCGGGACCGGATGCCTCCGCGCCGGTCCTCTTTTCGCCTGTGTAAAACTCCATCGTGGCGGGCCCGGCATAGGGATAAACGTCGGGCAACACCACGCCTTGCGCAAGACCCATGGGTCGTTGGTTGTCCTGCGAACTCGGCGTCGGCTTGTAATAAAGTGCCGGAAGGCTTCCCGCAGTGGCCAACGCTTGAAAAGTAACGTTGACTGAACCGTTGCTGGGCTGCCCGCGGGCGGTTAAGGTGGAAAGTGCAATGATGGAGCAGTAAAGAAGAAGGGGCGGGATTTTTCTCATGGTGTTAATAAGAGGTTTCTTATCACTTGCGGCACGCTTTTTCAATGTCCGACCATCCCCCGCCCCCATTCGCCCCAACTTAAACGTTAAACGTTCTGCGTTAAACGTTTTTTGGCCCCTCTGTCCCTTTGTCCCTTAGTCCCTCCCCCTCAATACCCCAGCCTCGCCATTTCATCCTGCAAAGCGAGTTGGAACTCCTGGATATCCGCAGGTTTCGGCTGGTAGCCTTTGACCTTGGGGACCAGTCCGAGACGTCCGGTTTGGTCCATGTACCATTCGGCGGACTGGCCATCACTGAACGTCACATTGCCGCTCAAGGCGGCGCCGGGGCGGACAATCTTATCCACGCTTACCCGCACCTTGCCGGGAGCACCTAACTCCTCCTGGGCCGTTGCGGGCGCCTTGGTTAGATCGGCGGCGGGCGGAGCGGGCTTCGCCACGTCCTTGACGGTCAAATTCAGGTCATCGAGCAAAAACCGCGCGTCCATGTAGGTCAGCGACACATTGAAGTCGCTGAGGAGGCGCTTTTGCACCATGGCCAGGGTGGCGCCATCGGCGACCCACTTGGCGATTTGGCTCTTTTGGTCTTCAGTCAGGGAAACAGGCATGGGGGGACTCTAGGTTGCAAGTTGGCAAGTTGCAAGTTGCAGGTTGGAGGAAATTTACGGTTTACAGTTTCCGGTTTGCAGTTGGTTCTTTCGCCCAAGGCCGTCGGAAGTGGAAGCATCCCGAAGAAATTAGCCCCGAGCCAACCCGGGGTAACTTGGTTCAAACTGAATCCGTTTGCCATCTTCAACCGTAAACCGCAAACCGTAAACCGCAATCTTCGTTAAATTCGCTGCCCCAACTGCTTGCTCAACACGTCCACAGTGCGTTTGGCTGAGGCATCCTGCTCCATCATGTTCTCAACCGTTTTACAGGCGTGGATGACGGTGCCATGGTCACGGCCGCCAAATGAATCTCCGATTTCCTGAAGTGAATGGGACGTAAACATCCGGCTCAAGTACATCGCCACCTGCCGCGGAAACGCGATATTTTGCGGCCGGCGGCGCGACAACAAGTCTCCGGCGCGCAACTCATAATACTTGGTCACCACGGCCTGAATCTTCTCGATGGTGACGGTGTTCTGGGCCTCTTCGTTAAGCAGGTCCTGCAGTAGACGCTCGACCGACGGCACATCCATGGCTCCCTTCATCAAACGGGCCACGCCCGCGACGCGCGTCAGTGCGCCCTCCATGCGGCGCACGTTGCGGGTCACGCGCTCGGCGAGAAACTCGATAACATCCGTCGGAAGGTCCAAATCCAAATTGCGGGCTTTGTTCGTGAGAATCGCCATGCGCGTCTCCAAGTCCGGCGGCTGAATGTCGGCCATCATGCCCCACTGGAACCGGGACACCAGACGGGCTTCGAGCTTGGCGATTTCACTCGCCGGGCGGTCGCTCGAGATCAGAATTTGCCGACCCGATTCAAATAATTCATTGAAGGTGTGGAAAAACTCCTCCTGGATGCGCTCCTTGCCGGTCAGAAAATGAATGTCGTCAATCAGCAAGGCGTCCACCCAGCGGTAACGCTGCCGAAAGCGGGTGACCGAATTCTCCTGAATTGCCTTGATGTATTCGTTGGTGAATTTCTCCGTGGACATGTAGGCCACCCGCGCTTGCGGATTAATCTGGATGATGCAATGCGCCACCGCATGCATCAGGTGGGTCTTGCCCAAACCCGTCTCACCATAAAGAAAGACCGGGTTGTACGCCCGCGCCGGTGCGTTGGCGACCGCAATACAGGCCGCATGCGCCAGCTGGTTGCCCGGCCCGACGACAAAATTCTCAAACGTGTAGCGCACGTTGAGCGGCAATCCCTCTTCACTCGCCGCCGGCCGCGGTCGTGTCCGGGCATTGGCTGTCTCCATCAACCGTGACGGCGACGCCGACACCGGCGCGGCGGTGGCGGGGGCCGCCACCTTCATCGTCAGTTCGATGGGGCGGTCAGCCGCCTGGTTCAGGCGCCGTTGCAACAGGTCGCGATAATTCTCTTGGACCCAGATTAAGGCAAAGTCGCTGGGCAGGCCGAGAACGATGGAGTTGGCGTCTTCCGCCAGGCACACAATCGGCTCGAACCAGGCCTTGTAAACTTCGTTGGGAAAAAGGGTCTGAAAATCGCTTTGCAGGGCTGCCCACAGGGTTTGCGGCAGGGTTTTAGCGGACATTGAGGAAAGGGGTCGAAAGGGTTGGATATTCACACTGGAATGAGCAGAACAAATTTGTCACAGAGCGGGCCCGGGAGCACTGACCGGCGGAGGAGTGCGCAACTCGTTGAAAGCGCCTAGCTTAGCCGGTGCCATTGCAGGGAGGGATAGAGCGTTAGATTCATAAGGTATTGAAGTTTAAGTGGTTATTAACTTGCCCAGAGGAGCGGTGGGAAAGCCTCGCAGTGAAGCTCGGGAGGAGATTCATTGAGAGATTTCGCCGACAAAGGCAAGTGACGAATACGTAACTGAATTTCGCCCAGTCTAGGCAAGGAGAAGTTTTGCACAACTTATTCACATCCTTTCTGCGCATAACTTTGCCCCCATTTTGG
>Ga0265320_10002511_pt1 | contig 12768 bp, 10 predicted proteins | sample 4827metaG_FD_202087 | JGI IMG/M metagenome (GOLD analysis project Ga0265320, IMG submission 202087) | Rhizosphere microbial communities from Carex aquatilis grown in University of Washington, Seatle, WA, United States - 4-8-27 metaG | ecosystem: Host-associated > Plants > Roots > Rhizosphere >...
CCGACGGTGGCCTACGTGTTGTGGACGGTTTTCTTCTGCCTGTTCCTGATCGGCAGCCGGCTGGCCACGGTTTTTTCCCCGCTTTACTTCATGCGCCAGGGGTATCGCGTCAGCCTGCTGCCCGCCGTCAACCTTTGCCAGATGAGCGAGCTTTCCCTCGTCCTGCTCGCGCTCGGTAACAAGGCCGGCGACGTTTCGGACAACATCATCGGCATCGCCGCGTTTTCCTTCGCCCTGCTGGCCGTGGATTCCACCTACGCCATCTACAAAAGCGAATTCATCCTCGAGAAAACCATTCCCTGGCTGAACAAGATCGGTTTCCACGACCTTGACCGGGCGACACCGGCCGAAAGCGGCGGCGACAAACCCAAACGCATCGGGCTGCTGGGGTTTTCGTGGACAGCCAGTTCGTTGCTGGAGGAGATCAGCCGCGAACGCTCCGATCTGCTGGAGGAGATCGTCATTGTGGATTTCAACCCGAATGTTTATGAAAAACTGCGTCAGCGCGGGGTCCGGGTCGTGTACGGCGACATCACGCGGCGGGACGTGCTGCATCATTCCGGCGTGGCGGAATGCGAAATCGTCATCTGCTCGCTGCCCAACATGGTGCTCAAGGGCGCGGACAACCTGAAGATGCTCCGGCAGCTCCGCGAATTGAATCCTCAGGCGAAAATCATCGTCCACTCCGAGTTGCTGTCCGACATCCCGATGTTGTATGCCGCGGGTGCGGGTTTCGTCACGGCCCCGCGCCTGCTCGAAGCCGCGGATCTGCTGCGGGCCATTGAAGCCGCCGAGAAAAGCCTGCTCGACGACAAGCGCAGCGAACAATTGAAACAACTCGAAGGCCGCAACGAAGTGATTCCGTAATCAGATTTACGATATTGGATTTAGGATTTACGCGTCCCTCACCTTCCAGTCTGATCGCGTGAATCGAAAACAACCAAATCATCTCGACCCGGGGTGGTTCTGCTGGCATCTAATTCGTTTGTGAATTTAATTGCTGCACAAAAGGCCGCCGTCCGGGCCGCCCAGGCCGCCGGGAAACTCATGCTGACCAACTGGCATGTGCAAAAACGCGTCAATTTCTCTGACGCTCACGACATCAAGCTCGCCCTCGACGTGCGCTGCCAGAAACTCATCGAGAAAACCCTGCGCGCCGCGTTCCCGCAAATCCCACTCCTGGGCGAGGAAGGTGATTCGGGAAACATGGATGCCGAATACCGCTGGGTGGTCGACCCGATCGACGGTACGGTCAACTATGCCCGCGGCATCCCGCACGCCGCCGTTTCCATCGCCTTGCAGGCGAGGAGTGACGAGAAGAACCCTCGGGGTCGGACGCAGGACCGCGTCACGCGTCACGCGCCACACGTCACGCTCGTGGGCGTGATTTACGGTCCATTCACGGACGAGCTTTGGACGGTGACGCACGACGGGCCGACCCGGCTCAACGGGCGCATCGTCCGCGTCAGCCGTCGTGCCAAACCCGGCGAGGCCATCGTGGCGATGGGATTTTCCAAGAGCAAAACCAACCTGGAAAAAAGCCTGCCGCACCTCAACCGGCTGGCCCGCCGCGTGTTGAAGGTCCGGCTTATGGGCTCGGCGGCGCTGGAACTCGCCTACGTTGCGTCCGGACGGCTCGATCTCTACGTGGAACGCACCATCAATTTGTGGGACGTCGCGGCAGGGGCCTTGATGGTGGAACGTTCCGGCGGCGAATTCTACACGCTGCCGGCTGCGGGTGGAAAACTGCGGATGGTGGCCGACAACGGCTTGCTGCGCCGCAAACTGCAACTCGGAAGCCTGCTCCAATAGACGGCGAAACCGCAATTCGGTTTGCCGGAGCGCGAGTTGTCCTAACTCGCAGCATTTTCCAACCAATCATGCGCTACGGATTGAGGACAATCCGCGCTCCGCGACAAATCAAGGCACCATCAATGCACAGGCTCATTGCGCGCCATGGCAGGGTGTGATATAATCTGTTTCCTATTTTGTCATGAAGTGCCGACGTACCTTCAGCGCCTTTTTGTTGTTTGGAGCCTTGGTGTTTTCAGTTTCTGCCGCGCCGGTGCTTGATCCGATTCCCAATGCCAGTATTCCTGCCACAAAAACCCTGATCCTGCCCGTCACGGCGAGTTCGCCGAACGGCCGGCCGCTGACCTTCACGGCCAGCAGCAGCACCAATCGCATCACCGTCGAAGTCCATACGGGCAATCCGTTCTGGAAAATGTCAGTGGCCCAGGCGGCCGCCGCCAATGCGCCGGGCGCGTATCAAACGCCATTCCGGGGAGGCGTGGCCACCGTCACGAATATCGGGGACATGACATTCATGTTATTCCGCGATTTGACTCCCCACACGGTGAATGTGATCCAGGGCCTGACCGCCGGTGGGATGTACACCAGCAACACCATTTTTCATCGCGTGGTGCCCGGCTTCGTCATCCAGGGCGGCGATCCGAACACGAACGGCACGGGCGGCCCGGTGTTCCGGTTTGATGACGAATTTCATCCCCGCGCAATTTTCAGCGGCCACGGGCAACTGGCGATGGCCAATTCCGGCAAAGATACGGATGGTTCGCAATTTTTCATCACGTTCGGCGCACAGCGCGCGCTCGACTTTGGCTACACGCTTTTCGGCCAGCTGGTGCGCGGCTTCAATGTGCTGACCAACATCATCAATACGCCGACCAATGGCGCCGCCCGGCCGCTCGCCGACGTCATCATCACCCGGACATCCATCGTGCCGGATAATTATGACACCGTCCTTACCCTCACGGCCACCAACACTACGGGAGCCGTCGGAACGATCACCGTCATCGCCAACGACGGCGCAGGTGGATTCGCAACCAACACCTTCACGGCCACGACCGTCACCGACCCCGTAAACGATCCGCCGTTTATATATCCGAACACAGGAATCAGTCTTGTCGCACCGGCCAATGGACGACTGACCAATACGGTGACCGCCATTGATTTGGAATCGAACACACCTTCTTTTGCTTTCCAGTTTTTAGACCAGAATTCTTTGTTGAACGCCTCCAATTCCACCATTAATCAAACCAGTGGCCAATTGATCCTCATTCCCGCCACAAACTATGTTGGTCCGGTCAACCTGGTCGTTGGCGTGGCGCCCAACTCATTATTTATCAACTACGACCAGCAAATTTACCGGTTTGCCTTCGGCGACACGGCCATTTCCGCAACGCCGAGCAATTTCACGGCGACGGTATCCGCGCCCTTCACCAACATGCTATTGGCCACGTTTGTGAACGGCGTGGCGAACAGTCCAACCAACAATTTCACCGCGTCCATCAATTGGGGCGACAATTCGACCAATGGCGGGTTAATCATTACCAATCTGGCCGGGTCAAAAGAGGTCCACGGAACGCACTCCTACACCAACGCAGGGAATTATCCGGTTTATCTCACCATCCAGAGCACATTGGGCGCAAGCACAACGGTCGTATGCACCGGCAGTATTCCGCCGATGATGAGCCTGGTGCATACCGCTACGAACAACGTCGTGCGCTGGCCTGCCTGGACGACTGATTACCTCCTGCAAACCGCCACCAGCATCTCCGCAGTGCACTGGCCGGTGCCAACCAATCTGGTCCTGCTGGATGGCTATGACAGCGTCGTCACCAACAGCAACACCAACGACGTCTTCTTCTTTCGGCTGAGAAAATAAAACCGGGATTGATTACAGGCTGTCGAAGCCGGGTTTGCTCCTGGGTTTTTCGGCGGTAAAAAACTCCTTCAGTTTTTCCAGCGCCCGGGCGCGATGGCTCAAACGGTTTTTCCCGTCCTCATCCAGTTCGGCAAACGTCTGGTCCAGACCCACCGGCAGGAACAATGGGTCATAGCCAAATCCCTTTTTCCCCTGCGGCTCGAAAGCAATCCGCCCTTCACAGGTGCCCTCGAACGTTTGTACTTTGAATTCACCGGCGTAAAGGATCGGCGAGGCGCCCGCCGGGTCCGGTTCCGGCACGGTCACGAGGGCAAGGGCACATTGAAACCGGGCCCGGCGTTTTCCGGCTGGAACGTCCTTGAGCAGGCGCAGCAATTTGCTGTTGTTGTCGGCATCGGCGGTGTTGCCGGACCGGGCGGCATCCGTTGCGGCAAAACGCGCCGAATGCACGCCCGGAGCGCCGTTCAATGCGTCCACTTCCAGGCCGGAATCATCGGCGAGCACGAAAAGCGGCGAGGCGTAGGGCGTGGGCGGAAACACCCGGTAAAGCCAGTGCGCCAGTTCAACCGCCTTCTTTTTCGCGTTGCCGGCAAAGGTTTTGGCGTCTTCGATCACCACCGGCGTTTTGGGAAATTCTTGGAGCGAGAGCAACTGCGCCACGCCGCCGAGGATGGCGCGAATTTCGGCCACCTTGTGCGCGTTGCGGGTTGCAATGACGATCGTTTTCACCAGTCGGTCGGTCGATAGTCCTTCAAGAATTTTCCCCAGACATGTTCGCCGGTGTTGAAGCCGGCAATGATGGGGTCCACGATGCGCGCCGCGCCGTCCACAATGTCCAGCGGCGGATGAAACCGGTGGTCGCGCGTCTTGCGCGCCGCGATCTGGACGGGGTCCTCGTCCGTCACCCAGCCGGTATCGACGGCATTCATGTGGATGCCATCGGCGTGGTAATCCGCCGCCGAGGTGCGCGTCATCATGTTGAGCGCCGCCTTGGCCATGTTCGTATGTGGATGGCGCGTGGTCTTGAATTTGCGATAGAACTGTCCTTCCACCGCGGAGACATTCACGATGTGCTTGTCGCGTTCCGGTGTACGCAGGAGCAGAGGTTTCAACCGCGCGTTCAACAAAAAGGGCGCGACGGCATTGACCAGGTGTACTTCCAGCAATTCGACGGCCGGGACTTCGGCCAGGGTCAGCCGCCAGGAGTTGCGTTCGCGCAAATCCACCTGTTGCAAATCCTGGTCGAGCCGGCCTTCGGGAAACAAATCCTGCTGCGCGGCGAGTTCCTCCGGCAGCAACGCCACCTGGGACAGGGCCGCAGCATGGGTCAATCCGGCCAACGCCGATTCCGGCTTGTAGGCGCCGACGTGAGGAGGCGGATTGGGACTTTGAGAAGCTTTCGCCTCGTCACCTCGGCGCCCACCATCGCCTTCTGGCAGGATGTGATAACCACGCAAACCTTCGTAGGCGCCGAGCAGGCGGTGGGTATTTTCCGGCATAGCCTGCAACGCCGCATTTTCCTGCGCCATCATGTGCGCATAAAAATCCGGTGGCCGGCGCACCGTCTGGCAGGCGTTGTTGATGATGAAATCCAGGCGGTCGCGGGTCTGCAACAGGTGCCGGCAGAACGCCTCCACACTGGGCGTATGCCGCAAATCGAGACCGAAAATCTCGAGCCGGTGTCCCCACTCCGCAAAATCAGGTTCCCGGGCATAACGCGCCGCGGAATCCCGCGGGAAGCGCGTCGTCACAATCAGGTGCGCCCCGGAACGGAGCAGTTTAATGCCGGCCTGATAGCCGATTTTGACCCGCCCGCCGGTAAGCAACGCCACGCGCCCGCGCAAATCCGCCAGCTCGGTACGCTTGCGGAAATTCAGTTCCGCGCACGCGGGACAGATCTGGTCGTAGAAATGGTGAAGGGTCGAATAATCCTTTTTGCAGATGTAACAATTCTGCGGTTCGACCACCTCGCGAAAGTCAGGGTCGCCGGCAACCTCCTGCGGCTCCAGGCCGGGTGGCGCCGGCAGGTTGGGCGTCGTGAACACCTTTTCGCGCCGCAGCTTCCGGATGCCGCTCTCGGCCAACACCGTCTCCGAACGCTGTAACCGGTCGGCCTTGCGCCGGCGCGAGGTGGCCTTCACCAGCCGCCGCCGTTCGCGCACGTCCGGACAATAGATCTCCCCCGCCGCGGTGAGCAGGCGGACGCGTTCCGGTTCGGACAGCTCCATCAACAGCGAACGGTTGCCGGCCACCGTCTCCAGCAACTCCGCCGCCGCCCGCAGTTTTTTCACCAGGGCAGCGTCGTTCGCTTCCCCGTTGGCAACGGTTCTGGCAGGGGCGGATTTGGACGGCATTCGTTCTGGCGCTGATGCGCGCGCTTTACTCTATCAAAAACCGCCGGGAATGAAACGGTTTTTAGTCGGCAAAAATTGTTGCCGATTGAGACAATTGGCACTCCTACTACGCCCGGTCAATGTGGACAATCTCACCTTGATAAGGCCAGTCTTCTGAGCGCTGAACTAATCCAGCGCGGACCGGATTCATCCACACGTATAGCCATTTCTCAGAATAACTCTCATCATGGCGCAAGAGGTGATCAAAGAAACCGGGCTGCCAGAAGCTTTGTAACTTGCTGTAGTGTCCGCTGTCTCCAGCGGACGATCCCATCGGCACTCGCTGCGGTTTGTGACCCTGCTGTGAAAGCGTATCGCCCAAATGACGTTTCAATCCCTTCATCCATTGACCCAGACGCACCTGATCGGCAATGCGAACAAACAAATGGACATGATCGGGCATAATGACATAACTGCCAATTGCCGCACCAAGTTCAACGCCACGTTGGGCATAAGTTTGGAATGTGGCATGAACACCAGTGTTGTCGAGAAGCCGCGCTCGAATCAGGGTGTTAAACGTGACGAAGTAGAGCGGAAAACTGGAGTAAACCATGTCGAGACGTGGCGGCGTCCCTTTAATTTTCCGGGAATCCATGCCAGCAAGAATAACAGCCTTGATTCTCCCAGACCAGAATGCTGTGGAGTGAAGATTATTCCTGCAAGAACAGTGCGCTGGGGACAGCGCACACTACAGTAAAACAAGGCAGCACATTAATTTTTGGCAGCGGCATTCGTGGCCGGCTCCGGCGTCAGCGGCTGGATGATTTCATCGAGCAGGTCCGGGCGGTTGGTGTCGCGCTCCAGACACGGATATTTCTCGCCGCCATGATAATCCAGCCGGTAATTCCCGAAGTAATCACCGTTTTCGATGAGCAACTCAATCGGCGCGCTGTTGGTTGCAGCGGTTTTGACCGCGGCACGCAAATTTTCCGGGGTCCACGCGCGACCGTTCACCGCCACCAATTTCATGGCCGGGCCGATGCCCGCCTGGTCTGCCGGGGTCCCGGGCAGGACATCCCCGATGCCCCCGTCCGAACCGAGGCTTAAGCCGAGCGAAAAACTGAGGTCCGTATATTTGCGCTGGCCTTCGCGGTTTTTCAGCAACGCCGGCACCTCATTGGTGTAGATCAGGCGCCACCCGCCATTTTCAATGCCGCCCAGCGGGGCGCGCGGAGCGATTTCATAGACGCGTTGCTGGAAAAATCCACGCCAGTCGTAGGGCGCGATCTCATTCAACGCCCTCACGACATCGTCATAGGCATAAGGAACCACCTGGGGCGGGCCGCTTTCGCCGCCGTGAAATTTTTTGCAAAAATCGTCGAGCGAACGTTTGTCCTTGGTTTGCTGGCGGATGATCGTGTCCGCCTCCAGCCAGATTAAATCGCCTTCCGGATAAAAATCGGTGCCGCGCCGCCAGGCGGTGCCGGACGAAGGAGCCAAGTAGAGCAACTGGGCCGCAATGGTGGTATCGGCCAGTGACCGCCACGAGCGGCCCGACCGATGGTCCAGAGCCGCGGCAGTCAACGCAAAGGTTTCGCGAAAATCCTCGTTGGTCTGGAGTCCGCTGCGGGCGGCCATGACCTTGCCAAGATAGTCGGTCAGGCCTTCGTAAACCCAAAGCAACTCGTCCTGCATCGGCTGCTGATAATCCGCCGTGGCCATGCCCGCCGGCCGGCGGTATTTACCGTTCCAGGAATGGACCATCTCATGCGGCAACAAATCCGGCATCGTTTGCCGCGCACCGGCATCCGTCAAATAATTTTCGCCCTGGCGATTGTCGCTGGATTCATGGTGCTCGAGGCCGAAATGCGCCACGCGATCGCTCAAGGTGAGCAGAAAATGATAATCGCGATAGTGGTGGGCGCCGAACAGTGCGTTCTCCTCCTTCACCAGATGCATGAAATGACGAAGATCCTCCGGTTTCATCTCCAGGGCAGCGGCACTGTCCGCCACCAGGTGGATAAAATGCGGCGGCTGTTCGCCGGGCGTCAGATCAATTGTCCGGAAGTACTCGCCGGCAATGACCGGCGAATCCACCAGAGTTTCCAGGGGAGCGGATGCAAATTTAACGTGATTGCCGGATGCATTGGCGACAGGCAGGGCCGTCCCGAATTGCCAGCCATCCGGCAGGCGAAGAGTGGCGATATATTGAAGTTTCAACGGCTCGGCGTTTTGTGGATAAAGCAGGACCTCGTTCCAGTTCAAATCCAGCAACTTGGCTGTCGAGGAAACGCCGGTGGAATAGGAGCCACCGCCGGTGGGCAGCAGAAAATCAAGCGAGACATCCACGGCATCGGCTCCGGCCGGCACCTTCAAATGAAAGGTGTTCATGTTTTCCGCATCCCTCTGCCAGTTCACCGGCCTACCGTTGGCACTGATCTCCAATCCTGTCAGATCGTTGATAGGACCACTGGGCATGTGTTCGCCGGGAATCCACTTGGGATAAAACAAGGTGAGCGGGCCGGGGGAGGCGGGAATGTGCAACTTTGCGTGCAGGATGCTGCGGGTGGCATCCGTGGCGTCCACGTCAAGCTGAATGGGCGCGGCCCCGGCCAGTACCGAAGTGGCCAGAAGCAGGTTGAACACGACAAGCCACCGGGATAATCCACACTTGGTTTCCATGGCGACAAAATGGGAAAAACCCGGGCCGAAGGGAATGAAATTATGGAGCTTGCAGAAATGTGATGATCTGTTGCCAGACGTTCGGCAACCGGAACATGATCGTCCCGTGATCGTCCCCGGGAAATTCCCAAAGCCGCTTTGCCCCGGTGTATTTATCGTAGAGCCGCCGGCCAAATTTCTCCGGCACCACTTGGTCCTGTCCCGCCACCAAGACAGCGACTGGACCGTGATAGTTGTTCAGATAATCCTCCGAGGGAAACCGGTCCACGAGCAGCAAATGGACCGGGAGCAATGGCATGTGATATTGAGCCACATCCGTCAGCCGGTTATACGGCGCGAGTAAAACCACCCCGGCAACCTGTGTCGGATGAGTCCCGGCCAGATACGCCGCCACGCCGGTACCGAGTGATTCACCCACCACATAAACCGGTCCGTTTGTGGCAAGTAATTGAAACGCTTCATCGGCGGCACCAAACAAACTCTTCTGGCTTGGCGAGCCCGGTCGGTCCGCATAACCGGGATATTCCACGATGAACACATCAAACGCAGCGACATCCTGGAGGACATCCGCATAATGCGCACAGGCTGTCGCACAACTACCATTACCGTACACGATCAACACCTGGCCTTTGGTCGGCTGTTTGGATGATAAACGTTTCATCCCGATGGCCTGGCCAGATGAATCCGTCCAACGTTCCAGTCTTGCTGATTGCGCCATTTGATTTACCTGTTCTGGCGTGAATTTTGGAGGGTAGTAAATAAGCCGGCGTTGAAAACTGGCGCAACCAGTGCAGATCACGAGGTAAAGCGCGACACCAAAAAACAGCCCGCGCACCAGTCGCTTACGAAACGTTGAAGGGCCATGTTGAGTGCTTTGGTTCATGCAAAGCGATCATCGCAAAGTTCAGTTTAAAGAATGAATTGAAAAAATTTGGATGAACATCAAAAAAATGGATCATCTTGCCCGACCGTGCTCAAAAACTTCTCATTCACAGGTTCGCTATCTCTCCGCTGCACCCGCCCGGTCTCAAACCCCGATCAACGCCGCGCCGATGACGCCGGCGGAATCGCCGAGCTTGTTTTTGACAATGGGTGTTTCGAGGGAATCGGTGAACACAAATTTCGCCACCTGGGCGATGCCTTCGGTGTAGAGGGCATCGAAGTTGGAAACGCCGCCGCCCAGCACCACCACGTCGGGATCCAATAAATCAATCAAGTTGGCCACGGAACGGCCGAAATGGCGGAAGAAGGTTTTCATGTACTCCAAAACCTTCGGGTTGCCGGCGTAATAGTCCTGCACGATTTCCTTGAACGGCCGCTTCGCGCCAAACTGTTCGGCGTAAAGCATTTCCAATCCGCCGCCGCTGATGAACGTCTCCACGCAGCCGCGCTGGCCACAGTAGCACAACGGGCCGTCCGGGTGGATCGACATGTGGCCCCATTCCCCGGCGATGGCCTGCGGGCCGGTGATGACTTCGCCCTGGTGGACGATTCCCCCGCCGCAACCGGTACCCATGATGACGCCAAAAACCAGTTTCCTTCCCTGACCGGCGCCGTGGAGCGCCTCGGCCATGGCAAAGCAATTCGCGTCGTTCTGAATTTCAATCTTCCGGTTGAGGATCCGTTCCAGGTCGGCCTTTACCGGCTGGCCGTTCATGCAGACGGTATTGGAATTTTTCTGCAACCCGGTTCGCGGCGAGATGGCTCCGGGCGTCCCCATGCCGAACTTGTGGGGCGCGTTCCCGATGTGGGCGGCCAGCTCATCGTGCAGCCCCTTGATACGGTTGAGAATGTGCCGGTAGCCGTTTTCCTGCTGGGTATCCACGCGTTTGCGAAAAAGCTCCTTGCCGGAAGCGTCCAGGACGATACCTTCAATCTTGGTGCCACCGAGGTCGATTCCGATGCGAAACATATTTGAATCTAAGGTAATGTTTGTGGGCAGTTCAAGCACTGCATCATGCCATGCCGGATAATCCGGTCTGCCAACGCGCCGGCAAATACTTCGGGCTGGTGGGAACTTTTTTGCAGCTGGTGCTTCTTAGTTGGAGCAGTTAAAATAACAATCGGGAAAGTTGCAGTTTAAAATCAGAAAAACCTAAGAAAATTCAAAGGAAACCCTATGAAAAACATGTTGAAATCGATCCATCATCAACTGGCCATCGTTGTTGCCGCAGGATTGGCCGCTTCCACCGTCTCCAGCCAGGCGCAAAGCGCCTCAGCCACCATTTCCGGTGTCGCGGTCACGGGCGGTTATGATTACACCATCATCCTCCAGAACACGGGAACCTATAGCCTCAACAGTTTTTGGTATGGCTGGATACAATTTCTCAATGACCTGCCTTCCCTTCCGAGCAGTCCGGCGAATTCACTCGGCTGGGCCAATTTGGTGGCCGGCAACTCCATCCAATGGGCAAACAGCACCGGCACCGCCCTGGCACCGGGACAATCGGGAACCTTCACTTTTATGAGCACCTCGACGCCGGCGCAAATGACCGCGGGCATAGCCGGTGAATCTGTCGCCTATGTCAATGGCATTACTGCCAGTCAAGGCGTCGCTGGAGACAGCACCGGGATATTTGCCCCTGTCCTTGTCCCGGCTCCGGAACCCTCCACCCTGGGCCTGCTGATGGCCGGTCTGGTCGTCGTCGGGATTGCCTCGCGGAAGCTGCGGCCACAATCCAGGTTGCAACCGGCACAGCTTCGCAAGTAAACACTGTAATGTGCGCTGTCCGCAGCGCACTGTCGGGCTGACAGCTTGTCTGAAAATGTAGCGGCGGGCCTCCCGGCCTGCCGTAGGGTGCGGCATCCTGCCGCCCGGAAGAACCGCTGCCATGACGCCGTTGCCCGGGATTTCAAAGGCGTTAATGATGGCGGACGGCTTTTTCCGCCGGCTGGAAGCCCGGCTCTACGTCAGCCAAGATGGCTGACGCTACAGTTCAAACTGACCCGCTAACGGTCGGCTATTTCGCCGGCCAGATCCTGACGAGCACCACGCCGTGGCGCGGGACGGAGGCACTGAATGAATCGGTGAATTCGCCCAGATCCTTCTGGCGCCAGAGGTCGCGCACCTTCTGTTTGCCGGCCAGGCCGAGATCGGACCAGTTGGCGGTAACGGAAGTTTTCCCATTACCGCGATTGAAGAGGCCGACGGCTTTGGAGCCATCCTCCAAATCCTTGGCCCAGACTTCCAACTGGCCGTTCTGGGCGACGCGCGCCGCCTGGCGGCCGAGCGGGTCCTGATCTACTTCCAACACTTCATCATTGCTTAAAAGGTTGAACGTAAAATCGTCAATCTGCGTCATGTCACAGCCAATCAACAGCGGTGCGGCCAGCAGGCACCAAAGACTGATGTGGGTATATTGTTCGTTCGGCGAGAGATGCGTGGGATGCAGGCTGGGCCCCCAACCGACCTTGCCGACCACCAACATGTCCGGGTCATTGAAATGGCCCGGGCCGGCATATTTCTCGTGGCCATTTTGCCGGAAGCCAATGCCCGCCATGCTGTTCCAGGAATCATTGATGTCGCCGGTCGTGCGCCAGGAATTGCCGCCGACTTCCGGGCCCCATTCCCAGACGTTGCCCATGCCGTATTGGCAAAGACTGTAGAGAATATCGCGTGGCTGTTCCTCGAGGGCGGTGTGCATGATGGCGTAAGGCCGCATCAATGCGACGTGATCGGTCGGCTTGGAACCGCTCCAGCTTTTTAAGTCATTTGAAAATTCCGGAGGGCTGCCCCGATGTGATTCCAGCGATGGTTCATACGAACACCAATCATATTTCAAATAATCGAATCCCCATTCCGCATATTGTTTCGCGTCGGCCAATTCGTGGTCGAAACTGCCCACGCAACCACCGCAAGTCCAGGGTCCAGGCGAGGAATAGAGCCCAATTTTCAATCCTTTATCATGGACGTAGGAGGTTAATGCTTTCATGTCCGGGAAACGCGGGTTCGGAAGGATTTTTCCAGCCGCGTCCCGGCGCGGTCCCTGGAGCGTGGGATCTTTGGAGTCATGATGCACTTGCCAATAGTCATCGATGTTGATGTACGTCCAGCCATGATTAATGAGA
>Ga0265320_10002512_pt1 | contig 12766 bp, 13 predicted proteins | sample 4827metaG_FD_202087 | JGI IMG/M metagenome (GOLD analysis project Ga0265320, IMG submission 202087) | Rhizosphere microbial communities from Carex aquatilis grown in University of Washington, Seatle, WA, United States - 4-8-27 metaG | ecosystem: Host-associated > Plants > Roots > Rhizosphere >...
TCGGCGGCGGAATTGACGTTCAGGGCGGGAAGCTCCATGGCCTTGGCCATCTCGCCGGTGGGATCGATGGCCTTGTCGACCTCCTGCCGCAGCAGGTTGACGTCCGAGACCTTGGTGACCTGCTTCTTCAGCTCGTCCAGTTCGGATTCGCGGACCATGTCATCCACGCCGCGATGGAACTCGGAAGCCATCTCGCGTGCCTTGCGGGTCCAGCGCCCCATCTGGCGCAGGACCACCGGCAGATCCTTTGGTCCGATGACGATCAGACTGACCACGGCGATCAGCGCCATCTCGTCCCAGCCGATGTCGAACATCCGGCGGGTCCCGAACTAGTGCTTGGGGGCGGAATCGGGGGCGGCGGCCGGCTTGGCGGCCTGGGCTTCCGTCACCTGCGGCTGCGGAGCGGCGGCGGACTGGGCCGGCGCCTCGTCCTCGTCCTTCAGGCCGTGCTTGAAGGCCTTCACGCCCTTGGCCATGTCGCCCATCAGCTTCGGAATCTTGTTGGCGCCGAACAGCAGCAGCACGATGACCAGAACGATGAGCCAATGACCGATACTCATGCTACCCATGCCACAACACTCCTCGTACGTCACTGCCGGGCAAACCGGCCGGCGGCGGATCATCGCAAAAGAAAAGCAACACCGCAATGGCGGCTTTTGGGGGCGGCTTTGGTCATTGAACCGGCTTGCGGCTGGGCTTGGACAGGATGAATACCGCGCCCGCCGTGCAGGTGGCTCCCATGGTGGCCATGGCCCACCACGGGGCCTGGGAGAAGCCCACCACATAGACGATGCTGACCGCCATGCTGGAGAGGGCGAAGACCTTGGCGTAAAGGGGGATGACCCGGTTGATCTCCCAGTCGCGCAAGGGCGGGCCGAACACCGGGTGATAGAACAGCCAGGCATGGAAGCGGTCGGAGCTCTTGGCGAAACACCACAGCGCCACCAGCATGAACGGGGTGGTCGGCATCACCGGCAGAAAGGCCCCGACGACGCCCAGGGCCACGAAGGCCCAGCCGACGATCATCAGCGCGATCTTGCGGCCCTTGTCGGCGACGGCCCTCACCGTCTACTCCCCGATGCCCAGCAGGGTTTCATCGTCCAGCAGGTCCAACTGGGTCTCGTCCTCCTCGACGGTATCCACCAGCCGAGAATCCTCGACGGCGCGATTGCCATAGGCGCCGGCGGCGGCTCTGGCATCCAGCAGACCGGCGGCCTCCAGTTCCTTGACGCCGGGCAGGTCGCCCAGGGATTCCAGGCCGAAATGGTCGAGGAAGCCGTCGGAGGTCGCCCAGGTCAGCGGGCGCCCCGGCGTGCGCCTGCGACCCTTGGGCCGAATCCAGCCCGACGCGAAGAGGATGTCGATGGTGCCCTTGGACAGCGCCACACCGCGAATTTCCTCGATCTCGGCGCGGGTCACCGGCTGGTGGTAGGCGATGATGGCCAGGGTCTCGATGGCGGCCCGCGACAGTCTGCGTTCCTGAGTGCGCTCGACCTTCAGGGATTCGGCCAGATCGGCGGCGGTACGGAAGGCCCAGCCGTCACCACGCCGCACCAGATTGAAGCCGCGCGCCGCGTAATGAGTCTCCAACTCCGCCAGCAGTTGAGCCACGTCGACACCCTCGGGCAGGCGCTCGGCCACCGCCCGCTCGGACACCGGCTCGGCCGAGGCGAAGATCAGCGCCTCGACGATACGGAGATATTGCGGATCGCCGGTCATTCCTCCCTCCCCTCGCCCTGCCCCGCCCGGATGTAGATGGGGGAATAGGCGGCGCCGTCCTGGCGCAGCACCAGCTTGCCCTGCTTGGCCAGTTCCAGGGCGGCGACGAAGGTCGAGGCCATGGCCGATTTCATCTTGAGCGAATCTCCCTCGATGGCCGGCAGATAGGCCATCAGCACAGACCAGTCGGGCAGGCTGCCGATCCCCAGCATGGCTTCCAGCCGCGCCAGGGCGTGCTCCACCGACCACAGGTCGGGCGCCTCGACGGTCAGCGTCCGCACCGAGTTGCGTACCACGTGATCGGCGTAGGCTTTCAGCAGGTCGTAAAGGTCCAGGTCGAAGATGGAACGGCTGACTACCTCGATATCCTCGGGCGCTCCCCGGGCGAAGACGTCGCGGTTCAGCAGCCGGCGGGTGAACAGATGGGTCCCGGCCTTCTGCATGGCCTCCAGCCGCCGCAGCCGGAAGGCCAGGGCGGCGGCCATCTCGGCCGGCGACAATTCCTCGCCCGGCTCGGGCTCCGGCTCGGGCAGCAGCAGGCGGCTCTTGAGGTAGGCCAGCCACGCCGCCATCACTAGGTATTCGGCGGCGAGATCGATCTGTTCGCGCCCGACCTTCTGAACGAAATCAAGGTATTGGTCGGCTAACTTCAGAATCGAGATCTTAGCCAGATCCACCTTCTGGTCGCGGGCCAACTGCAGCAGGACGTCCAGCGGACCTTCCCAGCCGTCGAGATCAAGCAACAGCCGCTCGGCCGGGGCGCGGCCGGGACGGTCCCGGTCCTCCTCGAAGGTGAAGGGCAGCCCGCCACTCACGGCCCCAGGGTCCTGACCAGGAAGCCGCCGATGGCATCCACCGGTCCCTGGACCAGCCAGCGGAACACATCCAGGTCCATGCCGATCTTGGACCCCAGCAGGGGAAACAGGAACAGGGCGGCGATCAGGATCAGCATCCCGGCTTTTTCCATGCCGGCCAGCCGCCTGGCCAGGGGGCGCGGCAGGATGCCCACCGCCACCCGGCCCCCGTCCAGGGGCGGAATGGGGATCATGTTGAACACCGCCAGCAACAGGTTGAAATAGATGGCGTTGTCCAGATTGAGGAAATACCAGCCGCGCACCGCCTCGGGCAGGACCGGCACCAGCCGCACGGCCAGCACCGCCAGGATGGCGAGGCCCATGTTCATGGCGGGGCCGGCGGCGGCGACGATCACCATGTCGCGGCGAGGGTTGCGCAGGCGGTTGAAATTGACCGGTACCGGCTTGGCCCACCCGAACATCACGCCGCCCATGGCCAGCAGCAGGCCGGGCAGGATGATGGTGCCGAACGGGTCGATGTGACGCAGCGGATTGAGCGAGATACGCCCCAGGCGCTCGGCGGTATCGTCGCCGCACGCCCTGGCGGCATAGCCGTGGGCCGCCTCGTGCAGGGTCACGGCGAAGATCAGCGGAATCGCCCAGATGGTGATGCCGAACAGCAGCCCACCCAGATCGCCCATCATGGGGAGAGCCTGAGCAAAGCCTCGACCCGCTCCTCGGCCGCCTTGCGGTCGAAGGGCACCCGCTTGCGCTTCTGTGCCAGACCATGGGCCACCCGCACCTCGGCCGCCGCGCTCAGGGGGCGCAGTTCCGAGGCGATGGCCACCATCTCCGCCATGTCGCCGTTGCAGTGAAGCACCACGTCGCAGCCCGCCTCCAGACTGGCGCGGGTACGGTCTTCGAAGCTGCCGCCCAACGCCTTCATGGACAGATCGTCGGAAATCAGCAGGCCGTCGAAGCCGATGGCCCCCCTGATCACCTTGTCGATCACCACCCTGGAGGTAGTGGCGGGCCGCGCCGCGTCAAGGGCGGTATAGACCACATGGGCGGTCATGGCCCAGGGCGCATGGCGGAAGGCGTGGAAGGGCGGGAAATCCTGGCCCTCCAGTTCGGCCAGCGGAGTGTCGACCACCGGCAGGTCGAGGTGGCTGTCCACCATGGCGCGGCCATGGCCGGGAATATGCTTGATCACCGGCAGCACGCCCTCGTCCAGCAGGCCGTCGATGACCTCGCCGGCCAGGGTGATCACCGATTCGGCGGTGCGGCCATAGGCGCGGTCGCCGATGACGTCGTGGGCGCCGGGAATGGGCACGTCCAGGACGGGGGCGCAATCCACGTCGATGCCGAGATCGGCCAGTTCGGCGCCGATCAGGCGGAAGTTGAGGCGCAGGGCCTCCCTTGCCGCCTCCAGGTCGCGGACGGCCAGGGCGGCGAAGGGCTCGCCGGGCGGGGCCTTACGCCAGTGGGGCGGCTTCAGGCGCTGCACCCTGCCCCCCTCCTGGTCGATCAGCACCGGAGCGTCCGGGCGGCCCACCGTCTCGCGGAACGAGTTGACCAGCGCCTTGACCTGGGTGGGATCGGCCACGTTGCGGGCGAACAGGATGAAGCCCAGCGGATCGGTGCGCCGGAAGAAGTCGCGCTCGGCCTCGGTGAGAGCCAGACCGGAACAGCCGAAGATGGCGGCGGCGGGAGGAGTCTTAGCGGCGGGCAACGATGCACCCCTGGGATCGGGCGGTGAGTTCGGCGCAAAGCTGGCGGGCGGCCTGCTCGGACAGGGGCGCGGCGCGCACCCGCCAGAAGGTTCCCTTGCCCGGCAGCTCGACACGGACGATATCGGATTTGAGAGCGCCCAGCAGATCGGCATTGGCCTTCTGGATGCGGAGCCATTCCTTGTCGGCCTGATCGGCGGCCCGCACCGCGCCCAACTGCACCACGAACTCGCCCGAGGCCGGGGCCTTGGCGGACGTGGCAGGCGCCGGAGTGGGCGGCGGCGGAGCCGTGCGGGGCGCCTGGGCCACCACGGCGGGCGCCATGTGCTCGGGCTGGGCGGGCGCGGCGGCACGCTCCTGCACCGGCTGGTAGGCCGGCGGCACCGGAGCGGCGGCCGGCGGAATGGGCGAGGCTTCCATGGGCTGGGCCGCCACCCTGGCCGCCGGGGCGGTCTTGGGGGCCGGCGGCTCGCCGGGCTTGGGCGGAATGGGAGCCGGGCGGCTCGCCACCGGAGCGGGCGGCGGCGGCTCGGCCGACAGCGGCGGCACGGAGATGGTCTTGGGCGGCGCCTTGGCGGCTTCGGGCTGAGGCATCAGGCGCTCCACCTTGGGCTCGCCCTCCCCGGCCGAATCCATGCGCTCGTAGACCAGCTTGTCCTGGTTGGGCACCTGCATGCCGCCCCGGTCGTCGGGGCGGGTCTTGATGGGGCGGTCGTCGGCCTTGATCACCGGCACGCCCAGTCCGCCGCCCTTGCGGCCGCCGACGAAATGCAGGCCGGCGGCGACGATGGCGCCCACCGCGATGACGGCGCCGCCGATCAGCACCCAACTGCGCAGGCGATGGCCGGCGCGGGCCTGATGGGAATCGGCGTCGGCGTCGTAGCGCTCGGGAATGATGTCCAGCAGGTCGCGTTCGTAATCGTCGCCGGGACGTTTGGCCATGTCAGCGCATCTCCCCTGTTCAGCGCATCTCTTCCACGGGAGCGACACCGAAGATGCCAAGCCCCGAGGCGATCACCCCCACCACCGCGCGCAGCAGGCCCAGACGGGCCAAGGACAGCTCGCGGTCGTCCTCGATCAGGAACCGCAGCCGGGTCTCGTCCTTACCCTTGTTCCACAGCCCATGGAAGGCGGCGGCCAGTTCGTACAGGTAGAACGCGACGCGGTGCGGCTCGTGGGCCTCGGCCGCGCTTTCCACCTGACGCGGCCAGCCGGCCAGCAGCCTGATCAAACCAAGCTCGGCCGGGTCGGTCAAGCGCGCCAGCACCTCCACACCGGGAACCGGCCCCACCGCATCGGGCCACATGCCGGCGGCGTGGCGCATCACCGAATGGCAGCGGGCATGGGCGTACTGGACGTAGAACACCGGATTGTCGCGGCTCTGCTCCAGCACCTTGTCCAGGTCGAAGTCGAGATGGGCGTCGTTCTTGCGGGTCAGCATGATGAAGCGGACCACGTCCTTGCCCACCGCCTCGACCAGATCGCGCAGCGTGACGAAGGTACCGGCCCGCTTGCTCATCTTGTAGGGCTGGCCGCCCTTCAGGAGATTGACCATCTGGCAGAGCTTGACGTCGAGATCGCCGCCGCCCTCGCTCACCGCCTTGACCGCCGCCTGCATGCGCTTGACGTAGCCGCCGTGGTCGGCGCCCCACACGTCGATCATGGAGGCGAAACCGCGCCGGTACTTGTCCAGGTGATAGGCGATATCCGAGGCGAAATAGGTCCATGACCCATCCGACTTCCGCAACGGCCGGTCCACGTCGTCGCCGAACTGGGTGGCCTTGAACAGGGTTTGCGGCCGGGCCTCCCAATCGTCGGGCAGCTTGCCCTTGGGCGGCTCCAGCACGCCTTCGTAGATCAGCCCCTTGCCGCTCAGGTAATCCAGGGAATCCTGGACCTTGCCGGCATCGACCAGCCCGCGCTCGGAGACGAACACGTCGTGCTTGACCCCCAGCCCGGCCAGATCGTCCTTGATCATGTCCAGCATGGCGTCGACGGCGAAGGTGCGCAGTTCGGGCAGCCACTCTTCCTCGGGCTTGTCCTTGAGCGCCGGACCGTATTTTTTCGCCAGGGCCTCGCCGGCCGGCTTGAGGTACTCGCCGGGATAGAGGCCTTCCGGAATTTCGCCGATCTCCTCGCCCAGGGCCTCGCGGTAGCGCAGATACGCCGAGCGGGCCAGCACATCCACCTGGGAGCCGGCATCGTTGACGTAGTATTCGCGGGTCACGTCGTAACCGGCCTTGACCAGCAGCGAGGCCAGGGCGTCGCCGAACACCGCGCCGCGGGCGTGTCCGATATGCATGGGGCCGGTGGGATTGGCCGAGACGTATTCCACGTTGACCTTGTGCCCCCTGCCCATGTCCGACTGGCCATAGGCGGTGCCGGCGGCCAGCACTTCGGCCAGACGGTCGAACCAGAAGGAATCCGACAGGCGCAGATTGATGAAGCCGGGACCGGCCACCTCCACCTCGGTGACCGCCGGATGGGCGCGCAAGGCCTCGGCGATCTTCTCGGCCAGATCACGGGGCTTCATGCCCGCCGCCTTGGTCAGCACCATGGCGGCGTTGGTGGCCACATCGCCGTGGCTGGTCTCGCGCGGGGGCTCCGCAGTGACCTTGGAGGTGTCGAGGCCGGGGACGATCGCTTCGACCGACTTGATGATTTCTTCGCGGAAGTATTTGAACAGATTCATTTTTCTCAAGGCTTCTCTTGCAGGTCGAACAGCCGGCGATGCTCGTCGAGCGCAAAGCGATCGGTCATGCCGGCGATGTAATCGGCCACCACGCGGGCGGTCTTGGCGGTGCCCTTGCCGTCGGCCAGCCGCCGCCATTCGGGCGGCAGGCATTCGGGCTCGGCGAACAGCAGGCGGAACAGGTCCTTCACCACCCGGCGCCCCTTGCTGGTCATACGGTTGACGCTGAAGTGGCGGTACATATTGGTGAACAGGAACTGGCGCAGCGCCGCGTCATTGGCGCGCATCTCGGCGGAAAAGGCGGCCAGCGGCCGGCCCAGGCCGCGCACATCGTCGGCGCTTTGCGGCTTGAACTCGGCGATGCGGCGCCGGGTTTCCTCGATGAGGTCCAGGATCATGATGCCGATCATCCGCCGCACCACCTCGTGGATGTGCAGGGAGGGCTCGGCATCGGGATATTGCTTGACGACCTGATGGAACAGCGGCCCGACCAGGGGCACGTCGGCCAGATCCTTGATGGTGAACAGCCCGGCGCGCAGCCCGTCGTCGATGTCGTGGTTGTTGTAGGCGATGTCGTCGGACAGGGCCGCCACCTGGGCCTCCATGCCGGCGAAGCTCTCCAGCCGCAGGTCGTGCAACTGGGCATATTCGGCGATGGCGCCGGGCAGCACCCGTTCGGGCCGGACGGCCAGCGGACCGGCCAGCGGACCGTTATGCTTGACCAGCCCCTCCAGGGTCTCCCAGGTGAGGTTGAGGCCCTCGAACTCCACGTAGCGGCGTTCCAGCTTGGTGACGATGCGCAGGGACTGGGCGTTGTGGTCGAAGCCGCCGTATTCGGCCAGCACCTCTTGCAGCGCGTCCTCGCCGGCATGGCCGAACGGGGTGTGGCCCAGATCGTGGGCCAGGGCCAGCGCCTCGGCCAGATCCTCGTCCAGGGCCAGCACGCGGGCGATGGAGCGGGCGATCTGCGACACTTCCAGCGAATGGGTCAGCCGCGTCCTGTAATTATCGCCCTCGTGATAGACGAACACCTGGGTCTTGTATTGCAGGCGGCGGAAGGCGGCGGAGTGGATGATGCGGTCGCGGTCGCGCTGGAACGGCGAGCGGGTCGGGCTGTCCGCCTCTTCATGCAGGCGGCCGCGCGATTCCTCGGGCCGGCAGGCATAGGGGGCCAGGGTATGAAAGCGGGACTCGGTCATGTCCGGGACACTACCGCCCAAGGCGGGGGAACGCAACCATCCCCCGGCCAATTCGCAGCGGTCGCGCCCGGCGGCCCTGGCGCGGTAAAGGGCGGGATCGGCGCTGAGCGTCATGGGAAAATCCAGCTTTCCCTCCGTATCCAGCCCGTTTGCCTCGGCGGTGGAACCGCCGGGAAGCGAAGCATGACTTGAATTCGGCATCGGAATACCTAAATTGCGGGAACGAAGCTTCCCTCCAGGGTGGGCACGGTGCTACCCTTCGAACAATTCCAATCCTTGCCGCAGAGGACAAGATGGCCGAGGTCGAACACAATTACGCCGCCCGCGTCAGCGTCACCGAAAGCGCCGCCGAGCGCGTCCAGACCCTGATCAAGATGGAGGGCAAGCCCAACATGATGCTGCGCCTGGGCGTGTCGGGCGGCGGCTGCTCGGGCTTTTCCTACGGCATCTCGCTGGACGACAAGGTCGGCGACGACGACCGCATGTTCAGCGAATTCGGCATCACCCTGGTGGTCGACCAGACCTCGCTGGACATGCTGGACGGCTCGGTGGTGGATTACGTCGAGGATCTGGCCGGTTCGTCCTTCCAGATCAAGAATCCCAACGCCACCTCGACCTGCGGCTGCGGCAGCTCGTTCTCCGTCTGACCATCACCAGCTCGGACACTGCCCGTTGACACGCCGGTAATTGCCCGGCGTGTCGATGGCGGCGTTGCGGGTACGCAGCTCGGCGGCGAAGGCCTCGAAGGTCGGCTTCATGGCCGCCGTCAGCTGGTCCTTGAATTCAGCGGTCATGGCGTCGGGGCTCAACGTCGTGATACGCGGCGCCATCCGTGCCGCCGCATTGCGCAGCACCGTCTCCGCCTGGGGTGTCCAGTGGCGGAAGGCATCGCGGCTGATGGCGACGTGTTCGTCCTCGTGAGTGCGGATCACCCGGTACTGGCAGCCGCCGGGCGGATATTCCCGGGCGATGTCGACCTTGATCTCGGTGATCTTCCACACGCCCTCGACCCGGGCGAGCCCCATGCAGCGCCGTCCCTGGCCCAGATCGATCTGCCAGCCCTGCACCCTGAGCTCCAGATTGGTGGTAGTGCGGGTCAGGCCGGTGGTGAACTCCTTGGAATCCGGCCGGGTCAGGCCGGACAGGGCGGTGATGCGCGCCCGGTTCTCGCCGCTGCTGTAGGTGGGATCGGCCACCCAGGTGGAAAAAGTCACGGCGCGGGCCGGCACATAGGCCCCGGCCGGCGGGCAGGCCTGAGCCAAGGCGAATGACGGCAGGACCAGCGGGATAAGGACCAGCAGGGCGAGGCTAGGCCCCCCCTTCCTTCTTTCGCTCGCGCCGGACCGGCAGGGTGAAGCGGAAGATACTCCCCTCGCCCGGCACGGATTCCACCCAAATACGTCCGCCATGTCGCTCCACGATCTTTTTGGCCACCGCCAGACCGATGCCGGTGCCTTCGTACTCGGTCCGGGCGTGCAGCCGCTGGAAGATGACGAACACCCGCTCGAAATACTTGGGGTCGATGCCGATGCCGTTGTCGCGCACGGAAAAGACCCAGTAATCGCCATCCTGCGCCGCCCCGACATGGACCCGCGGAACCGTCTCGGGCGCCCTGTACTTTATGGCGTTCCCCACCAGGTTCTGCAACAGGCTGACCATCTGGATGTCGTCGCCCTCCACCTCGGGCAGCGGGTCGCGGGAAATCTCGGCCCCGGCCTCCTGGATGGCGGCGCCCAAGTTCTTCAGAACCACGTCCAGCACCCGATCCATCTGCACCGGCTCGAAGGTGCCGCCATGGGTGGTAACGCGCGAGAACACCAGCAGGTCGGTGATCAGCCGGTGCATGCGCGCCGCGCCGTCGGTGGCGAAACGGATATATTCCCTGGCATTGTCGTCCAGGGCGGACTCGTAGCGCCGCTGGAGCAATTGCAGGAAGCTGGTCACCGTGCGCAGCGGCTCCTGCAGGTCATGGGACGCCGCGTAGGCGAATTGCTGCAGCTCGGCGTTGGACCGCTCCAGCTCCGAGGTGCGCTCGGCCAGTTCCCGCTCGGCCTTCTTGCGGTCGGTGACATCGTGGATGCTCCAGCGGGTGCCGATGATCGCCCCGCTGTCGTTGAAGATGGGCTGGAAGCTGGCCGTCACCCACTTGATCAGGCCGTTGCGGCAGATCAGCCGGAACTCGATGCCGCTCTCGAAGGTGCCGTCCAGCGCCGCCTGCCGGTGCCTGCGGATTTCGGCGCGGTCGTCCTCGTAGACCATGGGCAGGGGATAGTCGTCCATGGCCAGGCACTGATCGATGGAATAGCCGGCCAGACGCTCCACCGCCGGATTGACCCATTGCAGCCGGCCGTCCTGATCCAGCCACGATTCCCAGTCGAAGGTGTAATCGGCGATGGCGCGGAATCGCTCCTCCTTGAGCCGCAGCGCCTCGCGGGCCCGCTCCACCAGTTCGTGCTGGTCGTGAATAATGGCATCGGCGCGCCGGACGATCAGGAACAGAATCAGATAAAGGGCGGCCAGGATGCCCGCCGCCAGCATCCCCAGCTGCCAGACATTGGACTGCAACCGCTCCATGGAAGGAGTGGCGTCGGAATAGAGTTCCAGCCCGCCGATCACCCGCCCGAGGTCACCCTTTACCGGCTGGGTGGTCTGCACCACCCAACGGTCGGCCCGCTGCCCGTCCAGGGTGGGCATGCCCGGCGTGAAGGTCATCCGGCTCCAGGGCAGTCCCTGCCCCAAGGCCTTCATCACCCCGGGGGTGGTGGAAAAGCTCTCGCCCACCTCGTCGCGGACCGAGGAATAGACGGCGCGGCCCCGCTCGTCATAGACACGGATCTTCAGGATGGGCAACCCGGTCGACAGGCTTTCGAAGGCGATGTCCAAGGCGCGCAACTCGCCCCGGCGGCGCAGCACCTCGGCCGGAACAGCCGATGCCGAAAGGAAGAACGGCTGGAACTGGCGCCAGAACGTATTGCCGAAGGTGGTGGCGAGACGGGTGTTCCCGTCCTCGGTGGACAGAACGAACTCGTCCATCTGATCGTGACGGTAAAGGGCCACCAGGACGGAGGCGGTAACCACCAGCGCCACCGCGCTGGCGATAGAATAATACCGCAACAGCCTGAACCTGGAGTTGATGCCGCTTTCGCTTGTCACCCACGCCCCCGAAGCTTTGCCGCCCGAATAAGTATGCACGCTCGGCATTTATTCTTACAATCGGATAAATGCTGGCCTGCCTTGCCGAAACCACCGTCTCCTGTATCCTCCGAGCCAGCCATACCTTCCCGGAGCACAAGAAAATCATGGGCCTGCGGATAGCCACCTGGAACGTCAATTCGGTGCGCGCCCGCCTGGGCAGCGTCCTCGACTGGCTGGGCTCCTTCGCGCCCGACGTGGTGCTGCTGCAGGAGATCAAGTGCCAGGATCACGATTTTCCACGCCTCGAGATCGAGGCCGCCGGCTATCACGCGGCGGTCCACGGCCAGAAAAGCTATAACGGCGTCGCCATCCTGTCGCGCGCTCCCATGAGCGACGTCACCAGCCGCCTGCCCGGCGACGAGACCGACGAACAGGCCCGCTACATCGAAGCCACCATCGGCGGCTGGCGCCTCGCTTCCCTTTACCTGCCCAACGGCAATCCTGCGCCCGGCGACAAGTTCGACTACAAGCTGGCGTGGATGGCCCGCCTGAAGCGCCATGCCCAGGCCTTGCTGGCCCAGGGCGTGCCCTTCGTCCTGGGCGGCGACTTCAACATCTGCCCCACCGACGACGATGTCTACGACCCGCCCAACTGGCGCGACGACGCGCTGTGCCGCCCGGACAGCCGGGCCGCCTGGCGCGCCATCGTCAACCTGGGGCTGACGGAAGCCTTCCGCGCCCTGCATCCCGGGGAAAAGGGCCGCTATTCCTTCTGGGATTATCAGGCGGGCGCCTGGCAGCGCGACGAGGGCCTGCGCATCGACCACTTCCTGCTGTCGCCCCAGGCGGCCGACCAATTGCGGGCCTGTGACATCGACAAGGGACCGAGGGGCAAGGAAAAAGCCTCGGACCACACGCCGGTCTGGATCGAATTGGGCTGAACCGCCCCCTACACCACCAGCCGCGCCACCCCCAGCAACAGATTGCGGGCTGAGATGGGCTTTTCCATGAATTCGTCCGCGCCGGCCATGAGGGCCAGGTCCCGGTTGGTCATACGCTCGTGCCCGGACAGGATCAGCACGGGCAGGCGCGCCTGATCGGGCGGGCCGCGCCGCACCCACTTCACCAGATCGAGGCCGCTTTCCTCGCCCACATGCCAGTCGGACACCAGGATGTCCAAGGGCTGATGGCTGATCACCGCCTTGGCCGAGTCCAGGTCATGGACCGCCGACACGCCGGTCACGCCGACACTGAGCAGGATGGTCCGCAGGATTTCGGAGAAATTGACGTTGTCGTCCACCAGCAGGACACGGAGCCGCGTCCAATCCACCGTCACCGCCTTCCGCCCGCCGCCGGTCAGCGACACCCGCTGGGCGGCCGCCTCGGCGCCCGGATGGCCGATCACCCACGAGCGGTAGTTCATGTCGGTGGTGCAGATGTGATCGATCAGCCAGGTGTTGAGGAAGGTCAGGCACTCCCGCGCCCGCACGCCCGTCG
>Ga0265320_10002518_pt1 | contig 12747 bp, 14 predicted proteins | sample 4827metaG_FD_202087 | JGI IMG/M metagenome (GOLD analysis project Ga0265320, IMG submission 202087) | Rhizosphere microbial communities from Carex aquatilis grown in University of Washington, Seatle, WA, United States - 4-8-27 metaG | ecosystem: Host-associated > Plants > Roots > Rhizosphere >...
TCTCGCCGTTTTTTAGCCTATTCAACTACAAGAACTCCACTTACGGGACTTCTCGATTTGAGGTTTATACCTTGGTTGCAATGTTGTTCTACGGGCTAGTAGCGTGGGGAATTGCCAGATTAGTTACCTTGGCTCGCGACTAATTAGTAGCTTCCAATTGAAGAACACCTGGGTCAGAGTTTAATTCCCCAAACCCAAAATCCCCCTCCTTGAGCGTATAATTTGAGCTATGAGTTCGTCACCCTTTTTCGCTTTGGCAGAGCCAACAATTCGTTACTGCGAAACTAACCTAAGCGGCTGGATTGCTCAGCCGGCCAATGCCATTTCTTCTCTGTTAATATCACTTGCTGGGGCTTACATTTTAGTCAAAAAACGCCACGCCTACTCGGTTTATCTTGGCGTCATCGCCATAATCTTGGGCCTTGCCTCGTTTTCTTATTACGCCAGCTTCACGTTTCTTGGACAACTGGCCGACCTTGGGTCTATGTATTTATTGGCCTCGCTGCTGATAGTAGCCGCTTTGCGGCCATACAAGCTCTCAAGAAATCTAGGCCTGGGCGTATTAGCTGTCGGCGCGGGCGTTCCGCTGGCAATAACCGCTACGGTGCGCACAATTGGTAGTTTCAACATTGGCATACCGCTGTTCGCACTCCTGCTGGCCATAGCAATTTATCTGGAGCTTAAAGCCGCAGGCCAGGGAAGATTAAAGCTAAAATATTTTTGGCTGACATTTGCCGCTTTTGCAGCAGGGTGGTTGGACTACAAAAAAATCTGGTGTAGCCCGGCTAGCTTTCACTATATAAACGGCCACGCAGCTTGGCATTTTTTCAATGCTATGGCGTTAATATCGCTAGACCAGTACTATGCACAGCTCAAGCGCGATAAATTCGGGGCATCGGCTAAAAGAGAAGAAGTTAGAAAAACATAAGCTTGATTGCCGAAGCTAAAACTACCACTGAGAGCAGCCACTTTACCCATGCGGTGCCTTTTTTTATGGCAGTATTGGCCCCCAGATAACCGCCCGCAGCCGCACCAATCATTAGCGGTATGCCGAGCGAAAAGTCTACCGCACCTCTGGAAATGTAGGCTACCAAGGCAGTAATTGCGCTTAAAGACCAAATAACCGTGCCGGTGGCATTAGCCTCGATGACGGTCATGCCGAAAAAGTAGACTAGCGTGTAGGTTAAAAATGCTCCTCCGCCCAGGGTCAACATAGTGGCGTATGTCATAACTACGAGCAAAACTACCATGCCGATAACCTTGCGCTTATCGGTTGTCTGGCTTCTTATGGTGCCGAATTTTTTATCAATGAAAAGTAGCGGAAGCGTGGCAATAAGCAGCACGCCCACAATTGGCCTAACCACATTTTGGTCTATGTGAAGCAGTAACTGCGGCCCCACAATGCCCCCCGCTATAGCTATCAATATGAACGGAGGTATATAGCGCCAAAGCACAACCTTGCTCTTGTTGTATCTGTATATAATGGCTCCGCCGCCAGTAATTGCGGATAGCCGGGTAGTGGCAATAGCTGTTATTGGCGAAGCGCCAATAAAAATTAAGCCGGGGATATTAATAAGATTAGCCCCCGTAGCAATTGAGCCAATAAATGACCCTATAAAGCCTATAAAAAAGGCTTCTACCATATGCATGGAGTTAATAATATCATTTAGACTTGGGGCCACCGCCTAAAACAGAGGGGTATGGTGAGGGGGCGAAAATCTTACATATAACAATGGATGATTGTTATAAAGTGAGCCTATGACTAAACAAAAGATTATCTTCCTAGCTGTGATACTGGTTCTGATTGCCTTTGGTATCGGCTATTCAATTAACCACTTAAACTCGAACAATAAAAGCAGCAATACCTCAGCAACGTCTAGTGGTGCCTCGCTAGATTTAAGCGGCCACCAACTAACCACTTTGCCAGACTATGTTTTAGCTCGGACTGATCTTACCAGTCTTAACCTGTCTAATAACCAACTAACGGGCTTACCGGCTGGGATTAGCAAGCTAACCAACCTTACCGTACTAAACGTGGAGAATAACCGACTTGTATCGTTACCACCCGAGATTGGGCAGCTTAAAAACTTAAAAACGGCAGACTTTTCTAACAACCGGCTTACCAGCTTGCCAGCAGAACTCGGCAATCTTACTCAGTTAAACCTTTTAAAACTCAGCGGCTACAAAGGCCCGACTGCCGACATTGACCAACTAAAAGCCCGGCTGCCAAACACTCAAATAACAACCCAGTAACTCTCCGTTCGGCTAGGGGTGGTAAATACGTTTAGCTTATGCTATAATATATTTAACAGTTACTTTAGTCGGCGCTATTGAACGGGCGCCTTTTTATATGAGCCTACACCAATGAAAATTATCAAACATGAATCGATAGATACAGTCATCCATGCGTGGCTTAGAGGAGAATGGGAAGCGCAAGGCTATTCGCGTAAGTACCCGGAGCTGAAGGCGGAATTAATTGATCGGCCGAACTTTGATAGTGATGAGCAGAATAAACAGCGCAGGGAATTGTTGCGCGAAACCAGACAGCGCAATATTGATGAACTGCCTGTTGATACCAAATGGTATAGCGCTAAGTTTGAAAATACGGATTATCCGCTGACGCATCTGATTGCCTGCGACGATTGGCTACCGATTAGCAACAATAGCTATAGGCTAGAAGCCACAGTCACAAACTTTAATTCGGCATTGCCCCATACCAGCTATATACAAGGAATTTATAAAACTCTTTCCAGCCAGAACGTGGACCCTAAATTGATAATGGTCGGCTCTGGTTTAGGCTCTCCGGTCACGATTATTGAGGGCAACCACCGAGCCGTAGCTTTTGTAAAATATTCGTCCGAAAATCCCGGTTTGCCAAAATTCTTAAAAGAAATATACCTGGGCTTATCACCCGGTATGAAAGACTATGTATGGCACATAGAATCCAGAGATGCCGCCAACCCAGGCCAGCTGCGAAAGGCTTTAAGGATGATTAGTGTATGAAGCAAGACCCCAGCAAGATTAGAAATATCGCCATAATTGCTCATGTTGACCACGGCAAGACTACCTTGGTGGACGGGCTTTTAAAACAGAGCCACACTTTCCGCGATAACCAAGCCGAAATGACTCAAGACTTAATAATGGACAGCGGTGACCAAGAGCGCGAACGTGGCATCACCATTACCGCCAAAGTCACCGCCGTGCAACATGATGATTACCGCATAAATATTATCGACACCCCTGGCCACGCCGACTTTAGCGGCGAGGTAGAGCGCACCGTGAACATGGCCGACGGCTGTCTATTGATTGTAGACGCCCAGGAAGGCCCCATGCCCCAGACCAAGTTCGTGCTGGGAATTGCCCTAGCTAACGAGCTCAAGCCAATAGTTATAATCAATAAAATTGATAAAAACGGCGCCCGCATAGCCGAAGTTGAAAACGAGTTGGCCGACTTATTCTTGGAGCTGGCCGTACATGAAGACCAGCTGCATTACCCGGTTTACTACGCCGTGGGCCGTACCGGCAAAGCCTGGGCTACTCCGCCCGCTGATTTTGAAGGACAAGGCGACCTGGAAGTAATTTTTGATGCCATCCGTGACCAAATACCGGCACCAAAAGTTGAAGCTGACAAGCCTTTCCAGATGCTGATATCGGCCCTGGCCTACGACAACTTTAAGGGCAAATACGTCATTGGCCGCATTAACCGCGGCACTGTTAAACCCGGCGACCAAGTGACCCTTTGCAAAATTGACGGCAGCCAAACTAAGGCCAGAGTAGACAATGTGTTAATAAGCCACGGCACCGGCAAAGCCGAAGTGCCGGCCGGGATTGCCGGCGACATTGTGCAGTTAACCGGCATTGCCGATGCCCAAATTGGCGAAACCGTAGCCGACGACGAACAGCCCGAGGCCCTGCCGGTAATGGAGGTAGAAGCCCCAACCCTAAAAATTTACTTGGGTCCCAACACTAGCCCATTTAAGGGTACGGAGGGCGAGTTTAGCACCAGCCGCCAAATTGGCGACCGCTTGAGCAAAGAACTGGAAACTAACGTGGGGCTAAGGGTAGTAGAAGACGGCATTGGTTTTAACGTTTCCGGCCGGGGCGAGCTGCACCTGTCGGTCCTGATTGAAGAGCTGCGCCGTGAGGGCTATGAGTTTGAAGTTGGCCGGCCGCAAGTTGTTACCCACGAGGAAAACGGCAAAACAGTGGAGCCACTAGAGGAACTTATTATTGAGGTGCCAGCTGAACATGTAGGCAGTGTGCAGCAGGAACTTGGTACCCGCCGGGCAACGCTGAAAGAGCAGTTTGCCAGCCCTAAAGGCGTAACAAAACTTATTTACGAGTTACCTACCCGGGCGCTACTGGGGCTGCGTAACATATTAGTTACCAACACTAAGGGCACGGTGATTATGAACAGCTTGATGATTGGCTATCAGCCGCTGGGTGCGCCGCTGCAGAAACTGCGTAACGGCGTATTAATATCTTATGAGCTCGGTACAACTATGGCCTACAGCCTGGAAACGGCTGAAGCCCGCGGCACAATTTTTGTAGGCCCAGCCGAAAAGGTTTACGCCGGGCAAATTATTGGCTTGAACCGCCGAAATGACGATATGGAAATCAATGTCTGCAAAGCCAAACACCTAACCAATATGCGAAGCTCAAGCTCTGATGGCACCGTGCAGCTAACTCCGCCAACAATTTTTAGTCTAGAGCAGTGCCTGGACTTTCTTGAAAATGACGAACTGCTGGAAGTTACGCCAAAATCACTAAGACTTCGCAAGCGCGAACTCGACCCCACCCGCCGCAAACGCCAATTAGGTTAAGCGCTTTGACCGAAGTATAATAGACCTAAAGGCAGGAGGCGAAAATGTCTAAAGATAAGGGCCGAAAAGAAGTTAAGAAGCCCAAAAAAGTTAAAATTCAGACGCCCTAACGGGCTTTATTCTAGATTTTTTAAGCCTTGAGCGATGTTCTTGGCGTCTTGCAAGGCTTTGGCGTTGGCTTGGTGGGCAGTTTGCAGCTGGGTTTTGTCACCCGTCAGGATGGTGTGGTCGCTGTCGTAGTCGCTCGGCTGCAGGTTGATTACCTTTTGTTCAATAGAAGCCGAAATAGCTTTGGAGTTAGCCACCTGAGTATTAAGATCGGAGAGTAAGGTGTTGAGAGATGAAACATCCTTGCCGGCAGTTTGAGCGGCAGAAATGCGGGCCTGAAGCTTGGTAGATAGGGTAGTTAACTTGTCTTCTACAATCAGTTGGTCATCAGCTGTGCGAATCAACATAACCTTAGGGACAATTAAGGCATACACGCGGTAGTCGCTAATTATACTTTTAGCGTCGGCGCTGGCAGCATCCAGTGTGGTTTCGCCGTCGAGCTTGGTCTTTAAGGTAGTCAGGTTACTAATTTCGGTACTAACCTGAGAAGTTAAGGCGCTCTTGTCGCTAGCCGACAATCTGGTGTCCGAGCTAATTCTGTCAGACAGTTTATTTAGCGAGCTCAGCCGGCGGTTAATTTCGGCGTCACCCTTGCTTTTAATATTCGCCAGACGTTGCTGCTGGTTCTGCTGGGCCTGCGCGGCTTTTGTGGCGGCTTCAGTTGAAGACGAGGTTTTAGCAGTTGCTTCGGCGCTTGCCACCATAGTGCCCATTGATATAATCAAACCGGCTGAAGCTATGGTGATGGCAATCTTTTTCATATAATTCTTAATCATTGTCTTACTCTCCTAGTTTGTAGGCACGCTTATTTGGCTTTGACTATCATTGACGGCGCCAGCAGCCGCGGTGGAGTCCTGGCTGGCTTGGTCTTGGCTGGAGTTTGCACTGTTTAAGTCACTGCTTAGGCTGGCGTCATCCGAACCTTTTGTAGTAATAGCCGCGTTGGCGGCAGCCGAACTGGCTTCTTTACTGGCCGGTGTTAGGCTTTGACTGGTGCTGGCGGCACTGTTTAGGTCCTTGTTGGCGTTGTTTCTGGCATGGTAAACATACCATCCGATAAAACTCACCATCCCAACAATAACTAAAACCAGTATTGTTTCTATGGGGCTGAATCCGTTCTCTTTAGTCCTTTGCATAGTAATCCTTGGGTTAGTGATAATGCTTAATCTACTACTCCTGATACAAATATTCAACTGTCCCAAGCTGTAATAAAGCTGAGAGAGTAACTTAATAATCAGGTAAAATTAAATTATTAAACAAAAGGAGACAGCTTATGAAAAAACCTAAGATGATTGCGCTAGTTCTATTGGGCTTAGTATTCATGGGATTGGTGGTTTATTATTGGATGACACAGGCGGGTTCGCTGCCAACCTGGTTTCCAGGCTACGAAGCCGGGTCAACCCATAAACACCTTAAACACGGCCTAGCGGCTGCAATTTTAGGCCTTGGTTGCTGGGTCTGGGCTTGGTTTTTAAGTGGTACAAAAACTAGCGCAGCGCCAGATAAGCAAGACTAGCCAGTCCGCCCGCTAAGCAGTAGACCCCAAAAGGCCTAAGGTTGTTGGTACGGAAGTATCTAACCAGAAACTTAACTGATAAGTAAGCAGTCAGGCCAGCACAAAGCGCCCCAACAAGAGCGGGACCGCGCAAGTTGGCAGCTGAGGAAGAAAAAAGTTCGGGAATTTTTAGCAGGGCTGCTGCGCCAATTACCGGCGTAGCCAGCAAAAAACTGAAGCGGGCAGCAGCTTCGTTATCGAGGCCGGCCAAGAGGCTGCCAGCCATAGACGAACCGGAGCGTGATATGCCGGGAAGCAAGGCCGCGGCTTGAGCTGAGCCCACAAAGACGGCCGATGGCCACCTGAGTTTGGCAATATGCTTGTCGCTCTGCTCGCCAGTTTGAGAGACAGTATTTAGATGGCTCCGTCGTAGCCGTTCAGCGCCCAGCAGAATAAAACCGTTTATTATCAAAAAGACAGCCGCTGTTTCGGCAGAATTGAATAGCGTGCGTAAATGATCCTGGAATAAGACGCCCAGAATGCCGGCCGGTACGGTACCGATTACCAGCAGCCACCCAAGCTTGGCGTAAGTGTCGTCGCTTTTCACTTCGCGGGCCATGAATGATCGCCCAAGCCCTGCTAAAATCTTTCGCCATTCCGCCCAGAAAAAAATAAAAAGGACTATAGCGGTTGCTAGATGGGTGGCTACTAGGAATGTTAGAAAAAAGGAGTCATTTTGGTGAATATTCCACCCTAGGAGTTTAGGGATAATGACGCTATGGCCGAGGCTGGATATTGGGAAAAGCTCCGTAGCTCCTTGAATTAAGCCTAAAATTATAGCTTGGATAAAACTTATCATTTTGCTTTCTTGCTACTCCTATAATGCCAAAGTACAGGAATGGCGGAAACAATAATGATAGCGAAGACTATTGGCAAAATGTATTTGTCGATACTGGGAACGCTTCTTCCGAGTGTGTAGCCTAAGACGGGCAGGCTGATACCCCAGAGGAGTCCGCCGAGGGCGTTGAAGGTAAAGAAGTGTCTGTAGTCCATCTTGCCAACACCAGCAACTATGGGTACGAAGGTACGCACAGCCGGTATGAAACGTGCTAGAACTAAAGCCCGACCGCCTTGCTCTTCAAAGAAAGCGTGGGCATCATTTATTCTTTTTTGAGAAAAAAGCTTGGAGTCTTTGCGGTTAAATAAGGTGGGTCCCGCCTTTTTACCGGTGTAATATCCAGCATTATTACCAAGGATGGCACCAATGACGGCTACAATAATGACGCCGACTACGTTCAAATAATGCTGGGAGGCTAGTAGGCCAGCTGCAAACAACAGGCTATCGCCGGGCAAGAAAAAGCCAATAACGATTCCGGATTCTAGGAAAATAGCGATTAATATTCCCAGATATCCAAAAGTTTTAACGAGGTGGGAAGGGTCAAGGAGGCTATGCATTCTTAACTATTATACGGCACAGGCTATTGTATCTGTTGGGGTATTGCTAAAAACGTAGAAAATTGTTATAATATGGCAAATGGCTGGCGAGAATCCTTTTGGAGATCATTCTTGGGAATCCCCGGGAGATGACGGTGGTGAAGGCTGGGCCCGAGACCCGGATACAGTAGACGATATTACAGAATCTTATGGGTATGGGCAGCCTAGTGCAGCCGAAGAAGAAGATATTCATAACAGCCCAATGCTCATAGAACAAATTGCCACCGAGGTTCGTGATGGGCTAACCGCCTATGGCTGGACTGGCGTTGAAGCAATTGATGGACAGAAACTTCTTGAAACGTGCCAAAGACTAGGCATAGCTCCCGAGTCTGACAGAGCTCTTGTGGCACTGGAAGATATTGGTTTTTCTATAGAAAAAGACAATTATGAGGCGCGCGTCATGGACGTGCCTCCTTCACTTGAAGAAATTGAGCGCCAAGGCGAAGCCATCGAGAGCATAGTGGATTTTCAGAATGAAGCTACAATGGCTGCTTACGCGTTTTTGCGCAGGGGGGTGAGCAGCGATCCGATAATTAACCTACCTTTCTTAAAAGCTGACCGTGACTTAATCTTGGCCGATTTGGAAAAAGCCAAACGGATTGAGCCGGAAACCGAAGGTGAAGTTAAACAAAAAATCGCCCAGATAGACGAAATGAACCAACAACTCAGGATTCTTGAAGAAGTACTAAGCGGTCTGTTGAGCATAGAAGAAGTAACCGAGAGACGAGAAAGAGCATTCCGTAGGATGCATTGGCTGGTAATCCAAGACTTTATGGCTGCACCCTTGCGGCAATTCCTTGAAGAGCACAAAAAAACTGGTACACCCCTAGACTTTGATTTATTGGCTGGTATTATAGCCGGCCGTTATATCGATCAAGCCACAGTAACCAAAATAGAGAAGATAGAAACCGAATCGTCCGACCAAGCGGATGCTGATGCGCCTCTAACCCAAGAGGCGGTAGAAGCCAAGGAAGATACTTTGCAGGAAGTCAACGACGTGGAAACGGCAATGGTGAGGACATACAAGCCGGGGCTTATCGATAAACTTCTGGAAAAACAGATTGCGGATATGGTGGACCAATCCGGCAAAAGCGAGAGCGAAATAAGAAGGGATGAAACCATGCTTCGTCGGCTGCAACAAGCCAAAGCTCTCTGTAAGGCAATTTTCCAAAATGATATTACCGATCGCATCTACACCGGCTCGCCAATAACGCCTCTGGAATATGAGATGTTGGAACTTGTTCGGCATAGACTGTATATCCACGGTGACGCAGAAGTATTGGATCAGTTTGTACCTTTTTTGCCGGGTAGCCGACTAAGAAAAATTAAAAATCAGGATTTGGACAATGTCTCCCTGTTTAAGTTTAGCGGACGGTCTAAGCAGGATGTAATTAACGAAATCGACGCTATTATTGTTGAGCACCCCGAGCTTAATAGTGACTACATTGCCAACCTTGTAGAAGGCTGCGAAATGGGCGTATTGCCACAATCAATGAAAGTGGACCTAGCAATAAACGCCATGAAGGTACTCGAGAAACTGTTTTTTAAAGAGAATCATTCTGTCAGACGGCTCATCAGCGCAAGCTAATAGGCTTGCAATAGATATTAGCTTGGGGTATAAAGGTATTCATGGTTCGGAATCGCAATTACTTTATTACATCCATTATGCTCGCTCGTCGAGCTAGTGCTGTAGTGTAAGTAATACATTTCGTTCCACCAACAAAGAAGCAAAAAATTACTCGGACTGCAGCACCAAAGCTGCAGTCCGTTTTTTGTTACCCCACCGCTAGGCTTGTATAGCAAGCACCGCGAAAGAGCCTAGCGGTGGGGTAGTAAGCTGCCACAATCGGCACCCCCAAGTACCAAATACACCGCTCAACTGCAGTCTGTAGTTGGGTAAACAATCAAACGAGGAAAGGAGCCCGAGACGTGCCCAAGGCTGCCAAAACCGACCCGCGGTTCGTGCGCTGTGCCGGGATGCTCGTGGACAAGAAGGACCACAAGAAGCTGCTTCGGCAGCTGAAGGCTCGCTACCCAAAGCGCGTCGTGGATCGTGAGCTCGGATCTGCACTCAAGAAGGTCCGCGCCCATCGTCAGAGCCTCGCCGCCTAGTCGTTCCAACATCAAGGAAAGGGATTCGCCGTGGATAGCCCGCAGGAACTCGCTGATGAAGTCGTTGTCCTGTACCGTGAGGGCAACATGGAGGCGTACTACGTCAAGCTCGACGAGCTGAAGTTCAGCTGCAACGAAGAGTGCGACTGGAAGCACTGCCTGCGCGAAGCCGGCATGCCGGCTGCAATGATGGAACGCTCCGCCGATCAACTGAAGTCCGGAGACGTGTGTGCCGCGCGCGACACGTTTGGGCGCGCGCAGCGCTTCTTCGGCAGTTGCGTTCAGCAACTCGACGGGCACTACAACCTGTCGCCTCAGCTGGAGCTGGCCTCCGCCGCCTGAATCTTCGCGAATCTTCTCGCATTCACGAAAGTTCAGCCATAGGCTTGCGGCCGACCGTGGGTACATCCGTACCTGCGGTCGGCCGCACTCGAGAGCTCTTTCCTCGTTCTCATTCTGATATTCTTATTACATGAACAAAGGTCTAATGTGGATTAGCATCACCGTCGGCGGCCTTATAGGCTCGTATATTCCAGTTCTGTTTGGTTCGGGTAGCCTGTCGGGTTGGAGTATTCTGGGCGGCGGTGTTGGAGGGCTGGCTGGGATATGGGCAGCTGTGAAGCTAAACGGCTATATATAGATTGACGGCATAAGCATCATTGGCCTACTCTGAAAGTGTGACGATACCCCAAACACCAAAACTTAACGCTAAACTTACCCAACTTCTTAAAAAGCCCTATGAACAGCTATTGCCGGCTGATGTAGTTGAAGCGCGTGATTATATCAAAAACTACTGGCCTACACTCGTTAGAGAAAATAAATCTGACGACGACAGTCTAATCGGCCAACCTCACCCGTACCTAGTACCGGCGCATGAGCCGGGCCACGAATTTGATTTTAACGAGCTGTATTACTGGGACAGTTACTTCATGTGCCAGGGTCTGCTGGACGAGGACCACAAAGAGCTGGTAATCGGCATATTGGAAGACTTACTAAGCACATTTGAACGCTTTAAAATTATCCCTAACGCCTCGAGAACGTATCTGATGGGCCGCAGTCAGCCGCCGCTTCTGACCAGCTTTATTCTGGACGTTTATAAAACTTACAAAATGGATAAAACCTGGCTGGCACGAGCTATTAGAATTGCTCAGGACGAGTACAAAACGGTGTGGATGGGCACACAAAAACCCAACGCCCGGCAAGTTTACGAGGGCCTGAGCCGCTACTATGACATTAACTACTTAAACGATCTTGCCGAAGCCGAAAGCGGCTGGGATCTTAACCCTCGCTTTGGCCGCAAAGCCCTAAATTTTTTACCAATTGACCTAAACAGTTTGCTCTACAAATATGAGCGCGATTTCGCCTACGCCGAACGGGTGCTTGGAGTCGAAGCCGCCGCTGTTATCTGGGAGCAGGCTGCCCACAAACGCAAGATGACCATGAACTCCCTTATGTGGAGCGAGCTGCGTGATTTTTATTACGACTATGACTTTACTAAAAAACGTCGGGGCAACGTTGATTCGCTGGCGGCCTATTTCACCATGTGGGCTGGCGTAGCCAGTGAGAAGCAAGCCGCTAAGCTGGTTAATAATTTGCGGCGGTTCGAGCAAAGAGGCGGTCTGGCAACTACTGACCAGCAATTCGGCCAGTTGGTTCCCGGCGGTTTACCTACTCAATGGGCCTACCCTAACGGTTGGGCACCGCTGCATTTGATTGTAGTGCGTGGACTCCAAAAATATGGCTACCAAGAGGAAGCCAGAAAAATTGCCCTGAAATGGGTGTGCACCAATCTGAATTGGTTTAAAAAACACGGCGTATTTTTAGAAAAATATAACGTAGTACAGCCTGAAAAACCACCCATGAAAGGGCTATATCCGTCGCAGACCGGATTTGGCTGGACCAACGCAGTCTTTGAACTCTTCTGCGAAGAGTTTATCGACAAAAACTAGACTATAATAAACTTACAACCAGTAGGTTTGCAGGGTGTCTCACGCGACTCGGGGGCAATTAGCTCAGTTGGCTAGAGCGCAGCATTCACATTGCTGAAGTCACAGGTTCGAGTCCTGTATTGCCCACCACGTCACAGAATACTTCAGCCTTACTCAAAATTTGGCGAAATGAATCCGCCAAATTTAGTAAGGCCTGCGTAACTGTTCCTCTCAAATTCAAATAAATTTGAATTTGGGTAAAATGACTACAGGATATGAAAGATTTACCAACGCCACCAGCCGAGGCCATAATTTTTGAAGACGATAAACTTTATGTTTGTTTGGCCTCGTTCCCGCTGACCCGCGGCCACAGCGTGGTTGTTTGGAAAAAGAAGGTAAAAGACCTAAACCTGTTAGAACGTGAAGACTACGAACACCTGATGGACATCGTTGAACTAGCCCGCAAAGCAATTATGAAAACGCTGCTGCTAGAGAAAGTCTATTTACTCTATCTTGATGAAACCAAACACGTACACTGGCATCTGGTGCCGCGATACAAGGAGCAGGGGATTACAGTTTTGAACCATAACGCCGAGGAGTTGGAAGATTTTCACCTGGCCGGAAAAATCAAAAAGAACTGGAAGTAGTATGGCTGAACCCAAATTTATACCCAAAGACGGACAGGTGGACTATACGAATATCCGCTATGCGCCGGTGGTTAATACTGTAGTAACCAAGGACGGTAAAGTTCTACTAGTCCAGAGGAGTCAGGAACTAAGGCTTTATC
>Ga0265320_10002519_pt1 | contig 12746 bp, 8 predicted proteins | sample 4827metaG_FD_202087 | JGI IMG/M metagenome (GOLD analysis project Ga0265320, IMG submission 202087) | Rhizosphere microbial communities from Carex aquatilis grown in University of Washington, Seatle, WA, United States - 4-8-27 metaG | ecosystem: Host-associated > Plants > Roots > Rhizosphere >...
CCACAAACACCCCCCGGCCCTCACGGGCCGGGGGGTGTTTCGTTGGCGGGCCTGAGCTTGTTCTAACTTCTTATAAGTCCCAAATCAGTGCAGCCTGCTGCGAAATCGTGCGTGAATCACCTTACTATTCCAGGCTACGGTCCCATCAATCGAGGCTTTAAACAGGCTGGAACTTGCTTTTTCGGGGTTGCCTTTGATTGGAGGAGGGGGGTTAAGCCCCGTAGTGCCATTGCTTTCCCATCTATTTTGTGCGATTTTGAGGACTGCGGCAACTAGACTGCAAATACCGCTCCCCACATGACTCCTGATTCCGAATTGCTTCGCCGATACGTCCTACGCCACGATGAAGCCGCGTTTGCGGAAATCGTCCGACGGTATGTGAATTTAATATATGCTGCTGCTTTGCGCCAAGTCCATGGCGACTCCACTTTGGCGGAGGACGTTACCCAAGGAGCATTTGCCGAACTAGCCCGAAAGGCGGAAAACTTGACCACCCACCCGACAGTCGCGGGCTGGCTGCACGTAACGGCCCGCAATTTTGCCCTGGAAAGCGTGCGTTCCGAGCATCGCCGTCACACGCGCGAAAGAGAGGCCATGGCCATGAATGAAATAACCACTCCGGCAGCTATTTCCGAAATTGCCTGGGAACAACTGTGCCCCATACTCGACGAGGCCGTAAGTCAACTGGCTGATGCCGACCGCGACGCCGTCTTGTTGCGCTTTTTTCAAAATAAAACCCATCGTGAAGTCGGCGATCTCCTCGGCTTGAGCGAGAACACTGCGCGTATGCGCATTGAACGCGCACTCGATAAATTGCATGCACAATTCTCCCGCCGCGGCGTGACGACCACCGCCGCGTTGTTGGCCTCGGCACTGGGTGTGCACGCCGCGGGCGTGACCGCGCCAGGCGGTCTTGCTGCCAGCGTCGTAAGCAAATCCCTGGGCGGGGCGCAGACGTTAGGCGCCGCTCCCGCCATTCTCCCGAAAACGGCATGGGCCATCTGGGCAGGCGCAGGTACCTTGGCCGCAGTTCTTTTGTTTTTTATCATCCATCGGGCGCCCGCTAACGAATTTGCGAAAGTTTCGCAAAACTCCTCAAATTCCGCTTCTACAGTTAAATCAACTCAAGATATCCGTACCGGCACCCTGTCAGCCGCGTTGCCGGCCACGGCGTCGGCGACCACCACGCAGAATTCCCCTCCGACTTCGCCGTCAGCCTTGGCGGCAACCAGCGATTCGCCCACAGTGCCAGCCGATTCCGCAACTGTCGCGGCCTTGGTCAGCGCCAATAATCGTTTCGCGATCGATTTATTCCGCCGCGTCAATCCTAAGCCGACTGAGAACGCCTTCTTTTCCCCCTACAGCATTTCGACTGCGTTGGCCATGACTTGGGCGGGAGCCCGGGGCGACACCGCCTCCCAAATGGCAAAGGCTTTGCACTTTTCGGAATTGCCAGATAACACCGTGCTGTCAAGTTTTACAGTGTTGCAGCAGACGGTCGCTAGGGCGCAGACACTGGGTGGTGCGCAACTGGCCATTGCCAATTCGTTGTGGCCCGAGCAAAACCCCGAACATCCCCTGCTGCCGAATTTCCTGAATTTGGTGCAGGCAAATTTTTCGTCTGCAATTACACCCGTGGATTTCATCGCGCACCCAGTTGATGCCACCAAGCAAATCAACGATTGGGTCAACGACAAAACCAACGGCAAGATCAAGGGCCTGCTCCAACCGCCGGACATCGATTCGTTAACGCGCCTGGTGCTGGTAAATGCGATTTATTTCAAAGGCAACTGGACGAATACGTTTTCCCCGCGAATGAATGCCAATGCTGAATTTCATGCCGCCGACGGGAGCGCCATCCCTGCCATCTTGATGAACAACTCGCAATACGCTGGATATTTGGACATTAAGGACGCCCCCGTGCCCTGCCAACTGCTTTCGCTTTCCTATTCGACCAATTCGCGTTCCGGCACTAACAACCCGCAGCATTTGTCGTTTGTCGCCCTGCTTCCCCGAAATGCCGAAGATTTGAGCACGCTGGAAAAATCGCTCACCGCCGAACAGCTCGCCGGCTGGCTGGAACGACTCCCTGGGGCCGAGGTAAACGTCTACTTGCCCAAGTTCATTTTGGAAGAGCGATATTCCATGGCTAACACTTTGGAGGCCATGGGCGTCAAAGATGCCTTTCATCCCGCGCAGGCCGACTTCTCGGGCATGGACGGCACCCGCAATCTTTTCATTTCCAAAGTCATCCACCAGACATTGGTAAACTTGGATGAAAATGGCACTGAGGCGGCCGCCGCGACTGCCGTGATTATGGCGCCTGGTGGTATTCCCGAATCCCCCACGGTCGAATTCCGCGCCGATCATCCGTTTCTATTTTTCATCCGCGATGATATTTCCGGCAGCATCCTGTTTATTGGCCAACTTGCCAGCCCGGCGCCAATGACGGGAGCGAATATTCCGCCCACTCGGGGCCGTTTAGGCCGCGGCACCACTCCGGTACGAACTGGTGCTGGTCTACGCGTAAGCAATAGTCCGCGGTCGATGCCCGCCCCGGCTTCGATGCTTACCCAACCCTCAATGACGACGCCAATTCTGGGCCCAGAAGGGAACTTGCCACCTGCCGCTCCGGCAGGTGACACCGGAGTGGTATCCAAGGTCAATGTAGTGAATGCGCCTACCAATAAGATTGGCGCAAAAACGGGTCTTTCCCTTGCCCCTGGCCCCGCAAACGGCTCCGAATTGGTGCGAGCCATGGCCAACCAAGTCCGGTATGCGCCCGCTGCAACTCCTCGAGGTCCGCGGGCGGATCTAACCACGGCGGCGATTCGACCGTTGGTGGCCGAGTATTTTTTGAGTCCCGACAATATCACCACGGGCAAGGGATTGGAAGCGGCGGAAGATAGTCACGACTTTTTGTATGTCCTTGAATCCTCTGGGGCAGTTGTTGCCTACGCGGCCGTGCAAACCGATGCATCCGGCACGGGCAAGCCGGTAACGAATTTGAGTTTTGGCACCATGGGAATTGAGGTCGCCAGCGCGCTGGGTCGGGCGGCTGCGCTGCCCGGGGTGAAGGCCGGTTCCTATGAGCCTCGAGTTTTGACATTGCCCGCGATGGGAAAAGGCATGCACGCCAATCAGGTGCTTTGGCTCAAGTCCACCGAAGGCAACCTGGATCTAATCTATATGTTTGATCCCACAAACGGATTGCAAACGGATATGTTTAGCGCAACCAGTGGGTTGCAAAAGGACGCCCTTATCTCGACTGACAATTTTCTGAAACTCATCCGTCCGCTGGTCCAGCAGGCACTGACGCGCCCGCCGCTTCCTCCCGGTGCCGGTGGTTGATTTTAGTACCGCGAGAAAACCCTTTCAATTCACTTATCCCAAGTTGGGGATTATCCAAAACTTTCCCCATGAAACTCCGTGTGCTAATCACCCTGCTTGTGATAATCGGTCTAGTTTGCAGTTTAGTTTGGTGGCTTCAGCAACCGGCAGTTGCGGAAAAAGAAGCTGCGGCATCCTTGGTCTCGTCGTCCAAAGCGGCGGAGTCAAAAATTAGCGGCGGTTCGCCGGCATCGAATGCAACAAAACCAGAAATTGTTTTTGAATCGCCCGTGAACCGGAGCGGAAAGAACCAACCGGTGACAATTACTCAAAAGGGCGTGAACCCAACTGCCCAAAGCTTAACAACAAAATCCTCTAAAGGAATTCAGTTTGCGACCGCACCTGCTGGGGCTAAGGAATATCTTTTGGGGCGCATTCCGATTATCAATAAAGCTGAAGGAAACGGTCGTCGAGGAATGCCGACAGACGACAATTTTGATCTGGAGCCCCCGCTGGTCTATAATTTTCTGGACCTCTCGGTCTTGGCAAACGGCGGAAGCATGACGGATTCAATTTCCAAGCTCCAGGCACCGGGAGCTTATTATATCGTTGATGTGGGAGGCGTGCCTGTGCAGGGGATGGCAGTCCTATCCAATGGGGCAGGCGGTTTTATGGTCCCGGCGGTCGGCACTGGCTCAAGTAAGGCTGCTGAAATAAGCGGTGCTATGAAGTATTTGGCGGGACTCGATGCCGTACAAAAAGGTTATTATGAGGCCCACTTGTTTAATTTCAATGCGTTTGTGTCAGCGAGCGAGCCACGCGTTCTGGCAATCTGGCTGAAATCAAATTCAGATGGCCCTGATTTGATTTACACGCTATCAACTTCAACCACGGGTCTAAATCCCAGAGCGTCATCCGTTAGCCCAAATACACTGTTCACCGTGGACGAATTTCGTACGGTGGCTGGCACAATAGCATTACAGCAGATTGCAGACCGAAATGCGGCTGCGGCGGCGCGCGGCACTCCTACTCAATAGTTTCTCAGTTAATCCCAAAGCGGAGCTTTGGATGGCCGCGCGGCCCGCGCGCTACCGCCACTACGCAGCGGCTCACTTTTGGGCGAGCACGCTTGCGAGTCCCCCTTTACAGCCTCCGGTTCGAAATGTGTAACCCGTTTGTGTAACCCGGTGGCCAAAAATGGGCCGAATTCTGCGGATTGCTGCGGAGTCAAGATGAAGGCGATACTTTCGCAAGTTGCTCCAACTCATACTCAAGCGGACTGCTGCGGACTTGGGCGTATTATAGCAAATAATATCATTTATCATTAGAAAACTGTCGGTCTATCCAATTGAACTGTGGGGACAATTCTTGGAACGTGGGAGTTGCCCTAAGGGTGTGCTGGTAGATGGGCCGCGCGGCCCAAGCGCTACCGCCATTACGCAGCGGCTCACTCCTGGTCGCGCACGCTTGCGAGCCCCCCCCCTAACTGCCGCCGGTTCGAAACGTTGATTAGAATTTTACGCATGGCGGCCAAATGTGAACATGCGAACACCTCCTTTTCAATGGATTGATGAAATAGTGATTGACGAATCGTTGTTCATAGTTAATTTGACCGAATGGAAGACACTTCATTTCCCTTCGTAACCGTCCCTCCCGAGATGGAAAAGATCATCGGCACTCGGGACGGACCATCCCACGTTTGGCGGCAGTCGGGCTCTGAAGAAGACTGCTCGGCGTGGTACGATGCGCTCAGCGAGTGCGCGGGTCGATGCGTAAGCCCAGGAGGAGTCAGCATGTATTGCCCGGTTTCTCGGGCGGCGGTGCATCGGCGGGTCAAGGACGGAAAGCTCTCCCTGTTCCTCTTTCATGTGACGGAGAACAAAACTGGTCTGTTCAGGCGTGGGCGCGAGGTTCGCCGGATGCCCTACGGCTATATCCCAGTGAGCGAATGCAAGGCATGGAAAAAGGAATTTGAGGACCGGGCGGTGCGCCATGAAGAGATTTCACGCGAGGATTTGGAGGGGGCCAAACCGGACTGGGATGGCGAGTTTATCCAGTGGGATTCCCGCTGGCAGCGCGATCAACTTGAAATTGGTGGGCCTCGTGAGTCTGCGCTCACGATAAAACTGTCGCGAAAGGAAATCGAAATGCTAAATGAGGCTGCGAAAAACCTGAACATGGGAGATGCAAGCAAGCTGGGGGCGATGGTGTTGGGTGACGCAATCCACGGCGGATTTAGTGGCTATAGCTTCATCAAGCTAGGAATGAAAATTACCCGAATGGTCGAAAAGTCAGGGAAGGGCGTGGTCGAATGGCGAAAGCTGTTTAAATGGAGCTAAAATATGCACACTGCAATTTCCAATACTGTTGGCGAACCTGACCGGCGTTTACGCAAGCCGGAGGTGCTCAAGCTGACCGGGTACGAAAATCGCACGTTCTACCGGCGGATAGCGGCTGGACTCTTCCCCAAGCCGGAGAAAGATGGCCGGATATCATTTTGGCGTTTGAGCCAGGTTCAAAAATTCTTGGGTAACAACAATGGAGGACAACCAACATGAGATTTCGCGTTTACATTCCCCATCGCAACCAGGGCAGCAAAACCCGCCGCAAAATCTACTTTGCGGAATTGCGCATCGGTAACGAGCATAAGACCGTTTACCGGAGCCTTGGCACAACGGACAAGCGCGTCGCCGATAAGAAGGCAGAGGCGCTGTTTCAACAATTGCAACAGGAGGCCGCTGGCGTGCCTACCGCAAGGGCGCTCACCGAATGGGCGGACAAGTCCCTCGCCGGGCTGTCAGAGTCGTTCCTGCGCGATCTCCAGGCCTGCAATCGCTCGGCTGCGACGGTTCGCAAGTATGGCCTGGTACTGGCGAAATTGTTCAAGGAATGCGGCTGGACCACCCTGCGCGATACCGACGCCGTTGGATTTGACGAATGGCGGGCGTCCTCGGGCCGGTCGCCAAAGACGCTGCATGATTACCTGGGGGTTGCTAAGGAGTTTTTCAAGTGGCTCGTGAAAAAGGGGCTGCTCCCGAAAAATCCCTTGGAGAATACCGACCAAGTAAAACTCCTGGATGAGGATGATTTTCGGTTTGCGCTCACCCAGGAGCAACTAAACGGCCTTTTCAAGTCGGCTCCCGATATGCGGGCCTTTATGTATCGGGTGCTCTACTACTCGGCTTTGCGGCGTAACGAGGCCAATCAACTGACCTGGGACAACATCAAGTTGGACATCGAGCGCCCGGTTATTATCGTCAAGGCGTCGGTGGGCAAGAACCGCAAGCCGGACATCATCGAGATTGCCCCGGCCATCCTGCAAGAGCTCCGCGCCTTTCGCCCGCAAAACTGGCAACCGGCGGCGCGGGCCTTCTTTGGGCACGTTCCCAAAGTCGAAACACTGCGGAAAGACCTACTCAAGGCCGGGATACAACCGGAGGACACGTTGGGCCGTCGTTTCGATTTGCACGCCTTCCGCAAGACCCTGGGCACGCACATGGCGCAAGCCGGAGTGCCAATGCACATTACCCAGCGAGCCTTGCGGCACCGGGACATCAAGCAGACAACGAAATACTACACGGACAAGGCGTTGCTTTCGACCCAGGGCGCGTTTGTCAGCATTGCGGAATTTTGGAAGGCCGCTCAGGGCGCGGAAACTGGCCGGGTACTTGAACGGGGCACCGACGATAGGGGCATTTCAGGGCCTTTGGTGGCACGCAATGACATTACTGGATACGGAGAGACGCCTCCGCAAACCCCTGAAGATGAGCCTTCTAGGCTCGTTCTGACACCGGTTGACACCGGTGGAAAATGGTCGGGCTGGAGAGATTCGAACTCTCGACCTCTTGCACCCCATGCAAGCGCGCTACCAGGCTACGCTACAGCCCGAAACAACTGAAGACAAACGGGGGAAGGGTTGAGATTACAGGGTGGGGCGCGGAGGGCAAGGGAAAAAGGCGACAATCCTAAAGTGATTTAGTGCTTAGTGACATAGTGCTTAGTGGGCCAGGAATTTGACGAGAAATAGCCTGCAAGAGGGAAATCGCCGAATGCCAAGGCCGCAGGGTCTCGCCGTGGGCGAAGAGGACTAAGCACTAGAACACTAAGCACTAAAGCACTTGGCTGTCTTTCTAGCTTGCCATGGGTGGGGAAAGGCCTATTTTCTCCCTTTTCCCCGGGTGTCGGCGCCGGTCGGCGGCATGCGGGGTCCACCAACTATCCACCGGCAAACAAACCAAAACACACTCAGATCCTAGGTCCGGGCCGCGCGGGCGTCTTCATATATAGATGAAGAGTCGGCAAAGCCGGGATACGGAGCCAGTTACCATTATGAATATTACCGTCAAAGACCTGCTTGATGCAGGCGTCCACTTCGGTCACCAAAAACGCCGCTGGAATCCCAAGTCCAAGCCGTACATTTTCGACCACCGCCAGGGGGTCAGCATCATTGATTTGGAAAAGACGCACAAGTGCCTCGAGGCCGCGGCGCGCTTTGTGGAAGAACTCGTGGCCGGCGGGGGAGATATTTTGATCATTGGGACGAAGAAACAGGCGCAGGAAATCGTGCGCGAGATGGCGACGACGACCAACATGCCGTTCTGCGTCAGCCGCTGGATGGGCGGAACGCTCACCAATTACGCGACGGTCAAGAACAGTTTGGAAAAATACCGCCGCTTCCTGCGCATGGAGACGGACGGCCAGCTGGACAAGCTGCCGAAGAAGGAAGCCTCGGCCATCCGCCGCGAAATGGCCCGGATGCACCGCAATTTTGAAGGCATGCTCACGATGATGGCGCTGCCTTCCGCGATGTTCGTCATAGACACAAACAGCGAGCACATTGCCGTGGCCGAAGGCAACCGGGTCAGCATACCGATTGCGGCGCTGGTGGACACGAATTCGGATCCGTCGCTGACGCAATACCCGATTCCGGGCAACGACGATGCCGTGAAGTCCATCCGCCTGGTGGCGGATGTGATTCTGGAGGCAATACAAAACGGGCTCGCGCGCCGTGAGGTGAAGACGACGCAGCGGGGGATTGCGCCGATCGTGCGTCCGGAATTCCAGGAAGTGCAACCGGAAGTGACGATTGCGTCGGACATCGTGGTGGTGGAAGACGAGGAAGAAGTCGTCCCCGTGCGCCCGGCGGTCCGCGCACGCAAGCCGAAAGCGGCCCCCGAGAAGCTGGCCGAGTAACCTAAACGATATTTAAACCGAAAACACATCCCGCCATGGCTGACATTTCCGCAACGATGGTCAACGAGCTGCGCGCCAAAACGGGCGCGGGGCTGATGGATTGCAAACGCGCGCTGGTGGAGAACAACGGCGACCAGACGACGGCGGCGGAGTGGCTGCGGAAGAAGGGCATCGCGTCGGCGGTGAAGAAGGCCGATCGCTCGGCCAAAGAGGGCATCATCACGTCGTATATTCACCTCGGCGGCAAAGTGGGGGTGTTGATCGAGGTGAATTGCGAGACGGACTTTGTGGCGAAGACGGATGAATTCCAGGCGCTGGCCAAGGATCTGTGCATGCAAATCGCGGCAGCGAGCCCGTTGTTCGTCGGGCGCGAACAGGTGTCGGCGGAAATGCTGGCGAAGGAAAAGGAAATAGCGGCGGCGCAAGTCGTGGGCAAGCCGGCCCCGGCGGTCGAGAAGATTGTCCAAGGCAAGATTGACAAATGGTACGGCACGATATGCCTGCTGGAACAGCCGTTTGTGCGCGACCAGGGCAAGTCGGTGAAGGACTATATCGCGGAGAACATTGCCCGCACGGGCGAGAATATTGTCGTGCGGCGGTTTGTGCGGTATGCGATCGGGGACTAACTGGCTATCGGGTTTACGGTTTACGGTTGGGCAAATTCGCTGCTGGGCGGGTGGCGCAGTTCGTTGTTGTATTGCTGTATTGTTTTATTGCTGGAGTGCGAAGGGCGAAGGGCACTGACAACAAGACAACAATAAAGAAACACCACAATTTCATCATGCGGCGATTGAGCGCGTATAAATTAAGATGGATTTGAGCATTGCCCGATAAGCGGGGAGTGGTTGTATGGGGGGACGCCCGATGACCGGCATCCCTGCAACTAGTTTTACGTATTACGTGTCTGCGGCGACTCCGGCAACGGGGTTTACGGCGTTTTCGGCCATGCATTTTTGGACGGTGATGGTTTGTTTCGCCGTGATGGTGGTGCTGACGGGGCTGGGTGGCGTGGTGCAGCCGCGAAGCGAGCAGGGGGAGCAATGGGTGCGGCGGATTTACGGTTGGCTGTGTTTTGGGGTCTGGGGCTTTTCGGTGATGTGGTACATGCAGCGCGTCAATTTTGTGTGGAAGGAAAGTCTGCCGTTGCAGTTTTGCGACATGGGATTGCTGGTGTCAGGCGGGGTGTTATTGACCCGGGCGCGATGGTTGCGGGGATTGTTATATTTCTGGACGTGCACTTTTACGGTGCAGGCTTTTTTGACGCCGGTACTGGACTCCGGGCCGACCTCGATGAATTTTGCGTTGTTTTGGCTCTCGCACACAATGATCGCGGGGCCGGCGATGTATGACGTGGTGGTGGGCGGGTTTCGCCCGCAATGGGCGGATGCCGTGCGCAGTTATTTGATTTCGTTTTTCTATGCGGCATTGCTGCTGGTCATCGACAATCTGACGGGCTGGAACTATGGTTACGTGGGCCCGACGAAGCCGGGGGCGCGGACAATTTTGGACGTGCTGGGAGAATATCCGCTGCGGGTGGTGTGGATGGTCCTGATTGCGGCGGTGGGTTTTTTCCTGGTGTGGCTGCCGTGGGGGGTGGGGGGAGGGGGCAAAGGGACAAAGGGACAAAGGGAATTAAGAATTAAGAATTAAGAATTAAGAATTAAGAATTAAGAATTTGGAATTTGGAATTTGGAATTTGGAATTTGGAATTTGGAATTTGGAATTTGGAATTTGGAATTTGGCCTGAGGTGGGGGAATTTTAAAAGTCAATTCTGCGGCCTTTGAAAGCGCATTTCTTCTTGCCGAGGGGCCAGCCCTCAGCATTCGGCGATCAGCATTTCCGCCTCAATCGCCTCTGTCGCGTCAGTCGCCTTTATCGACTTCCCATACGCTCAGGCTGGCGGGGAGGCGGGGGGATTTTTCTGGGCCCATTCTTCGGGGGTGAAGATGTCCTGGTAGATGCCGTAGCGGCGGCCGGAGAGTTGGTAGAAGGGTTTGAAGGCCACTTCGTTATTGGTGCCGGCGATGCCGGTGGCGTGAAAGACGACGGGGAGATCCGTGGTGGCGTCGGCCTGGGCGGGTTCAGGGGCGGGGACGCGTTTGAGCCAGGAGCTGACGGGGGCATCGGCTTTCACCACAAATACGGGGTATTGGGGTGGCGGCCCGCCGTTGCCACGGCCGCGACCTGCGCGCGCGGTGGCGCTGGCGGCGGCAGACGCTGCCGCTGGGGATCCGGGACCGCTGGCGCCGCCGCCGACGCTGATGGCGGCGGTGGCTGCGGCGTCAGCCGCGCGGGCGCTTTCGGTGGTTGAGAGCACACTGTAGTCCGCGCCGAGGACATAAGGACCCCATTTGAGCGCGACGCGATTGGGATTGTCGGGCAGGCGTTCTTTATAAAGAGACTTGGGGAGAGTGACCTGCGCGTTGTCGCCAACCTTCCACATGCGGCGGAATTCAAGATGGGAGCCTGGCAAGGGCGTGTCTTTAAAGGCGACGGGCTGGCCATTGATAGAGACGCGGAAATTGCCTTCCACCCAAGAAGGGTAACGCAACAACAACGAAATTTCGCGGCTGGGGGCGGTCGTAAACTTAAGGGTGGCAACATCCGCATCACCCGGAAGGACAGTCATTTCGAAGCCGAGTCCCAGCTCCTGGCTTTGTGCGGTGGAAGGCGCGTAAAGATTGACCCAAAGTTTGTCGGCGGAGGTGTAGTAAAGGCCGTGGCCATGGAGGGCGTGATTCTCGAGGCCGGTGCCGAAGCAGCAAGTTTGGCTGGCGCCTTGATATTCGTGCGTTACGCCGCGGCCGACGGGCACCATGTAACAAACTTGGCCGTCGTTGAAGTTGATGGAGGCCAGAACGTGATTGAGTAGGGCGCGCTCGTGGAATTCGGCAAATTTCGCGTCGGGATGGAGGGCGAAGAGCAGGCGCGTGAGCTTCACCATGTTATAGACATTGCACGATTCGCAGGTGCGGGTGTCGCCGTTGGGTTTGGCGGTACCGTCCACCTGGCCGCTGAGTTTGTCCGCCGGGCCAAAAGATTCGTCATAGCCGTGGCCACCGGTGGCGAAGGAGTGGTGGTAGACGACAGCCTCCCAGAAATATTTGGCGGCGTCACCGTCGGGCTGGTTGCCGGCGTTAATGTAGCGGACGAGTTCGCCGAGGAGTTTCGGGACGGTGGTATTGCCGTGTTTGTTGTTAAGGTTGTCGGTGCCCTGGGCGAGGGGGTTGACGATGTAGTCGTGATGAAAACGTTGGGAAAGTTTGAGCCAGCGAATGTCGCCGGTGTCGGCGTAGAGGTCGGCAAGGGATTCATTCATGCCGCCGAACTCGATGGTGAGCATGAGTTGCAATTGTTGCGGGCTGAGGCCGCCGACGATGGTTTCGATCCAGGTGGCATGCTTGACGGCGATATCGAGGGCGGCGCGATTGCCGGTGAGGCGATAGGCGTCGCGGAGGCCGGACATCAATTTGTGCTGCACGTACCACGGGGACCACATGCCGTTGAGGTCGAAACCGCCGGCGCCAAGATTCGTGATGGGGCGGGTGCCGGCGTTGATGGTGCCGAGGGCGAGCATTTCGAAGAGGGGTTTGCCATCCACGGCCGATTGCGCCGCGCCGCCCCGGGCCGCGGGGGTGTAGGCGTCGTAGATCTTGCCGTTGATTTCCACCTTTCCGTTCACCGCGGTGGCCCCGGGCGGAAGATTACCCATGAGGGCGCCGATGTAGCCGTCGCCATGTTTGTCCTGCACTTCCTTGTATTCGTTGACGAGGTAGGTGGCGCGGTCTTTGAACTGGGTGTCACCGGTGGCGGCGTACATATAACTGAGCGCGGAAAGAAAGTGGCCGGCAATGTGGCCGGTAAGTTGGCGGCCCGGGCCTTCCCACCCGCCGTAGCCATCGGCGGCTTTGGGGGTCAGGCCGGCGCGCTCGCGGAAGCGGAACATAACGCGGTCCATGTCGAGCTTGAGCAAATTCGCGCGACCGAGATCCTGGGCTTTTTTGAGCGGGCCACTGGTGAGGCGCACGGCGGTGAGCGGAAGGGGGGTGGCGGCGAAGGGAATTTTTGTCGGATTGGCAAATGGGTCGGCCGAGGCGCCGGGGAGGGCGTCGGCAGCACGGCCGAGGGCGCGGGATAACAGCAGGGCGGCGGAAGCGGCAAAACTGGTGACCAGGAAATCGCGACGACCGCAGCAGGGGCACAAGTCGAGGGAGGCTGCGGG
>Ga0265320_10002526_pt1 | contig 12713 bp, 11 predicted proteins | sample 4827metaG_FD_202087 | JGI IMG/M metagenome (GOLD analysis project Ga0265320, IMG submission 202087) | Rhizosphere microbial communities from Carex aquatilis grown in University of Washington, Seatle, WA, United States - 4-8-27 metaG | ecosystem: Host-associated > Plants > Roots > Rhizosphere >...
GAATGTGGTTCCTCTACAAGAGCGTCCTCCTGGTCATGCGCCCCGGCCGCAAGGCGGCCATGGGCAATTTTTTCGCCTCGCTGATCCAGCTGGTACTGCTCTTGACCGCCGTCATGGTGGAGCCGCTGCTGGCCGGTTAGAACTCCGCCATGATACGCTCAACTGTTCTGATTCTGTTGGGGCTCCTCGTTGTGGGAGGCTCCGCCGCCCATGCGGCACCGACCGTCTCCGCCAGTGCGGAGGAGGCGCTGAAGCGTTCGCGCGCCGCCGAGGGCAACGTGGTGGGCTCGCACCGGCTGATGGATCAGGACGGCCAGCCGGTGGACATCACCCAGTTCCGCGGCAAGCCGGTGGTGATCAGCATGATCTACACCGCCTGCGACCATACCTGTCCGGTGACCACCCAGAACGTGGCCCGCGCCGTGTCGGGCGCGCGCAAGGCTCTGGGCAAGGACAGCTTCCAGGTGCTGTCCATCGGTTTCGATACGGTGCGCGACACGCCGGAGAACCTCAAGGTCTTCGCCAGGCAGCAGGGGATCGACCTGCAGGGCTGGACCTTCCTGGCCGGTAATCCCGCCACCATGGAAGCGCTGTCCAACGAACTGGGCTTTACCTGGTACGTGACCTCGCGCGGGTTCGACCATATCGCCCAGACCACGGTTCTGGATGGCGAGGGCCGCATCTACCGGCAGGTCTATGGCGAGAATTTCGAGCTGCCGCTGCTGGTCGAGCCGTTGAAGGACCTGGTGCTGGGCCGTACCGCGGCGCTGACCTCGATCCAGTCGATCAGCGATCGGGTGCGCTTCTTCTGCACCGTCTACGATCCCCATTCCGACGCTTATCGCTTTGATTACGGCATCTTTCTCAGCATCGGGTCTGGCCTTCTGGCCGTGCTGACCATCATCTGGATGACCATCCGCATGTGGCGCGACAGCCGAAGGGTGCCGCGCTAGAACCCCGCCTGCCTCCGTTCAGGGGGCGAGAACATGGAAAGCGCCCGTCGAGGGGGCAAGAAAATGGAAACGAAAAGGAAATTTCGCCTTGTCTAATCCAATCAAATCCGCCGTCAGAGCGGGCCTCTTCCGCCTGGAAAGCGGCTGGGACATGCTGGTGGGCCGCGAGTCCAACCCCATGTACTGCCTGGGCGCCATGTCATGGTTCTTCTTCTGGATCGTCGGCGCCTCGGGCCTGTACCTGTTCGTGCCCTACGACACCAGCGCGGTGCGCGCCTGGAACTCCATCGAGCATATCTCGCGCGAGCAGTGGTATTGGGGCGGCCTGATCCGCTCGCTGCACCGCTATGGCTCGGACGCCATGGTGCTGACCATGATGCTGCATCTGGTGCGCGAGTGGTGCCTGGACCGTTATCACGGCGCCCGCTGGTTCGCCTGGTTCACCGGCGTGCCGCTGATCTGGATGGTGTTCAGCTCGGGTGTCACCGGCTATTGGCTGGTGTGGGACGAGTTGGCGCAGTATCTGGCCATCGGCACCGCCGAGTGGATGGATTACCTGGGCATTTTCGGCCAGAGCATCGCGCGCAACTTCCTCAATCCCGGCGCGCTGACCGACCGTTTCTTCACCTTGCTGATCTTCATCCACATCGCCGTGCCGCTGTTCCTGCTGATGGCCATGTGGGTGCATATCCTGCGCATCAACCGCGCCAACACCAATCCGCCACGTCCGCTGGTCATCGGCTCCACGATCATGCTGGTGGCGCTGTCGCTGCTCCATCCGGCCCAGAGCCATCCGGCCGCCGACCTGGGCAAGTCCATCGGCGAATTGAATCCCGACTGGTACTTCATGGCGCTGTATCCGCTGTATGACGCCAAGGGCCCGCTGGTGACCTGGGCGGTGTCCATCGGCGCCTCGCTGTTCCTGTCGCTGATGCCGTGGATGGCCTTTGGCCGCAAGCGCCGCGCCGCCGCCGTGGTGACCTCCGACCTGTGCAACGGCTGCGGCAATTGCGCCTCGGATTGCCCGTTCGGCGCCGTGGTGCTGCGCCCGCGCACCGACGGACTGCACTCCAGCCCCAAACTGGCGGTGATGCAGCCCGATCTGTGCACCAGTTGCGGCATGTGCATGGCATCGTGCAACAAGACCAATCCGTTCCTGCCCCATACGGGCGAGACCCGCGCTACCGCCATCGATATTCCCGATTTCACCTTCGACCTGATGGTGAAGCGGGTTTCGGCCCGCACCCACGGTCTGGTGGGCAAGAACCGCGTCCTGATCATCGGCTGTGAGCACGGAGCGGTCCTCGACCATCTCAAGGGACCGTCGGTGGGCGTGCTGCCGCTGCATTGCACCGGCATGATGCCGCCGTCGCTGATCGATTACGTCTTCAACAAGGACCTGGCCGACGGCGTGCTGGTCACCGCCTGCCGTCCCGGTGAGTGCTTCTACCGTCTGGGTCCGGAATGGACCGAATTGCGCATGAACGGCGAGCGCGTGCCCAAGCTGCGTGGCGCCGTGCCGCGCGAGCGGGTGCGCCTGTTCTGGGCCGCCAGCACCGAGACCAAGGCCCTGATGGGCGAACTGGCCGCCTTCCGGGTGGCGCTGGAGGAGTTGCCGCCCATGGAACGTCCCGAATCCACCAAGCGGAGGGTGGCGGAATGATCAAGCCCCGTCACATCGCCGGTCAGGCGGTGGCCTACGCCGCCTTCGCCCTGATGATCGCCTATTTCGCCTCGCATCCGGTCTATCGTCAGCACGACCCGAGCAATGCCCTGCTGAAATTGTCGCTGACCCATGCCGGCCAGAAGGTGGGTGAGTGCAAGGAGCGCTCGGCCGAGGAACTGGCCAAGCTGCCGCCCAACATGCGGGCCAAGACCTCCTGTGGCCGCGAGCGCAATGCCGTGACCCTGGAAATGGACATCGACGGCCAGAAGGTGTTCGCCCAGACCGCCAAGCCGGCCGGCCTGTCGGGTGACGGACGCTCGCGCTTCTACGATTCGCGCGAGATCAAGTCGGGGCGGCACGTCATCACGGCGCGCATGCGCGACGGCAACGATCCCAAGGTGTTCGATCAGGTGGCCGAGGTCACCGTCGAGCTTGCGCCCCGACAGGTTTTCGTGGTCGATTTCGACGAAGAGAACGGCAAGTTCGAGTTCAAGTAACAACCGTCGTCACCCCGGCCGCCCGGCCGGGGTGACGCGGACGGAACCCGGGACGGTAGGGGCATGGATCATTCCTGGAGGCTAGACGGGTTGTCGGCGGCTCGGCGGGCCGAGCTGCGCGGCTGGGCGCTGCTGGCCATCGGTTCGCTGGCCATCGCCGGCCTGCTGGCCCTGGCGCTGGGTCTGTCGCGCACGCCCAAGGTGCAGGATTGGCTGCCCTGGGGGCCGCACTTCTTCTACCGCGCCCTGGTCACCCATGTGGTGCTGTCCTTCGAGGTGTGGTTCCTGGCCGCCCTGGGCGCGCTGTCGGCCATGGCGGCGCCACCCTGTCCCAAGGGCGACGTTCTCGGCCGCATCGCCCTGATCCTCGGCAGTCTGGGCGTCCTGTTGCTGCTGATTCCCGCCCTGGCCGACCAGGGCGAGCCTTCGCTCAACAACTATGTTCCGGTGGTCGGGCACCGGCTGTTCTATATCGGCCTGGGTGTGCATGCCGTCGGCGTGGCGCTGGCCTGCCTGCGGCTGCTGCCGGTGCTGCGCTCGCGGATGGTGGTGCCGTTCGGCATCGCCTGCGCCGGTCTGGCCTATCTCGCCGCCTTGGCCTGTTTCCTGATCGCCTGGGTGCTGATTCCGGCCGGGACCGATGCCGACCTGTTCAACGAGCGGGTGTTCTGGGGTGGCGGCCATGTGCTGCAACTGGTCAACACCATGATCCTGATGATCGCCTGGCAAGCCCTGTCCGAGCGTCATTTCGGCGTCGGGCCGGTGCCGGCCGGGTTGGGCCGCGCCGGTTTCGCGGCGCTTGCCCTGTTCGCGGTGATCTCGCCGCTGATCTATGTGGTGGGCGGCGACGTGCTGGGTCTCGAGCATCGCCAGATCTTCACCCGCCTGCTGTGGGTGGGGCTGCCGCTGCCGCCGCTGGTGATGGGGGCCGGCCTGGCCTGGAGGATCGTGCAGGGGCCGCGCGACTGGCGCTCGCCCGCCTTCCTGTCCCTGGCGTTGTCGCTGTTCGTCTTCGCCATCGGCGGCTTCGCCGGCTTCTTCCTGGGAGTGGCCGATACCCGTACGCCGTCCCATTACCACGCCGTTATCGGCGGGGTACAACTGGGTCTGATGGGCGTGGTGCTGGTGCATCTGCTGCCCGCCTTGGGGCGCAGCATCGGGACGGGGAGGGGAGTGCGCCTGCAGTTCCATCTCTACGGCTGGGGCCAGTTGGTTCATGCCCTGGGCTTCTTCCTGGCCGGCGCCGCCGGCGTGCCGCGCAAGACCACCGGCGTGGACCAGGGCCTCGATACCGTATGGAAGAAGGTTTCCATGGGCGTGGTGGGCATGGGAACCGGTCTGGCGGTGCTGGGCGGAGTGATCTTCGTGTGGATGGCCCTGGCCCGGCTGCTCAAGCGGGGGGAGGGCGAAAATGCTTAAGGGTTTCGCGCCGCTCGCCCTGCTGGCCGCGACGGTGATCCTGGCGCTCGGCTGGCTGATGGGCCGCACCGGCGGTCTCGATGTCCTGCCGTCCGAGACTTACAACGCCGATCTGGCCGAGTTCCACGGCCGTCATCTCGCCCTGCTGGCCGCCCATGGCACCGGCCAGAGCGTCGACGGCATTCCGGTGGTGCATCCGCCCGCCGGCTCCGATATCCCCATGCTGGCCAAGCGCTGGGAGTTCAGCCCCGCTTTGGAGCTGGAGCCCGGCAAGACCTACCGTCTGCATCTGCTGGCCGAGGATACCGTCCATTCGGCGGCCATCGGCGAGGCCGAGGTGCTGCTGACCCCCGGGCAGGTCCGGGTGGTCAGCCTGACCGCTCCGGCCTCGGGCCGGGTGCGCTTTCAGTGCGCCGAATATTGCGGTCTCAGCCATACCAAGATGATCGGCAGCATCGAAGTGGTGGCGGGCAAGTAGCGCCGTAACTTTTTCCGCGATGGCGGCGAAGTTCCGGTTATGACCGCCGCCACGCTTGCAGCTTGTTGTCCGCCCAGCCCGTCCGGTGCATCCTGCGCTGAGACGCGGGAGTATGGCGTGCGGGCAGACGACACCCATCTGCGGGACTTGATGCGGGCGGCGCAGGGCGGCGACGGGCGGGCCTATGGCAGCCTGCTGACCGAGGCGGCGCCCATCGTCCGCCGGGCGGTGGCCAGACGTTGGCGCGGCCCCGATACCGAGGATATCGTGCAGGAGGTGCTGCTGTCGGTCCACGCGGTGCGCCACACCTATGATGCCGCCCGTCCGTTCCTGCCGTGGCTGCTGGCGATCGTGCACTACCGGGTCGCCGACGCGGCGCGGCGTCATGCCCGCCGGGCGGCGCGCGAGGCTCCGGAATGCGGCTTCGAGCACGGCCTGCCCGACGTGGCGGCGCCGACAGCCGAGGAGGGGCCGGGCGATCCGCAATTGCTGGCCCGCGCCCTGGCCGATCTGCCCGAGGGCCAGCGCCGCGCCATTCACCTGCTCAAGCTGGAGGAACGCTCGCTGAAGGAAGCGGCGGCGGCTACCGGCATGTCGGTGGGGGCGTTGAAGGTGGCGGTCCATCGCGGCATCAAGGCATTGCGGCGGAAATTGGCCGGAGGGGAGGGGGAGGAATGAAGACCGAGGACCTGATCGCCCGCCTCGCCGCCCAGGCCGCTCCGGTACGGGTGCTGCCGCCGCCCTCGACACGGCTGCTGACGTGGTTTGCCCTGGCGGTGCCGGCGGTGGCGGTGGTGAGCCTGGCCATGGGGCTGCGGAGCGATCTCGCCTTGCGCCTGTCCGAGCCGGTCTTTCTGCTGCGGCTGGTCGCCAGTCTGGCGACCGCCGTGACCGCCGCCCTGGCCGGGCTGGCGCTGGGGATACCGGGACGGCGGCGGGCCTGGGTACTGGCCCCGCTGGTGCCGCTCGGCCTGTGGCTGCTCAGCCTGGGGCGGCAATGCCTGCTGGAGGTCCGGGGCGAGGCGGCGGCGGAACTGCTGGCCGGGCCGCACCTGCATTGCCTGCCCGACATCGCGGTGATGATGGGGTTGCCCACCATCGCCATGGCGGTGATGGTGCTGCGCGGCGCCGGGCTGCGGCGGCGGCTGGAACTGGCCCTGGGCGGGCTGGCGGCGGCGGCGCTGTCCAATGCCGCGCTCTCCCTTGCCCATCCGGTGGATGCCGGCCTGCTGGTCCTGCTGCTGCAAGGCGCGGTGGTGGCCGTCCTGGCGCTGGGGATGGGCCGGGACGCTTCCTTGACGACTCCCGGTTAGGGTGGGAAGATTTTCCGAACGTCAGCCAATTGGGAGGGGACCATGGGCGCCAAAAAAGAGAAGAACGCAAGCCTGCGGCCCGATTTCGTCTGGGGCGTTTCCACCTCGGCCTTCCAGGTGGAGGGCGCCACCAAGGAGGATGGGCGCGGTCCCAGCATCTGGGACACCCGCTGCCGGCTGCAGGGCGGGGTGTGGACCGGGGCCAACGCCGATATCGCCTGCGACCATTACCATCGCTGGTCCGAGGATGTGGGGCTGATCAAGGACCTGGGCGTCGACGCCTATCGCTTCTCCCTGGCCTGGCCTCGGTTGCTGCCCAAGGGCAAGGGACAGGTCAACCAGAAGGGGCTCGACTTCTACGACCGGCTGATCGACGGGGTTCTGGAGGCGGGGATTACCCCCTGGGTGTGCCTCTATCACTGGGACCTGCCCCAGGCGCTGGACGACCTGGGCGGCTGGACCAACCGCGACTGCGCCGGCTGGTTCGCCGATTACGCCATCCTCGCCGCCAAGCGCTATGGCGATCGGGTCAAGCACTTCGCCACCTTCAACGAATTCTCGGTCTTCACCATGTTCGGCTACGCCATCGACTGGGCGGCGCCCGGCGTGACCGACCGCGCCGCCCACATGAAGGCCATCCACCACGTCAATCTGGCCCATGGCGCGGGTGTGGACGTGCTGCGCGACCACGTTCCGGGCGTGTCCATCGGCGCCATCCACAACCGTCAGATCGTACGGCCCGAGGGTGGGCTGGCCGAGAACCAGGCGGCGGCCGATCTGCTGGACGCCCATTGGAACGGGGTGTTCTGCGACCCGCAGCATCTCGGCCATTACCCCGAGATCATGGCCCGTGACGTCGAACCCTATGTCCAGGCGGGTGATCTGGCGCGCATCTGCCGTCCCACCGACTGGATGGGCCTCAATCATTACGGCCCCATCTACGCCAAGGCCGACGCGGGCACCACCTGGGGCTACGGCTGGGGCGCTCCCCCGGAATCCGCCAATCATCCCGAGGTGGGCTGGCCCATCTTCCCCGAAGTGTTCAAGGATGAACTGCTGACCCTGACGCGGCGTTACAAGCTGCCGGTCTATGTCACCGAGAACGGCTGCGGCGGCGGGGCGGGCAGCGATACGCCCGACGAGAACGGCGAGGTCAACGACACCCACCGCCTCGCCTATTTCCGCGAGTACCAGCAGGCCATGCTCGACGCGGTGGCCGAGGGCGCCGACGTACGCGGCTATTTCGTCTGGGCGCTCTTGGACAATTTCGAGTGGGGCTCGGGCTATGGCCCGCGCTTCGGCCTCTACCACGTGGATTTCGATACCCAGAAGCGCACGCTGAAGAATTCCGGCAAATGGTACCGGGACATGATCACTGCGCGGCGGAAGGGGTGAGATTGGGCTATCGCCCAAGCCCATCCGGGGCCAATGCCCCGGACCCCATTTTGATTCCATGAATTAGAGGAATGGGGTTTGGGGCCCATGGCCCCAAGCGGGCGTGGGCGGCGGCCCACAAACTACCGCCGCTTGTCGCCGCGCTTGGTCAGCCCGTCCGACAGGGCGCGGCGCTCGCCCCGGCGCAGCAGATTGCCGAATAGCCGTCCGCCCCAGTTCATGCCGCGCTTGGGCTGATCCCAGTCCTTGCGGCTTTCGCGCACCAGGATAGTGCCGTCGGGCGAGGGCGACAGGGTCAGCTTGCGCTGGTGGTACTGCTCCAGCTCGGCGTGGAAGCCCACGGTGAGGATGGTGGCGGTGGGCAGTTCGTCGAGCAGCATCTGCATCAGCTTGCGCTCGCCGTCCGGGTCCAGCGCGTCGGTGGCTTCCTGCAGGAACACCCATTTGGGCCGGTGCAGCAGCAGCCGCGCGAAGCCGAGGCGCTGCTGCTCGCCGGCGGTCAGGTTCTGCTCCCAGATGGCGGTATCGTCGACGCGGGGCATCAGGTGGCCGAGGCCGACCCGCTCCAGGGCGCTTTCCAACTGGTCGTCGGGGAAGCATTCCATGGCGGACGGATAGGTCAGCACGCCGCGCAGGGTGCCGATGGGCATGTAGGGCCGCTGCGGCATGAAGAAGATGTGGGCGTCGCAGGGCAGGTCGACGGTGCCGCGCCCCCACGGCCACAACCCCGCCACCACCTTGAACAGCTTGACCGCCGCGCCGGGATCGCCGCCGATCAGCACGTGCTCGCCGCCGATGATCTCGGCGCTGAAGCCCTCGATCACCACGGTTCCGTCGGAATTGGCGATGGTCAGATCGTGGAAGCACAGGGTGGGAATGGCCGCCTTCTGGACGATGACGGTGTGGGCGTCGGGGCGCGACGAATCGTCGCGCAACGCCTGCAGGGCGTCGTGCAGCGACAGCACGCGCTCGACCGAGGCGCGCCACTCGGCCACCCTTTGCAGATTGTCCACCGGCCAGGACAGGGCCTGGGAGAGTTGCTGGAAGGCCTGGGCGGTCTGCATCAGATGGCCCAGGGAGATGACTCCGGCGATGTAGCGCGGCGCGGCGATCAAAATCGGGAAGGCAGTGGAGAACACCGCGTAGCCCGAGGTGAACAGGAACAGGCGGATCAGGCCGGCGGTCTGGCGGTTCCAGGCGCCCTCGATGCCGCGGAACAGCTCGGAGAAGCGGCGGCGCTCGCCCACCTCGCCGTGCAGCAGGGCGATGGCTTCCGAGTTCTCGCGGGCACGGACCAGCCCGAAGCGGAAATTGGCCTCGGCGGTCTGGCGACGGTCGGTGGCGCCGATCAGCGGCCGCCCCACCCACAGCGCCAGGGAGGAGGCGCACGAGGCGTAGAACAGTGCCACCCAGACCATATGGCCGGGAATGGAAATCTCGAAATCGCCAATGGGCAGGACCAGATCGCCCGACAGCGTCCACAGAATCTGCACGAAGCTGGCCAGCAGCAGGGCGCAGTAGAACAGCGAGTGGATGAGATCGATGGCGGTTTCGGTGGTCAGCCGGATATCCTCGGCGATGCGGCCGTCGGGGTTGTCGTGGTCGCCCGGCATGTGCATGAGCTGGTAATGGTGGCCCATGGCCATCCAATTGTCCTGCAGCCGCCGGGTCAGCCAGCGGCGCCAGCCCAGCTGAATGGCGCGCTTGACCCTGAGATGGGTGGCGGTGACCGTCATGGACCCCAGCAGGATCAGGCCGATCTCGACGATCTGGCCGAAGAACTTGTCCATGGATTTCTGCTCGAGCGCGTCGAACAGTTCGGCGCTCCACAGATTGATCATGATTGGGATGACCACCTGGGTGACGGTCAGGCCGAGCAGCAGGGCGACCAGGCCGCGCACTTTCCACTTCTCGCCCGATTGCCAATAGGGACCGGCCAGGCGGATGAACTGCCTGATGAAACCCGGCGACTGCCGATCCAGATACTGGCCGTCGCCCATTGCGGCCTTGTTGCTCACGTCGCTTGCCATCCCCGTCAGGGCGGAGCCGCGCTCCCCCGGTAATCACTTAACCCGGAAATACCGGCCGAGTGAAGCCCGCACCGTATTCATTCTGGCATTTCCACGTTTCCCACCGGTTAATTTGCAATCGGGCGAGGGGTTGCAAGTTGGGCGCCGGCGGACGATCCTGAAGCCATGGCGAAGAGAATCGGCGGAATTTGGCGATATGCGGCGGCCTTGGTGCTGGGCTTGGCCTTGCCCGGCGGACCGGCGCGGGCCGAGCAGCCGGCTTTTCTGGCGGTGGATCTCGGTTCCGGCAGCGTGGTGGCCGAACGGGGCGGCGGGGCACCCCATCACCCGGCGTCTCTGACCAAGATGATGACCGCCTACGTGGCCTTCGGCGCGCTTCAGGCCGGCAGGGTTTCGCTCGACGACACCATCACCGTATCGGAGCGGGCCGCCGCCCAGGGCGGGGCCAGTCTTGACCTGAGGCCCGGCGAGCACATCACCCTGGGGGCGGCGCTGAAGGCGATGATCGTGCGTTCGGCCAACGACGCGGCGGTGGCGGTGGCCGAGCATGTGGCGGGCAGCGAGCAGGCATTCGCCCTGCGCATGACCGAGGAGGCGGCGCGCCTCGGCATGACTTCGTCCTCGTTTCGCAACGCCACCGGCATGACCGCCGCCGGGCACGTCAGTTCGCCCCGCGACATGGCGCTGCTGGCCATGGCCATCGAGCGGGACTTTCCCGCCTTTCGGTCACTGTTCTCCAGCCGCGACACCACATGGAAGGGCCGCGTGCTGCCCACCGTCAACGGCTTCCTCGGCGCCTATGCCGGGGCCGAGGGCATGAAGACCGGCTTTACCTGCTCGGCCGGCTACAATCTGGTGGCCATCGCCCATCGGGGCGGGCGCCGGGCGGTGGCGGTGGTGATGGGGGCGGGGTCCTCGGCCGAGCGGCTGGGCGCCATCCGCCGCCTGATGGATCAGGCCCTGGTTGCCCAACCCGTGGCGGGGCGGCCGCTGTCCGGGCTGAGCAATGGCGGCGGGGCGCCGCCCGACCGGTCGCTCGAGGCTTGCGGCATCGCCCGGAGCGGCAGGAGCAGCGGCCCCGAGGCCGCCGTGGCCCAGCGCCGCGCCATGCCGGCCGGATGGGGGCTGGAGGTGGCGTTCGGCCGCGATCAGGGCAAGGTCCGCCGCGATCTGGACAAGGCCCATCGCGAACTGCGCGGACGGCTGGGCGGCGGCTCGGCCATGGTGGTGATCCGGCCCCGCGACGGCATGCTGCGCTATCGCGGTCTGATCGTCGGTCTGGCCGAGCGTCGGGCGGTCGATACATGCCTGGCTGAGCGCGGGCGGGCGGGGGAGGGGCGCTGTCTGGTGATGACGCCGACCATGCTGGCCGGAGCCTTGGATGATGAGAGGCGATTCAAAATGATCTCGGCGCATTGATGGAAACCACGTATACTCAGGGTATAAATATTTTCGGAGTACCATCGACCCTTGGGGAATGGGCAGCTGGTTCCGATGAAAAGCGGGTCGGTTTAAGCCGGAGCGAAAGTTCGTAACGAAGTTTGACGGAGTAGTGTGCCCGCCCGATTATGGCGGCATGGCTTCTGTGCTAGACTCCGGACAATCGGCTAAGGAGGCCAAGATGAAGAACAAATTGTTCGCTGCCTTGATTTTCGCGGTTGGGCTGCTGGTTTCACAGGCCCCTGGTGTGGCCTTGGCCGCCGATCCGCCGGTTTCGCTGCTGATGCAGGTCAGCGGCACCGTCGAGCACAGCCGTGACGGCACCGCATGGAAGCCGGTGACCCGCAACAAGTACCTGTTCGCTGGCGACATGATCCGCACCGGGGCCGATGGTTCCGGCAAACTGGTCGATCAGGCCACCAACATGGCGCAGACCATTTCCGGCGGCAGCCAGATCGAAGTGGCCGGTAACGCGCTGAAGGTGGTCAGCGGCAAGCTGTCCGCGCCGGAAGCCGCTTCGGGCGATCTGGTGGCCGGTCTGGGCAACCGCTTCGCCGAGGCCCAGCGCTATACCACCGTGCGCCGCGGCGTCGCCAAGGAAGCCGCCATCAAGCTGCGCGTCGTGCAGCAGGTGACTCTGTCGGCCACCTATCCCGAACTGGCCTGGCAGAGCTTTGGCAAGAGCCACGGCTTCGTACTGACCATCGACGGCACCGCCCATCAGGTGGCCGGCGTCGACGGCGATCTGGTCCGCTTCAAGGTTCCGGAACTGACCCCCGGCAAGCACAGCTTCACCGTGGCGGTTCTGGAGAACGGCCAGAAGGTGGCCGAGGCCGATAAGGAAGGCGCCATCATGTGGCTGTCGGCGGCCGAGGACAAGGCGCTGGCCGACAACATCGCCAAGATCCGCGCCATCAACGCCAAGGACGACTTCTCGGTGGCCAATCTGCTGGACGAGAAGGGCGTGACCGTTGCGGCCATGGACCTGTATCGCAAGTATTTCGACGAGAACAAGGACGACAACGAGATGCGTCCGCTGCTGATCCGCGCCTACAACGAGCTGAAGCTGGTCGAGCTGAAGCAGAAGGAAGCGCTGGTCTACAACGACAAGCTCAACGCCAACTGACCTTTACGGGGCGCCCTCTTCCGCGAGGAGGGCGCCCCTCTTGATTCCGGGGAGCGCCATGAGCGGAATGACCAAGCGATACGACATTCTCTTCACCCTCATCCTGTTCCTGGTCGCCATCCCCGCGCAGACTTTCGAATGGTTCGCCCTTCTGGAGGACCAGACCCTTTCCTTCCGCCATCAGCTGCGGCTGGCCTATGGCGACGCCAAGACGCTGGCGGTGACGCCGGACGTGGTGGTGGTCAACACCGACGAGACGTTCTTCAAGGCCTATAAGAGCTTTCCGCTGCGCCGTACCGATATCGGCACCATCGTGACCAATCTGAAGGCGTTGGGCGCCAAGGTCATCGCCGTCGACATGCTCATGGACTTCCCGTCCTCCTATAACGAGGACCA
>Ga0265320_10002528_pt1 | contig 12709 bp, 8 predicted proteins | sample 4827metaG_FD_202087 | JGI IMG/M metagenome (GOLD analysis project Ga0265320, IMG submission 202087) | Rhizosphere microbial communities from Carex aquatilis grown in University of Washington, Seatle, WA, United States - 4-8-27 metaG | ecosystem: Host-associated > Plants > Roots > Rhizosphere >...
GCGTCACCCACGATGTCGGTGATGCGTGTAAACGTGTTCCAGCAGCCCCCCGGCCCGCAGCTGACCATGTCGATCGCGTCGCCTTTCGTATACACGACGTATTCGGTGGTCCCATCCCACATCGATTTGATGTTCTCCGTATCGACGCCGGAGTCGCCCGAGTCTGTCGTCAGGTCGTTCATGAACCAACCGCCCCCAGGGTTGTAGACCTCCATGAGATGGCCATTGCCGGTGCCGTAAAACACGTGCTCCACGCTGCCGTCCCAAAGACTCGAAAGTCCGGTGAAGCTGCGGGCACACGATGCGTTATAGCCATTGCAAGATTGGGATTCGACGATGCTCACCGGCGTCGCGCCGCGCGTAAGATCATGGCTGGACCACCCACCCGCGTTGTACAGCTCCCAGACTTCGTTGTGGTCGTTCGCGTTCGCACTGAGCGACGATTGGCCAAAGAAAACGTGCTCGACGCTTCCGTCGAATAGAGAAGTCATCGTCGACCCACGAAGCGGAGTCGTGTCGGTCGGATCGCGGAAGTCTTGATTCATGTGCCATTGGGTGTCGTGATAGAATTCGGTGAGAGGGATCGCGGCAGGCGTCTTGCCGTTCTGAAAGGACGGAATGAACGTCACGTGCTCGGTCTTGTCCGTGGGGTTGTAGAAGCTCGTCATCATGTTCTGCGTGCTCGCCGACGCATTGACTACCCAAGTGAGCGAAGCGGCGATGATCCCCAACGCTATCGGATACGCGTTTGTTGCCTCCGGGGCCCAGTGCGGCCGGGCGACCGGAAGACGAGCGCTCTCGTCGGGTTCGAGGTGGATGGGGGAAAAGTGCCGTGTGAACCAACGTCGAGTCGAGGTCATCATCGAAACTCCTCCTTGCGCCGGCGGGGAGCCGACGAAACCGTGCGACGCGCGAACATCTGTGGGGACCCCGGAGGCATCACGACATCCGCGCATTCCCACTGCCAATCTTGATGCTCGAGTCCCCTGCTTGAACGGGGAGGGCCCGGTCCCGCGGGACCTCCTCCGGGTCGTACATTCCTCGGGTCAAACGGCTACTGGGCGACCACCTCGGTAATCCCCATCTGGCCGCCACGCTGGCCGGCCCCATTGGGTGCATCGGCGACGACTCGCAGATACCGCGCGGAGGTCGCGCTCGGCAGGACGTACTGGACTTCGCCTCCGACGCCGACGGTGGTGATGGTTTCGATGGTGTGCTGTAGTTCGTGCCGTTGGTGGAGGAGTCGACGTGGAACGCGGTCGCGAACGCGGCGGCGGGCATCAAGTTACGGAACCGACACACGTTGGGTACAGCACTCGACTCTGACTCACCGCAACCTCCCTCCCGTCATTTGTTCACAATTCGTGGCGCCGCTCGGGGACCCGTCGGAATGCCACCGCCAGAACTTTGAGGTTCCCATCCTCCCGTCTGGGCCCGACCTGCCGGGCGGCCCGTTCGACGCGCGGCGGGTGCGGTCCTACTGGCTCGCGATCGTCATCGAAGTCGGTCTGGTAGCCGCCAATCTCGGCGCTCATGTTGATCTCGACGAAGGCCGGAGTTTCCCATTTCATGACGTTACCTTTCCTTCCCTAGATGAACAGCCAACTTCTTGGCGCCCTGAGGCGCCCCATCAAGCCCGCCAAAACCGTCGTTGCGCGCCGAGCAGTCCCGCTCTGCATGTGCCAGTCCCGTCGTGATTAGACGTTTCGTCAGTCGTGCGTGCCTCCCGCCCGGTACAAGCACTCCGTTGCACGGCGGTCTCTCTCTGGCAGATTAGGGCAGACTCGCCGATCCGGTGCCGATGGCGTGCTCGAACCACGAGCTGAACGCGCTGGTCGCGTTTCCGTAGAACTCGTGGACGAATCCGTCGGCGCCGATGAAGAAGACGTGGTCGTTGGTGCCATCAAAGAATCCGGCCAGATCGCTGGTCCAAGGGACACTATTGGTGACGCCCGACGCCAGGCTCGATTGCCCCGGACTCGTCTTCAGATCAACGAACGTATTGTTGACTCCCGGGCTCGAAAGGGAGTACACGTGCCCGTTGGCGCCGACGAAGAAGAATCGTAGGCCAGCTGAGTCTGGATAGACGACCACGGTCGAGTTGTAGCTGACGGACGGCGCTGCGATGGACACGCTCTTCCAAATGCCGCTCGCAAAAGAGGTGTACGTCAGCGTGTTGGAACCAGCAGGGCCAATGCCCAGGATGCCCTGGACGCCCCCGAACGCGCCGCCGGCGAACTGTCCGGAGGGGGCGGCGCCGTTGTTCGCCGTGCTCGCGATGGCGTGGGTAAACCACGTTCCCGACGCGAAGTACGTTTCCCAGAGCTCGTGAGGAAACGGGCTCACGTCATTGATGCAGTCGAAAATCACGTGCTCGACGGTCCCATCCCAGTACGCGGCCACGTACCGCGGGCTGCTGCCAAATTCGGTGTACGGGCACTTCGGGAGCGCTTGATCGAAGACCGACCCGTTGTTGTAGACCTCGTGCAGCGTACCGTCGCCGTTTCCTGCCGCGAGGAAGACGTGCTGGACGGATCCGTCCCAGAACGAGGCGTGCGACTCGGGGACGGAGGAGTAGCCGGCGAATTCAGAAATGTTCGTGCTATTCGCCGTGCTCGGTGGCGAGCCATTTAACTCCCCGACACCGAGCGGCGACAGAAAGGTTCCCATGCCCTCGTAGTAGAGGTGACCGTTGGTCGAGCTGCCGGAACCGTCGGAGAAAGACGTCATTGGATACATCGTCCCGTTGTTTCCGGTGGAGTCGACATTTTGCTGCACCCAGCAGGCGCCTGGACCGCAGGAGAGCGCTTGGATGCCGCCCGCAGTCGTGTAGAAGACCGCTTCGGTAGTACGATGATCGAAGTAGCCGGTCACGTGAGCGTTGCCGCGCAGGCCGAAGACAGAGACGACGTGCGAGAACGTCCCGACGAACACTTTGCCGTTCGCGATGGTCGGAGGATTGTAGCGGGCGCCGCGCAAGATGGAATCGCGCGCGTAGCCGGTCGAGGACCACAGCATGTTGAGGTTCTCCGCGTTCAGAGCATAGAGGGTTCGGTTGGTGTCACCTATCGGCGCCGCCGCCCACAGGATTCCGGTTCCCGACGTCGAGCCGTTCGACGAGAGGGACATGACCCCACCCTGGGCAGAGATACTCGTCTGCACGGCGAAGGCGCTCGTGTCGAAGCGACCGGTCGAGTCGCGGTAGCGATACGCGCGCAGCGAATCCTCCTCCGCCCAAACGTAGAGGTTGAGCGGATCGGTCGCACTGGGACTCACCCAGTTGACGGTTCCATTGAGGACTTCCACGCTCCCTCCCCCCGACGAGAACGTGGCCTGGAATGATTGAAGCGCACCGCCGAGCCCCCCGAGCGCGCTCTGTGAAAGTAGGGTGAGGACGCCTTCCTTTCCGATCTGGATCAACCTGTTGCTTCGTCCAGACAGGAACGACGGACCGGCAGAGCCGAGATCTACGTCGTTCGCGCTCAATGCGCTCCAGTTGGAAGGCGTAAACGAGTCGAGGGCGCCGAGCGTCCGCGGCCCGAGCTTGACGACCGACATGCCGTAGTCGCCGGGGGGCGCGCTGGTGAACGACCCGTTGCCCGTCGCGATGTAGACGTTACCGGATGAGTCGAAGGACGGTGCATTGCCGCCCATCCAGATGCCGCCCTGCACGCCGGTGTCCCCCGTGTGGGCGGCCCCGGTGCTCGCAAACCATCCGGTCTGCACCAGCGTCGTCGAGTCGTAGCCGACCAGCCACCCGCGGTACGTTCCGCCCGGCGGAAGCTGGTCACAATTGGCAGCAAAACCAACGTAAACGACGCCCCCGGAGAGCGCTAGTCCCGGGCGCTGGTTCTCATACTGTGCGTTGAAGGTGAAGCTGGAGGTGCCGGGGTTGATGACCGTGGGTCCCTTCTTGACCGCGCCGCTCGTGATGTCCAGGCCGTAGATGCGATAGACGATGCCCGACGTCTCTTTGGTCCGCACGGACACGAACAGCGTCGAGGAACTCGTATCGATGACCGGCGTTCCGATGATCCCGGTATTGGCCGTACCAGACTTCCCCCAGGCCAAGTCCGTGCAACCCGCGCTGATTTCTGCAGTCGTTGGTGCGCGGAAGCCGTTGTTGAGGGACTTCGACCAGATGAAGGCGCCGGTGTCCGCGTTGTAGGCGTATACGGTGTTGTTCACCGTTGCTGCGTAGACGACATTGACCGACGACCCGCCAATGGTGACCCCCTGGATGTACAGCGGCTGCGCATATACGGAATCGTCGACCGGCAGATCGAACAGCTTTCCGAACACGTTTTGATGCCAGTCCACATTGGCCTGAGTCAGGGTTGTCTCGGAGGTGTTCGCCGCGGTTCGCCCATTGTCGAAGCTCCGCGCCGGCCAATTGACTGCGAAGGCCGGTCGGGCGACCAAGCCCATGGCGAGCACCGCCGATGCGCCAATGCACGCCCCAGCGGCTCCCCAACGACGATTTGCTCGTTCACGCTTCATCGGCCCCTCCTTCCACATTGCAGACAGCTCCGCTTGCTCGTGAATAGAGGAGACGGCCCTTCAGTCCACGGCGTCGCACCCTCGACTAGCGAGGATGTCGATGGTGATTCCCGTTCCTCTTTCGGTATGCGTACGACGAGTACCTCAAACGCGCGCGACAATACGCAACGAAAGCAACGGCGCACAGGGCAAGTTTTTTTGCAGGGTCTTCGAGGCCAGGCGAAATCCGGACGACTCGAATTGGCGGCGGTCCTCTCGACACGATCCGAATCCACCTTCTCCGTCGCCTCATTGAAGCGCTCCTGACTGCCGGACCGACGCCCACGCAAACGTCAGGATGGTGGCGGAGGAGAGAGACCTGCTGGAGCGCGCGAACCGGAAGAGCCACACCTAACCCACCTCGCCCGCGGCGCCGCGCTCAGAAGGTCCAGCTGGCCAGCAAGGGCCAGCCGTTGAACGAGATCGAACCCCATCAGGAGATGTATGTACTGTTCCCGCTTTCATCGCGAGGACAACTCGGTTTCCCGGTCCTTCCGAACGTCGGCGACGAAGAGTGCACATCCCACGTCGCGAGCACCGAGCGCTTCGAGCCCGCAGCCACTCAGCGGCCGGACGCCGTCGACGAAAGTCTTTGCGAGAGCCCTTCGGCGAATCGCCCGTCGATACCACCGCGCCCGACGGATCCACCTCGTACTCGACAACCTCAGCACTCACTCCGAGAGATGCGTCGTGTTGGCCCTGGGCGCACGCGCCGGGCGCCGCCTTTGGCGCCGGTTGGTCGTCCACTACACGCCCAAACACGCGAGCTGGCTCAACGCCGCTGAGATGGAAGGGAGCCTCGTCTCTCGCGAGTGCATCGGCAGCCGCCGCATCGGTCATCTACACACCTTGAAATCGCAGGTCGCCGCCTGGCGGCGGCGCGCCGAACGCGACCGCCGCCCAATCCGCTGGAAATTTACCGTCTCAGACGCGAGGCGTGTCTTTCGATACGACGGAATCATCACGCCTCGGACGCGGCACTAGATCCGCGGTCCCTGCAAGCGGTTGAGAAGGAGCACACGCAGGTTCTTCCCGGCCTCGGCTTCTAGCGTTACGCCTGTATCGTTTGTCCCGTCGGACTCAACTTAATCAGCGGCGGGCCCGTCGATCTTGCGCTAGCACCCCGGGTTCGAGCGCGTTGGCAGGGGCACGAGTATCGTCGCGGCCGTCTGGTAGACTCGTTGGACGCGCGTCATTGGGGCCGCACCCGGGCTCGAGAGTGCTCCTGGAATGTTGCCGCGTCATCACCACGCCGACGAAGGCGGCGCAGCATCTCGAGTGCTTCATCTCGTCGGCGTAGCCCGTCGCCGAAGTCAGTCAGCCGTTTGATCTCTCGGATCGGGTGCGTCGCCGGCACCCGTCTCCGCCTCGACGTCGTCCTGAGAAGCTCGATCTCTGAATCCTGCTCTTCGCCCACCCGAGAGCAGATCACACTCGAGATCGGCTATCGACCCCCTGGGCCTGCGGTTTTCAGCAGGACGCTGGAGAAGATCACAAGTGCATACTCTCGTCGCGAGAGGCGCGCTCCTAACCGCTTAGCCCGCTGTTCGAAGCTGCGTTAACGACAGCCTGTTCCCGTCGGGATCCTCGAACCATGCCACTAGCGCACCGCTTGGCGATGCCCAGATGCCATCCGCGTCCTGATCCGTCCCCTCGTACTGGCGGAGCCGAACTCCTCCCGCCCGCAGCGCTCGTGCCACCGATCGAATGTCATCCACCTCCCAGCCGAGGACCGTATATTTCGGCGGGGTAACTGCTTCGACCTCCTGAACCCGCAACGTCGTTCCGTTCGCGTCAAAAACCAACGCGTACGGCGTCTCCTCGACGAGCTTCAGCCCAAGCACTTCCGCACAGAACGTCCTGGCGCTGGGCGGCTTCGCCGTCGCCACAAAGCAGACCACCTTCGCCCGACCGAGCAGAGTCATGGACAGAATGTTAGGTCGGTGCGCTCGCGCTGACAACCAACTGGCATCGGTACGATCCGAGACCCTGGACAGCATTGGGTGCAGGGAGCCCCCGGCGGTGTGGCGCCAGCTCGACCGTGCCGTCGAAACGACGACTACGTGAGCGCCGACCAGGACCTCCGCCCGAGCGCCGCACCAGCGGGTTCGGAACGCTGTGGGATCATCCCGCACCAGGGTTGGGGATCAACCTGAGAGGGGAATCGGAGCACCGCTGTACCCGAACAAGTCGCGGCAGGTCGTTCGTGAGTCATCAGTCAGCACGCCCGCCTATGACGGAGTTCCGCCCGGAGCGATCAACCGAGGTCGACCGGGAGAATTCGTCCAGGCCGATGGAGGTGAAGCGGCGGCCCGCGCGACTGTTGCCGGGCAAGGGGCCCGAGTGGCGCGCGGACCGCCGATCTTCGTGACGTGCCCTTGCGACCTCTCAGCCTCCCTGGCCGTCAAAGGTGACGGGAGCCGGGCAGGCGGCCTTGTCGGCACAACCGTTGGCGCCGGTCACGACGTAGCTGGGCGCGGACATAATGTTGCCGCAAAAGTGATAGTTGGTCCCCGAGCCAGTCTTGGGGTGGGCCCCGACAGTCATCCCTGCCCCGGTGAAGAAGACAGTAGTATCGGTGCGCAGGCAGATGCCCAGAAACGACGAACCGCAGTGGGTGACTTGGCCCCATCCACCGCGCCACCATCTCCACTGGACGAATCCCTGCGCCACGTCCTGCGTGAAGGCGGCCGGAAAGGTTCCGGTGGTGTCATTGGTGTTCAGTGTCAGCGTCGAGTCGCCGGCGTCCGCGCAGATGACGGTGTTGATACTGGTTCCATTGCCCGAGAATGCGTCGGCGCTGAAATTGTCGGTCGTGTACCAACTGTTCACGGTGGTTTGCCCGCGCCATCCGATCTGGGATCCGCAAAAGGTGTCGAAGGTCGCCTTGGGGCAAGCCTCATTGGTCAGGGCCGAGTGTTCGACCGACAACCCGGTGTCGGCCGCCGCCGGCGACGGGACAAACAACAGCACGTCCTGAGTTGGCCCGCCGGGCGTCGCCGCGAAGGACAGGGGATTCGTGATGTCGCCCTTGACGCGATCGACGTAGGCGGCGAACGACGTTTCGTCCTGAGGCGCAAGCGACGGGTTCGTCGCCACGCGACTCCCTCCTTTGAACGTCAGCGCTCCCGTGGTCGGCAGCTCCGCCGCTCCGTAGAGCTCGGCGTACTCCAACGGGCTGAACCACGCGCGTCCGAGCAGATGCAAGCCACTCGCCTCGGCCGCTGTCTGGTTCGACAGTGCCATCTGCAGTGCGTTCGTATCCACCGCCGCTGCGGGGTCGACATTGTCTGGCATGGTGGGCGTAGAAGGCGCCTCACCACAACCAAGTATCAGCGTCGTCAGCCCCGCAAGTCCCCGGATCAGCAGCGTTGATCTCTTCCATGTCCGATCGTTGTCGTAGGCGCGCATGAAGTCTCCTTTGGAAAGTGGTGTGCGCACAAGATCGCCCAATGGTGATGCGCGGAGAAGTGCAACTATTTTTGCCCTGCCCCAGCGACCAGATGCTTGCACACCACTCCTGCATGGGCTTCTGCCGACTAGCTTCGAACGGTGGCACCGCACTTGCTTTGTGCGCGCTCGCCGGTGCCCTGGCCGAATCGTACGATCCGCGCGGCTTCCAGCGCAGCCGGACTCAGCCGCGTCGATGCCGGCCTACGTTGTACGAAGAAGCGTGATGAGCTCGTTGCGGTCGGACACCCTCAGCTTCTTGTAAAGGCTGGCGACCTGGTTGGCGACGGTGCGCACCGATCGTTTACGGCGCCGGGCGATCTCGCCCTGCGAAAGAGCAGACGCCAAGTCACGAACGACGGCTCGCTCCGCGCCAGTCAACCTCGAGAGATCGTGGCTCGCAGCGGGAGCCTTGAGTGCGACGATGGCCTCCAAGCCCAAGGATATTCGGGTCAAAAGCTTGCCAGGAAGTCGCTGCGCGAGAGCGCGCACGTCACCGATGCAGCGGGCTCCGAGCTTGTCGAGTGCGCTTTGTTGAAGGGCGTACACCCGCGACAACGAGATTCCGAGCTCGCTCGTCATCTCCTTCGGGCGCTTTCCCAGGACGGCGAGCTCGATGGTGCGCGCCTCCACCTGGTTCAAAGAAAAGTCGTCGGCCCACCGGTCATTTCGAATGGCGAGGATGTACCGTTGACCGCCATCCTCATAATCGTCAACCAACGACCAGCGCCCGCAGACGAGGCTTGACCAAATGAAGGCGCCATCGACCACGCTTGTGTGGTGTTCGTGCTCGCGTTCGAGAACGGCCTGGCGCAGGGCTTCGAGCGATGATGGCCTGGCAGCGGCGCCGACCGCATGGACGACGGTTCCGCTCGGCGCGAGGACTGCTTCGCACCCCGAAAGAAGGCGTGGGCCAGCAGCATACGTGCGCGCCGTCCACGCCAAGAAGACTGTCCTGACCACGCGGGCGAGCTTCCGCCGATTCATTTGTATCGCCGCCGGGTTCCGCGTGGGCCGGTCGAGAGGTCGCGCAGCGACGAGACCTATCTGGTGATCTCCATTCCCGATTCCGAGAGCGTCGCTGCACCCCATCTTGTGGAACAGATCCCTCGTCGCCTCGGTCCACAACCCCGCGGCGGTGACGGTCGTGACCCGTGCGCCTATCACCCGGGCGCGTGCATCGGGTAGCGTGACCTTCGGAAACGAGAACGCCATGTGCCAACCGCTTTCGCCTCGCCACGACACTGTCGGGGGCGAATCGAGGTCCGAGCGCCGGTCCCAGAAGATCACCATTCCTTCGGCGGTGGGCGGTCCGATCGCGCCCAACACCGCGGTGGTGGCCTGGTCTGTCCATTCGGCCTGCGAGAGGCCCAACGAGAAGAGTGCTCTCGCCCAATGACGCCGTACCACGCGGCTCAACGCTACTTGATCGGACCGGGACCGTCCAGGGTGAGCCAAGATTGCCCAGCCGATTCAGCAACGAATGTGATGGCAGTGTCAACGTCCTTGCAAGACCAGCACAGATATCTGGCTCGAGATCCTCTCGAATCAATAGCCGGACGCCGGGAATCGGCGTCCTGCGACCCCGGGGGCTCACGCAAGAAAATGACTATGGCCGCTGGCGCTTGGTGAGTGCTATGGGCGCGCGGGCGCATACGGTGCGAGGCGGCATATGGTTCAGTGGCGCGAGGTAACAATGAACCGATCACAGCAGAAACAAGTGTACGCAAGCGTTGCCGTGAGACGGCTCTGAGCGCGCGGTAAAAATGACTATGGTCGCCGGCCAGACGTGAATGGTACGTACGCCATGGGTGGTCAACGGCGCATAGAAGCTAAACGGGCATTGATGGCGCGGATCAAATGAACATTAGAGGTCACATCTATTGTGGTCGGCGTGGCCTCTTGGCACAAGGTGTCCGATGACCGCGCCCGTGACGCTTCTCGAAACCGGTATCGTTCGGCTCGCTGCGCTCTGCGAAGCGCTCGGTTTCGAGGTTGCGCTGACCGACGACGCCGTAAAGCTCTTCATCGCGCTCGCGGGGTCCTGGGGGAGGCGAGCGGCGGAGTCGCCACCGATCTGGGCATCCGACATCACCGACGATCACTCGCCGTTCAAGTTCTCGCTCGCGCTCGATGGATGCCGCGCTGAGTTGCGCTTCTTGCTCGAGGTACAGGGCGATGAACCGTCACACGCCACCAACTGGGCCGCTGGCCTGGCGATGAACCGACGGCTGGCCCGTGAGCACGACGTCGACCTCTCCCGGTTGGCGACGATCGAAGAGCTGTTTGCGCCGACGTCCGCGTGCCCACGCTTCAGCATATGGCACGCCGTCTCTCTGCGTCCGGCCGCCGCGCACGCCTTCAAGGTCTACCTCAACCCCCAGGCTCGAGGTCGAGCCTCGGCTCGCGCGACCGTCGAAGAAGCGCTATGCCGCCTCGGGTTCGCCTCGTCGATCGCGCACCTGGCGCCCGCCGGCGACCGGGCTGAGCCGCGCTATTTCTCGCTCGATCTCACAGCGCGACGCGAAGCCCGGATCAAGGTGTACACGGCCCATTTCGACGCCACGAGTGATGAACCCGCTCAAGGATCCAAACTCCAGCTCGGCGATTGCCTGCCTTGCTCGCCCGAGCGCGGGGCACCCCTCGGCCCTGCAAATCTCGGGCGATCGATTCGCAGGTCTCTCCCTTGGCCACCCGGGTGAAGATCTCGACCACTATGGGACCGAGCTCAGGATCGACGCTCCACTCGCCGCTCTTGCGGTCATAGGCGTACCCGAATGGCGTGGGCCCAGCTGGCTTCCGACCCTTTCGAATGGCCTCGGCTTTGCCCCGGCAGATTCGGTCCCGTCGCTTCCGATTCTCTTCAGCAGCGAAGAACGCCCCGAGGCTCGACATCGAGTCGCCCATCGACGAACGCAGGTCCAGAACCTGCCCGGACGAAGAGACTGCGATCTGTACCCCCGCCTTCTGAAAGGCGCCGAGTACTTCACCCCGCTCCCGCAGGTCCTCGGAGCGAGTAAGTCGGTCGAGATCGACAACGACGACGACGTCAAAGAGACCGAGCTCTGCGTCGTGCAGAAGCCGGGTGAAGCCGAGTCTCTCTGTTAGGAATCCGGCCTTCGCCGTCCGACCGTCGTCCACGTATGAGTCAGGAGCCCGTACTAGGTTCCATCCTCGCAGGCTCACGAACTTCGGCAGCGTCTGGAGCTGCGACGCGATGGTCTGTTGATCGCGCTGCGCCAGCGAAGACACCCGAGCGTAGATCACGGCGCGAACAGCCGCTGGAGACGCGTGTGAAGTGGCACCAGAGACTTCTCGTGCGGTGCAGTCGGTACTTGAGTTCTCCCCCCTCATGAGATCAATCCTGCCCGAGACTAGCCGCAGCCGTCCACACGACATACGCCGTCCTCTGCCATTTCGCGATCGACGGATTCCGTCGGTGAATCTCGGGGTTGATCGATTCCCCGGTGGGCTTGCGACTCTGGCAGAAGGGCGTACTGGCACGCGTTGCGACGATGATCGAGATGCCGCTGCCGCTCCAGTTCGCCGCCGCATGGATCAGTACGTGGCTTGCCCGCCACCAGCAGCGGACGATTGCATATCTGAGGGTAGAGAACCAAGTTCTACGGGAGAAGCTTGGCGGGCGTGTCCGTCTCACGGATGCGGAACGGCGTCGACTCGCGAAGCTCGGCCACGAGCTCGGGCGCAAGGCCCTGCGCGAGGTCGCCAGCATCGCGAGCCGGGACACGATCCTCCGATGGTATCGCGAGCTTGTGGCGAAGAAGTATGTCCCTCCAACCGTGAACGGGCTACCAGGGCACAGGCGGGTGGCGAACCAGCGCCGCGCCCGGAACGGAGACGAGCGCCTCGGTGATCAGACTATCGACGACGGTGCTTGGTTGGGTCTGCGTGTAAGCGTTCCATTGCGACTGGGCATCGCCACCGTGTTGTCGCACGCACCCGAGGTCGGACGCGACGCCGCCACCGCTGGCGCCGCTTGCCGTCGCGTCGCCGCACGATTCGATGGCGTCGCTCACCAGGGGTCCGATCACTCCCAGGACGCCAAGCCCCTCGGTCCTGCGGTCGAGCAACTCCTTCCTCGACCCGCACAGCACGTTGTCCGTCGCGACGCCCAGGCGTTTCCAGTCCCGGTCCCAGCGCTGGTCGCGCACCCGGGGCGGGTCCTCACACGCCCCTTCCCGAAGCAGGCTCGTCGCCCACCGGGCCGTCACCTGGGCCAGCAACCGCACGTCCCGCGTGGGCTCGTCATGATCGATGAAGGCCTCGACCGCGCGCGCGTAGGCCTCGCGCGCGCCGCGCCGATCACCCGCGCCGATGCGGGCATCACCCAGCCTCAGCAGCGGCTCCATCTCGATGCTGGCTTCGAGGGGCGGCAGCGTGTTCTCGGCCCCGGCGGCGTTCTCGAACGCGACCTGCGCCGAGCGGTTGAAGGTCCATGCGACCCACCCGAGCAGCGTCTTATCTGACGATCCGCTCACCCCCGAGCGATCACCGAGGATACCAGCGACCGCCGGGTCGTTCAGGTATTGAACGACGTTGTGTCGCGCCTCCGACGATGAGATCAGGCCTTGAATGGTGGCGGTGAGATCGGCGTACAGGCGACCCTGAAGCAGATACAGATCGCGCGGCCAGGGATGCCGGTGGATGTAACCATCGATCGCGGTCACCAGGGCAGCCGCGCTCTTGAGATGCGCCTCGA
>Ga0265320_10002529_pt1 | contig 12705 bp, 9 predicted proteins | sample 4827metaG_FD_202087 | JGI IMG/M metagenome (GOLD analysis project Ga0265320, IMG submission 202087) | Rhizosphere microbial communities from Carex aquatilis grown in University of Washington, Seatle, WA, United States - 4-8-27 metaG | ecosystem: Host-associated > Plants > Roots > Rhizosphere >...
ATTCTGCTCACCGACATCGTCATGCCCGGTCACCCCGACGGCCATGAACTCGTCGCCCTGTTGCGGGCGCAGCGGCCCGACTTGCGGATCATCACGATGAGCGGTTACGATCCGAGCGATGTGGCGCGAGACAGCGCCCTCGCATACCCCCATGTACGCAAGCCGTTCACCGCCGACGATCTGCTCAAGGTGATCGACGCCACTCTGAAAAAATAAAACTCCGCCAGGCGGGAGCCAAGCACCTGTTCGCTCATCGGCGCAACCATCCGATCCATGCAGCCAGCACCAGGGAACCGGCGATCAAGCCGCGCGCCCAAAGTTTCCGCTTTGCCTCGTCCGCGATGATCCGGTCCTCGCGCTTCGCCAGCCACATGAAAAAAAACGCGGGCAGCAGCATTGCATACAACCAGTGTACGCCCAGCCGGGTCAGCAGATGGTTGACTTGCGCCGAGAGCGGCCAGCCGAGCACGCAGGTCGCAAACAGCAGCGCAAAGGTCACGCTCCGGCCCCTGAAGCCGCGCCACAACCAGGAGATCGCAAAAGGGTTGACCATGCGGCCAGTTGAAACAGCCACCCGCCGGCTTGCAAGCCGGCGGCTGACTAGGCAGTTTCCGGGGTCGTGACCCTCGCCGAAAAACAACAGCAGATGATCGAGGATTTCGCCATCATCGAGGATGCGCAGGAACGCCTCGCCGCCGTCGTCGACCGGACGCGCACCCGCCCGCCTCTGCCCGAAGCCGAACGCACCGAGACCAACCGCGTGAAAGGCTGCATCTCCCTCGCCTGGGTCGTGGGCGAATTGCGCGATGGCCGTTGCCACTTCCGCAGCGACGCCGATTCCCCTCTCGTGCGCGGCCTGCTTGCCCTGCTCTGTGATTGTTACAGCGGGGCCACTCCCGCCGAAGTCGCCGCGACCGAACCCATCTTGCTCGAACCACTCGGGCTCGCCAAAAATCTCTCGCCCACGCGCCTCAACGGCCTGCGCAGCGTCCGCGCCAAGATCCGCGATTTCGCCCTCATGCATATCGCCCCGTAAATTTTTTGCAAACCGGCGGTACTGGGAAATACCTGAAACCCATCCCGCCCGTTCCCGTCTTTTGGTTAGGTCCCCACTTCTCCACCATGTCCAGCGATCACCACGACCACCCGTATCACGGCCACCATTCCTGCCGGGGCATCTCCACCAACCTCGAGGATTACTTCCTCACGCGCCGGCAATTTCTGAACCGCATGGGCATGGGCCTAGGGGCCCTCGGCCTCTGCGCGCTGCTCGACCCGCTTGATCTGGCGGCAGCCCAGGCGCTCAAATCATCGACACCAGCCAATCCCCTTGCCCCCAAGACGCCCCACTTCCCGGGCAAGGCCAAAGCCGTCATCCACATTTTTGCCCAGGGCGCACCGTCGCATGTCGACACCTGGGACCCCAAGCCCGCGCTCCTCAAGATGGACGGCAAATCCATCGGTTCTGACGGCGGCGTCGCCATGGCCTCGCCTTTCAAATTCCAGCGTTATGGCCAAAGCGGTCTCGAGGTGAGCGATATCTTCGCCAAGACCGCCCAGCATGCCGACGACCTCGCCGTCATCCGCTCGATGTATACCGACATCCCCGCGCACGATGTCGCCACCGTGTTCATGAACACCGGTTCGCTGCGCATCACCAAGCCCAGTCTCGGCTCCTGGACGGTCTACGGCCTCGGCACGGAAAACCAAAATCTCCCCGGATTCATTTCTCTCCGGGGCAATCGTCTTCCGGTCGGCGGTGCGGCCGGCTATGGCTCCGCTTTTCTCCCCGGCATCTACCAGGGCACCAGCGTCAACACCACGCCGCAAAACGTGCAGCAGATGATCCAGAACATTCGTAACACCTACGTTTCGAAATCCGAACAGCGCCGCCAGCTCGACTTCGTCCATCAGCTCAACGAGCTCCACGCCCAGAATCTCCAGCGCGACGCCGCCCTCGAATCCCGCCTCGAGACCGCCGAAATCGCTTTCCGCATGCAGGCCGAGGCCACCGATGTTTTCGACATCAACAAGGAATCCGCCGAAGTCCGCGCCGCCTACGGCAACACCCCGCAGGGCAAGCAGCTCCTCATCGCCCGCCGGCTCGTCGAACGCGGCGTCCGTTTCGTACAGGTCTGGCACGACGGCTGGGACCACCACCAGGACCTTGAGGAGCGCATCACGGATAAAGCCCGCGAGATCGACCAGCCGCTTTCCGCACTCCTCGCCGATCTGAAGCAACGCGGCCTCCTCGATTCCACGCTCGTCATCTGGGGCGGCGAGTTTGGCCGCAAGCCCACCAAGGATCGCAACGGCGGCGAAAGCCCCGGCCGCGACCACAACGCCAAAGCCTTCTCCGTCGTCATGGCCGGCGGTGGCGTAAAAGGCGGCATTGTCCACGGCGCGACCGACGAGTACGGCGCCGCCGCGGTCACCGACAAAGTCCACGTCCACGATCTGCACGCCACCATCTTGCAGTGTCTCGGTTTCGACCACACCAAGCTCACCTACCGTTTCAACGGCCGCGATTTCCGTCTCACCGACATCGCCGGCAACGTCGTCAAACCCATCCTCGCATGAGCGCATTCTCCGAATGGTGGTCTCCAAACTGTAGGAGCGGCTTCATGCCGCGATGGAGTACGCTCGCAAGCGATTCGAATTCTGAATCGGGGCATAAAGCCCCTCCTACAGCCAAACCCATTCCTGCGACACTTCAACGCGCCGCCCTCCTCCCTTTCATCCTCACTTTTACTCTCGCTGCTTCCGCCGCTGATTCCGCTCTCTCATCCGTCGACACCCAATTCTTCGAGACAAAAATCCGCCCTATCCTCGACGAACAGTGTTACAAGTGCCATAGCCACACCGCCGATAAAATCAAAGGCGGCCTCATGCTCGATTCGCGCGACGCCATCCTTCACGGCGGCAGCTCGGGCCCGATCATCGTCCCCGGCAAACCCGACGACAGCCTGCTCATCCAGGCTCTCCGCTACACCGATCCCGATTTGAAAATGCCGCCGGAGGAACACGGTGGAAAACTGACCGACCAGCAAATCGCCAACTTCACCGAATGGGTCCGTCGCGGCGCACCCGATCCCCGCGTCCCGCTCGCTCTCGCCAACGGCAAGTCATACGGCGGCGTGGGCAAGGACCACTGGGCTTTCCAGCCCGTGCAAAAGACCGCGGTCCCTGCGGTGAAAAATACTGCTTGGGTCCAGTCGCCCATTGATAATTTTGTTCTCGCCCGCCTTGAAACAGAGAACCTCGCTCCCAATCCGCTTGCGGACAAACGCACGCTCATCCGCCGCGTCACGTTCGATCTCATCGGGCTGCCACCGACCGAACCTGAGATCCAGCGTTTCCTCGCCGACGATTCGCCCGACGCCTTCGCCAAAGTCGTCGACCGCCTTCTCGCCTCGCCCCATTACGGCGAACACTGGGCCCGTTACTGGATGGATGTCGCCCGCTATTCCGACACCAAGGGCGACGCGCCCAGACGCGAAGACCCGCGCTTTCCCGACGCCTGGACTTATCGCGATTACCTGATCGAGGCTTTCAACACAGACAAGCCCTACCCGCAATTCATCACCGAGCAGCTCGCCGCCGACCGCCTCGTCAATGACGCAACAGTCAAGGCCAAGCGGGCGAAAAAAGATCCGCCCACCGACCAGCACATTCTCGCCGCGCTCGGTTTTCTCACCTTGGGCAACCAGCATGATGGCCGCCGCAACGACATCATCGACGACCGCATCGACGTCACCACGAAAGCTTTTCTCGGCCTCACGGTCTCGTGCGCCCGTTGCCACGATCACAAATTCGACCCCATTCCCACGAAGGATTATTATTCGCTCTACGGCGTCTTCGCCAATACCGAAGAACCTCGCTCGATCATGCAGGCCCCCACCCTGCTCACCCAGGTGCCGAAAACTCCCGAGCTGCTCGACTATGTCGCCCAGGCGCAGGCGCTCCAGGTCAAGGCCGCCGATCTCCGGAAAGATTTAATTGAACTCCGCCGTACCCGCGCCCTCACCCCAGAAAAACGCCGCGAACTCGTCCGTACCGAGGCCCAGCTCCAGCGTGAGATCGGCACCTTGGAAATGACCCATCCCGGTGCTCCCGCCCGCGCCCACGCCCTCACCGACGTCTCCAATCCGAAGGATTATCCCGTGCTCCTCCGCGGCGAAGTGCAGAACGAAGGGCCGATTGTCCCGCGCCGTTTTCTGGAAATCCTTTCCCCTGATCCGAAAAACCGCGCCGCCTGGACGAAGGGCAGCGGCCGCTACGAACTCGCCCAGGCTATCGCCGATCCGAAAAACCCCATGACGGCCCGCGTCCTCGTGAACCGGCTCTGGCAGCAGCATTTCGGCACCGGTTTCATCGGCACACCCGACAATCTCGGCAACATGGGTGGCGTGCCCACGCATCCCGAGCTGCTCGACTGGCTCGCCACGAAATTCATGCAGGACGGCTGGTCGATCAAGCAGCTCCAGCGCACGATTCTCCTCAGCAGCACCTACCAGCAGAGCAGCCAGGCCAATCCCGCCGGCTTCGCCGCCGATCCCGAAAACAAACTCCTCTGGCACTATGGCCTGCGCCGTTTTGATTTCGAGGAAGTCTACGACTCGCTCCTCGCCATCGCAGGAACGCTTGATCCCACCATCGGTGGAAAATCAATTCCTCCCGCCGGCGACGGTTCCGGCAAACGCCGTGCGCTCTATTTCGTGATCGACCGCCGTAATCCGCCCGAGCTGCTCACCCAGTTCGATTTTCCCAACCCCGACACGCCCACCGGCAAACGTTACGACACCACCGTGCCGCAACAAGCGTTGTTCCTGATGAACAGTCCGCTCGTCGTCGAGACCGCGCGCACGCTCACCCACCGCCCCGAGTTCACCGCCTTCAGCCACGATGACGAACGCGTCGTCTCGCTCTATCTCGCCATCTTCCAGCGTCCGCCCACCGATCGCGAAATCGAACTCGGCCTGCACTACGTCCGCGCCAATCCCGCCGGCACGGGTCTTGAGGCGCCGCCAGAGCCGCCCGCGATGAAGACCGCCCGTGAGAAACAACGCGAACAACGCCAAGCCCAACGCGCTGCCCTGGCCGGAAAAGCCGCCCCCGACAACCGTCCAGTTGGCTCCGGCATCGAGCACGGCGGCCCCATCGACGCCTGGACCAAACTCGCCCAAGCCCTCTTCCAGACCAACGAGGCGATGTTCATTAATTGAAGGGACACTGAGCATAATGCACACGATTAGGTCGCTTTCTGCTACCTGTGGGACCAGTATTCATTTTCTCCTCTTGGCGACCTCCGCCGCGAAATACGCATGGATTTTCTCGGTCTTTTTTCGGCAACCTAGTGCCGCTGTGAACAGCATAAAATGAGAAAGCCCATAATAGCTCTCCACCCATTTTAGAAATTCCAAGCTTTGCGACACGCATTTCGACGTAAGTTCCCAAATGTCCCAGCGGAATGACTGTGCTTTAGCGCCAACTATCGTAGTATGCGCAATCAACTTATTGATTGCCTCACGCTCTGACGTCGCAAGAAAACTTTTTGCTTCCAGGTAGCCAAAATCTGATGCTTTAAGACCATCAGATTTAGATTTGGAACTACGTGGCGTAAGGAAATCGTCGAGATCGCGAATCGCAATGAGAGACGCATGTGCGCAACTATTTTGGATGGTTTGGAGCGACCATGCACGATCGTTCTTTGCAGGATCATCACGAGCATCCTCGTCTTCTTCAAACTCCAGCGCACAGAAGAAGTGGGCAAACACTCGATTCAACCGCTCGGCGAAATATTCGAGTAGTGGAGCCAACCGATCATCTGTGTCACTCTTATTGCTCATATCTCCGGCTAAAAATCTGTTCAACTGATCTGAGTCGAGTTTTCTACGATTAGATAAAATCCACTCAAAGAGAGTAGCGGATCTTCGAAGGAGCAATGCTGCATTTCATCATTTTGTCTGCCTTCGAATCTTTTGAGCTTCGCCGGAGCTCAGCCCTCCGATGGGTTTTCATTAGCGTCGATTAGTGAAAATTAGCGGTTAAAAATAGGGCATGTTGCACGGCGAGCACGCCACCTACCTGTCAGGTCAACAAGCTTTCGACATTCGACCCTCGTTTTTCGACCTCAAGCCTCTGCGCACACCCAATCCGGCCAGGTCGCTTTCGCGTGGGCGCGGACGCCTGCGATCGCGGCTTGTACGAGCGGGGTCGGCTCGCCGCGCCAGAGCGCGCCCATCGTTAGCGGCACGAAATCTGGCAGCGGCAGCGTGCGCACCCCGCGCGATTTCGCCTTCGGATCGATCAATACGTTCAGACCGATGCCGTCGCCGTTGGCCACGTAGCGGGTGACGAGATCGAGGGACGTCGCTTCGATCACATGCCGCCAGACAATCCCCCGGCGCTTCAGTTCGCTGAGAAATTCCCGGACCATGCTGGAGTTTTCCGACAGGCAGATCAGCGGCTCGGCGATTTTCTTTTGCGCCCACAGTTCATTGGCGGACTTCACACCCGACTTCGGGTGTACTTGCAGGACGAGCGGCAAACTGGCCAGCCGCATCAGGCGCAGCCCCGCAGGCGCCCGCGGGGCAACCGGCACGAAGGCCACATCCACCTCCCCTTCGCGCAGCCAGGTTTCCACCTCGGACCGAAAGCCCGTCGTGCGCAGGCTGAACCGCAGTTTGGGAAAATCTTTTTTGACGCGCTGCATCACCGCCGGCAGGTGATCGCGCAACACCAGCTCCGCCCCGCCGACGCGCAGTTCCGGCTCCCTGATCTGGCGCAGTTCCGCCGCCACCGCATCAAGTCCCTCGAAGAACGGCTGCACATGCGCGAAGAGCCGAATACCTTCTGCAGTCAGACGAAACGGACTGCGTTCAAAAAGTTTCAGCCCGAGTTCCTCCTCCAGCTTGCCCATCTGCCCGCTGATCGCCGGCTGCTGGATGCCATAGGGAATCTTGCGCACCGCCGCGCTGATCCCGCCGTGTTTCGCCACATAGTAGAACAGTTCGAGGTGATGGACGTTCATGCCGGGCCTTGAGACAGCCCGCTCCCGGGCTGGCCTGCAACGTCGTTTTCCAGTCCCACTCGTTCTCTCTTGTTCCAAACCCGACAGGAGAACGAGAATAATATCGGTCACGAATCGCTTTGCGATTGTAGGGCTGGCGCTTGTCTGCCGGCCGCGGTACGCCGGCAAGCGGCGGTCCTACCTGAAGCCCATCAAAAAAAACGATGGGGCGAATCAGACTTATCAACTCACGCCCTTTTCCTGTTTCGGATATTCTCAGGGCACACCGGTTGAACCCCGGCCCAACCAAATCCGCCCAACATGAAAACCCTCATCCACCTCCTCCTGATCGCCCTGCAAATCGTTCTGATCGTCGGACTCGCCGATTTCGTGGCCGGCGTGGTCCACTGGGCCGAGGATGCCTATTTTACGGAAAACACGCCTGTCATCGGACAACAAATAATCAAACCCAACATCGTGCATCACCACTTTCCACGTTATTTCACCAAACTGTCCTGGTGGGAAAGCGCGGCCGAGCTGGTCCTGGTCGGAGTGGTGCTGCTGGCCATCGCGTGGCCGCTGGGCCTGGTCTCATGGCAGTTGATCCTTTTTGTCGCGGTCAGCATCAACGCGAACGAGATTCATAAGATGGCGCACCGCACCCGTGAAGAAAACGGGCGGTTCATCTCGCTCCTCCAGGACTGGCGCATTTTGCAGACATCCCGGCATCACGGGCTCCACCATTCCGATCCGAAGAACACGTATTACTGCCCCGTCACGAATTATGTGAATCCCGTCCTCGAGCGCATCCAGTTTTGGAATCACCTCGAAAACATCATCGAACATCTCACCGGCGCCACACATCGTCACGATACCGCTGTGCGCGGCCAGGGCCCGGGGCCCGACTGGCTCGCCGCCTTTCGTCCGGTGTCAAAAGCCATTTGCGCCGATAACTGTTCGCGCTGCATCCATTGCGCCCGGACGCGGAATGCAGACAGCCGGGCAGCTTGAGCCACCCGGCGGTCAATCAGTAATCACGCTGCATTATTTCTTACTCAGGGCGGAGGCACCGGCCTTACAGCCCCAATAATTTTGGCCCGTTGTCCCCATTGTCACTGCCATTCTCATTAAAAACATTTTTGTGGCTGCCCCAGGTCGCGACGGGCTCGCTGGCCTCGAGAAAGCGACGACCATGCGCATAATCCCACAACCAGCAGGAGCCGTCATGCCGGTCATGCACGAGCATGTATTCCGGCTCAGATCCTTCGGCTTCGCTGGCGATGCTAAACTGGTTTTCGGTCACGGTCTCGATGGTCTTCAGCAACCGCTTCATCAGCGGCACCTCGTCGAGCATCACGGTCCAATGGCCGGCGACCACCACCGGGTAGGCCCCGGTAAAGTAGTAGCCGAAAAAACGAGGCGCATTGAAGTGACCCGCAATCCCCAGCCGGCGGGCATGCTGTTCAACCGCTTCGATGAACTTGACCCGCCACGCCATGTCGCGTGGCAACCGGATTTCTGGAATATTGATAAGTGTATGGTCAATCATGGCCTTTAATCTCCTTCCTTGTTGCTCTTATAACGGCCATTTCCCCGTCCGACTTTAGAGCCGCTTTCACGTTCTTTGCCCAAGGCTTGCTAAAATCTTCTAAAGACTTGGTCCGTGTCTTTTACGAGGCGGCATCTCAACCGGGTTCCCAAGGATTTGAATTGGAGGGAACGCGGCCCCCCGGACGCGTTTCTATCGCATGCGTCAAGCCAACCCATCTGGAGAAAGGCCGGGTTCCACCCCTTCTTTCGAGCCTTTCAGTGGCACAATTGGTCAATCGATGACCGAGCCCGCTCGGGCGCGGTCTGGATTTCCATTTTTTCCAAACTATCCATCGCCACGGCCTGCGAAAGACCGCACATCGACTCCGTCGGTCGCAAACTCACACAGACCGCAGGGCGTTCCGGCTTCCCGAAAAGTATGCAACGAACGCCCGCCGGCTTGCCCCCGTGCTGCCCGGCCTCGTGCAAGACACGGTTGGAACCACCCAAATCGCTGAGGCGTTCAGCTAACAGTTCTTGAGTGGACATGCCGTCCCGAATAGTTCGGACGTCCAAATTCCTTTTGCGGATCTTCTCAATCGAATGACACCTACGGTAGACGGGAGCCGACGGGCTTTTCGCGTTGCCTCGCTAATTGTCTTATCGATTGTTTTTGAGATTCGTATTTTTTCATCTGGCGACAATGGATCACGTGTAACGTACGAATTTGGAGTCAATTTGGTAATTCGCTTAATATCCTCTGCGGTCGGCAGTGGATGTTTGAGTCGAGTATATGGAGTAAGAATTGCAAAAGGAGCCTTTCCCAAAAGCTTGTTCCATACTGCTTCGTGATGGCCGTTAGATGAACCGTGATGTGGCACCTTAAAGACAGACGCAGCACCCTCACGAATTTTTGATTCAACAACTACGGACCATCCGGTTCCTTGTTCACCAGTTTCTTCGAGGTCTGCCCCCAATAATATTCGCTCCTCGCCACAACTAATCCATAAGACAATTGAACCGTGATTCGGGTCTAGTGGTCCGACTCGTTTCATAGGTTGCTTCGCCTTGGGAAGTAGCGCTGCATATGACGCTAAAGCCTTCGAACATGCCGCATTGGTTGGCGAAAGAGCCAGAATCTCGCAGGGAAATGGGCCGCTGCCAATAGAGCGGCGGAAAAGCAGCTTCCCATCGGAAGCATAAATTAGTCGCTCGGAAAACCCGGTTTCTTTTTCTAATCGTACAAGAATTTTTTCCCATTCACTCATCCCCGTCGTAGAACGCATCATCGTTCGATTGCGATAGGCATAAACGAGCGACAAAAAATCTTCGTGCGATAACGCGGCTGAAACAACGAAGTCGGCGGTTTGTGCATGAGCGACTAAATCCGACAGACCAGCGATATGGTCATCATGCCAATGCGTAGCTACAATGAGCTTAATGGCTTTCGTAACATCTACTCCAAGGCCTCTAAGATATGAAATGGCGACCGATTCGCCGTCAGTCCTGCATGAATCCACAACACACCACTCGTCGCCACCAACGTGGACAATAAGGCACTCACCGAAACCGGGACCAAAAAGAGTTACCTCTAGTTCATCCTGCTGCGGCGGCTTCTTGATGGTTTCGTGAAAGTTTTGAGGCAAGTGCGCGGCCCTTCCTGCGAGCTTCGTCGATAGCTGGTTGGGCCCATACCGGGAGGCGTCGGAATTTTATATCCGATACGCGGTTTCTACCCGACGGTTTATCGTGATAACCAATGCTCCAGTAGAAAACAGCACCTTCTTCGATTAATTCACGATCACTTTCAAGAATCTCGTCGACATCAAATTCGACCTCAAGAACCTCGCCCGCGTCTTTCATATTTGAAACATGTGCCGTAAATCCACCATCGGTCAACTTCTCGACATATCCTTCCCATTGGCGGAGCAAAATAAATCGCTCATGATTCACGATGTGCTCAGGAAATTCAGTCTGTGTCGGAAAAATTGAGGCTTGAGCCGACGAGAGAGACGAGCCGATTTCTTGTCTTCTTTCTATAGTTGGAGTCGTAAATCCAAGCCGCCTCACAGAAGATTCAATACTTAAGCCACCGGTTAGGCGTTGCAGGTCCATCCGGTAAAGGCTCTTGTCCTCAGTCTCTAATACGAAAGTATTTCCCCTCGGAGCGACGGGAGAAAATGCGGTTACACTTTGCACTGAGTTCATCATGTAAGTTTCATAAGTGCGGAAGCTATATTCTTAGATCGGTCTATCGATTGTTTCCAGATCGTGGTTAACGCATCAACAGCGTCAAACGTTTCTAAATCAGTATCTTTATCAACATGATCATTTACCAATATGTACACACCGAATTTTCCGGGCGACATTTTCACTGACGGCTGCACACTCACGTTTATCGATCCGCCCAGCTTATCGGACCGGGCGCCTTGCATCTGAATGTTTCTCATTCCCGGTGAATCTAAAATTCCTTTCCAGCATTCCTTAGGAGTGAGCAAGTGGCCAAACTTATGCCATGCATCCTGCGTTGGTATTTCAAAATGCGCCTCATAATTAATAGCGATAGCGGTGATCGAAGAGCGCGTGACGCTAGAAAATATGCCGATTGCCAAATCCTTCAGTGACGGCAGTGCATTTTCCAGTGTAGTGGATATAGCAATCTGATTATTTAAGCATACAAACCGTAACCAATCAGCGCTAAAGCTGGTTACATTAGGAGTAATTGCTTCGACCTTAGCAGCTTTCTCAACAGCGGAGGTCAGCAATCCTTGACTGAACATCCATTTGGGTTGGAAGATTTCTGGCGTAAAGATGCCCGCAGCAACTACGGTAAACGCGCTAAGATGTACCTCATGGGCAGCCATTATTCTACAAATATCTAACGAGTAGTAGTTGCGAGTCGAACAGAAAGATTCCTAGAGTTCACAATCGTCTAGCAGGCTGCTGAAAAAGCAGGTATTTCGGAAAATCCCAAAAAATCGTGCATTGAAGCAGAATAAGTTGTGAACGTGATTTTCATTAAAAATGACTTTTTCAGCAGCATGCTAGTGAATCGATTTTAAGAACCGAATAGTACTTGCGTGTCGAGGGTACATAATAGTCGCGATGCACTATTGGGCCAAAAATATTTCGAGAAAATATCTACCCAAACACACGGAATCTTATGTGCAGCGTTCCCCATGCCCCAAAGGTCGTGCTATTGACCCACTGTCGGTGTCAAATTTTAGGGCCGCGTGTTCAACTCCAGCTCTGCCAAGTGGGTCATTGCTGAGGCTTGGCTGAGTCCGCACATCTGCTCAGTGGGTCGGAGGCTCACACAGACCGCAGGGCGTTCCGGCTTTCCGAACAGGGCGCACCTGTAGTCGGGCAGGAGCTGCACACAGCGGACGCCAGCGGGCTTGCCTGATTCCATTCCGGGAATGGGCGAGGATATTGAGGGCGCGATGCAGCAAGCTCCGCAGTCGGGTCGGCAGTTCATGATCCTGTATTCAGCGATACAACAGTCCAATTTAACCACGGATTACCCGAATCTCCACGGATACAGAAAAATTCCAGGAGACAATCCGGATAAAACCAATTCACCAGTGGGGTGAAGACCATAGAATTGGTATTGGATTGAAAATCCGTGTTCATCCGAGCAATCCGTGGTTTCAACTGCGTTTTCTAGGATATTGTGAAGTGACGACTCTATTCTCGCTTACGCAAGCCTGTCAGGAAGCCCCACCTTGTCGCGCCATAGTTCGGAGCGACGGAAGAAGCTGGCCCGGCAGTCCATGCTCACTGTAATTCAAGAAATACCCGTGGTCCCTTGCTCACGGGCGGGGCCGCACCTTCGACCGGCTCGGCGCCTTCCACCGGTGCGGGAGCGACGGCGGGCTGCGTAAGAAACAGCCGCTCTGGGGCGATTTTCCCTTCGTTGATGAGATAGTCGCGCACCTTTTGGGCCCGGGCATCCGCCAAGGCGCGCAGATCATCCGTGGTGATTTCAATCACCTCGGCGAGACGCCCTTCCATTTCCTCCAGCGGCAGGCCGGCCGCGGCTGTGGCCTGCACCTGTTTCATGTACTCCGCCTGCGTCTTCTGTTGCAGCTCAACAAAGGCTTGCTTGTCCCGTTGCTCGCGGAAGGTGACGAAATCGATCACGCGGCGCACAATATTGCCCG
>Ga0265320_10002531_pt1 | contig 12701 bp, 7 predicted proteins | sample 4827metaG_FD_202087 | JGI IMG/M metagenome (GOLD analysis project Ga0265320, IMG submission 202087) | Rhizosphere microbial communities from Carex aquatilis grown in University of Washington, Seatle, WA, United States - 4-8-27 metaG | ecosystem: Host-associated > Plants > Roots > Rhizosphere >...
CCGTCTACAGGCCGCCGTAAAAGCCGTCCGAGGAGACCATGAACGGCGCCTCGCTGCCGTCCACGTACTGCGCGGGGACCCAGACCTTGATCTGCCGCGAGAAGGTCAACGGGGGAGTGAAGTCCGAGCCCGTGTAGATCTTGCTCTGCGCCGAGGTCATCGTGAAGCTCGCGGTGAAGCCCGGTTGAGCCCCGGCCTTGAGCTTGAGGTCTGGTGAGGGCGTGTACATCGGGCCGACGTCGATCTCACCGTCCCCGGTGGTGCCCGGATCGATCCCCGAGCTTCCGGCCACCGGGGCCGCCCCGCCCGAGGCCGAACCGCCTCCACCGCCGGAGCCACCGGTCCCGCTGGTGTTCGCACCGCCGCTGCCGGCCGAGCTGCCCCCCGTGCCCACCGAAGGGGCTCCGCCCGAGCCCACGCCAGTTGCGCCTGCTGGGCCAGCTCCGCCAGATCCCACCGCTCCGACCGCGGTGCCACCGCCAGCCGGGACCATGCCGCCGCCCGTGCCGGCCCCGGCGGTGCTCGTGGCGCTCGACGGGGTTCCACCGCCGCTCCCCGTCGCGGGGACGCCGGAGGCCCCGCCGGTCGCCGGGCCGCTCGGGCCCGCCGAGGAGCCCGAGCACGCGGCCAGCCATGCCAAGCCGAGCAGGACGGCCCGAAGGGAAAGGGTCTCGAGGGAGGGGCCAGGAGGACGCATGGTCAGGGGGCTCCTACTGGCAGCCAATTCGATTATCGTCGATGGCCAGGTCGTCGAACCAGATCACGAAGGGGCTCGTGATGGTCCCGGCCTGCTGGTACCACGTGGCGCCGACGATGATCCCGGTGTAGTTCGACATGGTCGAGTTGGTCTTTCCGCTGAACGCCAGCGCGGGCACCTCCGTGGAATCGGAGAAGAAGCGGTAGCTGTTGGTCGAGACGTCGAGCCACCACTCCGCGCAGTGCCAGTCGGCGTCGAACTTCCAGTTGTACGCGGACGAGGTGCAGCAACCGTCGCTGGGGATGTTGAAGAGCCACTGGTGGGCCCCGCTCATGTTCTCCACGATGTCGACCACCCGGTTCTCGCCGCCCGGGCCGATCATCGAGGTCCAGGTGATGTGAATGACGGTGTTGGTCGCGGTCTTCAGCGGTGCCGGCGAGGGTTGCTGGACCTTGTAGAAGATCCGCCCCCAGTGCTTGTAGGCGGTCGCGCCGATGGCCGCGAGGCTCCTCTGGGCGCGCTGCTGGCCCCGATCCATCGAGTCGCTCTTGAGCGACATCTTGCCCGAGTGGGCCGCGTCGGTCGCGAGGGCGACGTCTGTGGGTCCTGCGGCGCCATAGCCGTTGAACTTGGTCCACATCGGTCCGAGCGCGCCAGCGGTGCCGGTCTCGAAATCCTCGCACAGCTTGTAGGTCTTGCCCGAGCACCCGGTCGCCGCGACGCTGCCATTGCCCCCTCCGTTTGGCGAGCCCCCCGCCGCGCTCGGCGCTCCACCAGGGCCGTTCCCCGCGCCACCTCCCGTCTGGGCGCTGCCGCCGCTTCCCTCGGTGTTCGGTGTGCTGCCACCGGTCTGCGCGCTGCCCCCGGTGCCGCTCCCCGAGACCCCGCCGGTTCGTGCGCTGCCGCCAGGCTCGGAGCTGCCGCCGCTCCCCGTGCTTCCTCCGGCTGCCGCGAGCTGACTTCCGCCAGAGCCGGTCGGGCCCGCGGGCGCGGTGGAGCCACCAGAGGCACCGCTCGGGGATGCCCCCCCGCTCCCGCTTCCCGAGGGGATGATGCTCCCGCTCCTGGAGTTGTCGGGGTTGCACGCCGAGCCGCCGAGGAGCATCGACGCGCAGGAGAGGGCCAGGAGCAGCGTGCGGGAGCGCGCGAACCCGAGGCTGAAGACGGAACGAGGGAAAGAGGAGCGGGTATGCATGCTGGAGCCTTCCACGTTGGGGAGAGATGCGATGCCCTTGCCGCCGAGGCGAGCCCCGTCGGCCACGCTCGCGCGCGGAGCTGCGCGCCCCGGCGCTCTGGGTCAGAGCGGAATTCTAGTCCCCGGTTCCGGAAATACGCCACACATCTCGGGAGACCACCCCCAGCGGACGGGGAAGATTCGACGATATCCATTAAAAACGGTTACTTGGATGAATCTTGCGCCGTGAGGGGAGGGTTGATGCGGCCGTCCACCTCGGACCTCATGCGGGAGGTTTCTTTCATGCGGCATGCGGCATGCGGCATGCGGCATGCGGCAAGAGCAGAGGTACCTGGATCACGGTGGGAGGCAGAGGACGTTCCGAAAATCTCGTTTCCTGTTACGGTGGTGATTCCAGGCAAGCTCAACCCGAGCGCGGCCCCGGTTCGTGGGCCGATCGAGGATGCATGAAACGCCGCCCGTCGCGCCCCCTGTCGACCTCGCCCTTCGCTGTCTTCCCGGTCTTCCCTGTCTTGCCCGCCTTGCCCACCTTGCCCGTCGTCATACCCATCCTCACGCTGGCCCTGATGGCCGTGCACGCCGGTCGTGCACGGCCTGCCCACGCCGCGAAGCCGAGCGAGCCTCCCGCCTGCGGCGTGGAGAACTTGCTGGCCGGCAAGCTCCCCGCGCAGCAGCAAGACGTGCAGGGCGACGCTGCGCTGGTGACCGACGGCGCAGGACCGGCGGACGGCGCGCTGTGGGATGGTCCAGCGGCGGTGCAGCTCACCACCGGTGCGGCGACCCTGACCTACGATCTCGGCGAGCCGCGCGCCATCTCGGCCTTCTTCCTTCAGGCCGACGCCAACGACGTCTATCGGATCGCCGGCTCCATGGACGGGGCTCCAGGCAGCTTCCGCCCTCTCGCCGAGATTGGCAGCGTCGTCGAGCGCGGCCCTGGCCTGCGCGTCCGGGCGATCGAGATCGCCCCGGCGACCGTTCGATACCTGAGGGTGGGAGAGGCCGCGGGGGACGGTGCCTATTCCATTTCCGAGCTCGCGGCGTATTGCCGGCCGCCCACGCCTTTCCCTCCCGCGCTGCGCTTGCTCGACGCTCCCATGGCGGCGGTGGCCGTCCCGATGGTGGAGGGTCCCTTGCACCTGGTTCGCCGACGTCCGGAGCCGCGGGTCAACGGGTTCCAGTGGGCGCTGGCGGCGTTGATCGTCTTTCTCCTCGGCCGGGAAATTCGGAACCGGAGCGTGAACCGGCGCGCGGGCGAGGGCATGGGCGAGAGCACGGGGAACGATGGGAGCGGGAGCGAGCCGGATGAACCGACCGGGGGGCCTGCCGCCACGGCAGCGCTCGGGAAGGCATCGACGAGCTCGGAGCGATTCTTCCCGTTGCTCCTGGTGCTCTTCATGGCCAGCGGCTGTGCCGCTCTCATCTACGAGATCGTCTGGTTCCAGCTGCTCCAGCTGGTCATCGGTTCATCGGCGGTCTCGATTGGCGTCCTGCTCGGGACCTTCATGGGGGGGATGTGCGTGGGGAGTCTTGCGCTCGGACGGTTGGTCTCGCGCCGGCGGCACCCCTTGCGGGTCTACGCGTTGCTCGAGCTCGGGATCGGAGCCTCGGGTATCCTCATGCTGGCCGTGATGCCTCTGGTGGAGAGGATCTACGTCTCGGTCGTGGGCCTCGGGGTCCCTGGATTGCTGCTGCGCGGGATCTTCGCTTCCCTGTGTCTGTTGCCACCCACCGCGATGATGGGGGCGACGCTGCCTGCCGCCGCCCGCTGGGTCGAGACCACCCCGCGCGGAATCTCCTGGCTCGGCTACTTCTACGGCGGCAACACGCTCGGAGCGGTGGTCGGCTGTCTCCTGGCGGGCTTCTATCTCCTGCGCGTCCACGACATGCCGACGGCCAGCGGGGTCGCGGTGGGGCTGAACGTGCTCGTCGCGGCCGCGGTCCTGGCCATCGCGTACTTCACCCCGCGCACCGCCGTCTCGCCGGGCGGCGATCGACGAGGTCGAGCCGTCATCGGCGAGGTCGAACCGCCGCCGCCGGTGCAGGATGCCGTGACCTGGGTGGTGTACGCCACGATCGCCCTGTCCGGCATGACCGCGCTCGGAGCGGAGGTGATCTGGACCCGGCTCTTCACCCTGCTGCTCGGTGGCACCACCTACACCTTCTCGATCATCCTGGCTGTCTTCTTGATCGGGATCGGCCTCGGCAGCGGGGTCGGGTCGGTCGTCGCGCGACGCTCGCCTGACCCTCGACGTGCGCTCGGCCTGGCTCAGTTCCTGCTGATCTTCGCCATCGCCTGGGCGGCCTGGTCCGTGACCCAGGCCCTTCCATACTGGCCGGTCGATCCCCAGATCTCGCCCAGCACATGGTTCCAGTTCCAGGTGGATCTGGTCCGCTGCCTCTGGGCGATTCTTCCGGGCGCGTGCCTGTGGGGCGCGAGCTTTCCTCTGGCCCTGGCGGCGGTTGCCTCCCCCGGCGAGGACGGAGGCCGGGTGGTCGGCCGCGTGTACGCCGCCAACACCATCGGCGCGATCGTCGGGGCGCTCGGTGCCAGCCTGGTGGTCGTGGCCTGGCTCGGGACCCGACAGGGCGAGCGGATCTTGATCGGGCTGGCGGCCGCGTCGGCGATCGTCGCCCTGGTGCCGATGTTCAAGCGGGGCTCCCTCTCCCCCTTCGTGACGTCGGGAGGCGCCATCTGGACCCTGGTCATCGTCGAGCTGGCCAGCATCCTGTCTCACAACGTCAGCCCGGTCCCGGCCCTGCTGGTCGGGCATGGCCGGGATACGGCGTCGTGGTTTCACAGCCAGGAGCAGTACCTCTACGTGGGTGAGGGGATGAACTCGTCCCTGGCCGTCTCCCGCAACGCGGACGGCATCATCAGCTACCACAACGCCGGAAAGGTCCAGGCCTCCACCGCGCCGCAGGACATGCGCCTGCAGAGGATGCTCGGTCATCTGACCACGCTGCTGCCCGACCATCCCCGAAACGTCCTGGTGGTGGCCTGCGGCGCGGGTGTCACCGCCGGCGCGGCCAGCGTCGATCCGCGGGTCGAGCACCTCACCATCGCCGAGATCGAGCCGCTGGTCCCGAAGGCGGCCTCGAGGTACTTCGGGGACTACAACTTCAACGTGGTGACCAATCCCAAGGTGCACGTCGAGATCGACGACGCCCGTCACTTCCTCAACACCACGCGCGAGAAGTTCGACGCCATCACCTCGGATCCGTTCGACCCGTGGGTCAAGGGGGCGGCGACGCTGTACACCAAGGAGTTCTGGGAGCTCGCGAGGCGTCACCTCAACCCCGGTGGCGTGGTCACGGTGTTCGTGCAGCTCTATCAGGCGGGGACGGCGGCCGTGAAGAGCGAGGTCGCGACCTTCTTCCAGGTCTTTCCGCGCGGGATCATCTTCGGCAACACGGTCCATGGGGCTGGCTACGACGTGGTGCTGGTCGGCCAATCCGACGACGCCGCCATCGATGTGGACGCCATGCAGGACCGGATCGCCAGCCCCGAGTTCGCAGTGCTGGCCAAGTCGCTGCGGCAGATTGGCTTCAACAGCGCGGTCTCGCTGCTCTCGACCTATGGCAGTCGAGGCCCCGATCTCGCGCCCTGGCTCCGCGACGCGGAGATCAACCGGGATCGGGATCTGCGGCTGCAGTTCCTGGCCGGGTTCGACATGAACGCCAACGAGGCTGCCCAGATCTATCGCGGCATCCTGCCCTTCCGGCGCTATCCCAACGATCTCTTCAAGGGCTCGCCCGAGCGGTTGCAGGCCTTGCGCACCGCCATGGCGGGCCGGCCGCCGTGAGCCTGGTGCTGGTGACCGGCGGCTCTGGCTTCATCGGCAGCCACTGCATCCTCCGCCTGCTGACCGCGGGGCATCGGGTGCGCACGACGGTGCGCCGCCTCGAGCGCGAGCCGGAGGTGCGTGCCTCGTTGAGGCAAGGGGGCGCGGGCGCGGAGCTGGGCGGGCGCGTGTCCTTCGTGGCGGCCAATCTGGAGGCCGACGCCGGTTGGTCGGACGCGGTCGCTGGATGCGACTTCGTGTTGCACGTGGCCTCGCCCTTTCCAGCCAACGTCCCCAAGGACGAAGACGAGCTGATTGGCCCCGCACGCAGCGGCGCGCTCCGCGTGCTCGCGGCTGCGCGCGCGGCCGGCGTCAAGCGCGTGGTCCTGACCTCGTCGTTCGCGGCGATCGGCTACGGCCATCCGCCGCGAGACGAGCCGTTCGACGAGACCAGCTGGACCGACCCCACCGGGCCAGGCGTCGCCCCCTACGTGCGGTCGAAGACCCTGGCCGAACGCGCCGCCTGGGACTTCGTGCGGAAGGAGGGCGGCGCTCTCGAGCTCGCGGTCGTGAACCCGGTCGGGGTGTTCGGCCCGGTCCTCGGCCCCGACTACTCGACGTCGGTCCTGGTGGTGCAGCGGCTCATGGACGGCGCGGTCCCGGGCTGTCCGAAGATGTACTTCGGCGCGGTCGACGTGCGCGACGTGGCCGACCTGCACCTGCGTGCGATGACCGACCCGGCCGCCAGGGGCGAGCGCTTCCTGGCGGTGGCGGGTGACTTTCTATCGATGCTCGAGATCGCCAGGATCTTGAAGGCGCACCTCGGCGCGGCGGCCCGGCGCGTGCCGAGCCGCCAGATTCCCAACTGGGTGGTCCGACTGGCGGCTCTGCGCGATCCAGCGGTGCGGCAGATTCTCCCCGAGCTCGGCGAGCGGAAGAACGCCACCAGCGCGAAGGCGAGGCGCGTCCTCGGCTGGGCCCCGAGGTCCAGCGAGGAGGCCATCGTCGCCACCGCCGAGAGCATGATCCGACTCGGCCTCCTGAAGGATGGCGCGAGGGGCCGACGAGCCGATTCGAGAGCAGGCGCGGGAGCGTCCTGACGGACTGCTGGCTCCGCGGGTGCAGGAGAGGCCCGGTCACCGAGCACACTCACCGGCGATCCGCCGCACGAGCCGCCGGGCCGGTTTACCCTGGTCGATGGCTTCACCATCGGGGACATGTCGGTGTTCGAGGACGACGACGGTCAGGCTTACCTGGCCTACGTCTGGTGGGAGACCGGCCCCAACCGGGAGCACGGCATCTACCGGATGTCCGCGGACTACCTGACCCTGGCCGAGCGGGTCTACCTGTGGAACATCCCGTTCTACATGTACGACGGCGATCGCTGGCTACCCACCGGATCGAGCCAGGGGGATTACGTGTGGCTCCCGATGGAGTTCAACGCCACCGGCGTGCCGAGCATGACCTACCACCAGGACTGGGACTTCAAGCTGAGCACGGGCGCCTACAGGGCCTTCGATCCGGCGCGCAACCTGGCGCTCGGAAAGACCGCCACGGCCTCGTCCGAGACCGGCGCCAACGCGGCCGCCAGCGTCACCGCCGCGACCACTTACCAGAAGTACGCGGCCATCCGCTGGGAGAGCGCGGCCAGTGACCCCCAGTGGATCAGGGTGGACCTCGGCGCCGCCATGGAGGTCGACCGGGTGATCCTCAAGTGGCACACCGACTACGCCAAGGCGTTCGACATCCAGGTCTCGAACGACGCCGCGACCTGGACCTCCGTCTTCACCACCACGACGGGGGCGTCGTACTCGGTCACCGACGTGACGTTCGCCAAGACCCGGGCCCCCTACGTCCGGATGAACGGCACCGCGCGGGGCACCGCCAATGGCTATTCGCTGTTCGCGTTCATGGTGCTCGACGACTGACGACTGACGACCGCCGCCTCCCGCGTCGTACCTCCTTGCGTAGCGGCCCAACCATGGCGAGGCACACCGTGCATGCCTCGCAGGCGCCGCTACATGAGCGTGAACGGATAGGTGATCACCTGACTCGTGCTCGACGCCGGGAACCGCAGGCTGCGCACGACGCCCTTGATGCAGCCGGTGAGCCCGCCCTTGTGCAAGATGACGGGCGCCTCGACCTGCACGCCCTTGACCGCGCCGGTGCGCTCTATGCGGAACCTCACGGTGACGCGGCCGGGGACGAAGGTGTCCTCGTCGGGCCGCGCGCGGGCGACGCAACCGAGCACGGCGTCCTCCTTCGCGTGAAAGCGCGCGTCGATCTCCTCCTGCGAGAGCTCCTTGCCGCCTCCTTCCTTCGAGAAGTCGAGGCGCATGGTCTCGGCCCGCGACAGATCCTCGCCCTGCCATACGATCTTGAGGTCGCCGGCCCGCAACTTGGTGGGTTCGGGCTCGTCGATGGGCCGACGCCGCCCGCCACTCGGCACCGGTGATGGCGACAGGGCCGGGGACGGGGAGAGTGGGCCGAACACCTCCTCGGGTGGCGCCTCGGTCAACGAGGCGGAGCCCGGCGCGATCGAGGTCGATGGGCGGTCTTCGGACGCCGGGACGAAGACCGGGGAGGGGGCCTCCCCCACGGGCGCTTCGCTCGACGGCGCCGATGCGGCGATGACGTCGTTGCGCGCGAGGCGCCGCGCCCCGCGACGCCGCCGCCGATGGTCCTTGGCGTTCTTGGTGGCCTCGCCGGCTGGTGCCGCGACGACCGGCGGGCGAGGCGCCTGGATTGACCGTCGCCAGGTGAGGACGCCGATGAGGCCCGCGGCTGACAGAACGAGCAGCACCAGAAATCCCTTCATCGTCCTCCGAGCCTACAAGGCATGAGTCGCGCGCGACGAACGAAAGCGGATGACTCCTCGTGGCGCCTCGCGGCCGGGCAGCCTCGAGGGTGGCGCCTCGTCCGCCGGCCGCCGCTGGGGCAGAATGTATGTCGATGGCCGCCACCAGCGACATCTGGATCCGGGTTGCCCGGCCGGGGGACGAGGAGGCCCTGGCCGGCCTGTGTGGCATCGTCCAGGACCTCCACGCGCGAGCGCGCCCCGGGGTGTTCAAGCCGCCCGACGCCGACGGGCTCGCGCGGTGGTTTGGAGAGCGCCTCGGGGCGGCCTCGGGGAGGATCTGGATCGCGGAGGTCGACCAGGTGCCTGCCGGCTACGTCCTGGTCATCGACAACCACCGCCCCGAGAGCGTGTTCTCTCGTGCCCGGCGCTGGTTCGAGCTCGACCAGGTGGTGGTGCATCCCGCGCATCGCCGCCAGGGCGTGGCCCGGGCCCTGTTCGAGCACGTCGCCGCCGCTGCCCTGGGCGCGGGCGTCGAGACCATCGAGCTCAACACCTGGGCCTTCAACCAGGCCGCACAGCAGGCGTTTCAGAGGCTCGGTCTTGCCGTGAGCAACGTCCGATTCGCCCTCGATCTGGCGCCCAACGGAGGGGGTGACGAGGTGAGGGCGGAGGCGGGGCGCCCTTCGACCGGATCGCCACCATTCCCACCCTCGCCGCTGTCTGTCCTCGGCTCCCGGACCGCCGCCCGGCTGGTGCTGCTCGACGCCGATCAGAAGGTGTTGCTCTTCTTGCACGAGAACGATCGGGGGCGGCGTTTCTGGGCGACCCCGGGGGGAGGCGTGGAGCCGGGGGAGACCTTGGCCGAGGCGGCCCGGCGAGAGGCCGCCGAGGAGATTGGCATCGACGCCCTCGAGCTCGAAGCGCTGTGGACCGGAAAATCGGACTTCTGGCTCGGCGACCGTCTGATTCTTCAGACCGACGTCTTCTTTCTGGTCGTCCGCCACGCTCCGCTACCCGACCGCGACGTGGCGGCGTTCCATGCGGCGGAAGGGATCAAGGAAGCGCGATGGTGGGCGGCCTCGGACCTCGCGTCCACCGATGCCCCGGTGTTTCCCGTGGACCTCGGCGCCCATCTGCTGACCCTGGTGGGTCGTACGACGCTCACGCTGAAGTTGAAGTGACGCGGCGGGCACGCAGTCGGCCGTGGCGCCGGAAGCGGCGGGGCCACGTCGCCTTTGCCTCGATTCCGTGGAGGCCGGGTTCATGCCGAGTCCGATCCGGGCCGAAATCGGGCGCAATTCCCCAAGTCGTCGACTGCAACCCGAGCTCGAATGGATGAGGGCGTGCTCACGCCGCTCATATCGGTCGCCAGGGGCGTTGATCGATGCAAACATGTCGGAGGAGGCGCGGCAATGAAGAATGGCTTCGGCGGGCAGATCGGTCGGGGAAGAGTCAGGGAGGCCTTCGTCGCCTGCATCGCCCCGCTCCTCCTCCTCCTCCTCGCGGCGGGCGCCAGCTCCGCGGGCGCCTCGGGCGAGACGAGCACCAACCTGGCGACGGCAGCATCCCGAAGCCGACGAAAGGTGGGGGCATCGGCGGACTTCATACCGCTCACCTCGGAGAACCCGTACAGCGACACGCTCGCGCGCGAGTTCGACTACGTCACGACCGGCAACACGCTGAAGTGGGGCGTCGTCCAGGCGGTCGATCCCGAGACATGGGACTTCAGCCAGGCCGACGCGATCGTGGCCTTCGCCGAGGCCCACCACCAGGCCATCAAGGGACACACCCTGGTCTGGCACCAGCAGCTCCCGCCGTTCGTCGACGGAACCCTGTCTGCGGATCTCCTGCGGCAATACTTGAGGGCCAACATCCATCGCGAGGTGGGGCGGTACCGCGGACGCCTGTACGCCTGGGACGTGGTCAACGAGGCGATCGCCGAAAACGGGTCGGGCCTGCGCGACACGGTGTTCTCGGAGAAGCTCGGACCGGACTTCATTGCCTGGGCCTTTCGGGAGGCTCACCGGGCCGATCCGCACGCCAAGCTCTTCTACAACGACTTCAACGCCGAGACGGTCAACGCCAAGTCGAACGCCATCTACGCGCTCGTGAAAGGGCTGCTCGCGGCCGGCGTTCCCATCGATGGAGTCGGCTTCCAGATGCACTTCGATGCCGCGACCGCGCCCAGCACCGGGGACATGGTGACCAACCTCGCCCGCTTCACGGCGCTCGGTCTCGACGTCAACATCAGCGAGCTGGACGTGACGGTGGCCTCGCTCTCGGTCAGTGAGGCCGAGAAGCTGGCCGTGCAGGCGCAGGTCTACCACCGCGTGACGGCGGCCTGTCTGCAGGTGCCCCGCTGTGGGGCGGTGACCACCTGGGGGTTCACGGACAAGTACAGCTGGCGCGCACCCGACGAGGCGCTCGAGCTCGACACGCAGTACCAGAAGAAACCCGCATACTTTGGCATGTTCGACGGCCTCGCCGGGGTGCCCCCCGACCCGGTGGGAGCCCCCCCGAACCTGATCCCGAACGCGACGTTCGAGGCCGGTCTCGACGGATGGTCCGCGTCGGGGGGTGGGTTGGCGTGGCAGGACACCGGGTCCCGTGGCCATCACCCCGCTGCGGCCAGGGATGCCCGGCAGGCGGCCGGTGCCCACACGGGACGGGCGAGCGCGCGGGTCACCGAGCGGAGTGCGGTCTCCGACGGCCCCGCCACGGACATCACGAAGCGCGTCGTTTCCGGGCGTGGCTACGACGTCTCGGCGTGGGCACGCGTCGACGGCGCGGTCAGCGACCGGGTCACGCTCGGCGCCAGGATCTCCTGCGCGGGGGTTCCCGACGTGGACCTCGAGCTCGGAGCAGCGACCGCCTACCGATCGTCGTGGACGGCCGTGGCGGGCTCACTCGAGGTGCCCGCGTGCACGCTGACCAGCGTGTCGCTCTACGTCGCGGGGCCGCAGCCCGGGGTCGATCTCTCGGTCGACGACGTGGCGCTGCGGCCACGTCCCGAGCCGCGCGGCCCGAACGCGGTTGCCAATCCCGGCTTCGAGACCGGGGACACGAGTGGGTGGGTGACCTGGGGCCCGACCATCGCCGTCACCACGGCGGCCGCGCACAGCGGCGTCGACAGCGCCATCGTCACCAGCCGAACACAGACCTGGATGGGCCCCGTGCTGCCACTGTCGTCGATCGTTCAGCCCGGGGCGACCTATGCCGCGAGCGCATGGGTGCAAATCGGTGGGAGCAGCGCGGACGCGGTCAGCTTGACGCTGAAGACATCCTGCATTGGCGTCGCCGATTCCTATCAGACCCTCGGTTCGGGCACCGCCACCAGCACGAGATGGGCCGAGCTGGATGGAACGTTCACGGTACCGCTCTGCCAGATCAGCGAGCTCGACCTGTATGTCGAGGGGCCTCAGCCCGGGGTCAACCTGCTCGTCGACGATGTCGCCGTCGAACAGCTGCTCTGGCACCCGGTCGTGACCAGCACCACCAGCGCCATCAGCAACCCGGACTTCGAGTGGGGGGTGGCCGGCTGGGCGCCCTTCGGCGACGGCGCGGTCAGCGTGAGCACGGCGTTCGCGCACACCGGGTCGGGCAGCGGCGAGGACAGCAACCGCACGGCAGCCTGGAATGGCCCGTCCTATACGCTTGCCAGCACGGCCGCGACCTACGCCGTCTCGGCCTGGGCCCTGCAGGACGGCACGGACCAACTTCCTCTGTTGCTGTCGGTCAAGCTCGCGTGCGGCGGCGCGACCAACTATCTCACGCTTGCCACCGCCACGGCCGGCCCCGACACCTGGGTGCAGCTTCAGGGGCAGCTGGCCGTTCCGGCTGGATGCAGCACCGTCATGCTCTACGTGCAGCAGGGCAGCGGCGTGGTGTTCCCCGACCTGTTCATCGACGACGTGTCGGCGGCGCCCGTGCCGGTATCCCTGACGGAGGTGGTGACCAACGGCGACTTCGAATCGGGGACGGCCGGGTGGTCTGCCTTCGGCGGGGGGACGTTCGGCCCCAGCGCCGCGGTCGCGCACGGCGGAGCCCAGAGCGGGGTCGACAGCGGACGCACGGCGGAGTGGAATGGCCCTTCGTACGCGCTCCCCACGTCCGCCGCGTCGTACGCCGTTTCGGCGTGGGTGTACCAGGGTGGCCCGCAGAGCGTCGATCTCCTGCTGACGACCAAGCTCGACTGCGGCGGCGTGACCAGTTACCCGACGATCGCAG
>Ga0265320_10002532_pt1 | contig 12699 bp, 9 predicted proteins | sample 4827metaG_FD_202087 | JGI IMG/M metagenome (GOLD analysis project Ga0265320, IMG submission 202087) | Rhizosphere microbial communities from Carex aquatilis grown in University of Washington, Seatle, WA, United States - 4-8-27 metaG | ecosystem: Host-associated > Plants > Roots > Rhizosphere >...
GAGCGCGGCAGTCGTGAGCGAGTTGGTGATCGCATACGCGAGCTCGACGTAGCCGATCGCGCCCGGAGTGCGCTTCACTTGCTCGGTCACGCCTTCGTTGCCCTTGGCGCCGAGGCCGACCGGCCACTTGATGCTCTTGCCGACGCCGACCTTGTCTTTCCAGTCCGGGCTCACCTTCGCGAGATAATCCGTGAACACCGCGGTCGTGCCGCTGCCGTCGCTGCGGTACGCGACGACGATGGGCGTCGCCGGGAGCTTCGCGGCGGCGTTCGTCTCGGTGATCTTCTTGTCGTTCCACTTGGTGATCGTGCCCTGGTAGATACCGACGAGCGCCTCGGGAGCGAGCTCGAGCTCGGTGACGCCGGGAACGTTGAACACCACCGCGACCGCGCCGATCGTGGTCGGAATGTGGATGAGCTTCGCAGGCGCCTTCGACTCTTCGTCGGCGTTCATCGGGGCGTCGGTCGCGCCGAAGTCGACGGTCTTCGCGGTGATCTGCCGGATACCGCCGCCCGAACCGATCGACTGGTAGTTGATCATGATGTCCGGGTGGAGCGTGTTGTACTCGCTCATCCACTTCGAATAGAGCGGGTACGGGAACGTCGCGCCGGCGCCGTTCAAGCTCACGGGTCCGGGTTTCGGCGGAGCCGGCGCTGCGGCGCCACTCTGATCTCCAGCGGGGGGCGCCTTGTCGCCGCTCCCCTGGCATCCGACGAGCGAAAAAGCGACCAGCCCCAAGGCCCACGAGATCAAACGAATCGGCGTCATCGGCGCCTGTGTAACAACTCGGGCACCGCGCTGCGCGGCGTGGTCGCAACACCTTTGTTACAGTTTCATGACGAAACGAGGGCACCCGGGAGAAGGATTCAGCGCCCGCACAAGAGCTCGCGGAATCACTCGACAATCGTGCGCGACGGCGCGCGAGTTTCCGGCATGCACCGAAGCCGACGCCCGTCGTTCTAGGCGGCTGGGGGCGCGTTCGTCATGCGCGGCGGCAGTTGCTCGACGGGGTCGGCTCGGCCGAGCGTGATCCGGAAGCGCGTGCCGTTCTGTGGTTCGCTCTCGACCTCGATATGGCCCCCCATCGCCTCGACGAGGTGCTTCACGATCGAGAGCCCGAGCCCGGTGCCCCCGAGCTGTCGCGAACGGCCTGGGTCGACGCGATAGAACCGCTCGAAGATCCGCGGGAGGTGTTGCTTCTCGATGCCCGGCCCGTCGTCTTCGACGAAGATGCGGACGATGCCGGCCTCGGCGTCTTCGGAGTGCACGGACACGGTGCTCCCCGGCCCGCAGTACTTCACGGCGTTGTCGATGAGGTTCGTGAGGACATGCTCGAGCCCGCGGCGATCCGCGAGCACGGTGTGGGAGAGGTCGCCGGCTCCGAGTAGCCGGATGCCCTTTTTGCTGGCGCGCTCTCGAAACAGGTCGAGCACCGCGCCGGACAGCTCGTCGACGTCCAGGGGTTCGAGTCGCACCTCGAAGTCCTGCGATTCGATGCGAGACAGATCGAGCAAATCGTCGACCAGGTTCTTCAAGCGCGTCGCGTTCCGAGAAATGAGCGCGACGAAATCCTTCGCGGCCGGAGGGTCGCGAGTGATCGCGGTGTCCAGCGTCTCGGCGGCGGAGAGAATCGCGGCCACGGGCGTCCGCAGCTCGTGCGAGGCGTTCGCGACGAAGTCTTTGCGCAACGTCTCGAGGCGTCGGAGGTGCGTCACGTCGACGAACACCGCGAGGAGGCCGCCTTCTTCGCCGGGAATGCGCACGACTTGTACGAACAAGCGGCGCGGCTTGAGCCCGCCGATCTCGATCTCGCCCGACGCCGGCTCGTCCAGTTCTTCGACTTCGTCCAGCAAATGCACGAGCTCGGCGTGCCGGATGATCTCGAGCGGCGACTTCCCTTCGACGTCGGCGCCGACGAGGAGCATTTCGCGCAACGCCGGGTTGACGAGGGCGACGCGGCGCCCGCGGTCGAGCATGAGGAGCCCTTCGCGCATTCCACTCAAGATGCCGCGCATGCGATCGCGCTCGCGACGGAAGTCACCGAGCGCCGTCGAGTAGCTCCGCGCGAGCTGGTCGAGCGCAGCGCCGAGCTCGCCGAATTCGTCCTCGCCGTGGACGACGCCGATCGACTCGACGTCACCGTCGGCCATTTTTCGAGCCGCAGCGGCCAGCGCCCGCGCCGTTCGCGACGCGATGCCGGCACCGACCGACGCCAGGCTGAACGCGCCGAAGATGCCGAGGACCGCGATGGACGCGACGCTCCGGTTCAGAAGCGCGAGGACGGACTCCTGATCGGCCGGCGTCAGATTGAGGCGATCGACGACATCGGCATGAACTCGACCGTACGCGAGGGCGAGAAGCGGAACGAGAATCGTGGTCGAGATCGCGAAGAGCTTGGCGCGAAAGTCGAGTTTCACGGGGGGGTTTCCGGCGGGGCAGCCACGAACCGGTATCCTACTCCTCGCACGGTCTCGATGTAATCGCGGGCTCCTGCGAGCTTTTCGCGAAGCCTTTTTACGTGAGTATCGACGGTACGCGTCGTGATGTCCGCACTGATGCCCCACACGTCGTCGAGCAGGGTGGCGCGGCTCTGAACGCGGTCGCGCCGGTCGTAGAGCGTGACCAGCAGCTTGAACTCGAGGGCCGTCAGCTCCACCTCTTCGCGCTCCACCCACACGCGGTGCGCGGCGCGGTCGAGCGCGAGGCACCCGAACTCGACGCGCCCCTCGGGTTCATCGCCGCGCTCTTCACCGCCGCGGCGCAGCACTGCCTGGATGCGGAGCAAGAGCTCGCGCACGCTGAACGGTTTGACGACGTAGTCGTCGGCGCCGAGCTCGAACCCGACGACGCGGTCGATCTCCTCCCCCTTCGCGGTGAGCATGATGACGGGAATCGTCCGCGTGACGGGATCCGACTTCAGTGTCCTGCAGATCTCCGTCCCCGGAATGTCGGGGAGCATCAAGTCGAGGAGCACGACGTCCGGACGCCGTGCTCGCGCGAGCTCGAGAGCGTCGCGTCCACGAACCGCCGCGATCGGCTCGTGACCCGCCTGCTTCAGGTTGTACTCGAGCACCTTCTGCAGGTCCTGCTCGTCCTCGACCACCAGGATCCGTGCCATGCGTGGCCCCCGTGTATCGGTGATTTGTGACATCGCAGTGACGGAGGCGCGACAGCTTCCCCCGTCGACTTTTGCGGCGCAATTAACGCCGGGTCGGGGCACCTTTTGGGGCGAAGAGCACCCGCTGCGCGGAGGCTTGGGGACGACTTCCGAGCTCCGGTGGATCGGGGGGTGCCGTGCGCTTGTTGACGGCTTCGGACTCCGCCGCGCTCATCCCCGAGATGGAGATCGACAGCTCCTGAGCGAACCGGCGGAGCCGCAAGATGAGGTCGCGATCGCCCTCGGCGTTCGCGATCCGGAGCGCTTCGACGCGGCACACCTCGGCGTCGGCGGGACGACCGAGGTCGGCGTGCGTCGCCACCAGCTCGGTGAGAATCCGCGCGCGCGACAGCTCTTCGGGGAGCGAATACGTGAGGGCGCCCTTGAGCGCGCGAAGCGATTCTTCGAGCCGGCCGAGATCGCGGAGCACGACGCCCATGCGCCGGCCGAACGCCGTCAGTACCGCTCCGCCGACCTCGTTCTCGCCGGCGTCGTACCAGTGCAGGCCGAGCGACACTCCGCGATTGAGCGCCCCGAGCGCGTCGTCGAAGCGGCCTTCGGCGATCGCGACGTCGGCGTCGCGTTCGATGCGATCGACGGCCGCCAGATCGATCGGCCGGTCACCGGAGACGGGTGGCGCCGAGCTCCGCATCATCCGGCGCGCGACGGAGTCCGAGAGTCGAACGTCCAGCGCGGCGCCCGGATGCGGCGGCGGATTCGAGCTGCGGCGAGCGCGCGACGGAATCGACTCGGCGACCGCGAGCTCGAGCGCTTCGGCGAAGGCGTCCGCCGTCGGGTGTCGAGCACGAAGATCGACGTCGAGCGCGCGCAGACAGAGGCGCGCGAGCGCCGGCGGACAGTCGCGGCCCCGTGGCGTCTCGCGGGGATCGACGCGGGCGCCGTAGAGCTGAAGCTCGAGCACCGCCGTCACCGTTCCCGCGTCGAACGGGAGCTCGCCGGTGAGCATCTGGTACATCATGACGCCGACCGCGTAGAGGTCCGAGCTGACCTCCGCTTTTTCGCCGCGGATCTGCTCCGGCGGCATGTAGTGCGGCGTCCCGATGAACGTGCCGAGCGAGGTCACGCCGCGCGCGCCGTGCACCCGCGCGATCCCGAAGTCGATGATCTTCACCCGCTCGCCACCGCCGACGGTCGGCTCCAAAATGACGTTCTCCGGTTTCGCGTCGCGATGCGTGACCCCGCGCGCGTGCGCTTCACCGAGCGCGCCGAGGACCTGTTTCAAGATCGGGTAGGCGCGGGCTACCTGAAACGGCGCCTCTTCGCCGATCACCCGGCCGAGGTCGCGCCCGGTGAGGAGCTCCATCACGAGAAAGAGCGTCCCGCCGTCGCGCGGTTCGGTCCGACCGAAATCGTAGATCTTGACGACGTTGGGATGCAGGAGATGGCTCGCGACGCGCGCTTCGTCCATGAAGCGCTGAACAATCTGCTCGCTCGAGAGCAGCCGCGGATGAATGCACTTCACGGCGACGGGGCGATCGAGGGCGCGCTGTCGTCCCTCGTAGACGCGTCCCATTCCGCCCTCGCCGATCAAACGGCGGATCTCGTAACGGCCGGCGAGCACGCGCCCGATCAATGGATCGGCGGCCGGCAGTGGTTCGTCCGAGATCGGCTGGTACATCGCCATGACGACAACGGGCGACCCCCCACGAAATGTAGGCTGATCGCCGCCCAGCACTTACAGACTACGGAATCTCGGCGAGGGAAAGGGACCGCAGGAACACCCCTGTTATCATTGATTTTTTGAGGGGTCCCCTTGCAGTCGCTCGCGCGGCGAGGGTCTCGGGGATAGTAAGGCTCTGATGTCCGAAGGGCGCGGTACCGGATACGACTTTGGCGGTGCGGTGTTCGATCTCGCCGCGCCGCGAGACCGCGAGATCGTCCGTTTCGTGCTGTCGCAGGCCTTGTTCGGCGAAGCGACCGGCGTCTATTGCGGTCGCTCGCTGTACGCCGCGAGGTCGCTCGAAGCGGCGGAGTTCTACGTGCGCCAAGCCCGCCAGGAGCTCGCGCACCTGCGGCTCTTCGCCGACATTTTTCGCGCGCTCGACATGACGCCACTGCCGGCTCATTGGGTCATTCGCCTCCTGTCGTCACACAACGACTACTACCCACTCAAAGTCTTTCTCGAGCACGCCGTCGGTGAAGGCATGGTGCTCGACGTGTTCAAGGACCTCTTGCTCGAGACGTTGCCGGACTCCGATCCACGCGTCCTGGCGATCAAGAAGAAGCTCCGCGTCGTGTGCAACGACGAAACGGAGCACGTCGCCTGGGGTGAGCGCGAGACGACGCGGATCTTGGAAGAGAAGCCCTTCTTGAAAACGCCGTTCTATGGACTCTTCGAGCTCGAAATGGCGACCTTGCCGCTTCTCGTGAAGGTCCTCAGAAAGCAAGCCGCGGGTCACCCGGTCTTGTCGCATTTGGACGGCTTCGTGGAGCACGTTCGCCGTCACGCCGAGGAACAAGGGCGGCGAGTGGGCTTCGTGCCGCTCACGCGTCCGGGCCCGGCAAAACGTGCGCAAGCCATTGCGCTCGGGCTCGGACTCTACGCGCGCAGCCGCTTTTCGCGCAGCCGTTCCCGCCTCGAAAAAATCTACCTGAACGAGCTCGGCTTCGAAACGCGCTGACCCGCGTCTCTCGGATTTACCGGGCCCCTGCCCTCGAGTATGCCTCCCGGACCCCTTTTTTCGGAGGAATCCATCCATGTCCAGCAATGCGGAGAAGGCGCTCGAAGTCCTGAAGAAGTTCGAAGGCAAGGAGGAGGGCACGAGCGACTGGCACACGATCGATCAGACGCAGATCAACCTGTTCGCCGATGCGACGCTCGATCGCCAGTTCATCCACGTCGACCCCGAGATGGCCGCGAAGGTGTCGCCGTACAAGGTCACCATTGCGCATGGGTTTTTGACCTTGTCGTTGATCCCGTACCTCGGGTCGAGCATCAAGCCGGTCGATCTCGCGATGTACGAAGGGCTGATGATGGGGATCAACTACGGGCTCGACAAGGTGCGCTTCCCGAGCCCCGTGAAAGTGAACTCCAAGGTGCGCTCGCGCCGCGAACTCATCTCCGCGGAGCTGGTCTCGCCGAACACGATTCAATTGAAGCAAAAGGTCACCGTCGAGATCGAGGGCGAGGCCAAGCCGGGTTGCGTCGCCGAAACGCTGGTGCGGCTCATCTACGGCTGAGACGTTCCACGAAATGGGCGACGGAGCGCGGCAACTGCTCCGGCAAGGTCACCGCCGGAAGCGGCGCGCTCGACTTCGTCGCCCAAAATAACGTCACGCCGGGATGGCGGCGCGCGCGATCGATGAACGCGGCCGCCGCCTTCCCGCTGTAGATCGGGTCGAGCGCGAGCCCCGTCGTATCGCGAAAAGCGGTCACGGCGCGGAGCCCTTCGGGAGTGTCGTAGCCGTATCCGCGCCCGAGAAAACGGCCGTCCACCGTGAGCCGCCGCGCGAGAGTCGCACGCTCCACGTCGAGCGAGTCGTCTCCCGCGAGTGACGCCATGACGCGCGCCGTGCGCCGCGCGAGCCCGACGATGCGCGTCTTGTTGGTGACGATGCGCGGCGTGACGCTCACTGCGACGAGCTCGGGCATCGGCGCCGTGGGCGACCCTTCGACGAACCCGATTCCGAGGCGCGCCGCCAGCGCGAACCCCACGAGAAATCCGGCGGCCGTGCACGTCGAACCGGCGGGCACGACGATCGTCGACGGGGGCGGCAGCTCGTGACGAGCCACCTGCTGGGCGAGTTCGAGCGCCGCACCGACGTAACCGAGCGCGCCAATCGGCGTCGCCCCGCCGGGCACCATGAAGAACGGTCGCGCGCCGCGCGCCTGCTCCGAACGTCGTGTCCACGCCACGCCGAACGGGAGCGCGGACAAGTGCGGGAGCGCGACGAACCGCCCGGCGCGCGACACCGTGACCCGCACATTTTCGACGGCAGACGGCGAGACCGGCTGGGGGAAAAGCACGGCCCCCGCCTCGAGCCCGGCCCGCGGAGCGTGAAGCACGGTCGCGACCGCGTGGTTCGACCCGAATGCCCCGGTCGCGAAAATCTTCGTCGCGCCGCGCCGCCGCGCGATTCCGAACAGCACTTCGAGCGGTCGCACCTTGTTGCCCCCGCATACCGGCGACGAACGATCGTCACGTTTCACGTAGAGATCGCCCGCGAGCGACAGCGCTCGGCCGAGTTCGACGATCGACTGAACGGGTGTCGGCCAATCACCTAAACGGACGAACGGCACGGCGCTCGCGAGCTTCGGCCAGATGTCCCAGATGTTGGCGATTTCGAGGCCCAGAAAATCATCTCGCGGCGAGCGCCGCTTTCGAACCGTGGCGAGCGATACCGGTGCGCGCTCGGGCGCGGCGTTCCTCGGCTTTCGCTTGATAGATGAACGACACTTCAGTTACCGTCCGCGCTACTCGGGCAACCTGCTCGGGTGTCCGAGGAGGAGTTTACTCAATGGTGCCCGTTCCGTTCCGCTCGTCGCGCAAGCCGCTCTTCATTTCTGCATTCGTCGGGGTCGCAGCGCTCTTCGGATGCGCCGAACAAGAGAGCGCGCCGCCGCCGATGCCGCCGCCCCCTCCCCCGATGATGGCGCCGCCGCCGGTCGCAACCGTGACGCCGCCCCCGCCGCCGCCCGCCCCCGCTGCGCCCGCGGCACCGACGCTTGCTCCGGCGACCGTCGTGAAGGACGTGGGGTTCATGGAGCCCGAATCGGCGCTCTACGACGCCGCCGAGGACGCGTACCTCGTGAGCAACATCGAGGGGAACCCGTCGGAAGCGGACGGCAAGGGATTCATTTCCAAGGTGAGCCCCGAGGGCAAAGTCCTCGCGCTCAAGTGGATCGATGGCACGAAGAAGGGCTCGACGTTGAACGCGCCGAAGGGCCTCGCGATCGCGAAGGGAACGCTCTACGTCGCGGATATCTCGTTCGTGCGCCTGTTCGATGCGAAGACCGGCGCTCCCAAGGGCAAGATCGCCACGCCGGGTGCCACCTTCTTGAACGACATTTCGGCGGCTCCCGACGGCACGATTTACGTCTCCGACACCGGCATCAAGTTCGGCAAGGACGGCGTCGAACCGACGGGCACCGCCGCGATCTACGCGATCGGCAAGAGCGGCAGTGCGAAGAAGATCATCGCCGACAAGGACAAGCTGGGGGGGCCGAACGGCGTCCTCGCGGACGACACCGGCGTTTGGGTCGTCACGTTCGGCAGCGGCGAGATTTATCACGTCGGGAAAGACGGCAAGCTGGACCCCGGACAGAAGCTTCCCGAAGGGATGCTCGACGGCGTCGTGAAGCTTCCGGACGGTACGCTCCTGGTTTCGAGCTGGACGACCGGGACGGTGTACAAGGGAACGCCGGGCGGCGCCTGGGAAGCGACGGTCACCGGCGTGAAGTCGCCGGCGGACATCGGCTACGACACGAAGCGCAACGTGCTCCTCATTCCACAGATGCAGCTCGACGCGGTCGTGCTGCAAACGATCCCGGGAATGCCCGCGCCGGCGATGACGTCCGCGGTCCCGCTGCCGGCAGCGCCCACGGCGGCGCCGAAGGCGTCGATGCCCGCCGCACCTGCTCCTGTAGCTCCCGCTGCGCCGGCAGCTCCGGCGATGGCGCCGGTCGCGACGCCCGCACCGGCACCCGCTGCTCCGGCGATGAAGTAGGCGTTCAGCGCAGCTTCGCGAGCTCGGCGTCCGCTTCGCGGAATCGTTCGGCAAGCGCTTTGACGAACGCGCCGGCCCAGGAACGACTGCCGAGCTCGCGCTCGAGAGCTTCCGCGGTGACGACCTTCACCGTCACGCGATCCAAGGCGATGACGCTGGCGGACCTCGGTTCTCCGGTGAGCAGCGCCGTTTCGCCGAACACGTCGGCGGGACCGAGCTGGCGCAAGGTAGAGACTCGGCCTTCGTTGGTCTGCACGACGCTGCAATGGCCTGCGACGATGATGTAAGCGGTCTCCGCCTTGGCGCCCTGCTCGACGATCGTCTCGCCGGGCTCGAAGATCTCCGTCTGAAACCAGCCGCCACCGCGCAGGAAGTCCTCGACGTCGACCTTCAGCTCGGCGACGGAGGCGTAACGGTGGCGCGGCTCCTTTGCGAGTGCCTTCATCGCGATGCGGCAAAGTCCCGGCGGTAAGTTGCTCCACGCGCTGCCCTGCGGAGGCTCGTGCATGCCGCGCTGCGCTCGTTGCAGCGTCTCGAACGCGGTCGCCGCGGCGTTCGGGCCGCGACCGGTGAGCAATTGATAGAGGATCCCGCCGAGCCCGAAGACGTCGGTGCGTTCGTCGACCTCGTCGTTCTTGCCCCACGCCTGCTCGGCGGCCATGTATTCGAACGTGCCGACGATCGCTCCGCGTTCCTCGCGCTCGTCGAGCGTCAGATCGTCCGAGACGCTGACGAACGGCGGCGCGCCCGGCGGAGGCGGCCCCCGTCGCCCGAGCAGGAGCGCGATGCCCCAGTCCATCACGTAGACCTGCCCGTAGCTTCCGACCATGACGTTGTCGGGTTTGAGATCGCGATGGATGACCCCGCGGCTGTGCGCGAAGGAAATCGCATCGCAGATCTTCAGAAAGACCTGGAGCGTGCTCTCGACGGCGCGATGATCGTACGCGGAGCGGTGCAGGCGGTCGATGATGTCCGTCAGAGTTTCGCCCTGCACGAGCTTCATCGTGAAGAAGACGCCGCGGATGTCCGGACTCGTCCCGAGGTCGTGCACGGGAACGATGTTCGGGTGATCGAGCTGGCCCGTGACCTGCGCCTCCTCGACGAAACGGAGCGCCGCCTTCGCATAGGACGGGCTCGACGGATCGCCGGTTTTCATGGCGACCTCGCGCCGGAGCACGGTGTCGTACACGCGGCGAATCGCGCTCATGCCGCCGCGGGCGATCTCGCCGAGATCGCGCAAGCGTTGCCCCGACGACGTTTCGAGCGACGGGGGCTCCGGCGGCACTTTCTGTCCACTTCCTTCGACCCGGGTGCGATGCCCCGACTCCGTGGGCGTGCGACGCGGCAACTCCGGCCGGGATTTCATCGTCGCACCAGCGGTTCGACTTCGCCTCGTCGCCTTCTTCGAGCGATCGTCCGCCATTTTTGCTGGAGCCGCGAGCCGGCCCTTACATCAGCCTAACGCGACCCCTCCGAAGTGTGAACGAAAACCACGTCCGAACTTCGAGTCCCTCCGCGGCAATCAAGCGAGCAGGGAGAGAAAACGCAACGCTGCGCGACTCGGGGCGAAGAAGTATGCCCCGCCTCGAACGTCGACGAAGCGCGGCAAGCCGTGAAATCGGCAGCGCAGCGGGTCGGCTGGAATGCTGAAGAGACCGCCGGTCGCCGACGGGTCACCGAGCAACGCGTCGACTTCGCCGTGAAGCCCTTGGAACACGGCGCCGTTGACCCACGTCTGTTGAACGAATTCGAACTGGTTCGCGATGTCCGCGTTGAAGCCCAGAAAATGAAGCCCGCGAGCACCCGGCACGGGAAGCTCCGAATCCGCCGCGCGGATCAGCGCTTCGGGGGAGAGCGGGTCGGCGAGCGGCGCGCCGTAGGAGCGGCCGCGGCGTAAAATCCGGTGCTTTTTCGATTTGGCGAGACCTTCGATGGGGTCGTTCGACAAGGTTGCCCGCGGATTGGCTCGCCGGATGTGCGCGCTGAGTGGGCAGGCTCGCCCATAGGGGTCGTCGTGAGCGAAGTCGAACGTCTCGGGGTCGCCAGGCGTCGATCTTCCCCGATCGACCAGCGGCGTCCCGTCGGGCCGTCGCCCGACCATCTTCGACGCGAACTCGATCCGATCGTCGACCGTGGCTCCGGATTTCGCCATCCGCGTCGCCTGCCAGAACGCGCGAACGTCCTGCGCGAGCTGCCGGAAAACGAGGTAACTCCCGTTTTTCCCGAAATCGCCGTCGGGTCGCGCGAAGGGACCCTTGGAGCGATCGGTGGCGGAAAGCGTCGGGCTCCTGGGGAAAATGCCGGCTTCGTTCGCGTAGCCGAGGAGCAGTTCACCCGTCGCGATTCGGTCGGCGTCGCGGGGCGGTCGATGGACCACACCCGCCGGCTCGGCGGCGAACCGCGGCTGCGAAATCCCGTCCGCGAAACCGAAGTGCTCGCGGCGCTTCTCGAGCACCGCGCACGCTCCGAGCGGGCTTCCGTCGGCACCCACGACCTCGACGAGCCCCGAGGCGTCGAGCTCGGCGCGATGCCGGGCCACGGCCTCGGCGAGCGCGCTCTCCGACGTCGCGTACAGCGAAAGCACCAGGTGAACGCGATTGTCGTCGTAACCCCAGAGCCAGCGTTCGGGCGCGCTCGAGCCGACGTCCGCGAGGATTCGCGAGCGCGCCGTGTTCGTCATGCCCTCGACGAACTCCGGAGCAAATCCGGCGATGGTCGCCGGCGATAGCCCGAACGCGTCGAGCCCTTCAGAAGACAGAGCGATGCTCCCCGCAGGGAGCGCGCCGCTCGGATCCCATCCGAATTCGACGACGCGTTCGTCGAGCAACCGGCCGAGCCACCGCGCCGCGTCCGCTCGGCGTGTCACTCGAAGCAGCGAGAAGTGCGCGTACGGGTGCCGGCGATAGCCGCGCAAGAGAATGCGTTGCACCTCGTCCCACTCCACGGGCGCCGTCGGCTGCGGCGCGTCGCTCATAGAAGCCTGAGCCATGTGTCGGCGCTCTCTTCCGTCATGTAACCGCGGAGTCCGTCGCGGAGCGTGGAGTTGTCGTTCACGTTGCGGATCGAGATCTCCGGAAGCGCCGCGTACCAGACCTGGGTGCGCACCTGGTTTTCTCGAGTCCACGCCTTGAACACGCGTTCGTTCGTAGCCCCGTCGAGGAGCAGATAGCGCGAACGCGGAAAATTCACGGTATTGCTCCACACGGCGGTCATCCCCTTCCCCGCTTCCTCGATGAAGTCTCCGAGGTATCGCTCGAAGCTTCCGTCGTAGTTCGAGATGAAGAGCAGACGTGGCTTCGTACCCGGCAAGATCACCCAGTGCGCGCAGTGAATCGTCTCGAGCCCGCCGAGGTCGCCCTTGTAGAACTGGAAGCGCGCGCGGAGCTCGATCGCGAACAGGACGGCGCGAAGCAAGACGAGGCGGAATCGACCTGGTTTGACGTCGACGAGGTGAGTGAGCTGATTTCGAATCCCGAAGTCCTCGTCTTCGGCGAGGCTCTGACCACTCGCGTAGTCAGTGTCGGTCTTGGCCGGGTCGGTCTCCTCGTGATGGCGAAGGACGAGCAGAAGAATCCCCGCCGCTATGGCGAGCGCAGTCACGTACAGCGCCACTCCGACGATCCCGTCGAGGAGCGCCGCGGCGACGGCGCCGCCGAGCAAGCCCAGAGCGATGGCGATGCCGCCGACGGCGCTCCGCTTCCATCCGTCGACCCGCGTCGGACCGATGGGGGCATCGCGGGGCTCGAGCGCGACGCGGAGCGCGTCGTTCTGCACCCAGTCGATGATTTTCCGTCGAATCGCGACGCTCGACTTGGGAATCGCTACGGTGCCCTGTTCGGCGTCGAGCTTCTGTT
>Ga0265320_10002535_pt1 | contig 12692 bp, 12 predicted proteins | sample 4827metaG_FD_202087 | JGI IMG/M metagenome (GOLD analysis project Ga0265320, IMG submission 202087) | Rhizosphere microbial communities from Carex aquatilis grown in University of Washington, Seatle, WA, United States - 4-8-27 metaG | ecosystem: Host-associated > Plants > Roots > Rhizosphere >...
CCTACGCCCTCGTCAATCGGCGTCCGCCCGCCGAGGCCGACATGCAGGCTTTCTTCGGAGTCACCCCTCCCTCCGTCCATCGGATGGTCATCGAACTCGAGAAGTTGCGCCTGATTCGGCGCACCCCACGGCAAGCCAGAAGCATCGAGTTGTGTCTGCCCGTCGAGGAAATCCCTCGGCTGCTGCCGCAACCGTTCCATTCCTCTGTGTCGAGGTACTAGATACGAGCACCGTTTCGGCTGCGATGTGGAAGACGCCGGATCCGCACGTACTTGCGAAGCTTCGAGAACACGGAGGCGAGTGCGTCATCAGCGCGCAAGTCTGGCATGAGCTCAACTACGGCATCGCGAGACTACCCCGAGGAAAACGCCGTGGCATCTTGGAGGCGTTTCTACGCGACGTCGTGCTGCCGACGTTGCCCGTCCTGCCCTACGACGAGCACGCGGCAGAATGGCACGCGGACGAGCGTGTGCGACTCGAGAAGGCCGGCCGACAAACATCCGCCATCGACGGGCAGATCGCCGCAGTTGCTGCGACGAATGGAATCCCCGTGGTCACTGCCAACGTCGCCGACTTCGAGATCTTCAAAGGACTCGCCGTGCACAATTGGATGGCGAGCGCTCGCTGAGATCGGTCTAGCGTTCGCGCGTTCAGCTGCGAGCCCCGAGCGTAGGCGAGGGAGTCGTCAGCGGCGACGTGGAGTCACACCGGCTTGCTCGCTTGTGTGGCATAGAGCGTAAGGTCACAAACCAAACGAAATGCAACGTCTCTCTGCGTGGCTTCGCGGATCCGAAGCATTCCCGCCGAGTATTGCGCTTCGGTGAGCCCGGTCAGCTGAGACGTGAAGCTCTGCTCTAAGACGCCGTCGCGAAGCGCTTCGTCCAATGATCTCGACGACCGCAAGAGCTCCACCGGCCATACCGCGACGTCGGAGAGGTTCGACGATTCGATCCATGCCGCCCGGCGAGAACGAGAAGGAAAGCGCTCGAGATCTAGTTGCAAAGTCTCCGGGAAAAAGTCGTAGACGAACCATCGGTCACGCTTTTCATGAGGATCCAAGCCAATCGACAAAAGCCTCCCGCCAGGACGGAGCACCCGAAACGTTTCGCGCAGAGCGAGTTCGGGCGTGGCGAAGTGATGAAGTGCATTGATATAAAAGACGACATCGAACGAAGCGTCGGCCCAGGGTAGAGCCTCGGCAAAGCCTTCACGAATGTCACCTCTCGCCGCGTCGGGAGCACGGCGCAGCATCTCCTTCGACGGGTCAATCCCGGCAACCTCGCAACCAGCCTGAGCAAGCACGGCGACCCAGTTGCACGTACCGCAGCCGACCTCGAGCACGCGCCGGTTGTCGATCGACTCAACGAGACCGAGGATCGCGGAACGAATCCCGGGGTAGTCGTGCAGCTCATAGCGACGATTGTAAGCGCTGGCGATGGCATCGTAACTGACGGTCATCGGGTGCTCGGTAACAACGTTCGCGTGTTCAACTGCGGGGACTGAGCGTAAGCGAGGGCATTGTCGGGTTCAATGCGGTGTGGGCTGCCCTTCGAAACCCATTCAAGGACGCCACGCTGAAAGCGATTCGTACGCGTGCACGGTACGAAGGCACCGATGGTCGCGCCGCCCGTGACGCGAAGCAAGTTGCGTCCAGCGCGGCCCTGTCAGTTGCAGCACCTTGTTATGCGGCGCCGGCTCAAGGTCTCGTCACTCGAAGAGCTTTCCTCATCGGCACCCCATCATCGCCCGGAGGTCCCACCGCCGTGTAGCCGAGCTTGACGTAGAACCCTACCGCATTGGGACTCGAGTCCAGTGTTGCGCATTCGTGTCCGCGTTTCACGATGTCGGATTCCAGCCTCGACATGATGGCACGACCAACTCCCGTGCGACCTGATGACGAGCGAATGTAGACTCCGCTGATGTAGTCTCCTGAACTGCTTCCCCAACCAAGCCCACTGCTCCCAGAAACCGCAAGCACAACATCGCCAGCCGCAACCCGCTCTGCGAAGAATTCTGGCGACCGTCTGCCTGCCCACGCCTGCCGTTCGATTACTCCGAAATCGTCGGAGATTCCAAGGATCGCATCGCGGCGGATGTCGTGGATGATGCCGAGATCGTCCGAACTTGCTTTGCGGATTGTCACGCTCATCCCCGGTTCACCCTTGCGACGCAAAGTCCGCATAACGTTCGCGCGTTCAGCTGCGAGGCCCGAGCGTAAGCGAGGGTCTCGTCAGCTGCAACGCGGAGTTAGCCCGCGCGTCAGCAACTCTGTGCGACAATGGCGAAATGTCGTTCGGTCCGAGAGGCTACGGATGTGCGCGAGCATCGTGCTTCCGCGTCGTTCTGGACTCCAACTGCTTTCGCGGCGCAACAACTGCGGAGCTCAGCGCCGTTTGTCGCAGAGGTTTCTTGCTCAGCATTTCGATTGAAGCACTCCGTGAGGTCTGGGCGCAATCGATTCGCGAACAGCGGTTCAGTCTACTTGCGACTCGAGTACGCCAACTTGGGCCGCTCGTCGACCCGATGGCACCCGTGGCGTTCACGGGAAACGCTCTCCTGACGAGCCTTGGCCTCGGTACCACCGAGCAAAATCGAACGAACGCTTCCTTTCGATCCCGGATCACTGATGCGTGGACAACGTTAGTCGCGCAAGGCGTGGGTCAAGCCGATTGGAGGGCGATTGGGGAAGAGCTTGCGGCCGAGCTCAACGAGGACGAAAACAATTGGAAGTCGCAGGTCGACGAGTTTATCTCGATCAACCGCGCTCGAACGCCAGCAAACGCGAAGGTCGTAAATTCCCAGCGATTTGTCCGTCGCGCGTCGGAGATCGTCTTCCGAAAGCTCGCAAATACCGGCGTCGACGTGAAGCCGGGCGTAGGTCAACGCGTCAATGCGTCGCTGAAGTTCGTCATCGGAAAGGTGATGAACGCGCATCACGAAATGCCCGCCCGCAATGACTGGGTCGACGGTCGCCTCCTCCAGCACATCGCGTGGCCTTCCTTTTTGATGACGAACGACTTTCGGCTGATCGAGGCGGTCGACCGCTCGCGATCCATGCAAGCACAATGGATCCGTACGCCTCGAGAACTTGCCGAGACTCGCGTCGCGCATTGCGAACCGTGGGGTCGGCCCGCACGTGCCGTAGCGTCTCGATTCAGGCGCGATCCACCGCATCTGCTGCGAGCTGATCAGGAGCGATGGCGCGCCGCGGTCGCGAGTGCGTCGGGCTAACTCTCAATTCAGCTGCAGACGGTCCCCTACCGATCCTTCTCGATGACTTCGTTTCACGAGGGTCCGCCGATCCGACTCGTCCGAATCATCCTCTCGCGTCTCTGCCGCTCAACCCTCTGAATCCGCCCACACCGCGACGAGCCTAGATCGCGACTTGCCGAAACTGAATGCGATTCATGTCGTGCACGCCGAGCCCAAGCTCCGCCGCGGTCTGGATGTACGCCGGCTTTCGCTCGGACTGTGCCACGGGCATCATGCCGTGGGATTTGCGTGCGTCTTCGATGACGGAGAGGCCGATGGTGTCGAGGGCGACGGGATCGGTTGCGACGTAGACGGCGCCGTGGGGGATGCGGCGGTCGGGGTTTTTGTCGAGCGGACCGCCGTCGTAGATGATCTTGAAAGCGTCGGTGATGTGGAGGCGCACGCGACTCGTCAGCACCGGGAAATTGTAGAGCACGGCGATCTGCGGGTTGGCGTGGGTCGCGTGGTGATCCTGCGGATTGACGATCTGGCCGTGCGTCATGTTCTTGAGCGCGCCGGTGAAGCCGCAGATGGAATGGTCTTTCATCATCGTCATGTCGATGATCGCGGTGGCGTCGGTGACGTAGCGCACGAAGCGAGTTTTCACCGGCGCGTACACGACCGTCTCGGGCATGGTCGCGTCCTGGTTGCCGTGAAAACCGGTTTTCACACCCTTCGGTAGCTCGTGCCCCTTCGCGAGGATGCGCGTGCCCATCAAGTACGACGGGTATTGTTCGAAGACGGTCACCTTGTCCGGCGGAACGCCCACGCCGAGCACTGCTTCGACGACGGGTCCGATCAGCTCGGCGTTCACCGCCATGGTCGCGCCCTTCTGGCCGGCGATGCCATTCACCTTGATCGCGACGATGTCGTCCTTGTGGATGAAGCGCTTCATCGCTTCGACGGCGTTCGGCGCGCCGGTGAACTCGGTGAGCGCGCGCTCTAGCATTTGACGAGCGGGGTCAGCGAGCGGCCAGAGCTGATTCGGCTGCATGAGCGACGCGAAGTCGTTGCCCTTGGTCACCTTGACGACCTTGCCGGGCATTGAGAGCGGCGTGAAACCGGCGGGCGGCTTCGCGATCCATTTCTCCATCGACGGCGCGCTCCACGCGTTCGAGCTGCGGAACGCGGCGGCTCCGGCGGCGCTCATCGCAAGGAGAGCGGAATGTCGAACGAACGCGCGGCGGCCATGACGAATCGACATGCGGCGCAGCCTACACCCCTCACCGAAGACGGCAAAGCGCGGGGACCCGTACGACTGGCCAAGCGCCGTGGCGATCGCCCGCGCTGCCACCCCAGAACGACGCGAAGTGCTCAGAAACACGCCGCTCTCGCCGCGGCACGGCGCTCGCAAGGCTTCCTCGAGTCGAGCGAGTCAGTCGCCCGACAATCGAAGAGGAAAAAGCAAATGAACGCCAGCAAAATGAAGATCGTTTACGTCATCAGTGAGAGAAACCAAAAGAGCTTCTGGAATCGCATCGGAGTCGCCTTCGTCAACAACGACGGCTCGATCAACGTGAAGCTCGACGCCATGCCGGTTTCCGGCGAGCTCCAGATCCGCGACTACGTCGCGCGTGAGGAAACGACGGGGCCGTTCGGTCGTCGCAACGACGACACCCTCTCGGAAGTGGCGTGAGCGAGGAGGCAGGAATGGACGCACGAGATTTCGAGCCCGTCGCGGATCGCGCTTCGCCTTCCGCCGAGCCCGTGGTTCACGCGCCCGCCCCTGTCTCCGAAACCCGGTTCGGCGAGGGTCGCCCAGCGGCCCTCGCCGTCCCGGCCGGGTTTCTCGAGCGCGCGCGTCTTCGGGTCCGCCACGGCGTGTGGGCGCCGGTCGCGCTGCGTGCGACGGCGATTGGCCTGGGAATGCTGGGGCTCGCGGCGATCGGCGCGTGGTCGACGCTGGCGGGTGCCGGCACCGCGGTCGCCGCGGCGTCGAGCGTGGCTCCCCAGAAAACGACCACTCCGGTTGCCGGATCTGCGACGACCGTGCCCGCCTCACCGGGACCGGCCGGAGCGACGTCGAACTCGCCCACCGGGGTCGGCTCCGGACTCGGAGAACCGAACCCGGCGTCCGGCACCCCGGCGTCGGGGATCACCGCCGACGGCAAGGTCATCCTCAACGTCGCGAGTGCCGAGGAACTCACCAAGTTGCCGCGCGTCGGCCCGAAGCGTGCTCAGGCGATCGTCGATTTGCGGAAGCGGCTCGGAAAGTTTCGTCAACCGACGGATCTGCTCCGTGTCCGCGGGATTGGACGAAAAACGCTGAGACAGCTCATGCCGTCCTTCGTCCTCGACCCTCCCGCGGGGCCACCCCGCTGACAGCGGCGTCTTCCGCTGTATAGTCCGCGCAACGTGGCGTCCTCGACGACTCTCCCGGTGCGCGCGGCGCTCGCTCCCATTGCGGGCGCCATCGGCGTCACGGTGCTCTGCGTGATCAGCGCGGTGATTTTTCTGAGGTGGCGCGGCGCCGAGCAGCACCGCGCCCTCCAGATTTCGACGACGAAGTGCCGCGGAGGCGACAAAGAGGGCTGCGACACGCTTCGCGACGCCTGTCTCAAGCGAAGCGCCGAGGCCTGCGTGAACCTCGCCGAGGTGTACCTCTCACCGGGGTCGAATCGCGATCCACAGGAAGGCGCGCGCCTTCTCGGGGAGGCGTGTCTCCATCGCAACGCGGACGCCTGCTTTCGCGCGGGCACGATGTACGCCGCGGGCACGGACATTCCGAAGAACCCCGCGGAGGCGAAAGATTCGTTTCAGCGCGGGTGCTACCTCGGCAACGACAAGGCGTGCACCGCCCAGGAGTCACTCGCCCCGTAAAGCTATCTCATAAACCTACTACGCCCCGCGCTGCGTCGGTCGGCCTCCTCGAAATACCAGCGTATGCCTCCGTCGGCCTTCCTAGCATCGCGGGGCTCGCTACGGTTTCTGAGATAGCTTCCCAGTTCACGAGGCGCCGGGGTCTCGGAAATTCGGCGCGCGTTTTTCGAAATTCGCCATCGAGGCTTCGATTTGATTCGGCGAACCGAGGAGCTCCCGCTGGAGCTTCTCTTCGAGGAGAAAGCCGTCTTCGAGTGACAGGAGCCCCGAAGCGTTGAGAAGCTCCTTGCCGTTGCGAATCGCGTCGGGAGATCGGCCGGCAATTTCCGTCGCGGTGGCGAGCGCCGTGGCGCGCGGATCGTCGCTGACGCGCGTGACGAGACCGAGCGCCGCGGCCTCGGTGCCGGACACGACGCGCCCGGTGAACGTGAGCTCTTTGGCGACGTCGAGGCGAACGAGCCGGCGCAGGGTTTGCGTCCCCGACATGTCCGGCACGAGCCCCCATTTGATTTCCATGACGGAGAGCTGCGCATCCGGAGTCGCGTAACGAACGTCGGCGCCGAGCGCGATCTGGAGTCCGCCGCCGAACGCCACGCCGTGAATCGCGGCGATGACCGGCACCGGCACTTCTTGCCAGACCCAGGCGGCGCGCTGCGCACGGTTCGCGACGCTCGACGCATCGCGAGCGAGCAAGGCGCCGCCAGACCCGACGAAGCTCTTCACGTCGAGACCGGCGGAAAATCCCTTACCTTCCCCCGACAGGACCACCACGCGAACGCTCGGGTCGGCGATGATGCGCTCGCCCGCGGCGACCAACGCGCCGAACATCTCGGGGTCGAGCGCGTTCAACTTCTCGGGGCGATTCAATCGGACGTCGGCGATGCCGGAGTGGATCGAGACCCTAACGCGTTCGCTCATGCGAGACCTATAGCGCGCGGCCCACGACTCGGAAAGCCGCACCGGGTGGCGGACGCAGTACCGACTGCCGTCAGTGCTGCTTGAGCGGCAGCGTGTGGAGCTCGGTGGGCCGCCGGTCGAGCGCGCCGCGCCTCCGGGCGCTGCGCGGAACCAACCGCGCGCGGGGCTTCGACGATCGGAGGTCGAGGGTCGTCACGAAGACCGCGACGTTCTGCCGGCGAGCGTCCTCGTCGCTCGCGAACCGATCGCGCACACGGGGCCGCGCGAGCGCGATGGACGCGAGGACGGCCGGGTCGTTTTCGACGAAGCGCACGTTTTTTCCGTCCACTTCGGTGGTCGCATGCGAAATGGCGTAGTACGCGCCGATCCCAGGGAACCGCGCGAGCTCGGTGTCCGGCGGCATGAGGGGAAAGGGCGCGTTGCGGACGTACACGTCCTTCGCCGCGCCGGAGAGGGCGATGGCGTCGTGGAGCGCCGTCTCGACGGCGGTCCGCCCCGAAGAAAATGTCCGCTTCGTGCCGCCGTCCATCCGCGTGGCCACGAAGGCGCTCGGTAAAACGGCGAACGCGACGACCGCGCCGATGGCCGCGTTCGGAACCCACCGAGGCGTCCCTTCCGGCAATCGCACGAGCGTGAGCGCCGCGGCGAGCGCGAACGCGAGCGCCAGCGTCCCCACGTAGTGCCACTCGGGCCGCACGGCGACGGCGGCCGCGCCGCGCAGGGAAATGAGGCTCGCGCCGTCGAACGCGGCGACCGCGTAGACGCAGAGCGGTACCGCGAGGAGCGCGCGCACCGAACGCCGCACTCGGTCGCTTCCGCGCCAGAACACCCAACCAAAAAAAACGAGACACGCGAGGAGCGCGACGACGGAAAGGCCGACGGCGCCTCCCGGCTCTTCCACGAACCCGGCTTGGCCGCCGCCGCGGGCCATCGCGACGAGCGGACCCAACAGAAGATCGCCGGCCGAGTACGCGACGAAAGCGAAGAACAGCGGAATCCCCGGGAAGAATTTTCCGATCGGCGCGGGTCCGACCACTCGGAGGGTCACGTAGCCGGCCAGCGCCACCACGGCGACCGGCACCGCGACGCGAAGTGCGCGAACGCGCGACGGACCCGCCGGCATCGCGAGCGCGAGCGCGACGGCAGCGGCGATGGCGATCGCGACGCCGGAAGGCGCCGAGAGCGACGCGACGACGAGCAGCGCCGCGCCTCGAACGAGCGCCCCACTCGACGGGGTTTTGGCGGATGCAGCAAGCGCGTTCCGCGGCGTGTCGCGCTCCGCGTCCGACGCGGGGTCGATTTCAGGGGGCGCGCTCCACGGCGCGGCCGTCGCGGAGACGTCGCTCGAAGGGCGCCGCGGGTTCGCGCGGAGCCCTTCGCCGAGCACGAGGACCCCGGCGATGGCGGCGAGCACGTTGCCGAACGCCGCGAGCGAATCGAGGCACCCTTGCTGCACCGCGCCCGCGCCCCAGAGAACGGCGAGCGTCCCTGAAAGGAGGGGCCGCGACGTCATGCGGAGGAGGAGCCTCGCCGCGAGCGCGACGCAGACGACGTGCGCGGCGAGTGCGACGAGGAAGAACGGAAACGGGTGCGCGCCGAAGACCCGTTCGAAGACGAGATAGAAGACGCGCACGAGCGGTAATGTTTCGCCGAGGTCGAGCTCGGTCAGGAAACGAGCCGGCGCGTGAGCGATGCTCGCGTAAAGGTGAAGATAATCGTCGGGGACGAAGGGGCTCGTCAGGACTACGGCATGGACGGCGGCCGCGAGCCCCAGAGCGCCGACGACGACCTTGGCGGTCGTGCGGGCGTCCGACGCCGGGAGCGCATCGCGTTCGGCGTCCGTGACGAGGAACGCCGCGTCCGGCGCGACGCGCGGAACGCCGCCCTTGGTTCGGTTCATCGCCGACCGAACGCCGATGGGCGCCGCGATCCCGAGCAATGCCGCTCCGGAAAGCGACGGTGTCGCGGAAAGCGCAGGCGCGGGCGGTTCGCCGAGCGACAGCGCGGAAAGAGCCGGCGGATCGAGCAGCGCTTCGCGGACCGGGGACGGCGCGAGGGGCGGGGGCCGCGGCGCCGTCGGTCGGTCGTCGACCGCGTCGTTGGACGGCGAGGCGTCCGTCATTTCCGCGCGATTCGCCGACGCGAGACGCGTTTCCTGAGACGGAAACGCGAGCGGGAGGGTCGCCTCGGGTTCGCTCGCCGCGTCGAAGTCGTAGCCGAGCCCGGCCATGGTCCGATCGAGCTCGGCTTTCAACCCGGCGTTGGTCAGCGTGACTTCGACGGGAGCGACGACCGGAGGCGCGGGCGTCTCGGCCGACGCACGCCGGACATATCGGTACACGCTCATCAGACCCCTCTCCCTATCACGGGCGAAGTCCGAACCCGCGGGGGACCCAACGCCGCTCGGCGACTCCACATTCCGTGTTTCGCGAGCGACGCCTTGGCGCGCCCGTCGGGCGGTGCCGGACCGAATGTGACCGAACGCCCCAATGCCCTGCTGCCACCCTGTGCGTGTTTGTGCTACCCGTGCCTCCGCCCGAGGGGAAGCCGAATGAACCTTGCCGAACGAGATCCGTTCATCCAGCGCCTCGTCGACAGGCCCTATGACCACGAGACGTTGTTCTCGGTGTACCGCGAGACGGCGGAGGATCCGAAGGCCTACGCGTCGCTCCTGATCACCGCCGCCGAGCGCACGGGCGAGGACGTCGCCGCGAGCCATTGGCTCACCGAAGCGGCGCGCGTTCAGATGCACGCGCTCCGGAACGAACCCGGCTCCGTGCGGTTGCTCGAAGCCGCGCTCGAACGCGATCCGCTGAACCTCCGCGCGGCCGAACAGCTCGTCGAGCTGTATCGCGCGCACCACGAGGACGAGGAGCTCGCCCAGGTCCTCCGATCGCGGGCCGAGGCGCTCCGCGTGCGTTGTTCGCAGGAACCGGTGGAGCTTCCGCGCGCCGCGCTCGCATTCGAAAAATTGGGCGGCGTGTACGAGGCGCTCGGCGATAGCGCGGCGGCGATCGCTGCGCTCCGGACGGCGCTCGAGCTCGAGCGCGCGCAGGCTCGCCAGACGACGCCGAGTCCGCCGCCGGACGCGCCGAAATCGTCGCTGCGCGCTCGAAGCGGCATCGCGGGCTCGGTGTCCGAAGCGGTGCCGCCTCCCGAACCGCACTGGACCGCCGCGCCCGATCCCGAGTTGCGCGATACCATGCCGTCCGCGTTGCCGCCGGCGGTCGCGAAGACGGTGATGGCCATCGACACCGAACCGCCCGAGCTCGAACGGCCGTTTCGGACGAGCTCGACTCCGGCGCCCGCGTCCGCCGATCCGCTGCTCGCCGTCATCGAGGCGCTCCACGCGCTCCGTTTTTGCGAAGACGCCGTGGACGGCGCGGCGCTCGTCTTGCGGACGGCGCTCGAGGCGATCCCTTCCGCGGCGGGCTTCGTTCACGTGTGCGACGTGGCGACGCACGACTTCGTCGTGGTGGCGGCGTCCGGCGAGCATCAAGCCGACGTGGTCGGGTCGCGCGCGAACGACGAAGATCCGACGCTCGGGCGCGCGCTCGCCGAGACCGAAGCCGTCGTGATCGACATTCTCGGCGGGACGGACCTCGACGCCACCCGCTGGGGCGTCGTTCGTCCGATTCGCGCGGTGCTCTGCGCGCCGGCGCAATACGACGGCCGTCCCCTCGGCGCCATCGAGCTGGTCGATCCCATCCATGAAGCGCGCTTCAGCGCGCCCGACCGGCACGCGATGACCTACGTCGGCGAACGCCTCGCCGAATTCCTCGCCGATCGCAGCATCGCTTTCTGAGGGCACCGAGCTAGGGCTAGGGCTAGAGCGAGAGCGAGAGCGAGGGGTAAAAGGGGGGAGCCATCGCTCGCCGCCGTAGCCGTCCTTTCGTCCCCTCGAGTCGCCATGCGTGGCGAAGCGACGAAAAGAACTGGTGCACGCGAGCCACAGCGATGCAGCCCCCCTTCCCTCACGCCTCAGCCCGTGGCCCTAGCCCTAGCCCTAGCTCCTCGGCTCCCTTGTGCTCGTTCGAGTGTTACGAGTATGTCACCCACCACGCGAACCGCCATGCCCGACGACAAAGACGCCTCGTTCAAAGCTCTGTTCGAATCTTCGCCGAACCGCGGACGCGCGCGGCAGCTTCGACTCGGCGACGTGCTCGACGTGGAAGTCGTTCGAGTCGGCGCGAAGGAAGTGTTCGTCGCGCTCGACGGAAAACAGGAAGGGTTCATCGAGGCCGGCGCGCTCCGCGACGCGGACGGTAAGCCGACGGTGTCGATGGGCTCGCGCATCGCCGCCCGCGTGACGGCGATCGATCGCGAGACCGGTTCGGTGGAGCTCACGCCGCTCTCGCCCGAGCCGATCGTCACCGGCGTCTCGGAATCGCCGGAAGGCGCGAAGCCGGCCGCGCCGGACAACGCGGTCGTCACCGGCATGCGCGTGAAGGGCAAAGTCGCCGGCGTCGAACGCTACGGCGTGTTCCTCAGCTTCGAAGTGCCGGGCAAGAGTCGTCCGGAGCGCGGGCTCATTCCCGCGGCGGAGCTCGGCGTGCCGCGCGGCGCGGATCTCCGCAAGGCGTTTCCGGTCGGCAAAGAGCTCGAGGCCGCCGTGACCGCCATCGACGAGCGCGGGCGCATTCGACTCTCGGTGACGGCGCTGAATGCCGCCGAAGAGCAACGCGCGTTCCGCGACTACACCGATCGCGCGCGCCCCGAAGCGACCAAGGGCGAGAAAAAACCCGTCGGGTTCGGTACCTTCGCGGATCTTCTGAAGCGCGGCAAATGACCCGGCCTTCGTGATAAACCCGGACGCATGGTCCGACTCATCGAACGCCCGACTCGCGTCGAGGCGCAGGGGAACAAGCCGAAGCTCATCGACGAGCACGTCGGCCGCGTGAACACTGGCACCGGCGCCGTCAGCGTCGCTCACATGCGGAGCCCGAGCGGCTGGATCGAGCCCGGACAGCGCCCTGAATTCGATGAGTATACTTTGGTGTTGAGGGGCTCCCTTCGCGTCGAGCACGTCGGCGGATCGATTGATGTCGGCGCGGGGCAAGCCGTCATTGCCGAGCGCGGCGAATGGGTGCGTTACAGCACGCCCGGCGCGGACGGCGCAGAGTACGTCGCGGTGTGCTTGCCCGCGTTCTCGATGGACACCGTGCACCGCGATTCGAAGTGATGGCGACCGACGGACACGGGACGGCGCTCATCACCGGCGCATCGATGGGGATCGGGCTCGAGCTCGCGCGGGTCTTCGCGCGCCATCAGCACCCCGTCGTGCTCGTCGCGCGGAGTCGCGACAAGCTCGAGGCGCTCGCGACCGAGCTCCGTCAACGACACGCGGTCACCGCGTGGGTCATCGAAGCGGATCTGGCCGACGAGAAGGCCGCGCAGGCGATCTTCGACGAGGTCGAACGGCGAGCGATCCAGGTCGACTATCTGGTGAACAACGCCGGCTTCGGCTCGACCGGGCCCTTCGTCGACGCCGACTACGGGCGGCAGCTCGACATGATCCGCGTGAACGTGACGGCGCTGACGGCGCTCACGCATCTATTTGGACGTAAGATGGTGGAGCGGAAGCGCGGCGGCGTGCTGAACATCGCGTCGACCGCGGGGTTTCCGCCGGGGCCGAACATGGCCGTCTACTACGCCACCAAGGCCTTCGTCGTGAGCTTCACCGAGGCGATCGCCCACGAATT
>Ga0265320_10002536_pt1 | contig 12687 bp, 13 predicted proteins | sample 4827metaG_FD_202087 | JGI IMG/M metagenome (GOLD analysis project Ga0265320, IMG submission 202087) | Rhizosphere microbial communities from Carex aquatilis grown in University of Washington, Seatle, WA, United States - 4-8-27 metaG | ecosystem: Host-associated > Plants > Roots > Rhizosphere >...
GTCGGCGCCGAGCTCGGCCGTCTGGTCGGCCCAGACGTCGATCACGGCCCGGACATCCGGGCGAGACATGAGGGCCAGGGTCACGTCGTGGCGGGGCGAGAAGCACAGGACCCGGCAGGTGCCCGGTTCGCCCTCGGCCCGCAGCAGGCCATCCTCGAACCGCTCGGCGCCGACTTCGGGCCGGAGAGCGGCATAGTCGTTGGTGAAGACGAAGGTGTGCTCGTAGCCCGGGTTGATCAGCCCATTGGCCCGGGTGTTCGTGGGGCACAGGTAGCAGGTCGGGTCATAGGCGATGTCGGGCGGCCGGCTCGACGGATCCTGGCGGCCCAGCCATGGCCGGCGGGTGCGCTCGGTCGAGACCAGGACCCACTCGTCGACGAGCGGGTTGTAGCGGCGGTGGGGATTGGCCAGGACGCCCGGCTCGCGGCCGTCCTCGACGGGCTTCGTGCGGGGCCGCGGCGCGCGCTCAGTCTGCACGCGACGGACCGGCGCTGCGAGCCAGCGATTCGTCGCGTCCGCCACCCGGGCCCGCAGCCCGCCGGATGATCTGGACCGGCTCCTCGTCCGCTTCGAACGGCGTGCCGCGGCGGGTCCAGCCGGCCGCCAGCGGATCGACCAGGACGAGCTCCCGGACCCGGCCCGCGAGGATCTCCCGGGCATCCGGAGCGAGGCCCGAGTCGGTGATCACCATGTCGGCCTGGTCGAGCCGGGCGATCGAGCTCAGGGCCACCTGGCCCCACTTGGTGTGGTCGGCGACCACCACCAGCCGGCTGCCGGCTTCGACCAGGGCCCGGTTCGTCTCGGCCTCCATCAGGTTGGGCGAGGTGAACCCGGAGTGGGCGTCCATGCCGTGCACGCCCATGAACACGAGGTCGACGTGGACGCTGCGCAGGGCGGCCACCGCGAACGGCCCGACGAGGGCGTCGGAGGGTGTCCGGACGCCGCCGGTCATGATGATCGTCTGGTCGGGCCGACCCGCGTCGTGGAGGGCATCCGCCACTCGGACGGAGTTGGTGACCACGGTCAGGCCGACCACCTCGGTCAGCCGCCGGGCGAGGGCGTAGGTCGTCGTGCCGGCCGAGATCCCGATCGCCGTGCCCGGTTCGACGAGCGCCGCGGCGGCGTCGACGATCGCTTCTTTCTCGGCTTCCTGGAGGGCCGATTTCGCGGCAAAGCCGGGTTCGAACAAGGCGCTCCCGGGCAGTGCCGTCGCCCCGCCGTGGACTTTTTCGATCAGGCCCCGTTCATGGAGCAGCTCCATGTCCCGCCGGATCGTCATATCCGACACGCCCAGGTCGCGCACGAGATCGGCGACCCGAACCCCGCCATCCTCGCGGACGCGGTCCAGGATGTAGGCCTGGCGCTGGCGGGCTAGCACGGGCGGGCGAGCTCAGACGGCCTCGGGCGAGCTTGGGCGGCCATCCCGCCAGCGCTGGCTTGACCAGCTCGTTTCAACTGCGTCCTCCGCTGGCCCGGGCAGGCTCGAGCCCGGCTGCACCAGAATACCGCCATAAGTCAACGCAGTGCCACACGTGGTTGTGGATACAAGTTGGAATCCCTTGACAACGGCCCGGTGACCGGCCGACAATCCGTTTGGGTTTGTCGGTTTCTGTTTAACAACGCAACAGAGCGGCGGACGGAGCCGAAGGAGGAGGAACATGGCGATTCAAGACACGTCGCGGCCGGAGGTACCGTCCACGACGGGTCCGCGCAGCGTCAGTCGACGCGACGTCCTCAAGGGGATGGCCGTCGTTGCCGGCGCGGCCGCCCTTCCTACGATCCTGGCTGCCTGCAGCACGACCGCGACGACCGCCCCGGGCGGCGGTGGCGGTAGCGGCGCCGTGACCGGCACCGTGACTGTCGGCAGCAACCACTCCGATCCGGGCGAGCTGAAGGGCATGCAGGCGATCAACGCCGCCTTCACGGCCGCCAACCCGGGCGCCACGGTCAAGCTGAACACCGTCGACCACGACACCTTCCAGAACCAGATCAGCGCCTACCTGCAGGGCACGCCCGAGGACGACTTCACGTGGTTCTCCGGCTACCGGATGCGCTTCTTCGCATCCAAGGGGCTGGCCACCCCGATCGACGACGTGTGGGCCAAGGTCAAGAGCAACTTCACCGCGGGCTTCGCGACCTCGGTCACCGGCGATGACGGCAAGGTCTACGGGATCCCGGTCGACTACTACCCGTGGTGCGTCTTCTACCGCAAGAGCGTCTTCTCCGACAAGGGCTACACGGTCCCCAAGACATGGGACGACCTCAAGACCCTGTGCACGAAGATGCAGACCGACGGCCTGATCCCGTTCGCGTTCGGCGACAAGGACGGCTGGCCGGCGATGGGCACCTTCGACATCCTGAACCTGCGCCTGAACGGCTACCAGTTCCACGTTGACCTGATGACCGGCAAGGAGAAGTGGACGGACGCGAAGGTCACCACGGTCTTCCAGAAGTGGGCCGAGATCATGCCCTTCTGCGACACCACGTACGCAGGGCTGACCTGGCAGAAGGCGGCCGACACGCTGGTCCAGAAGAAGTCGGGGATGTACTTCCTCGGCCTGTTCATGACCAGTGAGTTCGCCGCAACCGAGAATCCGGCTGACATCGCCGACGTAGACTTCTTCCCGTGGCCAACGCTCGGGACCCAGTACGACGCCGAAGCGGCCCTCGACGCTCCGATCGACATCTGGATGGTCACCTCCAAGTCGGCCACCCTGGCGGCCGACATGGACACGGCCAAGGCGTACATGGAGTTCTGGTCGAAGGGGTCCACCCAGCTGCTGATGTTCCAGAATCAGCCGGGCCTGATCCCCGCCGCCAGCGACACCGACACCAGCACCTACAGCGACCTCCAGAAGAAGGCAGCGCAGATCGTCGGCGCGGCCCAGAAGATCACCCAGTTCCTTGATCGCGACTCGCGGCCGGACTTCGCCGGCGCCGACGGGATGCAGGGCTTCCTCCAGAAGTTCCTGGCCAACCCGACCCAGGACACCACCGCTCTGCAGGGCCAGATCCAGGCGTTCTGGGACGCGCTTCCGCCCGCAACTGTCTAGCCCCTCCTCTACGACACTGGCCCGTGCCTGATCCGCAGGTGCTCAGCCTGGCCCCCGCTCCGGCCCCAACCGGAGCGGGGGTTGTCGTGTCCGGCCCGCCGAAGAAGAAGCGCCGCTACAGCATCCTGACCCGCCGCGACAAGATCGTCCTGCTGATCATCGTCGGCATCCCAGTCGTCCTCGACATCGTGTTCATCTGGGGCCCAACGGTCGCCTCGATCCTGTTCTCGTTCACGAACTGGCAGGGCTATGGCGGAATCACCGCCCAGAACGTCGTGGGCCTCCAGAACTACACGTTCCTGTTTACCCAATACACGCTGTTCTGGCCGGCGCTCAGCCACAACCTGCTGTGGCTGGCGTTCTTCGTGTTCATCGCCTCGCCGATCGGCATCTTCTTCGCCGTCCTGCTCGACCGGGAAATCCGCGGCAGCCGCTTCTACCAGAACATCTTCTATTTCCCGGTGGTCCTGTCGCTCGCCGTCGTGGGCATCATCTGGGAGCTCCAGTACGCGCCGGACGGCTTCATCGACAGCGCCCTGGGCCTGACCAAGCAGACCAACGCGATCGACTGGCTGGGCAACCCCAGCCTGAACATCTGGGCGGTGCTGGTCGCCGCCAGCTGGCGCCACGTGGGCTACATCATGGTCCTCTACCTGGCCGGCCTGAAGAGCGTTGATCCGACCCTTCGGGAGGCGGCCGCCATCGACGGCGCCTCCGACATCCAGACATTCTTCAGGGTGATCTTCCCGGTGATGGCCCCGATCAACGTCGTAATCGTGGTCGTGACCGTGATCGAATCGCTGCGTGCCTTCGACCTGGCCTACATCATCAACCAGGGCACGAACGGGCTCGAGCTGCTCTCGATCCTGATCACCAACAACAGCATCAGCGAGGCCAGCCTGGTCGGGCGAGGATCGGCCATTGCCGTGATCCTGCTGGTGATCTCGCTCGTGCCGATCACCCTGTACCTGACTCGAGTCATGCGGAGCACCGGCGAATGACCGCGAACACGATGGCCGGGCGACCGAACAAGCGGCGCATCCGCAAGGGTCGGGTGGCCCTTCACGCCTTCCTGATCACGATGTCGATCGTCTGGCTGTGGCCGCTCGCCTGGGCCTTCCTCACCGCCCTCCGCCCGCTCAGTGACACGATCAAGAACGGCAGCTGGTCGTGGCCCACGACGCTCAACCTCAACAACTTCATCAACGGCTTCCAGCAGGCGAACCTCGGCTACTACTACCTCAATACCCTGATCGTCGTGGTACCGGCGGTCCTGATCACCCTGCTGATCGCGTCGCTGGTCGCGTTTGCGCTGACCCGGGTCCGATCCAGGGTCAATCTCTTCCTGCTCCTGATGTTCACGGCCGGCAACCTGCTCCCGCCGCAGGTGATCATCGTGCCCGTCTACTACATCTTCAACTGGCTGCAGCTGCCCACCGCGATCGCCGACAACGGGCGGCTGTACGACCAGTACATCGGGATCATCCTGATCCACGTCGTGTTCCAGATGGGCTTCTGCATCTTCGTCCTGAGCAACTACATGCGGACGCTGCCCAAGGAGCTCAACGAGGCGGCCCTCGTCGATGGGGCATCGTTGTTCCGGACGTTCAGGAGCATCATCCTGCCCCTCTGCACGCCGGCCCTGGCCGCCCTGGGCACGCTCGAGTTCACGTTCATCTACAACGACTTCTTCTGGGCCCTGCTGCTCATGAAGACAGGCTCGAAGCGGCCGATCACCTCGGCCCTCAACAACCTCCAGGGCCAGTTCTTCACCGACCAGAACGTCCTGGCCGCGGTGGCGCTGATGGTGGCCGTGCCCACGATCATCGTGTACATCGCCCTCCAGCGGCACTTCATCCGGGGTCTGACCCTCGGCTCGACCAAAGGCTAGCGGCTCGCGCCAGGAGCTCGCGGCTAGGTTCCGGATAGCTCCACCGGTGCGACCTGGCGCTGGTCATCGCTGACCGCGAAGAAGTCCCGGGCCTGCCAGCCGAACAGGCCGGCCAGGAGGACCGCCGGCAGCTGCCGGATCCGGATGTTGTAGCGGGCCACGGAGTCGTTGTACAGCTCGCGCCGATCGGCAATCACGCTCTCGAGGCGCTGGATCTCGGTCTGCAGGGCGAGCACGTTGGTGGCTGACTTCAGGTCCGGGTAGCGCTCGACGGTGGCGAACAGCTGGCGCACGGCTTGGCTCGTCGCCTCGGAGGTGGCCGCTTGCTCCGGGACGCTGGCCTCGCCCGAGTAGGCATTGCGCAGCGCCGTGACCCGGGTCAGGACATCCTGCTCGAAGCCCATCATCCCGCGGACCGCGCTGACCAGGCTGGGCAGCTCGTCGAAGCGCTGCTTGAGGGCCACGTCGATGTTCGCCCAGGCCTTGTTGATCCGCTGGTTCAGGGCGACGATCTCGTTGTAGGCGACGAACGCGAAGAAGCCCAGCAGGACCACGACCAGGAGCAGGACGAACAGGGCCACGGCGGTGTAGGGCATCACAGCCCGGGCCCCGAGCTGATCAGCCAGGCCAGGGCGATCGCGCTGGCGATCGACAGGCCTGCGCCGAGCAGGCCGACGATGAACCGGTCATCGGCCCGCTGCGTGGCGAGGGCCGGCGTCCCGGCGGTCACCAGCAGGCGTTGCTGGGGCTGGCTGGCGAGGACCAGGGTCCCGGGCAGGATGTCGAACGTGCGCTGAGCCCGGGCCGCCTCGGCGGCCGTGGCCAGGGCCGGGCGTGTCGCTGCCGGGTCGAGGGTCGGCGTCCGCGTCGGATGGCCGATCCCGAAGCCTGGGATCGCGGCGTTGCCCCAGGCGGCCTCAGGGCTCGCGGCGAGGGTCCCGCTGGCCTGCGCTTCGGCGAGGTCGGCGGCGATCTCCGGGTCGCTGCCCATTGGGTCGAGGCCGCCGTCCATTGCGTCCGAGCCATCCGGATCGTCGAGCTGGTCGAAGGGCAGGACCATGCCCACCAGTGTGACCTGGTCGCCGACCGCCAGGCGCGCCTCGCGGTAGTGGCGGCGCCCGCCGCCGAGGGCGCTGGCCCCGAACAGGCCGCCGGCCGGCTGGAGGGCAGGGGAGCCATCGGAGCCGTCGAGCGGGGCGCCGGGCACATGGACGGTGAGCAGGTCGGCGACCTGGGCCGCCCGATCCTCCTCGGCCATCGCTGTGGCCGGCCCGCTGCGCAGGCGCAGGCCAACCGGCTCGTCGCCCATGATCCCGCTCCGGGCGTCGAGCTGGTCGGGCACGTCGAACGTGGCGCCGCGGGGGAAGACGCGCAGCATGCCGCTTGCGTCGCGGACCCGGAAGCCGACCGCACGCTCGTCCTGGAAGACCCGCGATTGCGACCGGTCGCCCTCAACGACCACGCTCGCCCGGTAGTAGACGCACGTCTCGGATTGGAGCGGCGAGACCAGGGTCAGCTCGGCCGGCTCGATCGTGCCGCTCACCCGGTTCTCGCCGACGGCGATCGCGCTGATCGTCGCGCCGGCGACATCCGAGATCAGGTTCGCCCGGCGGTAGCCGCCCAGGCCGCGCCCGAGGAGGATGAGGCCGCCGACGATGCCGAAGATCGCCAGGGCGATGGGTCCGCTCACTGGCCCATCGTAGCGGGACCGAATCACGCTCCGCGAGCGGCCGATGGTCAGGGTGCGCCTGGTCCGGGGGTCCGGCGGATCGACAGCGCGATCAGCACGGCGCCGAGCACCACCAGGCCGGCCGGCCAGTAGCGATCGACATCGAGCTGGGGGGCGAACGTCCGGACCAGGAAGTAGGCGCCGAGGGCGACGAGGAACAAGCCGGCGATGATCCCACCCACCCCGGGGTGGTCGGTCCCGTAGCCCCGAGCGGACCGCCGGGCTGCCCGGCGGGCCTCGCGCGCCGCTCGCCTGGCCGCCCGTGGATCATCGGGCCAGGACGTCCCGAGCGGCGGCGTTCCGCTGGGCGGGGTGCTGGCCGCCTGCGTTCCGGGCGGCGCCCAGCCGCCGGCGATCGGGGCCGCGAAGCCGGCTGCGGTCGCGTCCGGCGGGGCGTGGCCGCCAGTGCTGGGCGGGTCGGCCGGTGGTGTCGCGCTCGGCGCCGAATCAGGGGCAGCGCCGGACCCGCCGAGCGGCGCCTGGCCCCCAGCCGGCCCGCCGATGGGTCCACTGCCCGGCCCGGACGCGCCCGGGCCCGGGCCGCTCGAGCTCGGCCAGCTGGTCGACCAGCCTCCCGATCCGGCGGGGGACCATCCGCCGCTCGGCCCGCCGAGGGGCTCGTCGGGCACGACGATCGCCATCACGATGTAGATGAGCAGGAAGATGCCGCCCGAAACGATCGTGAGGATCGCCCACAGCACCCGGACCAGCGACGGATCGAGGTCGAAATGGTCGGCCAGGCCACCGGCCACCCCGGCCAGCATCCGGTCCGACCGCGAGCGGTACAGCCGGTCGTTCATCGGCAGCCTCCAGCGGGGTTGAGCTCAATGTTGCCTGCGTTGGCGGTCACCTGCAGGCTGATCCGGGCAGCGCCCGGCGGCGAACCGGGCGTCGTCCAGGTGTCGCCATCCTGGACCAGACCCTGGCTCGCGAAGTTGTTGGCCGACAGGGCTCCGCTGGACTGGATCTCCAGGTTGCCGCCCGCCGGCAGGCACAGCCCGAGGTGGCCGGCATTGACCGTGATCGAGCCGGTCATCGCCGTGGACGGCAGGCCGATCAGCACGTCACCGGCGTTGATGGTGGCGTCCAGCTCGTCGCTCTCGAGCGCGTTCGCCAGGCCGAGCCTGATCGAGCCGGCATTTGCGGTCAGCGACACGCTGCTCAGCCGGGCACCCGCCAAGTCCAGGGAGGCGTCGCCGGCATTCATCTCGAGCGACAGGTCGAGCGTCGGGTCGGTTGGCAGCGCCAGCTGCCAGGCCGACCGGGCGCTGCCGAAGTCGAGGAAGTCGACCCGGCCGCTGGCGATGCTCAGGGAACCGGGATCCGAGCTCAGCCGTGGCGGCCGGCCAGGATCGCCGCTGGCAATGAATGCCCAGCCAGAGCCGGCACCGGTCGTCACGTTCGCCGTCCCGCAGTCGATCGACAGGTCGACCACAGCCTTGCCGGCGAAGCTGCCCGAGGCCGCGGGCAGACCCGCAGCCCCCTGGTCCGCACCGGCGCAGCCGATCGCCCCGATTCCCCCGGCCAAGGCGGCGCCGAAGAGGAGACCGAACGCCAGCGGTGGGAGCAGCCGGACGGCGGTCCCGAAGGGGCCTCGGCCGGCCAGGACGGCCAGCCCGATCGCGATCAGGATCACCGGCCAGAGGCGGGCGGCGTCGTCGAGCTGGGCCTGGTCCAGCCGGCCCTGCTGGAACGCCAGCGGGACGGCCCCGAAGGCCACGAAGAAGACGCCCCATTGCAGGAACCGACGATCGATGCGCATCCCGGCCCTCCACCCAGGCGGCCCGCGGCCGGCCCACGGGTCCCACCGGGAAGTCTGCGCCGTCGTGCGGGCGGCTGCGTGGTAGCCTCGCGTCGACGACGGCCACGTGGTGGCGGTCCAGCGGAGGTCCACGGATGCGACTGAGCGGCTGGCGCTCCAAGGCTCCGGGCAAGGACGGCCTCGCCCAGAAGGCCGTCGACTCGGTCGGGGCGATCCTGACCTCGCTGGGCGCGGATGCGGACGCCCATTGCTGGATCATCTGGGGCGACGAGACCGGCAGCCGCTGGACCTTGATGGCGCCCTGTCCGGCCGGACTCGCGGTGATCAATGTGCGCGCCGGCGGCCTGGGCGAAGGCTCCCGGGCGAGTGGCCGGTTGATCCGCTGGAGCAAGGTCCAGGTGGGGGAGCTGGCCGCCGAGTCGGAGCGCGGCCATCGCCTGGTCATGTTCCAGATCGAGGGCCAGCCGATCCGGGGCACCGACGACAACGCCGACGACGTTGCCGCGTTCGCGGGCCTGGCCCTGGCCGGCGTCGAGGGCCGGCCGCTGCCCAACCTCGATGTGGCCCCCCGGCGCCCGGCGGCGAAGGCCGCACCGAGCAAGGCCGGCCCGGTTGCCGGCAAGACGACGACCAAGACGTCGAGCAAGACCGCGACCCCGCCGGCCAGCAAGCTGCCGGCGCTTCGCGCGACCAACCCCTGAGCCGGTGACCGGCCGGTCCGCACACCGGCCGTCGGCCGTGATCTTCGATCTCGATGGGGTCCTGGTCGATGCCGAGATCTGGTGGCACGAGGTGCGCGCGGCCTGGGCCGAGGCCCTCGGACGGCCGTGGACGGCCGCCGACCAGCGGGCCGTGATGGGCGCCAACTCCCTGGGCTGGGCCCGGATCATGCGCGAGCGGATGGACCTCGACCTGCCTGACGAGGAGATCGTCGAGCAGATCGTCGGGCCGATGGTCGAACGCTACAAGCGCCGCGGAGCGCCCCGGATCGAGGGTGCCGAGGCCGCGGTCCGCCGCCTGGCCGCCCTCGGCGTGCCGCTCGGGCTCGCCTCGTCGGCCCACCCGGCTGCGATCGACGCCGCTCTCGGGGCACTCGGGATTGCCGGACTGTTGGGCGCCGTGGTCTCGTCGGACGAGGTCGCCCATGGCAAGCCCGCCCCGGACGTCTACCTGCTGGCCGCCCACCGGCTGGGCGTGGAGCCGGCCGATTGCCTGGTCGTCGAGGACTCCCTCAACGGCGTGCTGGCCGGCCGCGCGGCAGGGATGCTGGTTGCCCTCGTGCCCAACGCCTCGGTGCCGCCGGCCGCTGGCGCCCGCGAGGCCGCCTCGTTCGTGCTGGGCAGCCTGGCCGAGCTCGAACCGCTGCTGGCCCTGCCCGCGGCCTAGCCGATCCTGCGATACTCGTCAGACACGATTCACGAGGAGATTCCGGTGGGTGCAACGGGACTGGCGGCCAACCCGACCGAATATCGGGAGCGGCTCAAGGAGCAGGATGACGGCCAGCTCGATGCCTGGGCGTCCGAGCTGATGCGCGACATCGCCCGGCGGCGCGGGGTGCTCCGGGTGCTGGCCGACTTCAAGAAGGCCGCCCACGTCGACGACCGCGCCCTCGAGCGGATCTATGCCGCCGGCGGCGGGGCACCGGCGACCTTCGGCCGCGACGCGAGCGGCCAGCCGATCGTGCCCGCGATCATGCTCTGGGCGCTGGTCCCCGGGATCCGCCGGGAGGCCGCCGACGGCCGCGACCGGATCGTCGAGTACCTCGTCGAGAACTTCGAGGACCTCGTCTACGTCTGACCGGCCGGGCCCAGGTGCCCAGGCCGAAGCCCAGGCCGATGGCCGGGCGGTTCCGCTGGCCGACGCTCGGATCGCCGTCCGGGCCGCGGGAGCCGTCCGGCTCATCCATCCATTCCCGTCGCTGCTCGACGCGCTGCTGACCGCCGGCCTGGCCCGCGTGGCTGGGGCCGGTCTCGAGCGCTGCCTGGCCCTTGGGGTGGCGATGCTCTGCCTGCAGGCCTCGATCGGCGTGCTCAACGACCTGGTCGATGTCGAGCACGATCGCGGGCACAAGCCGGGCAAACCGCTGCCGCGTGCCCTCGTCCCGGTCGGCATCGCCCGGCTGATTGTCGTGGCGGGCCTGGCGGCTGGCCTCGCGCTGTCCCTGGCCGGGGGCCTGCTCACCGCCGGCCTGGCGCTGGCCGGCGCGGGTGTCGGCTTTGCCTACGACCTGCGCCTCAAGGCCAGCCCGTGGTCCTGGCTGCCATTCGCCCTCGGCTTGCCATTGCTGCCCGTCTACGCCTGGGTTGGGGCGACGGGCGGCGTCCCGGGCCCGTTCCTCGTCCTGATCCCCCTGGCGGTTGTCGCGGGGACGGGGCTGGCCCTCGCCAATGAGCTGGCCGATGCGGAGCGCGACCAGGCAGCCGGCGTCCGCACGGCGGTCGGGGCCCTCGGGCACGATCGTGCCTGGCGGGTCGGCCTGGGACTGGAGCTGATCGTCGCCGCGGTCGCGGGTGGGTCGTTGGTCCTGTATGGAGCCCCGGTTGTAGCCATCGGCGCGGCGGACGGCTCGATCGCCCTGTTGATGGTCGGCCTCGCCCTGAGTCGCAGCCCGCGGCCCCTGACCCGCGAGCGGGGATGGGAGGGGCAGTGCGTCGCCCTGGGCTGCCTGGCCCTGGCCTGGCTGGGCGGCCTGGCCGCACGCGGCCTGCTCTAAGCGGGCTCCCCGCCCGCGGCCAGCTCGAGGCGGCCTGCCCAGCTCCGGGCTAGCTGATCTCGCCGCTGCGGACCATGGCGATCGCATTTTCCAGGCGGAGCTTCGCGATCATCAGGTACTTGGCCAGGTTGGCCCGGTCGACATCACCGATCGAATCGAGCACGTCCTTCTGGCGCAGGACACCGAAGAACTCCTCGAGCGAATCGGCCAGACCTTGCTTCGCCTCGAGGAGCGAGTCCTCGCGCAGGGGCGTGGTTGGCCTGGCACCGGACCAGGCCGAGCCGGCCGCGTCGGCCAGGTCGGTGCCCTGGTCGACGGCTCGACCGCGGCGCCCGGCCGGCGCCTCCGCGGGCTCGACCTCGGCACCGTCTTCTTCGTCCCCGCCGTCGGCCCGGGTCCGCCGGCCTTCGATCTTCAGCTTGAGCTTGACCAGTGACAGCTCACCGCTGGCAACCTGGGCAGCCAGGCGACGACGCTTCTTCGGATCCTCGACCTTCATCAGCTCGTAGGCGTGGGAGAGGGTGTCCTTGCGCAAAGACACGAGCTGACGAATCTCCTCGGGGGCGTCGGCCAGGCGAAGCCGGTTCTCCAGATAGCCCTTGTCCTTGCCCAGCTTCTGGGCCAGGCGGCGAATGCTGTAGCCGTGGTCCTTGACCATCCGGTCATACATCGTCGCCTCTTCGAGCGGCGACAGGTCCTCGCGCTGGAGGTTCTCGATGATCGCGATCTCGAGTGCCGTGTCGTCGTCGATCTCCTCGATCATTGCCGGGATCGAGTCGAGGCCGGCCGCCTTGGCTGCCCGCCAGCGACGCTCACCGGCGATCAGCTGGTAGCGACCCGGCGCACCGAACGGCCGGAGCAGGACCGGCTGGAGGATTCCATGTTCCTTGATCGACGCCGTGAGCTCGTCCAGGGCAGACTGCTCGAACGTCATCCGGGGCTGATCGGGATTCGCCTCGATCCGGCTGACCGGTACGTGACGGACGCCGAGGTTGCGAGTCGAGCCCTCGGGCGAGAGCAGGCTGATCACCGCGGGCCCGAGCTCGCGTTCCTCTGACAGGCGGCGTGCCGCCGTGGCCCGGAAATCGGTTCTAGCCAAGTTCGATGACCTCCCGTGCCAGCTCGCGATAGGTTCGCGCCGCGTCGGAGCTCGAGGCATACGACGTGATCGGCCGGCCGGTGAGGGGCGCCTCGCCGAGCTTGACCGTATTTCGAACGATCGTGTTGAAAACGTGATGGTCGCCCAGCTCGCGCAGCTCGTCGAGCATCTCCCGGCCCAGGATCGTGCGCCCGTCGTAGAACGTCGGCAGGAGGCCGAGGACACGCAAATCGCGATTGAGCTTGGCCCGAATCGTGTTGATCACCTTGACCAGCGCGGTCAGGCCCTTCAACGCGTAGTACTGGGTCTGGACCGGGATGATCACGCTGCGCGCGGCGACCAGGGCATTGATCGTCAACAGGCCCAGCGTCGGCGGGCAATCGATCAGGGCAAAGTCGTAGTGCTGGTCGACCCAGCCGTCGAGGACTTCGCGCAGGGCA
>Ga0265320_10002537_pt1 | contig 12682 bp, 12 predicted proteins | sample 4827metaG_FD_202087 | JGI IMG/M metagenome (GOLD analysis project Ga0265320, IMG submission 202087) | Rhizosphere microbial communities from Carex aquatilis grown in University of Washington, Seatle, WA, United States - 4-8-27 metaG | ecosystem: Host-associated > Plants > Roots > Rhizosphere >...
GACTTTCGGCCCGCCGGACGGCGCCCATCGTCTCGTAAGGTCCAGCGAATCGGAGGACGTGATGGGCTACCGCATCACCATCGACAACGGCGGGTGCATCAACTGCGGGATCTGCATGGACGTCTGTCCCGTGCAGGCCCTGGACATGACCCGCCCCACGCGAGCCGGCGTCGAGTTCTCGGGCGGGCCCGGATCGCCGCTCCGCTGGATGATGGAGTACCCCGTCCAGACCGGTGAATGTATCGGCTGCACCATGTGCGTCAACGAATGCCCGGTGTCGGTCGTCCATCTCGACACGGTCGCCGGCACCACGCCCGTGGCGCCGTCGCAGGGTCCCATCACCATGGCCGAGGCCGCCCCGGCGGAGGGTTGGGTACCACTATCCGCAGTCACCCGGGAAGGCCTCAAGCCGCGCCACCCGTCGCCGTTCGGGCCGTGGTATCAGTGGCATACCCGCGCCGACGTCCCCCGCCGCCCGGCTTGGCTCGGGCACCGTGAGGTCGCGCCAGCGCCGGTCGCGCCGTGCCAGGCGGCCTGTCCCGCGGGCACCGACGCAGCGCGCTACGTCGGCCTGCTGGCGGAGGGGCGCAACGACGAGGCCTACGCCGTGGCCGCAGAGGTCAACCCCTTCCCCGCCGTGTGCGGCTGGATCTGCACCGCACCGTGTGAGTCGGCGTGCCGCCGTGGCGTGCTCGACGAGCCCATCGCCATCCGGACCTTGAAGCGCTTCGCCGTCGAGCATGGTCACCTGCCCGCGATCGAGAGACCGGCGGTCATGCGCGAGGCCAAGGTCGCCATCGTCGGCGGTGGCCCGGCCGGCATGTCGGCGGCGTACTACCTCGCCCGGCTCGGCTATCGCGTCACGGTCTTCGAGGCGATGCCCGTGCCCGGCGGCATGATGGCCATCGGCATCCCCGAGTACCGCCTGCCGCGGGCGGCGCTGCGGGCCGAGATCCAGCGCATCGTGGACCTCGGCGTGGAGCTGCGCCTGGGCAGCGTCATGGGTCGCGACTTCACCCTGGCCGAGCTGGAGGGGCAGGGCTTCAAGGCCATCTTCCTGGCGACCGGGGCGTCTCGCAGCCGTCGGCTTGGCGTCGCCGGCGACGACCTCCCGGGGGTCATCCCCGCCACCGTCTTCCTGAAGGAGACCAACATCGGCGAGCCGCCGGCGCTCTCCGGGGCGGTCGTCGTGGTGGGCGGCGGCAGCACGGCCATGGACGCCGCGCGCTCCGCCCTCCGTGCGGGAGCCTCGAGCGTGACCGTCGTCTATCGCCGGCGTCGCGAAAACATGCCGGCCCAGCACGAGGAGGTCGAGGCGGCGGAGCGTGAAGGCATCCGCTTCTTGTTCGAGAGCGGCCCGGACCGGGTGGTCGGCGAGGCCGCCGTGACCGGCCTGGCCGTGCGGCGTCAGGCACCGACCGGCACGGCCCCGGACGGCACCCTCACCGACGGTCCGGTCGCCGGCCCTGGCGAGATCGTGCCGGCAACCACCATCCTGGTGGCCATCGGCGAGGAGCCCGATCCGTCGATCCTCCCGGAAGGGGCCGGTATCGAGGTCACGGCGACCGCCGCGATCGCCACCGACCCGGGCACGCTCGCCACGGGCCGGGCCGGCGTGTTCGCCGGCGGTGACGTCGTGTCGGGGCCCAAGACGATCATCGACGCGGTCGCCGCAGGACGTCGCGCTGCTGGCTCCATCCACGGTTACCTGGCCGGGGTCGCCGACGGCGAGGCCGCGGTGATGGCCGCTGTGCGCTATCGGACCGCCACCCCGGACCTCCTGCCGCTGGACCTCGCGGTCCGGCCACGCGCGCGAGCGCCGCTGCCGATATTCGAGCCCGGTTCGTTCGCGGCGACGCAGCAGGGGTTCGAATCGGAGATGGCGCGGGCCGAGGCGGCCCGTTGCTTCCGTTGCGATGCGGTCCACCGCTGCGGTGACGTCAGGGTCACCGCGGGCCGGCAAGTCAAGGCGACCCCCCAGGTCGCCACCCCAGGAGGACGGTCATGACGCCAGATCAGGTCTCGGCGTTCTTCGACGCCGGCGAGAGCTTCGTCGAAGGCACCATCGCGGCGGCGCTCGTCGCCCTGTGGATCCTCGCCCTGTCCCTGCACGTGGCGCGCCCGTACATGGTCGCCAACCTGCACAAGTTCACCCTCCGCCTGGGCGCTGACCTGTGGTGGATCGTGTACGTCGCCCTGCGCGACCTCATCCTCGTGCAGGTCTTCCTGGGCAGCTTCATCTTCTTCTACCCGGACGTGGTGGCCGGCAAGGACCTGCCCGTGACGGGCGGGCTGGCCGCCGTCTGCGCCTTCGCGGTGCTGCTGATGAAGCTCGTCTCGCCGGGTGACTCGCACCTCGGCTGGTTCCGCTGGCAGACCCTCCTTCTGGGCCTGGGTACGGCGCTGTACGTCGGGCCCTACGTCCTCGGCGTGCAGCTCACCAACATCGACGACCCGACGGCCAAGCAGATCGCCTCGATCATGGTCAGCTCCCAGAACACGGACTGGAGCCTGCCGCTCTGCTACCTCTCGGCGGCGCTCGTGGGGATCATGGGTATCGCCGCCGTCGTCTACAACCTGCGCCGGGCCACCGACCACAAGTCGCAGGCCGTCGAGGCCTAGGAGACCACCGTGAACGCACAAGACTTCACCGACGCCCTTGTCAACGGCGGCGAGGGCTGGCTGGTCCTCTCCGTGGCGGCCGTCCTGCCCATGCTGTGGACCTTCACCCTGATCCTCCACTTCTCGCGCCCCTACGTCATCCGCTTCCTGGGGACGTTGACGCTGCGGTTCGGCGGCGACGTGTGGTGGCTGTCCTACGTGCTCATGCGCGACGCGCTGCTACTGGTGACGCTGACGCTGAGCATCGTCTTCCTGATGCCGAACCTGTACATCGGGCTGGGGCTGCCCCTGACCGCGCCGCTGGCCACGGTCATCCTGATGTGGGCCCTGGTCGTCAAGCTGCTGCGCGATGCCGATGACGACCCGCAGGCGTTCACGATCGTCAGCCTCCTGATGGTCGTCGCCTCGGTGCTGTACATCGTGCCCCAGATCTACGGGCTCGAGGCGGCCGACCAGGTGGACCGGCTGAACGCGTTCGCCGGCCTGGGCGGCATCCCGGCCGCGCTCTCGGCCGCATCGGACGCCGGCACGAACGCCCTGGCCTGGCCGATCCTGGGCCTGAGCCTCGTGCTCTTCGCGCTGACGGGAGGGTTCCTGTTCGTGCGCTTCCTTGTCCGCCTCGGGCATGAAGGCCCGAGCGAAGAGGCCGCCGCCGCCTGAGGCGGACGATCGTCAGTCGGGCGCGCCCGGGAAGCGGTGCTTGGCGACGAAGGCCGCGGCCTGGGCGCGACGCTCCAGGTTCAGCTTGGAGAGGATCGAGCTGACGTAGTTCTTGACCGTCTTCTCGGACAGGAAGACCTCCGCCGCGATCTCGCGATTGGTCTTGCCCTCTGCCACCAGGCTGAGGATGCGGCGCTCCTGCTGGGTCAGCTGGGCGTACTCGTCGGGCTCGCCGTCGGTGGCGATGCGGCGGATGCGGTCGAGGACCTGCGCGGTCACCGCGGGATCCAGGAGCGACTCGCCGCGAGCGACCGTCTCGAGGGCGGACACCAGGTCGCGGGCGCGGATCTGCTTGAGGAGGTAGCCGCTGGCGCCGGCGATGATGGCCGACATCACGGCCTCCTCGTCGGGATAGCTGGTCAGCATCACGACGCGGGTGGCCGGCATCTCGGCCCGGATCTCCCGGCAGGCCTCGATGCCCGACCCGTCCGGCAGCCGCACGTCCATGACCACCAGGTCGGGCTGGTACCGGCGCGCCTGGGAGATGGCTTCCGCCACGGTGCCCGCCTCGGCCACCACCTGGATACCCGGCCGTCGGCTGAGCATGGCCACGAGCCCCTGGCGGACCACCTCGTGGTCGTCGACCACCAGCAGGCGGATCGACGTGGTGGTGTCCGGGCTGCTGCCACTCACGAGCGCGCGCTCGCCGCCGTGCCGCGGGGCACGATGACCTCCACCTGCGTCCCGCCGCCGGGGCGAGGCGAGAAGGTCAGCGAACCCCCGATCCGTTCGGCCCGTCGTGTCATGTTGCGGACTCCTTGGTGTCCCAGTGATGAGCTGGTGGCCTGCATGCCGACACCATCATCGGTGACGATCAGGTGCAGCTCGCCCCCATCATCGCGCACCCGCAGCCAGGCGCGTGCGGCGTGGGCATGGCGGGCGACGTTGCTGAGCGCCTCGCTGGCGATGGCGAGCAGGTCACCCGTGACCGTCGCGGTCGGCTCCGCCACCGGCTGATCGGGGACTTCCACCACGACGTCGAGGAGCGTGTCGTGTCGCGAGTCGTCGGCCAGGGCGGCCAGCCCGGCGAGGAGCCCGGCACCCTCCAGGAGGCCCGGCTCGAGGGTGTAGATGAAGTTGCGCACGTCGGCGATGGCCAGGTGCAGGGAGTCGATGGATCGCTCGATCATGGCCTCGGCTTCGGCATCGGCGACCCGCGAGGCGACATCCTCCAGGTGCAGGCTGATGGCGTACAGGTTCTGGATCAGGCCGTCGTGCAGGTCCCCGCTGATCCGCTCCCGTTCGGCGACCAATGCCAGCTGGTTCACCTGGGCCAGCAGGCGAGCGTTCTCGATGGCGATCGCGGCGTGCAGGGCGAAGGCCTCCACCAGGCGCCGGTCGTCATCCGTGAAGTGGCCGCTCCGCTTGTCGGTCAGATACAGGTTGCCGACCGGCCGTCCCTTGACGGCCACGGGGACGCCCAGGAAGTCGTGCATCGGCGGATGGTGGGGCGGGAACCCGAAGCGGCGCGGATCCTGGCCGATGTCGTCGACGATGATCGAGCGGCTCTCGTGGATGATCAGGCCCAGCAGACCGTGCCCTTCCGGCAGGTCGCCGATGCGGGCCCGCGTCGCTGCGTTAAGGCCGCTGGTGATGAAGCGCTCAAGGCGCCCGTTCGCGCCCACGATGCCCAGCGCGGCATAGCGCGCGTCCACCAGCGTGCGGGCCCGGTCCGCGATCAGCTGCAGCGTCGTCTCCGGCGCCTCCTGCACGGCGATCGCCCGGGCCGCCTCCAGCAGGCCGCCCAGCGCCTCCAGCGCCTGCTGCGGCGAAACGGCAGGGACCATCGCGGTCGACTTCACCCCGCCAGCCTAGCAGCCGTCGATGGTTCGGCCGTTGGCGCTATCGTGCAGGGATGAGCGCCGTCGAACCGTTGCTGGCCGCCCTGGATGGCGCGGGGTACCAGCGGACCGAACCGCGTCGGCTGGTGGCCACCATGGTGGCCCAGCACGATGGGCACTTCACGGCGCCCGAGCTGGTGCGCGAGAGCCGGCGCCGAGGTCTACCGGTGGGCCGCGCGACCATCTTCCGCGCCCTCGACGTGTTCCTGGACCTGGGCCTGGTGGAGCGCCTTGACCTGCCCGACGGCGAGCACGCCTACGTACTGTGCGAACCCACCCACCACCATCACATCGTGTGCCAGCGCTGCGGGCGGACGGTGGAGGTCGACGACGACCGCGGCCTGCGGGCGGTGGTCCAGGAGATCGAGCAGCGCACCGGTTACGCCATCGACTCGCATCGGGTGGAGTTGTTCGGGACGTGTCCCAGCTGCCAGGCGCAGGAGACCGGGCCGGGCCCCCGCGCCGACTAGCGGCGGGCTAGCGGCCGTAGCGGGCCGAGGGGCGAAGGCGCATCGCGCTCCAGGTCGCGTCGAGCGAGATGAGGGTCACGCCGGTGAGGGCGGCCAGTCGCTCCGTCGCCGCGGTCAGTCCATCGCGGTCCAGGTCGGAGATCAGGCCGCCCCCGCGTTTGGGATAGGCGACCCAGAGCATCCGATCGTCGGCCGCGACGCGCGCCGCCGGCGGCAGGTGGTGCTCCAGCGAGGCGAGGTCGGTCGCGAAGAGCAGCGTCACATCCGGGGATGGGTCGCCGGACGAGAACGAGGCGCCCGCGGGCAGGGGCCCGAGGAGCGCCTCGATGGTGGGTGGCGCCTCGATGACCAGCAGCCGCTGGCCGGGTCCGAGGCGCAGTTTGCGGGTGACGTCCGTCACCACGCCATCGTACCCGCCGCCGGAAGGGGCGACGGGTACGAGACGATCGGGTTCAGTACCCGGCGACGGTGGCGGACGGGCTTTGGGCCGGGGAGCCGGTCGGCGTGGCGACGGTGAAACCGTTCACGTTCTGGCCGGTCGTATCGCCGGGCGCCTTGTCATTCTTCCAGCCATACAACGGCATGCCATCGAAGGTCACCTGGACGGTGCCGTCGGTACGCGTCAGCGTGCCCAGGGTGCCGGTGATGCCCGACGCCAGGGACGCGGTCTGGCCGGACGCGACCACGAGCGGGGGCCACGCGGTGGCGCAGGCGCCATTGCAGGCGGAGCTGGTCGAACTGTCACCGGTGTGGATGTACAGGGTCAGGCCGTTGGGCCCCACGAGGACCGAGCCCAGCGACGTGGTGGCCATCCCGATGGTGACCGTGGCGCCACCTGCCGACGCGGCGGGCGTGCCGGTGGCTGCCGCCGCGGTGGGCGGTGCGGTGGGCGGGGCGGTCGTGGCGCCGCCCGATGAGCAGGCCGCGACCAGCGCGAGCGAGGCGATGAGGAGGCCGGCGAACCGGCGCGTAGTGAACATCTTGTACCTCCGTCGAACACGGCCGTCATGGCGCGACCCGGTGTTCACGCTGTCCTACGCTGCATGCGTCCGGTCGGTTTCCCCTTGCCTCAGCCGTTGGCCGCGGGGCGCGCGACGGTCGGCAGGACCGCCACCCACTTGCCGTCGCGGGTCGGGTAGTGGCCCTCGGGCCGCGTCCAGGCGATGTAGTTGTGGATCATGCCGGCCATGTCGTAAAAGTGGCCCGGGGGTTGCACGTGACCCCAGATGGAGCTCACCCGCGGGTACCACGGATCCACGATGTAGGCGCCCTTGAACTGGGCCCTGGGGTCCGCGGCCAGGTTCCCCGTGGCGCGGTAGCCGGTCATGACCCATGTGTGGGCGCCCCACCACGCCAGCAGCAGGACGGGCTCGTGGGTCGCCGACAGGGCGATGCCGGCAGCCCGCAGAGCCTGATCGCGTGTGGTGAACGCCTTGACGACGTAGCCCGGCGCGCCGTAGTAGGCCAGGGCCTTGGTCATGGCCAGCGGGCCCCACCCGAAGTCGTGCGAGTCGTCGTAGGACCACCACTGCTTGAGGTGGCTCTCGATCTGCCGCTGGACCGCGTCGCTGGCCTTGACCAGGCCCATCGTGGCGAGGGCGCTGGTCAGGCCGGCGGGGGCGCACAGCTCCTTGGTCAGCTGGCTGTCGAAGACGGCCGCTCCATTGGGCGCCAGGTTGATGTCCACCGGGCCGGCGGCGATGGTGGGGGCGGGGCTCGCCGTCGGCGAGGGGCTGGAGGTGGTCGCGGGAGAGGACGTCGCGGGCGCGCTTGTGGTCGGCGAGGGGGTGGGGCTGGCCAGGCCGACGGCCGGCGGCGTCGCCGTGGCGTGCGCCGGCGCGCCGCCCGTGCCCCGCACGGCGGTCCCGACCAGGGCCCCGGCGACCAGGGCCAGGGCCAGGACGAAGGCCAGGCCGACGATGCGCAGACGAGCCTGGCCGTGCCCCATGGGCCCTCGCCCCACCGGCCCTCGCAGGTCGACGTCAGCGACCTGGGCTATGCCTGGATCGACCGGTTCGGACATCACCACCGCCATGTACCTGACGCGCCGGCGGTGAGTCTACGCCGCGTCGCGCTCAGTACCCGGCGCCGCCACCGTTGGAGCACGCGGCCACGGCGAGTGCGAGCACCATCAGCCAGAGCGGCCGGCGTGCGATGAACCAGTGCAGTCGAGTCATGTGATCCTCCGTTCGGCATCCCTTGTTGATGGATGGAACGCCTGGTGGGCCCCGGCGGATCGCCGTCTTGACGGGGGTTGGGCGGCCGGTATGCTGTCGCGCACGAGCGGGGGCGGAGGGTTCGAGCGTGAGGGCCGCATGCGGATCTTCTTCGTCACGGACGTCCACGGATCGGACGTCTGCTGGCGCAAGTTCCTGAATGCTGGCGCGTTCCACAAGGCCGACGTCCTGATCATGGGTGGCGACATGACGGGCAAGGCCATGGTGCCCATCGTGGCCACGCCCACCGGGTGGGAGGTCACCCTCCAGGATCAGCGCCATGAGCTGACGACCGAGGATGAGGTGCGGGCCATGGAGCGCCGCATCTCCGATCGCGGTTACTACCCGGTGCGCCTCTCGCGTGACGAGGTGGACGCCTGGGCGGCCGATCCGGAACTGGTGGACCGGCGGTTCAAGACCGAGATCGTCAACGGCGTCGAGCGCTGGATGGGCATGGCCGACGCCAAGCTGGCGCCCACGGCCATCCGCTGCATCGTCTCGCCGGCCAACGACGACATGTTCGAGATCGACCCGGTCATCGAGCGCACGCCCTCGGTCATGCTGGGGGAGGGCAACACGATCCCCCTCGAGGGCTTCGACCTGATCTCCACCGGGTGGGCCAACCCGACGCCGTGGAACACCTTCCGCGAGCTGCCGGAGGACCAGCTGGCCGACCGCATCGACGGCCTCATGAAGGAGGTGCGCGACCCCCACCGCGCCATCTTCAACTTCCACGCCCCGCCGTACGGCTCGAACCTGGACGGGGCGCCCAAGCTGACGCCCGACATGAAGTACGTGGCGGGGGGGCAGGCCATCGTGCCCGTGGGTTCCCACGCGGTGCGTGCGGCCATCCTCAAGTACGAGCCGGTGTTGTCGCTCCACGGCCACATCCACGAGGGCCGCGGCGCGGTGAAGCTGGGTCGCACGCTCGCCGTCAACCCGGGCAGCGCATACGAGGACGGGGTGCTGCAGGCGGCCATCGTCGACCTTGACAGTCAGAAGGGAGCGGTCAAGCGATACGTCCTGATCAACGGCTGACATAACGGTCGAGAGAGGAGAGCAGTGTGGCTTCCGTGAGTCAGGCCCCGTCGCTGTTCCTGCGCAACGCGACGGGTCTCGTCAAGGGTTGGTCCGGCTTCGACGCGTTCGCCTACTCCTTCATGTCGGTGAACCTCGTCACGCTGGGCATGTTCTTCAGCTTCCTCTACGTGTCGTCGGCCCCCGACGGCTCGATGTTGTCGGCGGTGCTGCTGTCCGGGATCGCGGTGACCTTCCTGTGCATCGCCTATGCCGGGCTCATCGCCGTCATGCCGCGCGCCGGTGGGGACTACGTCTGGCTCAGCCGCGTGATGGATGGTCTCCCCGGCATCGTCGTGGGAGCCGTGATGGTCGGTATCGGCGGCTACCTGGTCGGCCAGGCCATCGGGGGCGACACCATGGCCCTGATCGGTGGGGTCCTCGGCCTCGTCGGTGGTGCTGCGCTGGGCTACCTGAAAGGCGGTCTGGCGTTCGTCCTGGCCGCGACGGGCTGGTGGTTCATCCTCGCCCAGTGGGCGCCCATCTATGCGTCGATCCTGCGCGTCGAGTTCCTCCAGCCGCTCGCGGCCCTGATCGGATGGAATGACGGCGTCTCGTTCTTTGCCGGGACGAACCAGTGGGGCGTCTTCACGGCCTCGATCATCGTGATCATCCTGACCACGGGCCTGTGCTCGCTCGGCATGGCCGGGTATGCCCGCATCCAGAAGTGGAGCCTGTGGATCGGGCTGATCGGCCTCGCGGTCATCTGCGTGCTCATGCTCGTGTCGTCGCAGACGGACTTCCAGACCGCCTTCGACAAGGCCTCATCCAGCCTGTTCGGCGTGTCCGGTGCATACAGCGCCATCGTCACGGCGGGCGGCGGGACGAACACCGATATCAACCCGTTCTCGATCGGGTCGGGCACCTTCGTCCTGATCCCCTTCATGATGTTCTGGATCCTCTACCCCAACTGGGGCGCGACCCTGTACGGCGAGGTCCGGGGCGCGTCGGACTTCAAGAAGGTCCTCCGCGGCATGCTCGCCGGGACGTGGGTGACCGTGGCCCTGGCCATCGCGTTCCTGCTCCTGGCGGCCAAGACGTTCGGGTGGGCCTTCTTCTCGTCCACCGGCGCCCAGGTCTACGCCCAGACGCCGGTCATCCCGATCTGGGGCTATCCGCCGCTCCTGGCGTCCTTCCTGGTTGACAACCGCCTGTTCCAGATCATCGTCGTGGTGGTCTTCGGGGCCTGGTTCCTGGGTTGGTCGGGCACGTTGTTCCTGTCCTCGACGCGCATGATCTTCGCGGCCGCGTTCGACCGGGTCCTGCCCGAAGCCGCGGCCCGCGTGTCAGACCGGAGCCATGTGCCGTATGTGGCGCTGATCCTGATCATGGTCCCGTCCGTGCTCGTGAGCGCGGTCTACGCCTTCTGGCCACCATTCGTGACCTACACCCTCGATGCGTCGCTCGTGATCGGCGTGATGTTCTTCGGGACGGCCATCGCGGCCACGATCCTCCCGTGGTGGAAACCGGCCCTGTATCAGAAGTCGCCCATCGCCAAGTACTCGATCCTCGGCATCCCCATCATCAGCATCGGCGGGTTCCTGACGGTGCTGGTCCTGGGCTGGACGATCGCCGAGTGGCTGGAGAACGCCACCTACGGCATCGGGGTGGAGACGCCTGGGTCGATCATCTACCTGGGCATCCTCTACGGGATCGCCATCCTGGTGTACGTCGTGGCCTATCTCGTCCGCCGCAGCCAGGGCGTCGATCTGGCCGTCATCCATGCGGAGATCCCGGCCGAATAGCCTGGCGCTCCGCGCGACAAGCCTGCGCTGGCCCTGGCGGCCGGCGCAGGCCCCATCACGCTCGGGTTCGCGGCCCGGCACGCCCGGCCCGTTGCACCGGGCGATCTCAACGACGGAGGAGCGGGGCCGCATCGCCCGATCCGGCCCGTTCCGCCGCCGTTCGTTGCAGCCCACGCACGGGGCGACGGGGGAATGGTGCTTGCTCCGTCGCTGCCGCCGCTGCATGCAACGTCCGTGACGTGACGACCGCCGGCTGACCCGCCGGCAGGCCGCCACCTCGTAACCCGTCCGCAAGGCACGGGTGCCAAGACTGCGGCCATGAACGCCAACGACTACACCCCGTCTGTCGGGGCCGGCGCTGCCCTGGCGCTGCCGCCGGCCATCCTCGCCTGGTTGCGGCAGGTCGCGCGTAGCCGCACCGCGGATCCATTCTGGGCCCGCCCGGCCCTGGCCGGCTCGGCGTTGCTGGCGGCCGCGCTGTACCTCATCAACCTGACGGTCAGCGGGTACGCCAACACCTACTACGCGGCGGCGGCGCTGGCCGCCTCGAAGAGCTGGTCGGCCTGGTTCTTCGGCTCCTTCGACGCTGCCAACTTCATCACCATCGACAAACCGCCCCTGGCCCTCTGGGTCATCGGCCTGTCGGTCCGGGTGTTCGGCCTGAGTTCGTGGAGCGTCCTGCTGCCGCAGGCGCTGGCCGGCGTGGCCACGGTGGTCCTGCTCTGGCTGACCGTCCGTCGCACGTTCGGGCCCGCTGCGGCGACCATCGCCGCGATCGTCATGGCCCTCACCCCGGCGGCCGTCCTGATCTTCCGCTTCGACAACCCGGACGCCGTCCTGACCCTGCTCCTCGTCGGAGCCGCATACGCGTTCCTGCGCGGCCTGGAGGGTGGACGCGTCCGCTGGCTGGCCCTGGCGGGCGTGCTTGTCGGTTCGGCCTTCCTCACCAAGTACCTGCAGGCCTACCTCGTGCTGCCGGCGTTCGCCGTGACGTACGCCATCGCCGGCCAGGGCAGCCTGCGGCGCCGTCTGGTCGCCCTCCTGGTGAGCGCTGCTGCCGTGCTCCTGGCCAGCGGCTGGTGGGTCGCCATCGTGCAGGCCATCCCCGCGGCGGACCGGCCGTACATCGGCGGCAGCACCACCAACTCCGTGCTGGATCTCATCTTCGGCTACGACGGGCTGGGCCGGATCTTCGGTGGCTCGGGCAACCCGGGCGGCACGGGCGGCGCCGGAGGCGGCGCGGGCGGCTTCTCCGGCACGCCCGGCCTGCTGCGCCTCTTCAACGCCGAGCTCGGCGGCCAGATCAGCTGGTTCCTGCCGTCGGCGGTGGTGGGCCTCGTCAGCGGCCTGATCCTGCGTGGCCGCGCGGCCCGGACGGACCTGCGGCGGGCTGGCTACCTGATGTGGGGCGGCTGGTTCCTCGTGACGGCGGCCGTCTTCAGCCTCATGTCGGGCATCATCCACTCCTACTACACGGTGGCCCTGGCGCCGGCGATCGCGGCCCTGGTCGGCGCCGGACTGGTCGACCTGTGGGCCCTCCGCAGCCGCAGCTGGATCGGCGGCGCGCTCCTCGCCGGCTCGATCGCCGTCACGGCCTGGTTGGCCGTGCAGCTCCTGGGCCGCTCCCCCGACTTCGTGCCTGGCGTCGATGTCGTCATCCTGGCCGTGGCCCTGCTGGTCGCGTTCATCGTGGCCCTGCCACGCCGGGTGGAGCTGGACCGTCTGACCCTGGCCGCCCTCGGCATCGGGCTGGCAGCCCTCCTCGTCGGCCCGGCGGCGTACGCCATCGACACCATCAACACGGCCTACTCGGGCGGTGATCCCAGCGCGGGCCCGGCCGTCACGGCCGCGATCGACAGCACCCCGGGCGGGTTCGGGGCCGGGCAGGGCGGCGGCCAGCCGGGTGGTGGCGCCCAGGCAGGCGCACCGCCGGCCGGTGGCTTCGGCGGCGCCCCGAACGGGACGGCCGGCGGTGGCCCCGGCCTCGGTGC
>Ga0265320_10002539_pt1 | contig 12680 bp, 10 predicted proteins | sample 4827metaG_FD_202087 | JGI IMG/M metagenome (GOLD analysis project Ga0265320, IMG submission 202087) | Rhizosphere microbial communities from Carex aquatilis grown in University of Washington, Seatle, WA, United States - 4-8-27 metaG | ecosystem: Host-associated > Plants > Roots > Rhizosphere >...
CTTAAATAGGTGTCCGCTTAACTTCCTAAGCGGACACCTACTACCCACGCTAAAACCGGGCTCCCGGAGTCAAGGTGCCTTCACCGGACGCTTACCGTTTCTACAAGGTGCCGTCTCTTCGCGGCGTGTGGTTTCGCAACACCTTTGGCCACATGGGGCAGAGGCGGAATCCCTCGAGGAGTGGTTCGATCCGGTCCGCCTCGGTCCCGACTACCTCCCGCACGGGTTCAGTTGGGGCCGGGACCAAAAGGACGATCCTGGGGTGTGAGCCCAGGCTTCATGGTGCGGATGAAAGGACTTGAACCTTCACCCCCTTGCGAGGACTAGAACCTGAATCTAGCGCGTCTGCCAATTCCGCCACATCCGCACGATTTGGACGGTACCATCTTATTGTCTGCGAGCGACCGCGGACTGTCAAATCGGAACCGAAATCGGGCGCCCGGAAGGTCCGCCCCCTCGCGGTCGCGGCTCGGTAACTGCGGTTCGGTGCTGCGCCATCAGACCAGCGCCGGCTCCTCAATCGCCAACTCCCCTTTGTCCGCGTCGAGCGAGGCCAGCGGGCCCAGCGGCAGGGTGAGCTGATCGTCGGTGTGGCCGATGGTGAGACCGGAGAGCACCGGGATGGAGAGCTTGCCGAGGATCTGGTCCACCACCTCGCCCACTGAGAAAGTCGATTCATAGCCGGGCTTGAAGTCGCGCGGGCGGCAATCGCTGCACTCGCCGAAAACGATGCCGGCGGCGGCGTCCAACTTGCCGGCGAGGCGCAACTGCGTCAGCATGCCGTCGATGGAATAGGGCTGCTCGTCCACATCCTCTATAAACAGGATGCGGCCGCGAGTGTCGATCTCATAGGGCGTGCCGAGGGTGCGAGTAACCAGAGAGAGGTTGCCTCCAACGAGCGGGCCCCGCGCCTTGCCTGGCCGCACCGTGCGCAGCGTGTGGACCGGCCGAAGCTGGTTGATCTCCGCCGGGTTCGTCACCAGCCCCAGCGGTTCGGTGGAGAACAGCGCGCGGCGGAACCACTTCTGCGTGAAATCCGTGAACGCGGAGATCATCATCGGCCCGTGAAACGTCACCAGGCCGGCGTGCTTGTGAATGGCCAGGTGCAGGCAGGTGATGTCGCTGTAGCCGAGAAAGATTTTGGGGTTGGCGCGCACGAGGCCGTAGTCGATGCGGTCCAGCAGGCGCTCGGAACCGTAGCCGCCACGGATGGCGAAGACGGCCTTCACCGCGGGATCGCGGAACATGTCGTGAAGGTCGTCCAGGCGCTGCTGGTCGGTGCCACCCAGATAGCCCGACCGCTGGCCGACGTTGCGGCCCATCTTGTGCCGCAGTCCGAAGTACTCCACGGTGCGTACGACCATTGCCAGGCGGTCGGGGTCCGAGACGTAGGTGCCGGGTGTGATCAGCCCCACGGTGTCCCCTTCCTTCAGGGCCGGAGGGCGCAGCAGCGCGGGCGGCGGGCCCGCTTCCGCCTCTACGCGCGCGGTGGCCAACGCACCCAGGCCCGCCAGGAATTGTCTGCGTCCGGTCATGGCTGCGAACATAGCACAGGGGAACGGGTTGTGGCTTAACGCGCAGCGCGGCGGCCCGCTCCATTGCGGTCGCGGCTCGGTAACGAACGTTCTATGGCGCACACCCCTTGCTGAGTCCCTGAACCAAGTCGGCCGCGGACTACGTCACAATAGTGGTGTGACTCTGGGAAAGTGTCTTCTGATGGTGGCCTGCCTGGCCGTGCCCCTCGCGGCTCAGGACCCGCCGCCGACGGTCTTTCGGAGCGATTCTCGCCTTGTGGTTTTGCACGCCACCGTGCTCGATGCGGACGGCCGGCTCGTGACCAACCTCCAGCAGGGCGCCTTCCACGTCCTCGAAAACGGCGTCGAGCAGGAGGTCAAGATCTTTCGGCGTGAGGACGCGCCGGTATCGATCGGCCTGATCATCGACGACAGCGGCAGTATGATCAACAAGCGAGACCGCGTGGCGGCCGCGGCCCTTGCGCTGGTCGAGGCATCGCACCCGGATGACGAGGTCTTCGTCGTGCACTTCAACGAAAAGGCGTACATGGATCTGGATTTCACACACGATCGCAAACGCCTCGGCGAGGGTCTCGCCAAGTTCGACTCGCGCGGAACTACAGCCATGCGCGACGCGGTCCGGCTGGGAATCGAGCACTTGCAGCGGAAAGCGGCCGAGGACAAGAAGGTTCTGATCCTGATCACCGACGGCGAGGACAATACCAGCGTCATCGGGCAGGACTATGTGATCCGCGCGGCGCAGCAGAGCGGCGTGCTCATTTATGCCATCGGCCTGCTAAGTGAGATCGACGACCAACAGACCCACCGCGCCCAGCGCGACCTGGACGCGCTGACGCAGGCCACCGGCGGCCAGTCCTATTACCTGAAGGAGAGCTCGGAGGCGGACCGCACCGCGCTCGACATCGCGCACAATATTCGCAATCAGTACACGCTGGCCTACAGCCCCACGAACCAGGTGCTGGACGGGATGTACCGGCGCATTCTGGTGAAGGCGACGGGGCCGGCGCCGCTGACCGTCCTCACGCGTGCCGGCTACTGGGCCAATGGCAAGGGGACGGTCGAGGACCGCTGACGGCGGATCAGGCTTGAGCGATGTCTGTCCGCTTGAAATCCTCACCAGCGAACAATAGCGGCATGCCGGCGACCGATGCGACCGCATACGACATGCAGTCCCCGAAATTCAGAGCTGCAGGATGGCGAGCCCGTCCGAACCGGATGAACGCGGTTGCGGCGGCGTCGAGATGCTCCTCATTAAACGGCACAACCTCAGCTTCCAGGCGGCGCAGAAATGCGAAGAGCATCGGACGAGCATCCTGCCCGAGCCGCGCTGTCAACACCATTGCGCTTTCGAGAAGAGTGGGGACTCCGACGACCACTACCTCGGCAGCGTCGATTCTCTCGATCAGCCGCTCGTGGCCGGGTTCCCGCAGGTGAATGGCAACGATGGCGGAGCTGTCGAGGACCATGCGTCAGTAGCCCTCCGGCCCATAGCCCAGGATGCGGTCTTCTTCCTCGCGACTCATCACTCGACCCAGTTCGCCGGCCGGCATCATCGGCCACACGTTCTGCTCCAGGTATTTCCGCAGGCTCTTGCGGCCACCGGGCTTGCCAGTCCGAGCCTGGAGCCTTGCCCGTCGCTCCACCAGCGCCCGCTTGATGGCCTGGGTCTTAGTTTCGTGGGCCAGGTTGGCCACTTCACCGGCCAACCTTTCGACGTCAACGTTTTTGATATTGAGCGCCATGGTAGAATACAGCCTTTATTCTACCATTACACCATGCATGCGGATACCCTAGCTGATGGCTGAGCACCCGGCTCGGACTCAACTCGCCAGGTCGATCTCGATGCGTTTGCTTGCGGGGTCGAGGGCGGAGATGCGGAAGTTGCGAACCTGACCCGTGCGGGGAGCATCGCCGGCGTCCCCGGTGGACGTGGCCGCGCCCTGCTTCCAGCGTGCGGAAAGCATGGCCGACAGCGCCGAGACATTCGCTTCGGCCGCGACCGGAGCCACATCGGCCACCTTCTGTGGTTTTGGAAGCGTGCAAGTGACGGTCAGGCCTTCGCCGAGTTCGACGCGGGCGGCGCCCTTGGCGACATCGACGATCCGTCCCGACACCACGTCGCCGGCCTTGTGCTCGGCAATGTACTCGTCCACGCTGGTGGGCTGAAGCTGTTTGATGCTTAGGCGTATGCGGCGCCTGGTCTGGTCCACTTCGACCACCAGGGCTTTCACCGTCTCGCCCAGCTTGAGCGCGTCCTGCGGATGATTGATGCGCTTCTCGGCGGTGATGTCACCGACATGGATCATGCCTTCGACGCCTTCGGCCAGCTCGACGAAAGCTCCGAACTTGGCCAGGCTGGTGACCTTTCCCTCGGCTACGGCGCCGACCGGAAACTTCTTCACCGCCTCTTCCCACGGATCGCCCAGGGCCTGCTTGAGGCCCAGGCCGATGCGTTTGGCCGTCGCATCCACGTTGAGAACCACGGCTTCGATGAGATCGCCGGGTTTGACCACGTCCTCGGGCTTGCGCGCCTTCTTCGACCAGGTGAGGTCGAACATGCGGATGAGGCCCTCGATGCCGGGCTCGAGCTCTACGAAAGCGCCGAACTCGACGGTGCGGGTAACCTTGCCGCGCACGCGCTCGCCGGGCTTGTACTTCTCTTCGACCAGCGACCACGGGTCGGGGGTCATCTGCTTCAGGCCGAGCGAAATCTTGTGCGTCTCGCGATTGATCTTGAGGATCTTGACTTCGAGCTCGTCGCCGGTCTTGAGCACGTCGGACGGCTTGTCGACGCGGTGCCAGGAAATCTCGGCAACGTGCAGCAGGCCGTCGATGCCGCCCAGGTCGAGAAACGCGCCGAAATCGGTGAGCGTGCGCACGGTTCCGCGAACCACCGCGCCTTCCTGCAGAGCGCCGAACTGCTCGCGGCGCGCCTTGAGCTGCTCATCCTCGAGGACGGAGCGGCGGTCCACCACGACATCTTCGTCCGCCGTATCGAGCTTGATGATGCGGCAGGTGATCTCCTGGTCGACGAGCGCTTCCATCTCGGCAGGCGTCTTGGCGCCGCTGCGGGAAGCGGGCAGGAAGGCTCGCATTCCGACATCGACGGTGAGGCCGCCTTTGACCACGCCGGTGACGGTGCCCGCGATGGGACGCTTCTCGGCGAAAGCGCTCTCGAGCGCGGACCAGTCCTTGGGCCGCTCAACCTTGATCATGGAGAGCTGGTAATAGCCCTCCTCGCGGCCGCGGACGGTCACGATGACCTGGTCGCCGACGGCGACATCGGTCTTTCCGGACGCATCGCGGAACTCCGCGAGCGGCACTATGCCCTCGGTCTTCCATCCGATGTCAACGACGACGGCGTCGCTCGACACGGAGACGACCTTGCCGGGGCGGCCGCCTTCGGTCTGGCCTGGCTTCTGGGTTCGTTCAAACTGATTGAGGATCTCGCCGAAAGAAGAGTCCGGCGCGGACGGCTTCTGCAAGTCGAGATCGTTGGGGGGGTCTTGGTAAGTCATGCTGGGAAACGACTTCCATTTTGGCACAGATGAAGCGCCTGCGGCGCGCGCGTGGCTTGTCGCACGTCGCGGGTCGGAAGACGCGCGACCGGAGCGACAAGCGACGAGCGACGAGCCAGCGCTATATTGTCCCCGTGAGCCCATTGCGCCCGAGCGAGCGGTTCCGCATCCAGGACGCGGTCTGGCTGGCGCTGTTCGCCATCATGGCGGCGACCGGCCCTACCCGCCGGCCGGAATTCATCCTGCTGCTGTTCGCCCTCGCCGTGCTGCAGGTGCTGGAGCAGAAGATTCCGTTCTTCGCGCCCGTGCGGGGAAGCGTCCTGGCCAACCTGCTCAAACTGGTTCTGGGCTACGCCATCCTCAGCCAGAGCGGCGACATCAACAGCCCCTATTTCTGGGTTTTGCTGGTGCCAGTGGTTTCCGCGGCCACCACCCTGGGCGAGGCGGGCACGGTCAGTTTCGCGGTGCTGGCTTGCGGCGCCTACCTGTCCTTCCTGCTCTTCTACGACTGGGAGCGGTACACCATCCCGCCCGAGGAACTGCGGTTGTTGTGGCTGCGCCTGGCCTGCCTGGCGGTGATTGGCTACCTCACGCAACGGCTGGCGGAGGCGCTCCGCACGGAGGCGCGGCGGGCTCAAGCCACCGCCGAGCAACTCGCCGAAGCCAACCGCAGTTTACAGGAGGCCGAGGCCGCGGTGCGGCGGTCGGAACGGCTGGCGGCGCTGGGGCAACTCTCGGGCGGCCTGGCCCACGAGCTGCGCAATCCGCTCGGCACCATACGGGCGTCGGCCGAGATGCTTCTGAAGAACGTGCCCGAGGGGAGCGAGATGGCCCGCGAACTGGCCGGGTTCATCTCCTCGGAGGTGGACCGCACGAACTCGCTGGTCACGCGCTTCCTGGAGTTCGCGCGGCCGCTCGAGCTAATGCCGGGGCGGGCGGAGCTGGCCGAGGTCCTCGACAGCGCCATCGCACAGTTCGAACGCGGCCAGCCGCACTACGACGTCACGATCTATCGCAACTATTCGCCCGACGTGCGGCCGTTCGCCTGCGACGCCGAGCTGCTGGAGCGGGTTTTCTACAACCTTATTCTCAACGCCGCGCAGGCCACGCCGCCGGGCGGAGAGGTCACGGTGAAGACGCGCGCGCTCGGCGGCGGCGTCGAGATTTCGGTCATCGATCGCGGGAGCGGCATCGAACCTGCCCAGCTGGAAAACATTTTCAACCCGTTCTTCACGACCAAGAAGGAAGGCGTGGGGCTCGGCCTCGCGATCGTCTCGAAGATCGTGGACCTGCACGGCGGTAAAATAACAGTCGAAAGCCAGCCCGGCAAGGGCAGCATCTTCCGTGTCTTCCTGCCGGCAGCATAGCTAGGTACAACCCATGGCCGGCGTCAACCCATGAAATCCCGCATCCTGATTGTCGAAGACGAAGAGAAGCTCCGGCGCGTCCTGGAGCTGCAGCTCCGCTCCGCCGATTTCGAGGTGGAACAGGCGGGCACCGCCGAAGCCGGGCTCAAGCTGGTGGACCACGCCGACCTGGTGCTGACCGACCTGCGGCTGCCCGGCATGGACGGCCTCGAGCTCATCCACATGATCCGGCGGCAGAACACTCGCACGCCCATCGTGGTGATGACCGCTTTCGGCACGGTCGAGACCGCCGTGGACGCTATGAAAGCGGGCGCGGCCGATTTTCTGCTGAAGCCCTTCTCGCTCGACCACATGATGACAGTGATCCGCAAGGCGCTCGACGTGCGCGCGCTCGAGGATGAAAACCGCAGCCTGCGCGAGGAGCTGGGCCACCGCTACGAGTTCGACAACATCATCGGCCGCAGCGCGCCGATGCAGGAAATTTTCGCCACCATCGAGCGCGTGGCGCCGACGCGGGCCACGGTGCTGCTGGCGGGCGAGAGCGGCGTGGGCAAGGACCTGATCGCGCGCGCCATCCACTTCAAATCGCCGCGGCGCGACCGTCCTCTGGTGAAGATCAATTGCACCGCGCTGCCGGAAAACCTGATGGAGAGCGAGCTGTTCGGCTACGAGAAGGGCGCATTTACGGGCGCCAACACGAGTAAGCCGGGCCGGTTCGAGCAGGCCGACACGGGCACCGTATTCCTGGACGAGATCGGCGACGTCCCGCCGGCGATCCAGGTGAAGCTGCTGCGCGTGCTCCAGGAGCGCGAATTCGAGCGGCTGGGGAGCAACAAGACGCGGCACATCGACGTGCGCATCATCGCCGCGACGAACCAGGATCTGCGGGCCGCGCTCGAACAGGGCACTTTCCGCGAGGACCTTTATTACCGGCTCAACGTGGTGCCGCTCAACATTCCACCGCTGCGCGACCGGCCCGAGGACATCCCGTTCCTGGCCGAGCACTTCGTGAAAAAGCTGGCCGCGGCCAACGCCAGCCCGGTGGAATCGATCAGCGAGGGCGCGATCCAGAGGCTGCTCGGATACCACTGGCCGGGCAACGTGCGGGAACTGGAGAACGTGATCGAGCGCAGCCTGGTGCTATGCTCCGGCACGCGCCTGGAGGCGGAGGACATGCGGCTGGACACGGCGCCGAGGGCACGCGAGCGCACGGCCGGTGGGGGGGACTTCCTGCCGGAGGGTGTGACGCTCGACGAATACGAGCAGTCCATTATCCGTGAGGCGCTGCGGCGCGCCGCGGGCAACAAGAGCCAGGCGGCCCGGCTGCTGGGCCTGACGCGCAACGCGCTGCGGTACCGGCTGTCGCAAATGGGTTTGGAAAGCGCGACGGCCGGCGACAACACGGATTGACCCAATGGCCCGCATGCGCTAGGAATGCGGGGGGGAGCTGTCTGGTAGCCCCCGCAGCCAGACCATTCCACAGCCGTTAGATTTCCCATTGTCCTCCGCAAGGGCGGGGCAGAGTCGATGGCGCGTAACTCCCTCAGTCTTCGATATCAGCCCTTCACTCTCGAGGCCTCGAGCACCCGATAACCGAACCGCGGCGCCCCGTCAAAGAACCACCGTGCTGCAACTGCCCGACACCGCGGCGGCGGGCCGAGTTGCGACACAATGGTAGAAAATGAGCCAGGGATTCCAAGAGTTGCTTTCCCAGCTCGGCAGCGGTAATCGCGCGGCGCTCGACGAGATGATGCCTGTGGTCTATGCCGAGATGCGGCGCCTGGCCGAGGGCTACATTCGTGGCGAGCGTGCGGGCCACACGCTGCAACCGACCGCGCTGGTGCATGAGGCGTATCTGCGGCTTGTGGGCCAGCAGCAGGTGGACTGGCGGAACCGGGCGCAGGTTCTGGGCCTGGCGGCGCGGATGATGCGGCGCGTGCTGCTGGACCATGCCGACCGACGCAATGCGGCCAAGCGGCCCGATGCGCAGGCGGCAGTGACCTTGTCCCTGGTCGGCGCGGCGGCGGGTCCGGATTTGGTAGAACTGATCGACCTGGATCGCGCGCTGGAAGAGTTGAGCCGGTTGGACGAACGGCTCGTAGCGCTGGTCGAGCTCCGGTTCTTCGGCGGTTTGACCATCGAAGAAGCGGCCGCTGTTCTGGATATCTCTACGGCGACGACCGAGCGCGAGTGGGCCACGGCGCGGATGTGGCTGCGGCGGAGGCTGAGCACGGAGCGCCGCGGATGACGGCGGCTGAGTGGCAACGCGTCAAAGCGGTGCTGCACGGGGCCTTGGAGCTTCGGCCCGAGCAGCGCGGCGAGTTCCTGGACGAGCACTGCGCGCGCGAAGGCGACCTACGGCGCGAAGTGGAAGAGTTACTCTCTTTCGAAGATGCCGAAGACAGCACGGCCGGCCTCAACGTGACGCGCTGGCAAGCGGCGCGCGAGACCGAGACAGCTGCGCCGCTGGCCGACCCGGAGCGCATCGGTGCATACCTGATTCTGCGGCGGCTGGGCGAAGGCGGCATGGGCGTGGTGTATCTGGCCGCGCGCGACGACGGCGCGTACCAGCACAAGGTCGCCGTGAAGGTGCTGAAGGGCGGATCCCAGGCGGCCGCATTGGCGCGCCGGTTCCGGCGCGAGCGCCAGGTGCTGGCCGGGCTGGACCATCCGAACATTGCGCGCCTGATTGACGGCGGCACGACCGAAGCGGGCCAGCCGTACTACGCCATGGAGTACGTTGCGGGCGTGCCGGTGACCGAGTTCGCGCGCGCTCATGGACTGGATTTACGCGATCGGTTGAACCTGTTCCGCGGCATCTGCGACGCAGTGTCGTCGGCGCACCGCCAACTGGTGATTCACGGCGACATCAAGCCGGCGAACATTCTGGTGAGCGCCGATGGCGCGCCGAAACTGCTCGATTTCGGCTTGGCGCGCATCCTGCAAACGGCGAGCACGGCGTCAACCGAGTCGCCGACGCTGCTGCTGATGACGCCGGGCTACGCGAGCCCGGAACAGGTGCGCGGCGAGCGCCTGACCACCGCCACCGACATCTACTCGCTGGGCGTCGTGCTCTACGAACTGCTCACCGGCGAAAGCCCGTACGAGGGTGGCCGGCAGTCGCCGATGGAGCTGTGCCGGGCGATCTGCGACGCCGAGCCGAAACGCCCCAGCACGGTGCTGCGCAGACGCGGCGTGGAGAATGAGATGCCGCTCGCGCCCCGGCAACTGCGAGGCGAACTTGACCACGTGGTGCTCAAAGCGCTGCGCAAAGCGCCCGGGGAACGCTACGCCAGCGTGGACGAGCTGCGCGACGACCTGGACCGCTATGCGGGCGGATTTCCGGTGCGCGCGGCGCGCGGCTCGGCGCTTTACCGGCTGCGCAAGTTCGTGGCCCGGCACCGCTGGGGCGTCGCCGCGGGCGTGCTCGCCGTCGCGCTCGGCAGCGTGGCCGTGTGGACCATCTGGCGGGCCGAGCGCGTGGCGCAAATGCGTTTCAACCAGGTACGCCAACTCGCGCACGCGATGGTGTTCGACCTGCACGATGCCATCGCGGAACTGCCGGGTTCAACCACGGCGCGCAAGCTGCTGGTGGAGCGCGCGCTGGAGTATTTGCAGAACCTGGAAGCGACGAGTGCCCGCAATCGCGACCTGCAACTCGAACTGGCGCAGGCATACACCAAGATCGGCATGGTGCAGGCCGGCAAGGGGGAGGCGAGCCTGGGCGACTTCACCGGCGCGGCAGCGAGCTACGAACATGCGCGCGCGATTCTGCACGCGGTGTTGCAGCGTTCGCCCGGCGATGAGGCGGCGGCCGAGGCGCTGGTCGAAGCCGACAGTCAGGAGGCCGGTATTCGCGAGCAGCGGGGTGAATCGCGCCGCTGGCGCGAACTGCGCGCCGAAACCGGCACTTGGCTAAACACTCTTTCCGCCCGCCACCCGGATGACCGCGCGCTACGCCTGCGCGCGCTGTCGGCCGAGGTTGACACTCTGGACGGAGAGCATGACTGGTCGAGGGCGCGTGCTGCTTACGAACGCGTGCTCGCCCTCGCGCTGGAATACCACGCCGCCGAACCGGCGAACGACTGGGCCGCCTGGATGGTGACGCAGACCCACAGCGCGCTGGCCGAGGTGCTGCATGCGCTGAACGACGTGCCGGAGGCGCTGAAGCACCACCGCGAGGCGCTACGGATTAATCTCGAGCGGCTCGCCCGTGCCCCCGGCGCGACCCAGGTGAAGTTTGAGGTCAGTTGGAACTACTCCGAGACCGGCTGGCTCGAACATGAGCGGCACGAAGAGGCCGCCGCCGTCGCGGACTTCGACCGGGCGCTCGATTTGCTGCGCTCCATCGTCTCGGCCGATGCCCGAAATCAGTTGGCTCGCGTGGAAGTGGCCAAGCTCGAGATGACCGCGGCGCCGGCGGTGGAGCTTTCCGGAGACCGGAAGCGGGCGGTCGCCGCGCTGCGCGATGCCATCGGCATCTTATCCGCCGCGCTCGAACGGGACGCCTCCGACGACGACGCGCGTATGCACCTCGCCGAAGCCTGGGGCGAACTCGGTGACCTGTACGGACGAGTTCGACCCGTCAACTGCGGCCTCCGAGCCGACGCCTACCGCCGCGCCATCGCCGCGACGGGGCCCTTAAAGGCCGACTATCCCGCCGGCGCCACGTTCGATATGGCGTCGTTAAGAGCCCGCATCGCCGCACAGCGCAACAACTGCACGGGCGGCCCTGTCAACCGCCCGCGCCACGGCACACGGTCTTCGCCTTCGCGCTAGCACCTTCCGCGCAGCTCGAACGCCCCTTCGAACCGCTCCCAGTCGATGTTGAGGCACTTTTGTCGGATTTCCCGCGTTACCAGGGAAGAGATGAACTGGAGGTGCCTTATGCGGCCGGTCCGGGCCCGATCCGCCCGCCCTGTCACGCGAGAATTCTGCGGCCAGCTTGGGGTAGCCGGGCACGAGCGCCGGATCGTGCATGAACGCGCCGGCTGACGCCCCCTGTCGTCGATCCGGGTCAGGACGGTCTTCTTTCGGATGTTTAGCTTAACTGAGGAGCAAATTACGATGCGTCTACACTTTTCAGGCAGTTCGAAGGCGTTGCTCATGGTGGGAGTATCGCTCGTCTTCGCCGCATTCACTCCGGCCATGGCGGGAACGATTATCGTCGGCACTCCGGCTAACAGCGGCAACAGCTTCCCGTTCGGCAGCAACTACGATGCGGCCACCAACGGCCAGTACCAGCAGGTTTACACGCACAGCTTATTCACCGGGCCAATTACCATCACCGGTCTGGAGTTCTATAACACGCAAAGCCAGGCCGGCGCGACCGGAATGAACACGGGCACGTTCAACATCTCCCTCTCCACAACCGCGGCGGACTGGGATACGTTAAGCGGTGCGCCGGCGAGCAATATCGGCGGCGACAACACCCAGGTGTTCAGTGGCAGCCTGGCTCGGCCCTGGGCCTTCGGCGACACGCTGTCGATTGTCTTTTCCACGCCTTTCACCTACACCCCGGGCGTGAACGCCAACCTCTTGCTGAACGTTGTGGCGACTGGAACCGGTGACGCCGCCGGCGTTATATTCTTCGACGCGCAAGCCGGTGGCAGCATCTTCGGCCGGTATTACGGCGGGAGCGGAAACCTCAACTACGGCTACGGTTTGGTGACCGGCTTCGACACCGGTACGAGCGCAACTCCCGAACCGGCCACCTTCGCGTTTCTCGGCGCCGGTCTGGCTGGTTTGTCCCTGTTGCGCAAACGTGTCCGCCACTAACGTCACGACACAGAAGCAAGACCGAAACGGCTGCGCCGCTGGGCGTGAAGGAACTGGCCGCGGCCAACGCCAGCCCGGTGGAATCGATCAGCGAGGGGGCCATTCAGAGGCTGCTCGAATACCACTGGCCGGGCAACGTGCGCGAGTTGGAGAACGTGATCGAGCGCAGCCTGGTGCTATGCTCCGGCAACCGGCTGGAGGCGGAAGACATACGGCTGGACACGGCGCCGCGGGCACGCGAGCGCACGGCTGGTGGGGGGGACTTCCTGCCTGAGGGTGTGACGCTCGACGAATACGAGCAGTCCATCATCCGCGAGGCGCTGCGGCGCGCCGCGGGCAACAAGAGCCAGGCGGCGCGGCTGTTGGGGTTGACGCGCAACGCGCTGCGGTATCGGCTGTCGCAAATGGGCCTGGAAAGCGCGACGGCCGGTGAAAACAGCGATTGAGTTGCGAACCGCCACAATCAGCGAAAACACAGATTG